>Ga0210400_10003025_pt1 | contig 15049 bp, 5 predicted proteins | sample IncBWH26MmetaG_FD_155456 | JGI IMG/M metagenome (GOLD analysis project Ga0210400, IMG submission 155456) | Forest soil microbial communities from Barre Woods Harvard Forest LTER site, Petersham, Massachusetts, United States - Inc-BW-H-26-M | ecosystem: Environmental > Terrestrial > Soil >... | reverse complement strand
CAATCGATCGAGCAGATGGCGTTGTGTCAAGACTACCTTCGCGCCGCAATCCGAGAGAAGGAAGGAGAGACGCTCCGCCGGATAGTCAGGGTCGAGCGGTACATACACGCCTCCCGCCTTCCAAATGGCAAGAATCGCCACGATCAGATCGGGAGAGCGCGGAAGACACAAACCCACTCGCGTCTCGGGACCGATGTCCAGTGTCAGGAGTTGTGAGGCGACTCGGTCGGCTTTTGCATCGAGTTCACCGTATGTCATGCGTTGGTCGCCGAAAACGAGCGCCACTCGCCCGGGCGCTGCCTGCACCCGTTGCGCGAACAGCTCGTGGACAGGGGCCACCCGAACCTCGGACTTCGACTTACCGCCGTTCCAGTCGACAAGAATTTGTTGGCGCTCTTGCCGTGAGAGGAGCGGAAGGCGGGAGAGACGACGATCGGGATCGGCCGCAGCGCCCTCGAGCAATCGTAGGAACTGGTCGGCGAGCCGCTTTACAGTCGAATGCTCGAAAAAATCGGCGCGGTATTCGAGGGTACCCAACAGGCCGCGCTCATCCTCCGCCAAGTCAAGTGTCAGATCGAATTTCGCTCCGCCGCCGGGCAGCGATACGGGCGAGACTTCGAGGCCGCGCAGCGCGGGAAGCCGGCCGCCAAGGTTCTGAAGCGCGATGAGGGTTGAGACCAGCGGTGTGCGGCCTATCTCGCGCTCCGGGCGCAGCTCGGCGACCAGCTGTTCGAATGGCATGTCCTGATGCTCATGCGCGCGGAGGACAGTCTCTGCAGACCGCTGCAGCACTTCGCGGAAAGGGGGATCGCCGGACAGTTCGCCACGTAGCACGAGCGTGTTGACAAATAGCCCAATGAGAGGCTCAAGCTCGGGCCGCGTCCTTCCGGCGACCGGTGTCCCGACGCAGAAATCGACCTCGCCCGTCCAGCGGTAAAGGAGCGTCTGCCAACCGGCGAGTAGAGCAGAAAAAAGCGTGGTCCCCTCGTCGTGCGAAAGCTCCACGAGCGCTGCGACGAGGCGCGCGGGAATGTCGAGCTGCACAGTCGCGCTCGGCCCCGCGGGTTTAACGGGACGCGGGCGATCTCCAGGTAGCTCCAGCGCCGGCGGGATTCCCTCAAGCTCTTGGCGCCAGAATGCTCGCTCAGCATTTCCGCCTTGGCCGGCGAGATGCTGGCGCTGCCACAGCGCATAGTCTCCGTACTGGACCAAGGGATCGGGTAACCGTGCGGTGCGGCGATGGAGACGCGCGCTATACAGCTCGGCCAACTCGGAAAAGAGGTTCGTCATCGACCAGCCGTCGCACACGATGTGATGGATCGAAATCACGAGCCAGTGCTCGTCCGCTGCCAACCGAAAGAGCTTGGCGCGCACAAGCGGGCCGTGTGCGAGATCGAACGGCTCGGCCGCCGCGGCACTCGCTGCCCGAAGGGCCTCGTCAGGATAGACACTAACGATCGGGATCTGCAAAGTCTGACTCCGAGCGACCATTGCCGTTGGCTGACCGGCAGGCGCGGGAAAGGCCGTGCGCAGCGCCTCGTGGCGAGCGATGATTGCGTCGAGCGCTTCTCTGAGTGCAGTTAACTCGAGCCGACCGGTTAGCTTGAGAGCAATGGGTATGTGGTACGACCCCCCAGCACCCAGCGCATCAAGAAACCAGAGTCGCTCCTGCGCAAACGAAAGCGGTGGCTCGCCTTCCTCCTGGCGTCGCGGGATGGCCGAGCTTGGTGAGAAACGCGGGTTCATGCGGTTCCCCCAACCATGCCCTTCTCTATCAACGCCGAAAGGCTGCGGATGGTGCGTGTCTGGTAGAGATCGCCAAGCCGCACTAGCCGGCCAAAGCGCGCGTGTAGCCGGGAGACGGTCTGTAACGCGAGTAGCGAATGTCCGCCGGCCTCGAAAAAGTCGTCGTCGATACCCACATTCTGGATATGCAGCACTTCGATCCAGATAGACTGTACGTCCTTTTCGACGGTCGTGCGCGGCGCCACGCGCTCGATTTTGGGAGAGAGCCCGCCCCCCGGCATCGGCAAAAGGCTGCGTTCGACCTTGTCATTGACAGTGCGCGGGAGCTCTTCCAGCAGAGTGAAGGTCGAGGGGATCATAAACTCTGGCAATCGTGATTTGAGGTACGCTCGCAGCTCCGAGCCCTGAAGGCTTTGACCCGCCCGCGGCACGACGTAGGCTGCGAGCCGGCGATCGCCGGGATCGGACTCGTATGAGATGACCGAGCATTCGCGCACCTCCGGATGTTGGCAGAGGACGGCCTCGATCTCGCCGGGCTCAACACGGAAACCGCGGATTTTCACTTGCACGTCTACGCGTCCGAGGAAATCGAGGCTGCCATCGCGTCGCCAACGGCCGATGTCGCCGGTGCGATACATCCGCGCGCGCAATCGTTTCGAGAATGGATCGGCCGCAAAACGTTGCGCGGTGAGATCAGGCCGTGCACGGTATCCGCGTGCCACGCCGTGGCCCCCAATCCAGATCTCGCCAGGTAACCCGTCCGGCATAAGGTTTCCCGCAGGGTCGAGAAGGTAGATCTGCGCGTTAGCGACAGGCCGTCCGATGGGGATTTGCGTGGAGACCTCGGCCGGTTCGGTCATGACGTGCGCGGTGGCCACGATGGAGCCTTCAGTTGGTCCATAGGCATTGATCAGCCGCAGACCGGGCGCTGCCTGCAGGAGCCTTTGCGCTGCGCTCGGTGGCATCACGTCTCCTCCGACGATGATCTGGCGCAAGCCCAATAGGTCCGCTAGATGTTCGTCGACCATAAGTGGAAAGAGCCCGGTGATAAGTATGGTCGAGGTGATCCGGTGCTCGCGCAACGCGTCGCCGATCTCCTCGAGAGAGGGATTGCGCGACGGATGCAGGACCAGCTTGCCGCCTCCGAGGAGGCAACTCCAGATCTCGAGCGCGGAGGGATCAAACGAAAGCGAAACGAGTTGCAGCTCAACGTCGTCTTCACCAAGTGCAAATAACCCTGCGCTGATCAGGCGCACGACGCCGCGCTGCGTGACCTCGACGGCCTTAGGCTGGCCAGTTGAACCCGAGGTGTACATGACATAGGCGAGGCGATCCGGATCGCACACGTCTGGCAAGAGACGCTCGCTTGTGTCAGCAGAAGGCAGCTCATCGGCCAAAAGCACTTCAAAGGGCCCGGCGGGAAGGCGCTCGCGAAGCTTTCGATCGGTGATGAGCACGCGCACGCCGGCATCGTTGATCATGAATGCGAGCCGCTCTTTCGGATATGACGGATCAAGCGGCAGATAAGCGCCGCCGGCCTGGAGCGTTGCCAGCATACTGATAATAGCCTCAGGGCTGCGCTCCAGATAGATGCCAACCAGCGCCTCATCGGCGATACCGCACGCCGCCAGGCGGCCTGCCCATGCCCGAGCGCGGGAGGCTAGTTCCGCGTAACTCATTCGCCGGCCTTCGTAGCTGAGTGCCGGCGCATGGGGCCGTAGTGCGACACGCTCAACGAAAAGTTGCGGCAACGTGCGCTCGGGATATGCTGAGTGGGCAGCCGCGTTGCGGTCCACTACGATCGCGCGCCTCTCGGCCTCATCGAGTAAAGACAGCTCTCCAAGCGTACACTCGGCGTTTTGCGGGAGTGCACCCAGAAGATTGATCAGATGGCCGAGGAGCTTCTCTATGGCTGGAGCGCTGTAGCGTTTACGATTGTAAACGACCTGGAGCATCAGATGCGGCCCCGGTGACACTGCAAGTGTCAGCGGATAATTCGTCTTGTCCCAGGCACGCAATTCGCTCATCCCAAGAGATGCCATTCGCTCGAAAAGCTGCCCGCCCAGTGGATAGTTCTCGTAGACAAGGATGGTCTCGAACAATGGCTGGCCGGGTGGCAGTTCGGTCAGCGTAGAAATCTCGGCCAGAGGCGCATGCTGATGCCGAAGCAGCTCGAACTGCAGTTCCTGGAGCTGCACAAGCCATGGCCGCAAAGGAGCATCGAGCGGCACACGAACGCGCAAGGGCAGCGTGTTGATGAATAGGCCCACCATTGTTTCGGCGCCGGGCAGATCGGGAGGCCTGCCCGACATTACACTGCCGAAGAGCACGTCGGTCTCTCCGCTGTACCGCGCGAGCACCAGCGCCCAGGCAGCTCGAAACAGCGTCGCCTGCGTGAGCGCATGGCGACGCGCAAAGGCATCAAGGGCGGCCGACGTGGACGAATCGAGTTCACGGATTTTGCGTGCGTAATTGTCGTCAAGGATTTCTCCTGGCTCGGACGGGCCATCGTCAAACGGCAGAGGCAGCCGCGTTGCACACAAAAAACCGCGTAGCGCTTCGCGAAAGAAATCACGCCATTCCGCCGGATCCTGCCGTGCGAGCCAGTCGACGTAGCTGTGGAATGGCACGACTACCGGGAGTTCGGCGGAAACGCCGTCGCTTGCCGCCTTGTACAGCACAAGAAGCTCATCCAGCAGCAGCGGCATGGACCAGCCGTCGAAGAGAATGTGATGATGGCTGAAGAAGAAGATATGCTCTTCTTCCGCAGTGCGGAGGAGGCAGAGGCGCAGTAGCGGCGCACGGTCGAGCTCGAACTCCCGCGCGCGGTCTGCCCGCAGAATGTCCTCGATGCGGCGCCGCTTTTCCTCCGGGCAAAATCCGCGCAGGTCGATGAAATCCCACTTGGGTCGAGCATCGCGGTGCACGGCTAGCAGATGCTGCCCGTCCTGCAAGACGATGGCGCTGCGCAAGATGGCGTGTCGCGCGATGAACGCGTCCCACGCCTGCCGAAACGCTTGCACGTCGAGCCGCGTAACTTTCCAGCTCATCTGCTCGACGTAGGCGTCGCCGTTGTCGAGCAGCGTATGAAAGAGCATTCCTTGTTGCATCGCCGTCAGCGGATAGACATCCTCAACTGCGGCATCGTGAGCGGGCAAAGGCGCTCGGCTCAACTCGCGCAACGCATCGAGGAAAATAGCTGCGAGGCGCTCGACCACCGCGCGGCTGTGCTGGGCCTCGACGTGCGTGAACGTGACGGAAAAGCAACCGCCGGAAATGAGCGCATTGACTTCGAGCGCGTGGCTGCGCCGCGCGCGCGGGCTGCGGAAGGCGCGAAGCGGTTCGCCAGCGAGCTTGAACGGCCCACCGTTGGAGAGCGCCTGATCGAACTGGCCGAGATAGTTGAAGCAGAGGTCCGAGCGTATCGCCCTGAGTTCGGCATGGCCCGCCAAGTGGCGCAACACACCGTAGCCAATTCCGCCATGGCGTAAGTTACGGCGCGCGTCGCGCACCATCACCGGATCCGCACCTGGTTCCAGGAGGAGCGGGTACACTGTGGTGAACCAGCCGACAGTGCGGGAGAGGTCGACGTCATCGAACAGCTCTTCGCGTCCGTGTCCTTCGACGTCAACCAGCCACGGGCCCGGCTTGAGCGCCTCGAGTGCCTTCCCCAGCGCGGCAAGCAGCAGATCATCGATGCGCGCACCATGTGTGGCGGAGACCGCTTGCAAGAGTGCTTGCGTCTCCCTTGGAGACAGGCTGGCAACCACCGATTGCGCCTCGCCTTCGAGCCCCGGATCAATGGGGGCATGGGAAGCTACCAAGAGGCGGTCGTCGAGCCAGCGGTCGGCCTCGGCGTGTAGCTGCTTCGACTGGGCGTACTCGAAGAGCTGTTCAGCCCAGCGTTTGAACGAAGTAGTTTTGGGCGGCAGCGCCGCGCTTTCTCCCGAACTATGACTCTGGTAGGCAGTCGCCAAATCTTCGAGGAGAATTCGCCAGGATACGCCATCAACTGCCAGGTGATGTGCACAGAGCAGAAGCCGAGTCTGGGCCCCCGGAAGCTCGAAGAGTACGGCGCGAAAGACCGGGCCAAATGTAAGATCTAAGCTCGTCTGCACGCGGGCCGCTGCTTCTTCGAGGACACCGCTATCAAGCACCACCCGCTCAAATGGGACAGGTCCTTGCGGCGCAGTAAATCTCTGCCTGTCGCCAACGAGCCGCAGCCTGAGTGTGTCATGGTGCTCGATCAGCTGCCCGATGGCGGCTTCCAGGGCGTGGACGTTCGGTTGATCGCATAACTCAAGCAGCACTGCCTGGTTGTCATGGTGCGGCTCGGGAGAGGCTTGTTCCACGAACCACCGCTGAATGGGCGTGAGCGGGGCCTCGCCCACCACCGGTCCCTGCTCGGCTAATGCAATCCCCGTCTCTTCGGCTAATGTCGCGAGTGCCGAGACAGTGGGATGACGGAGAAACTGCCTCACCGTAAGCCGTAGTCCTTCTCGCCGTGCGCGGGAGATTACCTGGATGGCAAGGATCGAATCACCCCCCAGCGCGAAAAAGTTGTCGTCGGCACCCACTTTCGGAACGCCGAGCAGTTGAGACCAGATGCGACAGAGCGTGAGTTCTGCGCGAGTGCTCACAGGCCGTCCGGCACAGGGCAACGATGCCCCTCCATCAACGAGCGACGGCAGCGCCTTGCGATCAATCTTGCCACTGGCCGTTCGCGGCAGCGTGCCTAAAGGAACAAACACCGACGGTACCAGGTAGTTCGGCAGGCGCTCGGCGAGAACGCTCTTCAGATGCTCGACATCAACCTCCCTTGGCGTGATAAACGCCGCCAACAGCGTCCTGCCTTCGACTCTATGCGCGACCACTGCTGCGTCGGTCACTATGGCATGACGACGCAAAGCTGCTTCGACTTCGCCGGGCTCGACCCGAAAACCGCGGATTTTGACCTGTTCATCGAGCCGCCCGAGAAATTCAAGATTGCCGTCCGGCCGCCACCGCATCCGGTCACCGGTTCGATAGCAGCGCGCGCCGGGACTTTCGTGGAACGGGTCAGCAATGAGTCGGCCCGCTGTCTCGGCTGGCTGGTTGAGATAGCCCAGCGCGATGCTCGCGCCGCCGATCAGAGCCTCGCCGGGGACGCCAACCGGCAAGAGCTGCATTCGGCTGTCGACCACATAGACTCGCACGCCCTGCAGTGGCTTCCCAATGGCGACATTGGCGGCGTCGCGGCTGGCACTCGCGCCCGCCTCGTAGACCGTCGACGTGATGGCGGTTTCGGTCGTGCCATAGGCGTTAAGAAGACGGACCCGCGAGCCAACATGCTGGCTCCACGCTGACACGGAAGCAGGCAGGAGGCGTTCGCTGCCAACCACCACGAGCCTGAGATGCGGCGGGACCTCGACACGACCGCGGTCGATCTCAGCTACCCATTCATGCCAGTACGAGGCCGGCAGATTGACGACGGTGACTCGCTGCTCGCGCAGCAGCGCATCGAACTCTGTAATGGCCGGCACGTCGCCCGGTGGTCGCACCACGATCGTTGCGCCGGCGAGCAGCGTCGGGACAATCTCTTCGATGGCGACGTCGAACGCCAGCGAGGCGAAGTGCAGCACGCGATCGCCGGGCGCAAGCTCGTAACGACCCGCGGTCGCGACGGCATGATTTGCAAGCGCGCAGTTTGGGATAACTACGCCCTTCGGCTTGCCGGTCGAGCCGGAGGTGTACATGATGTAGGCGGGCGCATCGTCGCGCGAGCCCGAGGTAGGCAGGAGTGGAGCCTCGACTTCGAGCGAAATAGCTCGTCCCGGCGCGTGCTTGGCCAGAGCGCCAGGCGCAAGCACGAACTTGGGCTTGGCCTCTTCCAGTAATGCATTGAGCCGCCTCTTCGGGGATGACGGATCAAGAGGCAGCCACGCGGCTCCTGCTTCCAGAATGGCGAGCATCATTACGACCGCGTCCACAGAACGTTCTGTAAACAGGCCCACTCGATCGCCGGGCCCGAGGCCGAACCCCGAAAGCCGCGCCGCCAGATTCTCCACTCGGCTGCGCAGTTTGCGGTATGACAACGACCGCGGCCCGTCGATGATCGCGATCGCATTGGGATGGCGGCGCGCCGTTTCGGCAATCGCTTTGTCGACGAGCTGAACGGAGTTCGTTGAGCCGCTTCGCGACTCTGAAGACCGCACCAGCCGGACCAACTCCTCTGCCTGAACGAGCGGCAACGTCGAAACCGGCACCTCCGGATCTTTGGTCGCGCCCTCCAGGAGAACGAGGAGATGCCTGGTCCAGCAATCAATCGTCGAGTCATTGAATAAATCGGTGTTGTATTCCAGCGTCGCAAACAGGTTACCCTCTGATTCACGCAAGGCCAGCGTGAGATCGACCTGGGCACTGTCGTTCAGCAGAGGTATCGGCTCGATCTCAAGCTGCCCAAGCGCTCGCCGGACAGGCTCGTCGTTGACGACAAATGCGGGGGAGTATCGGGCGTCGGCGCGATGCGGCCGTTCAAAGGAGATCATCGCCTGAAAGAGCGGAGAGCGCGCTGGATCGCGCACTACCTGGAGCCGCTCGACGAGCAAAGAGACGGGAAAGCCTTGGTGCTCAATCGCGCCGACGACCGCGGTGCTCGCACGCCGGCATAGTTCGCGGAAGGTTGGATCGTCTCCGAAGCTGGCGCGCAGCACAACTGTATTGACGAAGTACCCGACCAACGCGTCCCACTCCGGTTGACTGCGGGCCGCAGTGGGAGCACCGACCAGCACCTCGCGTTGCCCGGTAAGCCGGTGGAGAAAGGCCTGAAACGCTGCAACCAGCACTGCGAACTGTGAGCTCCTTTCCTCGCGTGCGAGCAAGCGCAGCCTCGTGTGGATGCGGGCATCAATGAGAAAACGTCTCGAGCGCCCACGAAATGTCTGCAGCGGTGGGCGCGGCCGATCGAGCGGCAGGTCGAGAACAGGCAGCTCACCACCGAGCACTTCGCGCCAGTACCGGAAGAGACGCTCACCATCAGGGCCCTGGAGCATCTCGTTTTGCCAGCGCACGTAGTCGCCGTACTCAATAGCAAGCGTTCCGGGCGTTGTGGTGCCCGAGTAGTGCGCAGCAAGCTCTTCAAGGATGATGATGGTCGACCACAGGTCAATAACCAGGTGGTGGGCCGTGACAATGAGATCGTGTGCATCTTGTGTTCTGAAGAGAGCTACCCGAAAGACGGGACCACGCTCCAGATCAAAAGGCCGATGCACCTCTTCCAAAAATCGGCGACGCAGCGTAGTGGCTTCGAGAGTTCTCGCATCGTGAGCGGAGAATGCGACTTCCATTCTGTCCGCGACGCACTGGCAGGGAACGCCACCCCGTTCGGTAAACGTACTGCGCAAGGGAGCATGTCGATCAACGATCGCCTGGAAGGCAGATTGCAACGCGTCGACGTCGAGTTGTGAGTAGATTCGGAACGCAAGATGAACGTTGTAGGCCGCACTCGAACGATCCAGTTGATGCACGAACCACAAGGCCCGTTGGCCATAGGAGAGTGGATACTCAGTCATCTTTTCCCTTACTCTTTCGCTAGGCCATCACCGGACTGGCGCATGCCTCAAGCGCGTTAGTTTACCGCACAAAGATGAAGTTGGCTGATCGTTGCCCGCCGAGTTCGATGCTCCAAGCGCTTTTCCCCTTGAGGTGATAGCCATAGCGGGTAAGCTTGGATTCGGCCCAGGGGAGGGCGGCCTTGCGCTCGTCTGGACAAGTCACTTCCACGAGAATAGAACGCAGCGAACCGGAAGCCAGCACGGCGGCCGTACCATCGAGGATCTGTTCCTCATTACCGTCGACGTCGAGCTTGAGGAGATCAGGCGCCGGCAATCCGTGACGTGAGACAAGCGCATCGATGGTGACCGTGATCGCCCCCGTCGTCAGCAGCGGCGGCCCATCTCGAAGGGGGCTTGGTCGCCCTAGCGAGTGGAGTGCTCCACCCGCACGTAAATCGTAGACATAAAATGGTGCGAAGGCCTCATGGCTCGAGAGCGGGAAGAAACAGGGCGTGACATTCTCTGCCCGATTGAGCAGGAGGTTTCCACAGAGGTTTCCAAAGTTGTGGCTTTCCGGCTCGAAGGCAAACACACGACAGCCGGGTCGAAGCTTGGCGGCATAGAGGGAATAGAGGCCGATGTTCGCGCCAACATCGTAGAAGACATCGCCATCGTGCAGATTTTCGCGCAGCCATTCTATTGTCTCGGGCTCCTTGGTAGCGTAGGTGTCCGCACGATGATGTTCATTCGGTGTAGAGATGCGGAGGGCGATAGAGACTCCGTTGACCTTGCAACGCGCGACTGGGCAAACCGCACGCCGGGCCGCACGAAACGCCAGCATCACCTGCAACGCTACAGCGTCCAACCTGGAAAGGAACGATCGACTCATTTTATGTTCCAAATTATGTTCCAAAATGGGAGGAAGCTGCTACCCTTTCCTATGCTTATTTTAGTGAGCAAGAATCTAGGTACGCACAACAGATATTTACAGCCCTCTCTCTGCCGCTGAACCTCTTATTTTTCGCACTCGTTTATTCTTTGTTGAAAACGGGCCGCTTTCTGTTTTACATGCAAGAGGCTCGCAAAATATATCAGGATGTCCCCGATCAGTGGAAGCGCTTCGAGACGGAAATCACGGCAGCCTTCAGCCATTGCAGAACTTTGGTTTGCTTTTGCAAGTGGATCTGCAAGCGAAGTTGCGGATCGTGGATGAGCGTCTGTGGCTTCCGCCGGGATTACGCAGGCAATCGCGGATCGTGAGCTGATTCGATGATTGGATGGGATTGGAAAGAAAGCTTCGCAGCTCGATTGTCGAGGGCCTTTCCATTTTCTTCTCCCTCTTCGATGTCAATCCGGCAATGAAGCGAGTTTTCTGTTCACCGAAACAGACGTATGATCCTGCACTCAACACGCCGAAGAAGCACGGTTACTATCCATACGGCAAACCGTTTCCACCCTTCAATTGGCTGATCGCGCAGGGAACGATACGCCCTGCTTCGGACCTGTGAAGTTTTTCATGTTCCAATTGGCAAATCGGTGGCAGGTTTGGATAAAGGCATTTACAAAAAGAATGAATAGCAGCTTTTTCTACTTGGTTTTGCCTCGTAAACGCGTTAGCACAAACTCTCCAGTCTGCAATGCTCTTTCGGCATCTTTCTTGCTAACTGGTTGGCCATGGACAGCAGAGTTCAATAGTTGAGTAAGGTCACGCAAGTCCTGAATCACTGCTTCAGGAAAAGCCTTCTCAATGGCAAGTCTACGGATCAACTGGCCGAGACCCAGTCTTTCTAATCGCAACCCCCTCTCCTTGCCTATCATGATCATCTCTCTTTCAAGCCGAATTCGCAGGCTAACTAGGTTCAGCAGCGGAAGTTCAGGAGCCAAGTCCTCATTCGTAGGCAACTCTGACTTGAGGCGATCAGGTAAAGCCTCGATCAATTTGTATTGCGCCACCCCTATGGGCTTCTGAGTATCACGTAAGGCGTATTCGACCACAATTCGATTCCTCTCTTTGCAGAGGATGAGGCCAATACTTGGATTATCCTGAGCGTGGTGCAACAAATCGTCAACAGCGGAAAGATAAAAATTCATTTTCCCTGCGAACTCTGGACGAAACTCCTCGATCTTGAGATCAATCACTACGTAGCAGCGCAGCCGAAGGTGATAAAACAATAAATCAAGAAAGTAATCTTGCCCGCCGATTTCGAGATGATATTGACTTCCAACAAATGCGAACCCCTTCCCGAGTTCTAGAATCAAGTCACGCAGATGATCAATAAGGCCCCTCTCTAAGTCGCGTTCCAGCATCTTCGGTCCGAGCGTCAGAAAATCAAAATTGTATGGATCTTTCAGAAGTTCCTGAGCTAATTCGGACTGAGGAGCAGGTAGGGTTCGCTCAAAATTAGTTACCGCGCGTCCTTGACGGCGGTAAAGGGCGCTTTCGATTTGATGTACAAGCACATTGCGTGTCCACCCGCTTTGAACTGCCTGCCGAATATACCATTCCCGTTCCTTTGGCGTTTTCACCAGTTCGAGGAGGCGTATATTGTGCCCCCAAGGCAATTGTGCAACAACCTGTTGCACAAAAGACTTATCCGGATATGCTTCCGCAAACCTCCGCATGTATTTCAGATTCCTCGACCCAAACCCAGTCATCTCAGGAAAGGACTTCGTCAGGTCCTTCGCCAGTTTGTCGATGACTTTCGCGCCCCATCCTTCCGACTCTTGCCGCGTGAGAATGTCTCTGCCAATTCCCCAGTAGAGAAGGATCAACTCCTTATTTACCGAGAGTGCCGCACGAATCTGGGCGGAACGGATACGCTCTTTAAGCTGCTGCAGAAAGACGTCATACCGCTTAGGAATCTGGATATTCTTCATGTTCATTGTGAATCGTTAGATCTGGTCTGCCACCTCTAGAAACGTGGTAATTTGAGAAAAACATCAAACCGACCCAGCCGTCATGATACGTAACATCCCTGGCATTTCTACAGATCTAACTAACCGCCGGTTTCGCACCAAAACTAAACCTGATCGAGTCATGAAAGAGGGTTGCCGGCGAGACCCGCCTGGCCCAGTACGATCGCAATCCCTCGGCCGGCCCCGCGAGTCGCTCCGGCAACCCAGCGCGATCTTGCCTTTCAATACTTTCTTCGGAACTTCAGCCATTCACATTCCCCGGTGCGCGTTACAATCATGCCTGTTCTACCGTTCAAGAAGCAATGCGAGAATGAGGCAAGAGCAACTGGACGGACTACCTCAATGAGCGAGTACCAATATTACGAGTTTCAGGCGATTGACCGGCCACTTACCAAAAAAGAGATGGATGAACTTCGGGCGTACTCCACGCGCGCCCGCATCACTTCTACCAGCTTTGTCAATGACTATAGCTGGGGCAGTTTCAAGGGCGATGAGGACCGATGGATGGAGAAATATTTTGACGCCTTTCTCTATCTGGCCAACTGGGGCACGCACATACTCAAGTTACGGCTGCCCTCTACGCTGCTTGATCCCGACACTGCTCGCGAATACTGCGGCAGTGAAAGCGCCTTTCTACGCGAGAAAGACGGCAAGGTTATCTTATCTTTCGTTTCCGACGACGAAGAAGGTGAATGGATCGAGGACGAAGAGCATCTCTCCGCGTTGGTCCGAGTGCGCGCAGAGTTGGCTAACGGGGACCTGCGCGCCCTCTACCTGGGCTGGCTTCTTGGGGCACAGATCGGTGAACTCGATGACAACGACACAGAGCCGCCTGTGCCTACGGGGCTTGGCCAACTCAGCGCGTCACTGAATAATCTGGCCGAGTTCCTGCGCATCGATCCCGACCTCTTGCATGTGGCTGCACAGGCCAGTGCATCCATGGTCGACACGAAACCCAAGCCCTCTGAAATCCGCCAGTGGATTGCCCAGCTTCCCGCCTCGGAAAAGGATGTTGTGTTGGCAGGGCTCATGATAGACGGTGATCGCTCTGTAATCACTCAGTTGCTCCAGAGGTACCGCAAGGAAAAGTGCGGTGACACGGCCCGGGCGTCGTTGACGCGCAGGACTGTTGGTGAATTACTTCGAGATGCTCAGGTATATGCCGAAGAGCGGCGACGAATTGAGGCCGAAAAACAATCCCGAGAGATGGAACGGCGCAAACATGAGGCGGCCAGAGCCAGGGAGAAACACCTTGATGCCATTGCTGGCCGCGAACCCCAGTTGTGGACCAAAATCGAAACGTTGATTGCTACCAAGCAGCCGAAGAGCTACGACCTGGCGATCAAGATTCTCGTGGATCGCCGCGACCTCAACGCCAGGAATAAAGGTAACAGCTTCCAGACTCGCATTGACGAATTCCGGCAGATTCACAGTCGTAAACCGTCGTTAATCGAGCGCCTCAGGAAAGCGGGCTTGTAGTGGCAACCAACAAAACAAAGCAAGCGGTCAAACGCGGACCGGCAGCCCCTAGTTGCCACCGCTGGCGTGGCGCTTCAGCGTTGGGTGGTCGTCGTCCGGTTGCTGAGGTTTGTCGTTGCCCGGAAGGTTGCTGGCACGACGCAGGTTTGGAATGTCGCCTTTTTCGTCCTGGAGCTTGCGGTGATTCAGGACGGCCACCAGCCGTGCTTTGATCTCCTGGAATTCCGAGGTGTCCACAATGTACTGCTCCCTTGCCGGCAAAATGGTCTCGATCTCGTGCTGCGACTTCTCAACGCGGTCGGGCGTCTGCGGATGGCTGTCGTAGGCCTTGGTGATGAAGCCCTTCTTCTTTTTTTCCAGCGCTTCCAGCCGTTCAAAGAAGTTGATCATGCCCACCGGGTCGTAGCCGGCTTTGTAGGCGTACTGGACGCCCAGGTAATCGGCCTGCGCCTCAAAGTTGCGGCTGAATTTCATGAAGGCAGCGGGGACGGCCAAATTCAGCACCTGGTTGACACCCATGCCTACCAACGGCCCACCCATCATGACAAGAGGGATGCTCGCGAGGCTAGCCAGTGTTCCACGGGTCTGCTGGCGGGCCACGTGGCAGGCGGCCACGTGGCCGATCTCGTGGGCCATTACACCAGCGAGTTCCGCTTCATCCTCGGCGGTCAGGATCGCGCCCGAATTCACGTACATGAATCCGCCCGGAAGCGTGAAAGCATTCGGCGTCTCGTCATCGAGCACCTTGATGGTGAACGGTAACTTGGAGTCAGAGTTGCGAACCAGATTTTGGCCCAGCCGGTTGACGTACTCGTTGACCTTGGCATCGGTGATCAGATGCGACGACGCATCCACCTGCTGTGCAAACGATCTGCCCATGGCTACCTGTTTGTCCAGGCTGTACCAGTTGGCAAAACCACGATCGCATCCTACATTGCGATGCCCGATGGCATTGAGATCGTTGATGGACGCTCCATGAAAAACCGCATCGTCATCTTTTGTGTCGGCTGGTTCTTTGCCTGAAGATTGTGCGAAGGAGAGGCTGCTGGCGAATAGCAGAATCCATGAAAGGGTTGAGAATTTACGGAGCACGGTTCCACCTCCTAATTGCGGCGACACAATAACAGTCAAGCGCAACTTCTAAACGTGCCACTAAGAGAAATTGTAGCCGAAGGCATGTTGCCGAATCCAGAATGCACACCCTCGTAAATATGCCTGTTCGGTTATGAATTGTTAAGAAGTCGCTTGTAAGTGGTGGTTTTCAACCAGTAGCCAGAAGTTAGCACTTAGCAGTCAGCACTCAGCATTCAGCCCTATAACATTCTTGACCATAACCGAGATTGTTTTGCGGGAGAAACTTATAACAGATTCAGTTT
>Ga0210400_10003024_pt1 | contig 15050 bp, 13 predicted proteins | sample IncBWH26MmetaG_FD_155456 | JGI IMG/M metagenome (GOLD analysis project Ga0210400, IMG submission 155456) | Forest soil microbial communities from Barre Woods Harvard Forest LTER site, Petersham, Massachusetts, United States - Inc-BW-H-26-M | ecosystem: Environmental > Terrestrial > Soil >... | reverse complement strand
GAAAACCAAAACAACAGACAATGAGCCATATGCAAACAGGCGTATGAATCGCGTAACGAACAGGAGCAAGGCATCATGCGCAAGAAGTTGATTCGTTCGGCGAGCTGAGCGAATGGCCACCATGGTAGGCAGAATAGGCCTGAAGAGCCTTTCTAGCGCGCAGCCTATAACACTCTAGAATTTTGTACTATCATGCAGATGCCCGTTTGGCTTCCTCCTCGGCGCAAAAAGATCAGTACAAGTCTGTCATTCTTTGACTCATTTCTGGCCGAGCGCTCCGCGCTAACGCTTCCACAGCATATCACCGGCCCCATTCGACACAGAAAACATCGAGCGGTAGAGGTGAGCGCTGAGTGTCCGGCGTCGAGGCAACCGCTTACCCTAAGATTATTGAACAACGTACGTCGTATTTCGAATTAGCAGCATTGAAAGTATGAATTGGACGGAAGGAGGAAGCCCACCTAAGCTCCTCGCCGTAGTCCGGGGTTTGCAAGTGGAAAAAAGCGGCCTAAAAAGACCGCAGATTTAGATCGAATTGCGCTCTGAGAAGGCACTCGGGACCCCTGAATTCAGGGAGAGGTCAAGGAATTTTACCGGGCCACACCGCTGTACCCTCTGCGTTTTTGCCGCCAATTGATCGGGGTGCGTGCTGGTATCTACAGGGTGACAATAATTTTCTAGCATCCGTGAGTTTCGTGGAATGGCCGCCAAGAATATCCTTGGCGGCTTGCATGCGAATTCATAATCAAATCCGATTTTGAATTGAGGAGAATCATGAGACAGAGTGTGGCAGGCAGCTCGTGGGTTTGTCTTTTCGCTATCATAGCGTTGCTATTGGGTGCGGGAACGTCGGCGCGTCTTGACGCTCAGGTAGTTGGCGGGACGCTCTCAGGCACGGTCACTGACCAAACCGGAGGCGTGGTTCCCAACGCAACGGTTGCCATCAGGGATAATGCGACCGGAGAGATACACAACGTCACTACAACCTCCGATGGACTTTACACGGCGCCAAACCTCACGCCCGGGGTTTACACCGTAACGCTTACCGCGCCCGGATTTCAAAAAACGGTGCAGTCCAACGTCACCATGACGGTCGGCGGTGCGCAAACTTTAAACCTGACCATGCGGGTCGGGCAAGAGACAGAGACGATTCAAGTCACTGCCGAGGCTCCGGTCGTGAACTTGTCAAACGCCGAAATCGGCGGTATCACGACGGAAGCCGCTATCAAGGAACTTCCACTCAATGGCCGTTCCTGGAGCGACCTGGCAAACCTTACGTCTGGCGTCTATGAACTCCACGTTCAACCTAACCTGTCATCCCGCGACAGGTTCACGCGCGGTTATGGGGTGCAATTGTCAATCTCCGGCAGCCGCCCGCAGCAAAATAATTATCGCGTTGACGGTATTAGTATCAATGACCCTGGCAACGGCGGCCCCGGAAGCGTCCTGGGCACCAATTCAGGCGTCGATGCGATTGGTGAATTCTCTGTTTTGACCACAGGCTATTCGACTGAGTACGGCAGAGCATCAGGCGGCATTATCAATGCCACTACCAAGTCCGGCACGAATCAGTTCCACGGCACCGGGTACGAGTTTCTGCGCAACAGCTGGCTGGATTCCAAAAATTACTTTGACGATCCTAATTCCAAAATTCCGGAGTTCAGGCGAAACCAATTCGGCGCCTCGGCAGGCGGCCCGATCATCAAGAACAAGACATTCATTTTTGGCGACTATGAAGGATTGCGCCAGGGTTTAGGTTTAACGAAAATTACAACAATTCCTTCGGCGGCGTTGGCCGCTAGCGCGGATTCCAAAGTGGCTCCTTATCTGGCTGCGCTTTTCCCGATCAACGGCACACTCGCTGGCAAAACAGTTTGCACCATAACTCCCACCAGCGACCCAAACGTCAATAACTGCACGCTGCTGGGCGCCACTCAAGTCAGTTCCGAGAACTACTACATCATCCGCGCCGATCACAATATCTCGGCCAAGGACACGCTCAGCGGCACGTTCTTCCGCGACAAATCAAATACGGGCACGCCGGATGACTACAACAACGCAACCGTCAGCACGGCAACCAGCAACACCTTTGCGACGATTGCAGAGACGCATTCCTTCAGCTCGAACGTAGTCAATTCCGCGCGCTTCGGGTTTAACCGCATCACGCAGGGAGGGCCAGCCGGCGCCACCCCGAACAATCCTGCCGCGGCGGACAAATCGTTCGGTGTATACCCGACTCTGGACTCTCCCCAGGTGGCTATCGCGGGCGCGAATAACATCCTGTTTAACGGCGGTGTGACCTCTTCCACCCCGCAAACCAATCACTGGAATTCATTCCAGTTTTATGACGATGCTTTTTGGACCAAGGGAAAGCATTCCTTGAAGTTCGGGGGCAATGTGGAGCGCGACCAGCTCAATGTGTTCAAGGATTCGTTTCCCGGCGGAGTTTTTAACTATTCGAGTTGGCAGGCTTTCATTTATAACTGCGGCGCGCAAAACACGATCGCAACCGGAGCTACTGTTCCCTGTGATAACACAACAGAAGGAGGGCTGGGATTCGGCGGCACCGGTGCGGCTAGCATCACCACTGACATCCCCGGCACCCTTGCGCCGTATGGGCAACGGATGACGATCTTCGGCTTATACTTTCAGGACGACTACCGACTCCGCCCGAACCTGACAATCAATTTGGGAATCCGCTACGAACCGACCACCGTGCCCAATGAAGTCAAGGGCCGAGTTGGCACGCTCGCTACTATCTACCAGCCGATTCCAGGCGCCCCGCAACTCCCCCTTTGCGGAGCACAGTTCACGGATGCAAGCGGCAATGTCACTTGCAACGCCAATCCTGGGCCACTGTTCCGGAACAACACCAAGCGGGACTTCTCGCCGCGAATTGGGTTCGCATGGGATCCACAGGGTAATGGGAAAATGTCCATTCGCGGAGGCGCGGGGATTTACGACCAACTGCCTCTGCTTGCCTTTATGGGGAGCACCACAAACCAGACCGCTCCGTTCCTTATTTCCGGCGGCAACAACAATCTGGCTCAAGGTTCCTTTGGTGGGGTAGGTACATTCTCAGGTTCCTGCCCGACGGCACCTACAGGAAGCAACCCTTTCCCGGTTGGAACATCGGCTGCCTGTCAAGTTAGCGCATCAGGAGGCCGCGTAGCCTTTATCGACCGAACGCCAAAACGTGCTTACGTAATTCAGTACAACCTCAGCATCCAGCGTGAAATCGCACCCAGCACTACATTGCTGATCGGTTACGTGGGTTCGCACGGAGTTCACGGCACCACTCAGGTCGATGACGTCAATAGCGTGATTCCGCAGAACATCAATGGCGGATGGTACTATCCCTGCGACAATGCTACTACGGGCGTGAAGTTCCCCGGCGGTAACAGTAATGATTGTCCGGGGCGCGGCACTGGAGCAACCATCAATCAGAGCTGGGGCCGCTTGCCTGCCACATTTTTCAGGAATTCGTCGGTTTATAACGGACTGCAGACACAGGTGACCAAGCAGATGAGCCATGGATTTCAAGCCACCGCTGGATTCACCTGGCAGAAGTCCATCGACACCGGTTCTGGAGCCGTCGTCTCCGATTCAGTGATCACCGGAATCTCCACGCTGAATTGGTTCGACCCCAAGCTGTCGCGCGCAGTCTCCGACTTCAACGATGCCAAGATTTTCACACTCAATTACCTCTGGGACGTCCCTACGCCGAAGACACAGAATGGATTTATCCGGTCAGCGATCGGCGGATGGGAGATGGGGGGGATTTTCTCCGCTTCCTCGGGTGAGCCGTTCACGCCATTGCTCGCCGAGGGAGACGTTCTCGGCCAAAATAATACCGACAGGTTTGCCTATCCCAACCGCGTGAACGCTCCGGGGTGTTCCGGCAATGCCGTGAATCCTGGGAACGTCAAAGATTACATCAAACTTCAATGCTTTGTAATCCCACCGGTAGCGACGATCAACGGCGTGAATTACATCCAGCTCGGCAATGTCGGGCGCAATATCCTCACCGGACCCGGACTAATGGATTTCGACTTTTCCGTGGTCAAAAATACCAAGGTTCCACGAATCTCGGAGGCCTTCAACGTCCAGCTCCGTCTGGACATTTTCAACCTCTTTAACCGCGCCAATTTCAATCCGCCGGTTACCAATGAATTCATTCTGGATCCCACGGCGGTAACCCCAAGAACTGTCGCTCAGGCTGGCCCATCCGGCCCATGCACCACCAGCAATCTGGGCAACAGCGGGTGCACAGTGTCGGCCGGCGCCTTTGATGGTCATGACGGCACTGCAACAACTTCCAGACAGATGCAGCTTTCTCTGAAGCTTGTCTGGTAGCTTTGGTTTCTAACGTTTCCCAAAGGCGGCCACTTTCTTGTCTCAATGACAAGAGCGTGGCCGCCTGTTACATTTCTAGCCTCTTAAAATTGTAACGACGGCAAAATATTTGTAGCTCGCCTCTTTAGAGGCGAGGGCTTGATTGCCAATTGCGAGAAAAGCCCCCGCGTCTGAAGATGCGGGCTACAACAATTGGGGGATTCTAATGACTGCCAGGAAGTTTCAGTGTGCACTCGCCACATTCGCAATTTTTGCATTCAGTTCTCTGGTCCCAACGCGCGTCTTCGCCCAGGGCGCCGCACCTCATGCCAGCACCACTTTCGACCTTCAGGCGGCAACGGTGGCCGATATTAACGCGGCCATTGACGCCGGAGCGCTGTCCTCTGAAAAACTGGTCCGCCTGTATCTCAACCGTATCGAGACGTACGATAAGAAGGGTCCGAAGATAAACTCCGTCATCACGTTGAATCCCAAGGCGCTGGAAGAAGCGCGCGCTCTCGATGCCGAGCGCAAGGCGAAGGGCCGGCGCTCCCCGCTGCATGGAATTCCGATTGTCGTGAAGGACCTCGTCGATGTTGCGGGCCTTCCGACGACTGCCGCGTTCAAGCCGTTCGGCGCGCCCATACCGGAGCGCGACGCGGCGGTCGTCACACGCCTGAAGGCGGCCGGTGCGATTATTCTCGCAAAGGTTTCCGCTGAGAATTGGTTCGGCTCGGACGGTTTCGGTGCAATGCACCCGATCGGCGCGACACTTAATCCATACAACGTCGAATATTCGCCCGGCGGATCGAGCAACGGCCCGGGCGCGTCCATGGCGAGTTGGTTCGCGGCTGTCAGCGTCGGTACCGACACCGGCGGCTCACTGCAGATGCCGGCTTCCTACAATAGTCTTGTCGGCATGCTCGCCACGCAGGGTTTGGTCAGCCGCGCGGGTATCGTTCCGCGTTCTCTGACTCAGGATCGCGCCGGCCCGCTGGGGCGCAGCGTATATGACGCAGCAGTGATGATCGACGCCATGGCAGGTTTCGATCCAGAGGACCTCGACACACGTCAGGGGCTGGGCCGGTACCCGCAAGGCACGTGGGCGGGCCAATTGACCGTGCCTGATCTCAAGAAATCTCGTATTGGCGTCTTGCGCGAAGCGATGAGCACGCTGCCCGCGAACGCTGAGGCGCAGGCGCTGTTCGACGCATCGCTCGAGGACATGCGCAAGGCCGGAGCGCAAGTCCTGGATCCGGTTCTCAGCGGCATTGATCTCGCGCGGCAGAGCGATAGTTCATCGATTGGCGTCTGGCCCTACGAAGTGATTATCGCTGGGGACGTCTACCTCAAGCGCTTAGGACCGAAGCGGCCATTCAAGACGATGACGGAGATGATCACCACGGTCGGTCCCGATAAGTTCGTCGACTCTTATGCGATGGCGCTGTCGTATCCGCCGCTTGATGAGGATCCCGGATTCATGCGGCGTTATCGGGGCCGCCAGGCAATCCGTGACCTGGTTGAGAGCCTGCTGGCCCGCTACGATCTGGACGCATTTGTTATCCAGTATGTGTCGACGCCGCCCCTTGCGAAAAATGTTTCTGGCGCCGCAGCGCCCGCGGGTGGACGTGACTCACGCACGCTTCGCGGTGGCGGCATCGTCTCGTCTACTGGCTTGCCGGGCATCGTCATGCCCGCGGGTTATACGAAGGACAACCTGCCGGTTGGAATTGAGTTCATCGGGAAGTCGTTCGATGACCTTCGATTACTGCAAATAGCTTACGGTTACGAACAGGCGACGAAGAAGCGTCAATCCCCGAAGGTCACACCGCCGTTGCCCGGAGAGAAGTTCGACTACTGAAATGGGCGGCAATCATGAGGGCCCATCCTTCCACGATCGAGCCCGAGCCGAGACCCTGAACCAGTGATGGGTTACCTTCCTGCGCGCCGCGAGTATCGAAGCCGCGACAAGGACAGCACCTTTGCGAATCTCGGTGACGATCTAGGACACGGCGACAGACTAGCCTCTCTTGGCTGCCAATCGTGGGTGCGGACATCGAACCCCGCCATCAACTATGGTACGGTACGCGCAATACATTTCGGCTAATCGTCCAAGTCTGTTTGCAATTCTTATTCAGGAGATAATCATGCAGCGTAAACTCCCCGGTGTTCTGGTGGTGGTTTTTGGTTTGCTCGCCGCGATAACCCCCGCATCCGCCCATCACTCCTTTGCGGCCGAGTGCGATGCCAATAAAATCAGGTGTCCACTGCATGATGCGATTTCCAGATACGTCGCTGAATAAGAGATAACCGGACTCTCCATGTTGAATCCAGAGAGGCCCTTCGCCACTTTCAAACGAGCCTTCGCCTTTAAGAAATTCCAATTTAGAGTCAGCCGATAAAATTTGATCGATGCTTGGATCCAGCTTGACGACACCGCTCGGAGACTGTCCACCCACTGAAATACAAAACATCGCCATTACCAAAAGGACAACTGCTAGGTATAGCGAAAGTCTTCTCATGTTAGCGGTTCCTCAGCGGGATCGTATATCAAAGAACAGGTCACATCGAAAACAAAAAAGCTGCGGGAGCGCATCGCCCTGCGTTGCATTTTTGCTGAGGTAACCGCAATCGCGTTTAACTCGATGCGTTTTGCCGTAGATTAATGGTTGTGCTTGAAACAGCAGGGAAGGGTAAGTATGATCTGCGCGCTACCCTTTCCCTCGAGACCAATAAGAAGCCCCACTGTGAACTTCAATTCACAGATGAAAGGTCAACCTTCATGAGCGTTCACGAGCTTGATGGTAAGGCCGGCCTTAGGAATCCAGGCCCATTGTCGAGGCGGGAAGTACTATGCGGTATCGCCGCGTTGGGTGCGGTCGCCGCCATGCCGGAATTCGGGTATGCGGCACAGACGGGATCCGCTGCTCCGGCACGTCCTTTTCGTATCGACACCCACCACCACTTTTCCGTGCCCAAATTGATTGCCGAAAGTACCGCCAAGGGAATTACCCAGACCGGTCTTCAAGATTGGACGCCACAAAAATCAATCGATCAAATGGATAAAGGGAGCGTGGCCACCTCTATCATTTCGATCAGCGACCCGGGAGTCTGGTTCGGCGATAGCGCCGCGGCACGCAGCCTGGCACGAGAGTGCAACGATTTCGCGGTAAAGGTGATTAAGGATTATCCGGGGCGCTTTGGCCTGTTCGCTACTCTACCGTTGCCTGACGTCGAAGGCGCCCTGCGCGAAATCGAGTACGCCTTTGATACTCTGAAGGTTGATGGCGCGTGCGTACTTTCGAGCTACGTCGGCAAGTACCTCGGCAACCCCACGTTCGCTCCAGTGATGGATGAACTAAACCGGCGTAAAGCTGTTGTGTTCTGCCATCCATTTTGTGCCGCTTGCGGCACTCAGACGGTTCTTTCGGATGGGCAGAATCGCGGGGTGGAGTTTGTTTTCGATACAACACGTACGATTGTAAGTTTGCTGGCGAGCGGCACCGTCACGCGGTGCCCGGACATTCGATTCATCTTTTCTCACGGCGGTGGCACAGTGCCGTACATTACCAGCCGCCTCGCCGGAGTGGCGCAGCAACTTCCAAAAGGGCTGATCTACGAGTTGCAGAGATTCTACTACGATACTGCGCAGGCCTTTAATCCATATACGTTGCCGTCTTTTAAGAAGCTCGTCCCTGCATCGCACATTTTGTTCGGTACCGATTTCCCGCTCGGCGGCGGCTCGGGCGTGGCTGTTAGTAAGGGTCTAATTGAAAATGGAGGATTCAGCGACAGCGAGCTGCGTGCCATTGATCGTGAGAACGCGCTGGAATTACTTCCGAGGCTGAAAACATAGCCTTCCCGTTGCGTGCGCCACTGGGGGCGCCAGAACGCCGAAGCAGGAAAGCGCGACTGTTGCGGCGTAGGTTCTGGTCCATCCAATCCGCATTGGCATTGATGACTCTACTTTTCCCCTGCCTCAATTCTGAATATTGAAATTTACCTTGGCAGTTATTCGTGGGGATGTGGCCGGGCCTTGCCGTCTCCATTTTTCAGGATAAATTTTTGAGCCCGTTTCCCGGTATCGACTTCACCGGTGTAGATATTTCCTTTAGAGTCCATGGCGATCGCATCGATCCAATGGAACTGCCCCGCCATACGGCCGTTATCGCCGATCGAGCCCGCTAAAGTGCCTTCTTTGCGGTCATGGATCCAGATCTTGTCATTCGTGCCGTCTGCAATCAGCACGTACTTCTGCTGTGCGTCATGCGAAAAAGTGAGATTGTAGATGGTTCCGCACATGCCAAACGTTGTGCTGCCCGGACCACCACATTCTGGACCGCGAGCCGGCGTCGAGGGGTGCACGAAGAAACTGCTTACGAACTTGCCCTGCTTGGTAAATACCTGAACTCTGTCGCTGCCACGCTCGCAGATGTAGACGAGCCCGTCCATCGCGATGTGAACACAGTGGAGCGCGGGCGCGAACTGCTTTTGGTCAGGAGGCGGACCTGATTTCCAGTCATAGGGGGGCGTTGGATCATTGTCGATTTCACTTAGGGGTATGCCATGACCGCCCCAGCCGCGTTTGAACGCACCGCTGTCCATGTCGTACACCAGGACACGCTTCTGGTCCACGATGAATAACTCGTGGGCATCCTCGTCCAAATCAAAGAAAAAAATCCCGCCCGGAAAAGTATCTGTGTCTTGGTTGTTCTGCTTTAGAGGTTGCGCTTGCTGACCTGGCGGTGTTCTTGGTCCACGATGACCAAACTCCCACAGAAGCTTCCCATCGCCCGTAAACTTTTGGATGCTGTCCCCGCGAGAGCTGCCTCCTAGCCAGACGTTGCCTTCTCGATCCACAAGGATCGCGTGCTCGGCGCCAGCGCCCGGCCTTTCTATTCCTTCGGCTGGCCAGCCGGGCACGTAGCCCGGGCCTCCCCAGCCCTTGATCAGATTGCCCGCACTGTCGAATTCCAAGACTGCGGGCGCGGCTTTGCAACAGTCTGTTCGCGGTGGCGTTGTTGCAGCCCCCGACTCATCAGGGTTGATGTCCCGCGGACGGTTGAACACCCAAATGTGATCGTCCTTATCCGTAACCATCACCGGAACCCCTTGCATGAGCCATTTGTTCGGCAACGGCTTGGGCCAAGTGGGGTCGACTTCATAAATGGGTGGATTTTGAGTTCGCGCCGCCGGAGCAAGAGCTAGAACCAAGAAACCGCAAACGCAGATCGCTACAGCAGACGCATCGTTCCATCTCTTTCGAATCTGCATCGGATATGCCTCCACCTGGTTTGCAGCTGAGACTCGGCAGGCAACTGCGCGGAGTCTAGTTGACGAGATAACAGAATGTCAATGGACTGTGCTCCCGGTCCTCTCCCAAAATTGAACAGATATTTGACACACATAGAAAGCGGTGAGAGAATCCCCGCCAACGGTGGCCCAATGAGATTAAAAATAATTCTGTTAATAGTTGGTATTGTTGCCTTCCTGGTTATGTCGGGTTCGACGTTCGCTCACCACGGGACCGCGGCGTACGATACGAAGAACGTGGTCACAGTAAAGGGGACGATGACGGACTTCCGTTTTATTAATCCGCATGTCCAACTTTATTTCGACGTGAAAAACGACAAGGGCGAAGTCGAAAACTGGCAGGCGGAATTGACTGCTCCGAACAAGCTGTCCAGAGCCGGCTGGGACAAGCACACGCTCAAGCCCGGAGACTCGATCACGGCAAGCGGGTATGTTGGCAAGAACGATGCGCACACGATGTGGATCAATAAGCTCATCGGGCCCAACGGGGAGGCCCTCCACCTCTTCGAGGAATAACCCATACCTGTCTCAGGAAGCTAGGGCGAACGGATCAGTAACGAACAGGAGGGTCTAAGTGCGGACAGGCTTGAGCAATTCAATGCTCGGAATGGTCGCGGTGCTTTCCTTCTCAAACGCTCTGTGCGCTCAGAGTGTGACGCAAGCGCCGGATCAGCACAATGTAACGCCTAAGGCTGAAACAGCACCTGCGCCTGTGCATGACCTGACCGGCGTCTGGATGATGCGCAATCCTCCTGGGTCGCAACGTGGGTTTACCAACTATACTTTTACTAAGGATCCGCCGGAGTTAACGCCGTGGGCGGAGGCGAAGTACAAAGAGGCCAAGGCATCCAACGGGGGACAGTTCACTCTTAAAACGACGAACGATCCAGTGCTCACAGTGTCGCCCTCCCAGTGCCCTACCGAAGTTCCCATCCAAAGAAGGTCCGGGTCGCTTGGAATTGGGCGGCCGTCTGTATAAATGCGGCGCACGGTGTGATCGTACTCGTACAAGATGCGATCCTCCTGGCGTGCCGCGAGTTTATTTCCACCCCTATCCATTTTGAGTTCGTGCACACACCCAAATATACGCTCATGCTCTACACTCGTCGTGGATACGGTCGGCTTGAACGACAAAACATGGCTCGATCGTCTCGGTCACCCGCACAGCGATCAGTTGCACGTCATCGAGCGTTTTCGGCGCGTGAACAGAGATCACTTGGAGCTCGACATCACCATGCAAGACCCCAAGGCGTTGGCGAAACCTTGGACGACAACGTTCTATTACGAGCTGAGGCCAAACTGGGAGCTGGGCGAAATTTCTTGCTCGGGAGACTACCTGGACTTTAGCAATTTCGAGAGGTAGATCCCGGCACAGTCAGTGAATTCGCGAATTGGACTGATCACAAGCTGGTGAATCCTGCATAAGTAATTTCCTACACTCTCTTCTGGGGGCTTCCTGTGAAAACGAAACTGGTCGGGAGGTTTTTGTTGGGGCTCGCGCTCACTTTGGCCGCGGCCACGGGCGCGCGCCCAGGTCAGGATACCGAGCACCACTCGGTAAGGCACACGAAAACGAATCTTAAAAAGCCGGTCAAACTTATTGGCGCGATCTACCTGCCCGGTAATCCTCTCCGGTTTGATATCAGTTGGGTCGATCAGCCAACGGGAAGGTACTACTTGGGCGAGGCGGGGAATGCCAGCGTCGATGTTTTCGACGCCGAAAACGGTTTGTTCCTGGGCCGGATTACCGGTTTCCATGGAGTAGGTTTGCCGGACGACCCCTGTGGACCGACCCAAGGAATGGGCCCGAGCGGTGTGGTGGTAGCCTCCAACAACCAACTCTGGGCCGACAACCCATGGGACGGTGAAGGTATTTGACCTGACAAACGCTCAGCCGCCCTTTAATAACGTCAGCCCAGTCGCGACCATCTCCACTGGCGCTCAGTGCCGTGCCGACGAAATCGGATTTGATCCAAAGGATCATGTAATCATGGTAGGGAACCCGGCGGAGAAACCTCCCTACGTGACTCTGATCTCTTCGGACCCTCCTTACGCAGTTCTGAGCAAGATTCCGTTTCCGAATGCGAGAGGTTTTGAGCAACCGGTGTGGGATCCTGACCTGAAAGGCGGTCGCATGCTGGCGACTGTGCCGGGCATGGAAGGCACCTCCCAAGTCGTGGTCTTCAACCTCAAAGATCCAAAGGAGCCAATAGTAGAAGCGACGTATCCAACTGGCGATTGCGGTTCCGGTCTAGCGCTTGGCCACTCTCAGCACCTGCTTGTAGGCTGCGGAGGTGGAAAGCCGTTGCTCATTCTGAACGCAGTGAATGGCAAGGAGATCACCAACGTCGCGGATACGAAAGGCGCCGATGAGGTTTGGTACAACTCCGGCGACAACAATTTTTACGCCCCTAGTGCGTTCGGTGGTAATCCGACGCTCAGCGTCATCGATGCTGATTCCGGCGCGCTACTTGGTACCTTGCCGGCCGGACCGGGGTCCCACCCATAGAGACAATTCATATTCTGAGGCTTGGTTTCTCGGTTGGAGCTGTCATGTGCCTGGACTTGCGTCTGTCGTTGTATCGAAGGCAGACGAGGAGTACGATGCTCGAGGCAGCGGTCCCAATCGAAAATTTCGGTTTATTCCTAATATTTAGAGGGGTGCGGTGAAACGACTCGTCGGAAGCTTTTTCATCGTCAGCGCGATTTGTTTGCCCATATGGGGCGCAAATGCAGTGGAGGCATTAGCCTCTGGCAGCGGTAACAACAATCCAGCTGTGCTCAAGGCCGACCAGACACTGCAGTCGGCCGTCAAGAAGGGGAACGAAAAAGCAGTCGGAGCCCTTCTGGATGAGCAGTTCACTTGGACAAACGAGGCTGGGCAAGCCCGGGCCGGTGCAGAGTTTCTCCGGGACTCAACGACGCCGTCGCAGAACAGCGACACCGAGTACACCGATATGGAAACCCGGGACTATGGTCAGCTTGCAATCGTTACGGGTGTAGCTGCCCATCGAGGACGTGCCGACATATTTTTCGTGCGTATCTGGGTGAAGCGGCGTGCCGGTTGGCGATTGTTCGCCCAACAGAATACAGGAGTTCTTGAGAAAGGCGCGTTGAGTCGACAAATGCCTCCCGTCGGAAATATCGGAAGCGATGCGCCAGGCTGCGAAAATCCCTGTCGTTCGGTCCCATTCATACCGAAAACGGCGGACCAGCGGGAAGTCGTCAAAGCGTACCAGTCCGTGGAGACGGCCGTCACGAATCATGACGCGGCGACTTGGGCCTACCACGTGGCCGAGGAATTCAAGGGTATCGGCAGGCGATACACGGGTAAACCCGACACAAAAGAGGAGCGCGTAGCGCAAATCAGGCAGCCTGATTCCGGTCCGGTAATTCTCCCCAGGATGGTATCGCTACAGGTGTTCACTTTTGGCAATGCGGCAATCATGATCGCCGACCACCAACCAAGCGGTGAGCAACCTTTTCATGTCGTTCGTGCGTGGGTCAATCGAGACGGGCGCTGGCAGCTATTCCACAGACAAGAGACGACGATCGAGCATCCAACCGACGCGACCCCCAGGTGAAGGTCGCATTGGAACGTGGCTTTCTGTTCCGTGATGGTTTGGGCCACATCCGGGATAGTCCCGTTTTCTCGGGAAGAATCTTCCCCACCCCATGCTCGACTCAAGTTCTCGGCTGCTTATCAGTGCAATATGCTATATTTTGCGCACCGGTAAGACACATCAACCACCTCTGTGCGGTTTTGGGCCTCACTTTTCGATCAGGAGGATGAGTATGTTAATCCTTTCTACGAAGGCCCCTCGTCATGTAGTGCCAGGATGCGTGGCGGTGATGCTGGTCTTAACTGCCTACCAAGTCCAGGGCGCGCAGGTGTCACCCCAAGAGCGCCAGGCAAGAGCTGAGTCACGGCTCCAGAAGGAGGTGCGGCACGTTCTAGTGACGCAGCCGTTTTACACGGTCTTCGATAACCTCGCGTATAAGGTCGACGGCGACCGTGTGACCTTATTGGGCCAAGTCGTCACGCCGACGCTTAAGTCCGACGCCGCAAACGCAGTCAAGTCCATCGAAGGTGTTTCGGCTGTGGACAATCAAATCGAGGTCTTGCCGGTCTCGCCGAGCGACGACCAAATCCGCCGGGCCGAATTTCGGGCGATTTATTCCGCGCCCGGCATGCAAAAATATTCAATTCAGGCCGTGCCACCGATTCACATCATCGTAAAAAACGGCCACGTGACGCTCGTTGGGGTGGTTGCAAACGAAGCCGACAAGGTACTTGCTAACGCACGCGCAAATTCGGCTCCGGGTGCGCTCTCGGTAATGAACGAACTGACAGTCGAGAAATAGCCATCGCAAGCGATTATCGCGTACGAGTTACGGCGTTTGCAGGTACGGAGAACGCGAGGTTCGGTTTTGATGATCTATCCCGATCACGCCTCCAAGTTTTATTTGCAAAAAGCCCGATAAACCGCGCGTACCGTAAGTCCGTTCGAGATTGCCATAGCGTATATTCTTCAGCGATTTCAATCCCGTTCAGTCCCGGCACACTTGTTTCGTCTTCGCCGCTAAAGGCAAATAGAAGAACTATGAGAACTATCAGCGTGCTCCAGAAAGACCGGGTGGCGCCTCTAAGCGCTTACTCGGCAGTCTTGAGGGCGGAATATTCCTAGCCGCCGCATTTTGTAGATCAAAGTCGTACGTTTCACTTCCAGTTGCGCGGCGGCACCCGCCGGGCCTCCGATTACCCAATCGGTCTGTCGCAAAGTCCGCAGGATGTGTTCGCGCTCGGCTTCTGCAAGTGTCATGCCCAGAATGTCTCTATTCACGCGCTTTGGCGCGGACAGAGGAGGGCGATGTAGCACCGTGCCCGCCGACAGAATTACAGAGCGTTCAATGATGTTTTGCAGCTCTCGCACATTCCCTGGCCAAGAATATTGGATCATCGTTGCCATATCGTCTTCGCGAACCGTCTCGATTCTTTTGTTCATACGTTGAGAATATTTTCTGATGAAGTGCCACACCAGAATGGGAATATCCTCCTGCCGCTCACGGAGCGGCGGAGCTTCGATGGGAAAAATATTGAGGCGATAATATAGATCGCTGCGGAACAAACCTTTCTCGACCATGCGAGTCAGATCCCGATTGGTCGCGGCCACCAGCCGAAAGTCCGCATAAATTGTACGCGTGCTGCCGAGTCTCTCAAATTCCTGTTCCTGGAGGACTCGCAACAGTTTGGATTGCAATTCCAGCGGCAGATCACCCACCTCGTCGAGGAGGATTGTCCCGCCATTCGCCAGTTCAAAGCGTCCGATTTCTCGCGTGACCGCGCCTGTATAGGCGCCCTTCTCGTGACCGAAAAGTTCACTCTCGAGCAAACCCGCAGG
>Ga0210400_10003022_pt1 | contig 15051 bp, 11 predicted proteins | sample IncBWH26MmetaG_FD_155456 | JGI IMG/M metagenome (GOLD analysis project Ga0210400, IMG submission 155456) | Forest soil microbial communities from Barre Woods Harvard Forest LTER site, Petersham, Massachusetts, United States - Inc-BW-H-26-M | ecosystem: Environmental > Terrestrial > Soil >... | reverse complement strand
ACGGCGCGGCGGTCGCTGACGGCGCGGCGGTCGCTGACGGCGCGGCGGTCGCGGCGGGCCCATTGACTGTCGGATCGATCACGGTATTGCTGGGCGTTTGGGACGAGGCCGGCGCAATCGCCCCCTGGCTTAACAACCCGTCACCGGGCTTGGCACCCGGTGCGCTGCCTTGGGGTGCCGCCGCCGTGCCATTTGATGTTGCGGCCGATGCAAGCGTCCGGATACTGGGCGCTTGCGGCAAACTCGAGCCGGAACCGGGCGCAGCCGGACTGTTCGCCGCGTTGCCGGGTGCAGCGCCGCTTCTAGCGGGAGCCGGCGCAACGCCGCCCGGCGCAGAAACAAGCGCGGCCGCGAGATCAAAATTGGGCGCCAACGCGGCCGTGCTGCCTGCATTGGCCGGAAGGGTGGGCGCCGCTGGGATCGCGCTGGAATTTGCACCTGCCGCACCCCCTGGGGGCCCCGCGATGGCGCCGGCGGCGTCCGCTTGGGCGGCCGCCAAGGGATCTGTCTTTACGGCCGGCGGGGATCCTAAGGCTGTGAGCGCGGGCGGGGATGCAGGCGCCGGCGGCGGCTGATTGCCGGGCACCGGCAATGCACTGCCGCTTGACGTTGCCCCTGGCTGCTTGCCTACCGCGCTCTTGCGAGCCGGCTTGCCGCCCGCATCGCGTAGCGCCCCGGCAAAATCCTGGTTGGCGCCGCGCGCCGGCGGCGATGCGGCCGGTGCCGGTGCATTGAGTTGCGCGGCATCGCTGCCGCTCGGCGCTTGAGAAATCGGCGGAAGTGCATTCATACCGCTGAAATTGCAAGCGACGTGCCAATCCGGCCACGTTTCACTACGTATCCCGCCGCACAGACAGGTGGCGACCATCGGGTCACGCTGATAGCAGCGCTGCTGGATCACCGGCGGCGTATCGCTCCCCTCCAGGCCGTCTGCAAAGCGCCCTCGAGGGGAGTTTTTCAACTTTGTTTTTGGTGAGAGGAATCTTGTGCCGGAGCCTAGTACAAATCAGATTCGGGAGGCCTTGCAGTTCAGTCAATTTCGCTTCAAGTTGATTGAGTTCTTGAAACTGCCGTTCGATGTTGGCGAGCCCGCGTTACGAGAAGTGCTCGAACGAACTTGTTGCGGCGTGTATGGAAATTATCTTGCTCGCGCGGAGCGCGTTGACGAGATTCTCAAGTCCGAAGATACGGTTGAGATGTTAGTCGAGTTTCCCGAGCCTCAAGGTCGAATAGCTATGTGCGCTAGCAGACAGACAATCGCGGTGCAACAGTGGAACGATCAAGAGCGTTTATGAAGGAACTATTGCAACAGATAGACCCCGAGTACTATCGCTTCGTGCAATTAGTCATTGCGCACGCTGAAATCAAGCAATTACGTCAATGGCGCGTTGACGTTAAGAGACGGAGCAAAATTCCTCTCGGGATGTCGCGCGCCCCTGACAGGTCTCGCGTCGATCCCCATCTCAATCAACATTCCAGCAGTAAAATTGCGATCGAACAACCTCGTGGCCCACGTGCGCGACATCCTAAAGGAGATGGGATTAGAGCCGAATTATCTTGAGTTCGAATTTACAGAGTCCTATTTCAGGTACTTGTCGAACCAAGCGAGCGTGCGCTGCTGCGCATCGGCGAGATGCGCGGGGTCGCGGAGCCCATGGCCTTCGCCGGGGTAGATCATGATGGAAGTCGGCACATTCATCGCTTTCATGGCATGCCAGAATTCCTGGGTTTGCGGCGCCGGGCATTCGATATCGTGTTCTCCGACGTAGGCGAATGTCGGCGTCTTCACATTGTGCATATAGTTGATGGCCGATGAGGCGCTATAGACCTCGGGATCGTCGTATGCCGATTTGCCAAAGTAAGGAATCATCCAGGCATCGATGCCGTTCTCGCCGTAGTACGACAGCCAATCGCTGATGCCGGCGGCGGCGACCGCGGCCTTGAATCGATTGGTTTGAGTCACGGCCCACATGCTCATGAAGCCGCCGTAGCTTCCGCCGGTCAACCCCAGACGCGCCGTGTCGATCGGCGCGGCCTTTGCCGCGGCGTCAATGCCGGCCAGGATGTCGCGCAAGTCGCCGTGTCCGAAATCGCGCACATTCGCTTGAGTAAAGCGCTCCCCTTGCCCATAGCTGCCTCGCGGGTTGGGCCGAAACAGGGCATATCCATGCTCGAGCAGCGCGGTGGCAATCCCCGGACCGGGAAAGGCCGGGGTCGTCGCCGCCGCGGGACCGCCGTGAACCTGAGTGATCATGGGAATCTTGCCGTCGGCATGCAGTGGCAGCAGCAACCAGCCCTGAACATCGAATCCGTCGTTCTTCCACCAAACGCTTTGCACGCGCGCGGGCAAGCTGAGGCCCGCATTGACGGCGGTCAAATCATGCCAGTGGCCGATTGTGCCGATCTCGATCTCAGGCGCTTGTGTGAACGACTCATGCGCATCGGCCGTCACGCCCGATGGACACGCGGTCGAAATTCCGCCGGCACGATCGCCGAATGATTCCTCGCCGCTCCACAAAATTCGTGCCGGCTTGGGCGTAAGGCCGGATCCTAAATCCGCAAATTGAGTCTTGTCGCCGGCGAGAAGTTCGGCCTGCAAATGACCGTCGCAGCGCCACGCGATCGACGTGGCCGAAGCATGCGCATCCTTCGTGAGATTGGCCGCGTTGCCGCCCTCCAAACTCAGCGTATAGACATCGCCGCCGGTTGATCCGAAGTCGCTCATGATGCCGGCGATGAAGGCGACCCTGGAACCGTCGTGCGATACCTTCGGCATGGCAAGCTGTTGGCGGGCATCGGCTGGGGTGTAAACAACCCGGGCGTCCGTCCCGCTGTCGGGAAAGGCGTACAACTTTGCGGTCCACCAGTTGTTGTCGCCGTCGCCGGGCGCGGCCGTGCCGATGAACCCTTTGCCGCCGGCGCGCCAGTCATATTCGTAGACGAATAGATCGGGCGGCGAAACCCAGCGCAAAGCACCTTGCTCCAAAATTGCAATGCGCTGCTCCGGCGGCGCAGCGTCCAAATCGCCGGCGACGGGCGCACCGGCTTGAGTTGCGCCGACTTCTTTGGTGGCGTTTTGAATCGCGAGCATGGCGAGACGGCCATCCGGCAAGTAGCGCAGCTGCACGATGGTGCCGCTGAAATCCAGCAGCTTTTTCAAGCCTTTGCCGTCTGCGCCTACCGCGTAAAGGGCGCGCGCGTGACTGCCCGGCGTACGCAGCGCAAAGCTCAAGCGCTTGCCGTCGGGACTCCAGGTCGGCGAGTCCGGCCAGCACTCCGGCACGCGGCCGCAGGGCATTGGAACCGTGATCGCAGTGCCGCCGCTCACCTGCCTGATCACCAGATCCCTGACCGTGGGCGCTCCGCCGCTCGCGGAGGAATCGCCCTCGACCGAGGCGACGAGTTCCCCATTCGGCGAAATCTCAACGCCGAGGAAGCGATGCACCAGGCGCGAAGCCGCGGCTTGCGCCGCTTCACACGCCTGCCCGAGACCGATCCACAGCACCGCCATTGCAACTACCCGCCTCATGCACTTCCCCTTTGTCATTGATGCGGCTAGCCGCGATTGAATTTCAGAACCAGCGTTGCACAGCCCAGCAGACCGATGCCCTCGATACGAGCGAGCAGCCGGTTCATGTTGCCGGTAAAGCCGAATCTCGCGGTCGCATGCACCGCCCGGTGCGCGAGCCAACCGTATCCGGTCAATATGCAAAACTCCGGCACCATCGACGTCGCCGCGAGAATCAACATTTGCGGCACGACTGAAATCGCCGGGTCGATGAACTGCGGCAGCAGCGCCAGAAAGAACAGCAGCGCCTTCGGGTTGGCCAACTGCAGCGTCAGCGCCCCCCAGTACACGCCGCGCCGATCTCGCTCCTGCTCCGCGGGATCCTGATCCAACGCGACCGAGTGCATCGAGTTGGCTGAGCGCAATGCTTTTATCCCCAAATAGACCAAGTAAGCCGCGCCGATCCATTTGGCGACGGTAAAGAACCGCGCGCTGGCGGCGATGAGTGCGCCCAAGCTCGTGGCTGACAGCGCGAAGTAAATGCCGTTCGCGGTGAGGATTCCGGCCGCCGCCGGCAGCGTGCGCCGCAGTGCACCGCGCACCCCCTGCGATACCGTGTAGAACACGGCGGGGCCCGGCGACAGCGACAGCGCAGTTTCCATCGCCAGGAATAACAGCCAGGTCTTAAAGGTCATCTGGAATGAATCTAAGGCGTGCTCGCGAGGAAGGCGGCAACATGCTCGTTGAGAAATTTCCCGTCTGCCGGCGATGCCCCGGCGCCGGCCGGATGTCCCCAGAGAGAAGGAATGATCGCCAACGTGCAGTGTGGGATGAAAGCGGCTTCATAGCGTGCATCGGTGACGGGAAAGTATAGATCCGTTTCAGACGGCATGTAGAGCACGGGAACTTTGATTGAACGCAGTGCCGCCTCAACATCCTTGAACGGCGGCGTTTTGCCGACATCGTGATATTCCCAGGTGCGCATGTGCAGGATCAGATTATTGGCGTCTGCCCCCGGAATGAAGTTGGTGCGAAAGCGATTCACGACCTCATCGAAGGTCTTGCCGAACGATTCATTGGTGCGCCACAGCTCTTGGCGCCACCATTCCTGCGAAAACAGCCAACCCGTCCACACCATGGAGAATGCCTGGATGCCCTGCGTCGGCTGGCTCTTGTAGTCGCCGCCTTCGAACGCCGGATCCGCTGTCAGGGCCGCAATTTCGCCCTCGAGCCTGACGATGCCATGGCCGTAGGTCTTGGCCGTTCCGGAGGTCGCCACGATGCGGTCCATGTAGTCGGGATAGCTCACCGCCCATTGAAACGCCTGTTGCGCCCCCATCGAGAATCCGATGACCGCGCGCAGGTGCCGAACGTGCAGCTGTTCGGTCAGCATTCTATGCACCGCTTCCACGTTGTCGCGGATGGTGGTGACGGGGAATCGCGGTCCATGCAATGGTTCCGGCGTATTGCTCGGCGAGGAAGATCGCCCGTTGCCGAATAACTCGCTGGTGACGAGCAGCAATTTGTTCGGATCCAGCGCCTTGCCCGGCCCGATCAGCCAACCATAGCCGTGCATCTCTGCCATGTAGTGCGAAGGCAAAAGAATGGCGTTGTCGCCTTTCGCATTCAACCTGCCATAGGTGCCGTAGACGATGCGCGCCTCCGGGAGCACCGTGCCGCTTTCCGTCTTGAAATTATGGATGACGAATTCGTGTTGGACCGGCTCGGCGCCAGGGGCGACTGTTTGCGCCCGCGCAAATTGCATTCCAAAGAAAACCAGGATCAACGCAATGAATCGCACACTGCTTCCCCTCGCCCACCCATCGGAACAGGTTTGCGAGCATACACCAGCAAACGAGGCGCACGCCGCATGGATCGCATACCATGGCATCGGCAACCAACCGAGATCCGCGTGCGAGCCAAAACCCGCCTCAACAACTGGAGCGACATTCAATTCGTCATGGCCACTGCAAAGCTCGGCAGCTTTCACTCCGCCGCGGCGGCATTGGAGACCGATCAGTCGACGGTCGGACGGCGTGTTGCACGCTTCGAGGCGTATCTGGGGACGAAAATTTTCGAGCGTCACGCGACCGGTATGCGGCTGACCGCCGCCGGGAAGATTCTCTGCGACAAGGCGGCCCGCATGGAAGAGGCGGCCAACGACATCGAATCGAGCTTGCTCGCTTTCGATTCGCGTTTGACGGGCACCGTGCGCGTGTTCGTCACCGAGGGCGTCGGCAATCTTTGGCTGGTGCCGGTCCTCGCGGACTTCTGCCGCGTGCATCCCGGCGTGAAAATCGATCTCGTGACCGATCGCGAGGGGCTCGACCTGTTTTCTCTCGAGTCCGACCTGGCCGTGTTCATCGAGAGACCGAAAAATCCCCGCCTGGTCGCCTCCAAAATCGCGAAAGTCGAACACTCCCTGTTCATCTCGAAATCCTATGAGGAGAGATTCGGGCGGCCGCGAAAGCTCGAGGATCTGGGCCAGCACCAATTCCTGGACTACGTGCCCTACCGTGTCTGCACCGATCTCGCTTGGTGGTCCAAGAGCGTACTGCCCGTCCACCGGATTCAAATGCGCGTGGACTCGGCCTCGGTCTACTTGGCAGCCATACGCAGCGGCATGGGTATCGGACTTTTGCCGAATTTCTACAAACGTGCCGCTCCCGATCTGACGGCGCTGACGCTGCCGACGGGTTGTCACCTGAATCTCTGGCTGGTTTCGCGTCCGATCGCCAACAAATCGCACCGGATCAAGATACTTCACAAATTCTTGCGCGAGCGATTCATCAAGGACCGCGTGAGCTGGTTCGGAGCGTGAGCAGCAGCGTCGCCAAGCTCAACCCGCAGGCGAACATCACATACCAGGCCGGCGACAGCGGATTTCCGGTGCGCGCGATCAAGCCGGTGGCAATGAGCGGCGCGAACCCGCCGAACACGGTGACCGAAAGATTGTAGGCAATGCCCATGCCGGAGGATCGAACGCCCGTAGGAAACAGTTCCGCGATGGCCGCCGGTGCCGCACCGATGAACAGCGCCGCGACAACGGCGGACGCCACCTGAAACATCGCCAGCGCCGCGGCATTCGGATGATTCAACAGAAAGCCGAAGCCGGGGAGGATCAGGAGCACGATCGTCACGGCCGCCGGAATCATCAGACTGTAACGCCCCCAGCGGTCCGATAAATGCCCGGCCACCGGCGAGACGCCCAGCATGAACGCGAGCGCCAGACTGTTGGTGAACAGGGTGGTGCTGATCGGAATTTTGAGCACCGTGTGCGCGTACAGAGGCACGTAGACAAAAAAGAAATAGGTCGCGACCGTCCAGATGATGGTGATGCCGAACCCGCGCGCGACGGCGGCACGGTGTGTCCGCCATAGGAGCCGGAGCGGCGACGCGGCGGCGCGCTCCTTGACGAACACCTCCGGGTCGTCGATGTGTCGGCGGATGTACAGTCCCAGCGGAACGATCAGCGCACTGGCGAAGAATGGAACGCGCCAGGCCCAGGCATTCAATTGCTCGGGCGAGACGACCGCCGCGACGGTTGCGGCCGCCAACGCTCCCAACAAGAGCGCACCGGCCTGGCCGGCCGTTTGCCAACTTGCGAAATAGCCCGCGCGGCCGGGCGGCGCATGTTCCGTCAGCATGGCGGTCGCGCCGCCGACCGCGCCGCCGGCGGCGAGTCCCTGCAGAAGTCGCGCGAGCACCACCAGTAACGGCGCAGCGACGCCGATGGTGGCGAATGGCGGAATCAGTCCAATCGCGAGTGTCGCGGCCCCCATCAGCCCGAAGGTCAACAGCAACGCGAATTTGCGGCCCTTGAGGTCGGCCAGCGCACCAAACACCACGGCGCCAACCGGCCTGGTCAGGAATCCGACGCCGAACGCGCCGACCGACAGCAGCAACGAGGCCGTGAGATCGCCGGCGGGAAACATGCTGTGAGCAATGGCCGGGGTCAGAAAGCCGTAGACCGCGAAGTCGTACCACTCGAGCATATTGCCGACGCTCACCGCCAGCAGCACGTGCCGCGGCCGTGTGCGGCCACGGGTGTGCGGCGAATCGCTCGGCTTCAATCCGGCTGAGGTAGCGACGCCCACGCGCCTACCTTTGACATGAACCGGTCCGCCTCCTCGAGCGCGGTACGCGCAATCCACTCATCCGGCCTGTGCGCCTGATCGATGGAGCCTGGCCCGCACACCACGGACGGAATGCGGCTGCGTTCGAATATTCCCGCTTCGCTGCCGAAAGGCAGCTTGGTCACGGGCAACTTCGCGCCGCACGCGGTCAACACCTGCATCGTATCCTCGCCAAGGTTGGTGCAAAACTGCGGCACGTCGAGTTCGACTTGGCTGGTTACGTCGAGCTCTGCGCAGGCTTCGCCCGCGAGGTAACCGGCGATGCTCGCTTGTATGAAGTCTGCATCCTGTTTGCTGGACGTGCGGTATTCCCAGCGCACACTGCAGCGCTCCGCGACGATGTTGGTCGCCGCGCCGCCTGCGATTCGCCCGACGTTGAGCGTACAGCCATTGGCTACGATCTGCGGCAACTTGGCGACATCGCCCAAGTAGCGGATGAACCCAGCCGCGGCGTCGATGGCGTTTACGCCGCGCGACGGATCGCTTGCATGCGCGGCAACGCCGCGAAAGCTCGTGTGCGAGCCGGTCACGCCATTGTGGGCCACGCCGATTCGCATGTCGGTGGGTTCCCCGATGATGGCAAATGCCGGCTTGGGTATGCTGCCGGCGATGCGTTCCACCAGTGAGTGCGCGCCGAAACAACCGACCTCCTCGTCATAGGAAAAGGCGAAGTGTAGCGGCCTTCGCAGCTGCATGCTCTTCCAATGCTCGAGTGCGGCGAGGCTGCTGGCAATGAACCCCTTCATGTCCGAACTACCGCGCCCGTACAGCAGGCCATCCCGTTCCACGAGCGCGAAAGGATCGCTGGTCCATTCCTGGCCGTCGACCGGCACCACGTCCGTGTGGCCTGACAACACCACACCGCCTTCCCGCTGCGGCCCGATGCTCGCCAATAGATTGCCCTTGTCGCGGCTGTCGTTATAGATGAGTTCCACGCGCGCGCCGCGGGATTCCAGATAGTCCGCCACCCATGCGATCAACGCAAGATTCGAATGTCGCGAGGTCGTATCGAAGGAAACCAATTGCCGCAGAATCGAGACGCTCGTGCTCATCATATTGCCACGCGAACTTTATCTTAAGTGGAGACGTCGCGCGGGTAAGCCGCTGGAACGGTCTGGTTAGCCCACGAAACTAATGCAACTGATTTTTCAGGTAAACAAGATTTCGGCATGTGCGAGTCGCAAATATGCAAGATGGTGCTGCCGCGCCACGCAGGGGGCGCCCTCCAGCGTCCGCCGTATGGTCGTCAACCAGCTTGATTTACGGCGTTTTTCCGATGTGCTCACTTTTTGTGCAGCACGTGGAAAGCCGCGCCGCGCCGGCAAAACTTCGCTGCGATATGCGTTTTTCGAAATTGACGCTGTGCTCGACGCGCATGTACTTTCAGACCGTCTTCCGTTCTCCAAGTCTCGGTTTGCATAAGGGATGAAAATGAAATCACCGTCGATACGCTCCGCCGCTGCGCTGCTTTCTGCCGCTGCTCTTCTGCCGTCGTCCTTGCCTGCGCTCGCCGCAGGTCCGTCCGGGGCGGACGCGACAGCCGAACCGTCGATCGACGAGATCGTGGTCACCGCGCAGAAGCGCGAGCAGCGTATCCAGGACGTGCCGATCTCCTTGTCCGTGATGGGTGGCGCCGATCTTGACAAGTCGAGCATCCAGAGTGTGTCGGACGCGCTGGGGATGATCCCCGGCGTTGCCGTCAACGTCACCGGCCAGGGCGGCGAAACAAAACTGACCATTCGCGGCGTGACCGCTGCCGGATCCTTGTTCGCCGGCCCGAGCCCGATCGGCTACTACCTGGATTCCGTTCCGTTTGGCCTGGTGCGATCCGCGGTACAACCGGATGCGAACTCCTACGACCTCAACCGCATCGAAGTGCTGCGCGGACCGCAGGGCACGCTGTACGGCGCCAGCGCCTTGAATGGCGTGGTGCGTGTGCTGACGAACGATGCCGACCTCAATGAGTTCGATTTCAAGGCGCGCGCCGGCGTGTCGTCCACGGATAGCGGCGGCGGCAACTGGCGTGAAGACGCAGCGATCAACCTGCCCATCGTCGAGGGCAAGCTCGCGGCGCGTCTCGTCGTCGGCCAGGAGCACGACAGCGGCTGGATCAACAGCCCGCTCGGCAACAACATCAACGACGGCGATCTGAAAAATGTGCGCCTGAAGGTGAACGCGCAGCCCATCGACGATTTGAGCATCAAGCTGGGCGCGACGCACGAGGAGGCGAATTTCGGCGCGCCGCCCGAGGGTACCAACGACTTCACGGCCTCCACGAAGGATCAGCCCATCGCGTCGCGCTTCAGCGCCTACGACATGAAGCTGGACTACCAGTTGCCGTGGTTCTCGGTGTCGAGCGCGAGCAGCTATTTCACTTTCCTCAACGACGGTTCCCTGGATGTGGCCCCGGGCGTCCCCACGCCGCCGCTCACCACCCGCCAGACCTCGAGAGTGTTCAGCGAAGAGCTCAATCTGAACTCCAAGCTCGATGGCCCTTGGCGCTGGTCGGCCGGCGCGTTCTATCGCAACGCGCGCGACAGCACTTATCAGACCTTGGGCAACCTGATCCCGGCGCCGGTTTTCCAGGCCGATAGGTCGAAATCGACCGCAGTTTTCGGCGAAATCGGCCGCCGCTTCCTCGACAATCAGTTCGAGCTGGCGGTGGGCGCCCGTTACTTCCACGACGACGTCGGCCTCGATCAGCTGATCCTCTTCGGCGAGCCGCCGGGCACGCCGTTGCTGCGCACCGATTCCACATTCCATGCCTTGACGCCGCGCGTGGTGCTGAGCTGGTTCCCGAGCCACGACTACACCATGTACGCCAGCTACTCGCAGGGCTTCCGCAGCGGCTTCCCCCAAAGCGAACTGGTGCAATTGGTGGCGCCGAACTTCATACCGGTGAAGCCCGACAAGCTGACCAACTATGAAATCGGCGGCAAGGGCAACTTGTTCGACAACCGCGTGACCTTCGATGCGGCCGTGTACTTCATGAAGTGGAAGGACATCCAACAGACTTTAGGCATACCGGTACCGGGCAGCACCGCCTACATCGTGGCGAGCGTGAACGGCCAGTCGGCGAGCGGCGTGGGTGTGGACTTCGCGGTCACCGTGCGGCCCCTCCAAGGGCTGCAGCTGGGCATCAACTTCAGCTGGAACGGGCTGGCCGAGGACTCGACGGTACTCTCCAGCGGACAGCTGCTGTTCCCGAGCGGATCCCGCATAGATGATTCCCCGGCCATCACCGCCGGCGCCTTTGCTTCGTACGACTTCCCGTTCGGCAGCACGGGCTGGTCGGGACAGCTCGGGGCCTCCGCGCGCTACACCTCGCTGCAGACCACGACGTCCGTGTCGAGCGGTTCGGGACTGCCGCCCGTCGTTACGGAGAGCGATACCATCACGACTGCCCGCACCAGCTTTACAGTGGTGGCGCCGTCGCACTGGCGCGTCATGCTCTACTCCGACAACGTGGGCAACAATCGCGGCGTACCGCTCGCCTCGCGGACGCCCTTCTCGAGCATCAGTTCTCAGCCGCGTACCTCGGGTGTTCAGGTGGACTACCACTACAAATAAGGCTTCGCAGGATAAACCGAACAAACCCATTTCAATATCGAGGTTACATTCATGCGCCGTTTAATCAGTATCGTTCTAACCGGTTTGATTTCCGCCGTGGCGCAAGCTGCGCCGCATGTGCTGGAGCCGCAAGACCTGTTCCGTATGCAGTGGGCCACGGACCCGCAGATTCGCAGCGATGGGACGCAAATCGTCTACGCGCGCGAGGCGAACGACATCATGACCGATCGGCTGGTGCAGTCGCTGTGGCTCATCGATACCGCGACGGGGGCACAGACGCCGCTGGCCACGGGAACCGGGTCCCACTCATCGCCGCGCTGGTCGCCGGATGGGTCGCGGATTGCGTATCTGTCCACGGGTGCGCATGGGCGCACCCAGATCGCGATTCGCTGGATGCGCGGTGAGACGGCGAACATCACCAATCTTACCGAGGCACCGAGCGACATCACCTGGTCGCCGGACGGCAAACAGATTGCATTTGTGATGCTCACGCCCGTCCCGGGCCCGACGATCGGCAAGCCGCTGACGAAGCCGCCGGGGGCGGATTGGGGCGGCGATCCAGTGGTGGTCGATTCGATGAATTTCCGGGCAGACGGACAGGGAATGGACAAGCCTGGGTTCAGACACATCTTTGTGATTTCCGTGGATGGCGGCGCCCCGCGGCAACTGACATGGGGACCGTTCAGCGATGCCGGACCGCTCGCCTGGTCATCGGACTCGAAGTCGATTTTCTTTGCGGGCAATCACAGCGAGGAATGGAAGCGCGAGCCGCAGGATTGGGCACGGCACACGGCCATGACCTTGAGCATTTATCGATTGAACGTGGCGGACGGCACTTTGGCGCAGCTCTCGCACGAAGTCGGTCCGTATCATGCACCGGTCGTGTCGCCGGACGGGAAGCTCGTGGCGTATCTGGGTTATCAGGACAAGCATGTCGGCAATCAGAACGTCCGGCTAAACGTAATGGATGCGGACGGCAAGAATCAGCGCGTCATCGGTGAATCGTTGGATCGCTCGTTGACGAACCTTGTTTGGGCAGCCGACGGTCATAGCCTGTATGTCCAGTATGTCGATCACGGCATCACCAAGGTGGCACGAATGGGGCTCACCGGCCGAGTCGAGCCGGTGGTGTCGGAAATGGCCGGTATCGGGGCCGCGACGCAGTTGCCGTATTCGGAAGGCACGTTTTCAGTGTCCAGCAAGGGCGCCGTGGTCTTCACCGGCGGCGCGGCCGATCAATTGCCGGAGCTGTATTTGGCGCGCGAGGGCAAGACGCAACGCCTCACGAATTTGAATTCCGAACTCCTGACGGAAGTGAGCATCGGCAAACTCGCCGCGCTGCCGGTGAAGTCATCGGCGGACGGGCGTGCCATCGATGCCTGGGAATTGCTGCCGCCCAACTTCGACCCCTCCAGGAAATATCCCTTGATCCTCGAAATTCACGGCGGCCCGTACGCGAGCTACGGCCCGACATTCTCGGCGGACTATCAGTTGTACGCCGCCGCCGGTTACATCGTGGTTTACGGCAACCCGCGCGGCTCAACCTCCTACGGCGAGGAGTTCGCGAATACGATTTACAACAACTACCCCAGCCAGGACTTCGATGACCTCATGAGCATCGTCGATGCCGCCATACAGAAGGGCAACGTGGATGCGGACAACCTGTTCGTCACCGGATCCTCGGGTGGTGGTGTGCTGACCTCCTGGGTCGTGGGCAAAACGCATCGATTCAAAGCGGCGGTGACCCAGCGGCCCGTCATCAACTGGACCAGCTGGTTGCTGACCACCGACATGTCGGCCTTCGGTGCGCGCTACTGGTTCAAGAAAATGCCCTGGGAAGATCAGGAGACCTACTGGAAGCTCTCACCGCTTTCCCTGGTAGGGAACGTCACGACGCCGACGATGGTGCTCGTGGGGTTGAACGACCTGCGTACGACCGTGGGTGAAGCGGAGCAGTACTACCACGCGCTGCAACTGCGGCACGTGCCGACGGAGTTGTATGAGATTCCGGGTGCGGCGCACGTGCTCATGCGGCCGTCGCAACTCGCGGCGCAGAGCACCGCGATCATTGAATGGTTTGGGCGGTATCGGAGTCCTGTGGGACACTAGGGCGTCGCGATGACGCGAGCCGCTATCGGCGCAGCGTCGGCGCCTGGTCGAGGCGGTTGAACACGCTTTGCATGGCGGCCACGCGCTCTGCATACGCGCGTGCCGGGGTGTCGCCGCAGCGCTGGCCTTCGGCCAATCTGAATCTGCGCCGCGCGAACTCATCGCCCGCCCCGGCGCCGCACAGGTGGATCAAGGCCGCGAGCATCTGCTTTTGCGGCAGCGACGCGGAGCTGATTCGGTGGCGCTCGAGAATGGACGCGACGCTGCGGTCAAGATAAGCCGAGGTGAGCTCGACCGCATCGCTCGGGATGACCCGCGCGTACAAACTGTTGAACCAGCATGAATGCCAATCGTTCCATGGGCCGTCGGCGACGACCACGTGATCGTGAATACAGAAGCGGCGGGCTTCCGCAAAATTCCCGTCGGTTATCTGATACATGCCGACGGCGCTCGAGGCCGGCCGATAGACTTCGAAAGGCTGCGACGACCACGACCATCTCCAGTACGTGCGGGCCACGGGATTTCCGGAGCCTTCCACTTGAGCGATTGCCGCGAGGAAGTCCGGCGTCATGACCGCAGTCGCGAATTTCCTGAAGATGGGCGCGTACTCAGCCCAAGTTTCGGCAGGCGACTTGTACAGGGTCCCGCTCACGGGAAAGAACAGCTCGGATGGCTTGCGCACGACTTGGTAGAGCCAATTGACGCCGAGCCACAGAATCAACAGGACCAGCGCGGCCATGATGAATTTGGCGGGCCGCGGCGCGGGCCGCCACCAGCGTTTGACTCGACGCCACACCTTGACGGCGCGGCGAGCGAGTTTCTTGATGCGGCGGGCATGGCTGGCTGTGCGCCGCGAGGGACTAATGGGCATGATGCACCCAAGGTACCCCAATGTACGTACTGCCCGCTATTTGCCGCTTTGCCCGACCGCGACGGTCACGCTCTCGGACTCGGGATCGAACAGAATTCTCGCCTCACCTCTCTTCAGCTGGCTGATGACACGCGCCACTTTGTCCTCGAGCGAGAATTCTCTTTCGCCGTAGTCCGTGCCCTCGCGCAAGACGAAGGATTCAATCACGGCGTTCAACAGCTCCGCCGACAATTCGCCGTAAGGCACTTCGATGGGGTCGGGCGCTTCTTGGCTGGGCATCGGCCCAGCGTATCACGGCTTTTTAGACAGCCCCGCCGTCCGTCCGTGCCAGCATCAGCCGCATCGCCGCATCGTCCCCTTCGCGCTGTTCACGCCGATCCGCGGCGTTCTGCTCTTCCTTGCGAAAGCGATCGACCACCCGGTTCAACGACTCGGCTTCAATGCGCTTTTCACTCCATTGCACCCGGCGCTTCTCGAATTCCTGGCGGGCGCCGTCGAGTGTTTTCTGCTGCTGATTCAAAGCCTCGCCGAGCCGGTCGAGGAAGGAGCGGTAGTTCTGCAGCTTGACGGCATCCATGGCGCCGCTCGACTGGGTGGAGTTGCGCACGTACTCATCGCGATAGGCCTGAAGCTGCTCGAGCTGGCGCTCCAACTCTGCCACCTTGCGTCCGGCATCGCCCATGGAGCGGCTCAAGTCCTTCGCCGAGGTCGACGCGACCTCGTGGATGGGCTCAAAGCGTTTGGACTTCATCATGGGCAGGCCACTATCGGCCCGTTGGCGCAGCCGGTGCCGAGAACTGCGTCACGAGTTGCTTGAGATCCGCATAACTTCGCTCGATGCCAACCGGTTCATACAT
>Ga0210400_10003021_pt1 | contig 15053 bp, 18 predicted proteins | sample IncBWH26MmetaG_FD_155456 | JGI IMG/M metagenome (GOLD analysis project Ga0210400, IMG submission 155456) | Forest soil microbial communities from Barre Woods Harvard Forest LTER site, Petersham, Massachusetts, United States - Inc-BW-H-26-M | ecosystem: Environmental > Terrestrial > Soil >... | reverse complement strand
AAGGACTGATGAAAAGAAAGGGAGACTCGTCACTCTCTTGGTCTTCCGGTACCAATTTCGCCATCAAAAAATCTTCATTACGCCCGCAACTGCGGAAGTTGGGTTAGCTCAGTGGGCGAGCGCGGGCCTTGTAAGTCCGTGAGTGGCGTTCGAATCGCCGCGCTAGCTCCGAATTTTATGGCGGGATTGGCCGAATGGTTTAGGCGCTGGATTGTGGCTCCAGTTACGAGAGTTCGATTCTCTCATCTCGCCCCAATCGATCTGATGTGAGTTCAATTTCTCGTACCGTCCACCAAATTTCGGCTCGTGAACTCGACGGTAGAGTGCTGGTTTGAAAAGCCAGTGGACACGGTTCAATTCCGTGACGAGCCACCATGTCGGGGAGTGGCCTAGCCTGGTTTAAGGCGCGTGCCTTGGGAGCACGAGATCGGGAGTTCGAATCTCCCCTCCCCGACCAAATCTTGAGTCAAACCGTCTACCTGCGATACACATAATAGATCACACCGCTCAAATCGTCGGTCAGCAGAAAAGAATCCTGTCCCATCCGGAATATATCGCAGGGACGGCCATGGATAACTCCGTTCTGAAGAAACCCTGTGATGAAATCCTGGGGCCTGGAATTAGCGGACAGACGAACAACTCGATAGCCTCGCTTCAGCCGCTTATGTCCTGAGCCATGCAATGCAACCAGGAAATAATCCCGGAGCGCCGGATCCCGAGCGCTCGAATCGAAATACTCCAACCCCAAGGGAGAACCGTGGGCCGTAAATGTCGATAGGGCGGCAGGCACCTGGGCACAATCTATCTTGTTCGGTGAAGAGGCAAATTGCGGATCGGAAAATACTTTGCCGTCTTTGAAGTAACAATAAGGCCATCCATAGTTGCGCATCTGGCCGGCGGGAAACTTGGCACTATCATTGGGACTATCCAGGGAAAACATGGTATCGTCAGGCGCGTCGTCGCCCAAATGGTCGGCGCCCATGTTCGTACCATAGAGTGTGCCCCCAACGATCTTGAGTCCCACAGCGTTTCGCAGTCCCTTTCCGATGATGCGCTGGTGCTTGCCATCCGCGTCCATCACCGAAAGCGTAGCGCGAATCTCTTCTTTTTCTTCGCAGGCATTGCAACTGCTGCCTACTGAGACGTACAGCTTGCCCCGGTTCTCTCCGGTACCAAAGGCCACGGTGCGGGTCAGGTGCCAGCCGCCATATTTGTAATTCAAGCCGTAATCGGGATAGGTAGCCAGCACTTCAGGAGCGGACGAGGCCGATTCCTCTCCAAGGCGAAAGCGAAACCGCTCCAGCTTGTCCGTGAGCGCCAGATAAAGCCAGTTCTGGCCAGACGGGTCAGTATAGAAGGCGACGTTGTTGGGATTGCGCAATTGCTGCAAATAGGGAATCACCCGGGCAAATTTTCCGGCCTTGGCGTCGAAGCCATCCAGGATGTAAACCGTGCCTCGGGAATTGTCAGCGCGGTTGAACATGTCCGTGATAAAGAGCCGGCCATCGGGCGATTTGGCCATAAAGCGCACCCGCTTGAGTCCTTCGGCAGCAACGGAGATGTCAAAGCCCTCGGGAATGTTGAGCGAGAAGCTCTTGCCATTGGAAAGAGTAATAGTATGGGGCAACAGCTTCAGCCGGCCTGGTGTCTGGGAATAAGCACAGGAGACCGCAATCGCGATCAGCGCCACCAGGATGGGAACTACCAAGGCATTCACGGACCGTCTCATTAAAGCCTGCCTCGCTTTCGCGGCTAATAGCGAACGTCAGCTTTCGACCGTTGCAGCGTGGAAAATGACTTCTCGATGAGACCTTTCAAAAAAGCCTTAATAGAAGTCAGCGGTAAATGTTTGATTTTGGTTTGGCTAATTGCTAATTGCTAATTGCTAACTGCCAATTGCTGTCTCACCGAATAGCCGTGGCTGCCAGTTCAGTTTTTTTCTTGTTCTGGATCTCGATGGCCGCAAGGTCGGGTTCGAAGCAGCGGCGGCAGCGCGCTTCATACATGCCTGCGGCGCCTACTACAATCAGGTCTTCACTGGCAATCAGGCGCTGCGTATGCTTGGCCGGGTTTCCGCATTGCATGCAGATGGCGAGCGCCTTGGTAATCTCGTCGGCCACTGCCAGCAGTTCGGGCATAGGATGAAACGGGCGTCCCAGGTAGTCGGTATCGAGACCGGCGATGATGATTCGTTTGCCCATGTCAGCGAACTTTACGACCAGGTCAATCATGGCGTCGCCCAGGAACTGGGTCTCATCAAAGCCAATCACCTCGGTCCGCAGGTCGAGCTTGGCCTCCACTTCGGCGGCGTTGCTGACGCATTCGGAGTGGATACGCATGTCGTTGTGGGAGACGATGTGACTGTCTGAGTATCTCTCGTCAATTGTCGGTTTGAAGATCTGCACGCGCTGGCGGGCAATCTCCGCGCGGCGCAGGCGGCGGATCAGCTCTTCGCTCTTGCCGCTGAACATGGGACCGCAGATGACTTCGATCCATCCTAGATTTCCCCGCATGGCATTCATCTATGCTTGCTTCCTAAAGTCGTTGGATGAGGCCGTCTCGGCAGCCAGGTGTGAGTTGATAAAGCGGTGAAACCCATCGAAACCCGTAAACACTTCCGTGGCGCATCCCAGGAGCCAGCCGCTGACCTCTTCAATGGGAATGCCGCAGATCAGGTAAACCGGCATGCCCAGATGGTACGCAAACGTCAGTTCGCCCTGGGTGCCGGCGCCCCGCCCTGCATGGCTGTCCCAATAGCAGACGATTGCGTCGCATTGCTGCCGGATGAGATCGAGATCGTAAGCAATGATCTTGCGGATAGTCTGTTGGAAGCGCGGCAGGTCGGTCTTTTTCCAGGAGCGAAACTCCCTCATTTCGGTTTCCGTGAGGTTCTTCATCTCGTCTTGCGCTGGATCATAGACATCGTGTCCCAGAGACTTAAGCAGCGGCGTAATTTCGGCGCGCCAGCCCTTGCCGAAATCAGGAGAATATTCAATGGAGCCCGCAAGATAAAAGAGCATCGTCTGTGTGATTGTCAGCGATTCGCGGCTTCCGCGTCAACGTAATTTGCAGATGTTTCAAGCATGTTTTCCAGAGCTTTTGCACAGGCGGAGCAGTAGGTCACCGTAAAGGACGCCAAGGTCGCAAAGGAAAGACCCGATTTGTCGCAGATTGCGCTGACGATCGCTGATTGCTCTCGAACCATCAGATCTCGGATTGATCAGTGTTGATCAGTCCAGATCAGTGGCATCAGAGTTAGGGGTTTTTGTTCGCCGTGCCGCGGCTTTGTCTGCGCATGCGACCATTTCCTGCACTGCCTTGGCGATGCGGCGGGCCCGCGACTCGGGGTTCCTGTAGTAGAAGATGCCAAGCAAATGGGAGCGGCGATGCGATGGAGACATGATCTCCCAGCCGGTCTTCGCTTTGGGATTGCGGGCCAGCACCACTTGCAGCAGCGGCGGGAGTTCACGTTCGGCTTCCATGGTTTCCATGAGCCGTTCGGCCATCTGTTCGGACCGTCGTTTGCGGGTTTCGTTATGCTTGCCTGCCGAGACCCACTTTGCGATTTCGACCCGAGTCGAGTGGTTCAGTGATTCGTAAAACTTTTTTAGCTGCTTGGATTGCCGCAGCATGGCCAGCCACTCGTCCGGTGGCTCAATCTCGCGCGGCGTGGTGTCCGGCTGCAGGCGGAACTTGGCCTTCGTGCCTGGCCTGGCGTGGCCGCTGGCCTGCATTTTCTTGTTGACGATCATGATGTGGCTGCCCTTGCGGGACGGAAAAAGCGAAGTGCGAAACGGATAGCCGTTGATCTCGCCCTGTACCTTGAGCTGGCCTCGTGTTCCCCAAATTTTAGCGACATCAAATGGCACGCGAATGATAGTCCAGTTGAGACGGCCGGCGGTGCGTTCCAGAACGGCCTCGAAGCTTTTTACCGCAACCTTGGCAGCAGGCATGGATACAGTTTACCGGGAGAAATGCTCAATGGAAGCCTTGAACCTTTCTAATTCGATTTATTCGCATGAATTCGCGACTAAATTTGCTTTCCCTCCGTCTAGCTTACAAAACCGTACCAACCACAATTGCCAGCAATTACTTAAGACACCACACTAGGCCTCGGCTTTCAAAGCATACCGGAATAGACCATTCACATTGACCTGCGATTTAATACCGGCGTACTATCGTCCCAAACCAGGACTTCACGCAAAGGAGAACACACCTATGAAACGAATTTCAACGATCATCCTGATTGCCCTGATGGTTTGTGGCGTCGTGGCAACAGCGCAGATGCCTGAGCCGAGGAAACCCGGCACAGAAGAAAAGAACCTTGCTTACTTCGTCGGCAACTGGAAGATGGACGGCGATTTGAAAGCAGGACCGATGGGTCCGGGAGGAAAATTTACTGGCACCGAACGCGATGAATGGCTGCCGGGAGACTTCTACCTCGTCTCTCATTCCGAAGGCTCAAGTCCCATGGGCAACGAAATCGCGTTGGCGATCATAGGATATGATCCAGCGAAAAAGGTCTACACCTATGACGCCTACAACAACATGGGGCAGGCAGAGCACGCCACCGGAGCGTTCGACGGCACCACCTGGACGTGGAACAGCGATATGAACATGGGCGGCAAGAACATGAAGGGCCGCTTTATCATCAAGGAGACTTCGCCAACGTCTTACGATTTCAAGTTTGAGATGTCCGAAGACGGTAACACCTGGACGAGCGCGATGGACGGAAAAGCCAGCAAGGCGGGCGCGGGAGCGGCAACCAGGAAGAAGTAATCCTTGAGCATAGCCGGGAAATAGAAATTTTGCGCTACCTCAGGGGCTAAAGCTGAAGCCGTGCCCCTTCCAATCAAACGGCGGAAACAGATTTTCCGCAACTTGTTTAGCCCCTGAAGTATTTTCGTTGCTGGCCAACAACAGTCGCCAAAACGCCTCTGCCTTACGAGCTGCGGGCGACGAAGGGCGACCCTTGTCTGCTTCGTCATTGTCTTCTTCGATCTTTTCTAACTTCCAGTCGGCTGACAGGTTCTCGCGTAAAGTCCACATCGCCGACAGAGATGCGACAGTTGATGGCATGTATCTCCGCATCATCGTTCATGCCAATGAGCACATGGGTCAACTGATCGCGTACGCGCGCATGTCGGGCGTCGTACCGCCCTGGTCGAAGAACTGAGGACCGAGCTTAGCTTGGGTACCGCGCTCGCATGGCGGCAAGGGATTTGACGATCAGCGCCTCCAAAATCTGTTGGTCTACATCAGCGAGCTTCTTGATGTAGAGGCAGCCCTTGCCGGTGGTGTGCTTGCCGAGCTTTGCGAGTAGCGCCTTAGAGTCGCTGGACCCGATCAAGTTGTACAGAACAGTTGCGGCCTTGCGCGGTGAAAAACCGATAAGCGGCATATCGCCCTCACGCCCACTATCGTACCTGTAGTGATAACTGCCGAAACCTATGATGGATGCTCCCCACATCTTCGGTTTTTCGCCAGCCGCGCTTTGCATCAACTTGACGAGAGTTTTGGCGTCTGCGCGCTTGGTTGAGTCTGTGAGGGCATCAATAAATGCCGTTACGCTTAACTTAGTGGGCTTGGTTTTATTCTCCGCCATCTCTCTTGCCTTTCCGCCTGTTTTCCAAGGCTATAGCATTTCCGCAGTTAGTGTAGCCAAGATTTGCGCCAGGGCACAGCCTGTCCTTTTGAGGTGAGCCAGCGAGCAGAAGGAGTTTACTCAAGCTGTAAACCTCTGAAAACCAGAAAAAACTTTTGCTACAGAAGGACGGTACCTCAGCGGCTAAAGCCGGATGTATTCTCAACGGCATACGGCACGGCTAAAAGCCGTGCCCTTTCAAAACGGACACTAAAAAAACTTTCTCAACAAGCTGTTTAACCCAGGCTGTTATTTCGTAGCAGGGCTACACGAATTCTAAAACCGCTCCCTATGCACGGGACACTGCATTACTTGTGACTCTTGAACCAGACAACTTTGCTGCCAAGCACCGTTATGGGCTGGCCCTCTCCGGCGTCTTCCACGGAGTGAAGGCCTCCCTTTTCGGTCACGGGCACATAGCCCAGTATCTTGCCGGTCTTGCGGTCCAGCTTGACCACCCAGCCGGGAGATCCGGTCGGCTCATTCAGCGGTTGCATGCCCGCCCATAGCGTCCCATTCGCGCCTAGCTTGAGCGAATACGTTCTTCCCAGATTGGGGATCTCGCCCAGAAACTTTCCCTCGAGGTTGAATTTCTCAATCCGCCCGTTCTCACGATCAGCAATATAGAGGATGTTGTTCTCGTCCACAACGATGGAGTGCGGTAGATGGAACTGTCCCGGACCGGCGCCCGCAGTGCCCCACTCGCGGACCTGTTTGCCATCAGCCGTGTATTCAAGAATCCGTGCATTGCCGTATCCATCGCTGATGAAAATCCGTCCGTTCGGCGCAAACGCTATGTCGGTCGTTCCCCGGAAGGCGCTGGACGCCGATTCCGGCTGGCCACCCACCTCAATCTGAAGCAGCTTTTCGCCGCTCGGACTGGACTTGATGACCGTCGAACTGGCCGCGTCGACCGTCCAGACATTGCCCTGGGGATCGAGCCGGAGCGCGTGCGGAATCTTGTACAGTCCTTTGCCAAACGAATGCAGGACGCGGCCTTCCTTGTCCACCACTATGACTGGATCGGCTTTGTCGCCGCGCTGAAGCAGCCACATCACACCAGTCTTCGGATCGCGCGCCACCCATGAGACCATGCCCAGTTCCGGGCCCTCGGGTAGCCTTACCATTATGTCGGTTTGTTCGAGCGGGAGTTTCGGTGCCGCCTCAATCACGGCGCGAAGGTCGGCGGCGTTCTGAGTTCTCGCTTCGATCTCAGCCAGAGTCAAGCTCAGCCGGCCCTGAGCGAAGAGAGGTAAGCAAATCAGACCAATCAGCAACTTACTTAGATACATGGGCTAATGATATCGGAGTTTGGGTCTTCTAAAGAAAGATCAAAACCCACCACGGAGGCACAGCGCGGCACAGCCGCAACCAAAAACCTAAAACCTTTGAAACACAGAGGAAAGGAGGAAGCGGAGGAAAAGAAGGAGGAGCCCCAAACCATTAACCACACATTCGCTAAAGCTCAGTGCAGGCTCCGGCCACAAAGGGGAACACGAAGGAAAAGCAAAGAAAATCTTCGCGGTAAAACAAGATTTTCACGATTAGTAATACGGAGAAACTGAGAAAAAACTGAATCAATGTGTTCTTGTTACAACGCTCACGCCATGCCAACCGTCCTGCGGTCATAGCCCCTATCGCTTTTATTTCTACAGTCACGAGCCAAACGAGCCTCCGCATGTCCATGCGGATCGGGATGATCTTTCAGCTAAGTTCTGGCTCACTCTGTTGCCGCTGGCCCGCAATTTTGGCTTTAATACAAATGAGCTTAACCGTTTGTACGCGATTATCAACCGTCATCAAGAAGAACTGTTGGAGGCTTGGATGGGTATTTTGGCGCTGGGCGCGGATGAGAGAGTGTCTCAGGTAAAAGTGAGCGAGAAAGCGCTTACTGTGACTCTTAAAGATGGCCGCACGATCGCCGTACCATCGACCTGGTATCCCAAGTTGCTCAACGCCTCTCCTAAGCAAAGAAAGAACTGGCGAATCGCGCGAGGCGGTTACGGCATTCATTGGCCGGAAATCGACGAAGATCTAAGCACCGAGGGTCTGCTATGCGGCGCACCTGCTCCGCGAGGAGATGGGACTTTGCAAGCACGACCATTTCCGTCGAAGCCGAAGAGATCCCATTGACGTTTACAGCATTTTAAGAAATCGTGTAACCCGTAGAAAGACATACTTCCCAAAAATCTGCAGAGCCTTCCGAATTAGCCGCTACATTTCCTCTGGTTTTTTTTAAGAGACTGCAAGAATTACGTCCAATCTGGCACCTTGGGAACGGAGGCGTTGAAAACATTGGGGTTGTCGGTTGCCGAGGTGTTTTTTGTGCCAATTGAGAGGACACTTGTGCCGATTGAACTACCGTTCGTGCCGATTGAATTGTCATCTGCGCCGATTGAAATCTGATTTGCGCCGATTGAATTCCCTGTCGTGGCGATTGATGAGGAATTGGGTAACTGGGTGATTTTGTAAATGGGTAATTGAAGATCGAAGACGAAAGTTCTTGCCTGGTTAAGCGCATTATGTACTGAGTACCTTGGATTTTTTGAAAAACAGGGGTAAACGCTGAAACGCTGCGCAAGTGATTGGGAATTCAAGAGTTGATTGTCGCAGCGTTGGTTTCAAAGGCTGAGCCTTTGTCCAGAACAGACGGTCAAATACGGCAGAGCGTTCGAATCTGTTCTGCGAGTCGTGCCAATTGTTGTCTCTGCTGGTTTCTGCTTGCCATATTTTGAGGATATTTGGTTCTTGTCCGAAAAGAAAAGACACGACAACCAAGCGCATGAAAAAAGGACCACGATCGTTAAAGTCTTCGCGGAAGACTCGAGTTGTAGGCCCAGCTTAACCGGACTTCAACAACACTGCAACATTTGGGGGTGAATTCCCCGGCGACATGAGGTTAGCCGTATGCGTCAGGGGAAGTACATGGTTGACAAGGTCGAGATTGCTCGTGAGAACGCTGTTATCGCCAACGACGGATTGTCTTGCAGTCAGATTGTCGCTCCGTAACGACGGAATATCTCCGCGACGCGCGCCTTCTCATCAGCCGAACGGCTCTTCAGTTTCCCAATCCATTCCAGCCATGTCCCTCGTATGATTGCGCCTGCCGCAAGCAGCGTCTCGAAGACAGGAGCGAAGTCGACGCCGGGCGCGTTGTGCTCGAACCCCCAGCCCGCGGCTTCCAAGACCGTTCCGCCCCAGGCATTGATCTCCTCCAGCGGAGCGCCACGCTCAAGAAGAAGCTGGACGATGCTGAGGTGTCCGCTGCCTGCGGCCCAATGCAAGGCCGTTCCACCGGTGTCTGTCCGATCCAGCAGGTCCGCGCCGTGTTCCAGCAAAAAGGCTGCGACATCTTTACGGCCGTACATGCAGGCCCAGAGAAATCCATTCTGCAACTGCCGTTTCGTCGCAGGGGGCTTCAGTGTTCCATCGGGAGTGAAGAAGGTCTTCACCACGTCGAGGCATCCGACCCCGGCGGCGCTCTCCAGGTCCAATCGTGCACCGCGAGCAGCGAGAAACTCTCCCGCGCGCGGCCGTCCATTTGCGAAGCAGGCGATGACTGCGCTATGGCTGTTGCCAGCAAGATTTGGCCTTTCGATCGACGCGCCGTAATCCAGCAATAGCTGCACCAGGGCCTCTTGTACGCCAGCCACTTCGGGATGGACGCTCGTGGCCGCCAGGCCCAACGTTGTGCATCCGCCGCCGTAAACGTTGGCCTCGGCGTCAACTTCCGCTCCGGATTGCAACAGAAGTTCGGCAAGCTCCACAGTGTTCTTCGGTGTCTTCTGCCGATACCCTTCTACACCGTTTGCCGATGTGTAATGAAGAAGCGTGGCATGGTGCTCGCGTGTCGAGCGCTGCCGAATGAGGCCGGGATTCTCCCGCAGAAGCCGCTTGAGGGTGTTGACGTCCCCGGAGATGATGGCATCAGCCGCAGCCTCGAATTGCTCTACCGATGATCTTCCGCGCACAGCTTCCCCGATGTGCTTGACGAACCTTGGCCAGCTCATAAACCCGTGCGAACGAGCAATCACGAACTGCGCGTCGGCCAGCGCGCACTTACGTTCGCCTGAGAGAAGCGTCCGGGTTGCGAATTCCACGACGTCATCGACCCATTTGCGAATTTCCACGGGAAGGCCCGGAGTGATTTCCAGACCGCTCAGGCGGGCAACATTGCGGATCCATTCCGATGCCCATTCGCGTAAGCCCTCAGGCTTTCCGGTTTCGCAGATCTTTACCAGGTCCTTGGCGAGTTTCTTGTATTGTTCGACGTTTGGACGCGGTGGGAGAGGAAGGGCATCTTGCGGATTGGGAAACATACGAATCTCCTTTCATCGAATGCCTGGAGTCCGCACGAGTCAGGCTGAAAGAAGGTTCGTACCTTCAGTTATGTTTCGGTGGGTGGGCACTGCCCTTTCCGCGGACTGGATGCGCCCCTAGCGCTGGCAACAGCCTAGTCCACTCTCGTCAAGGCCGTCAATCGCGGTGCTCCTGATAACCGCTTGTACGCGATTTATAAACCGCCATCAAGAAAAACTGTTGAAGAATTAGCATGGATATTTGGCGCTGGCGCGAGTGAGAGAGTGTCTCAGGCAAAAGCGAGCCAACAAAATCTGCTCGTTACACCCAAGCATGCTGTAGTGCCAGGATGAGTGCTGCGGATTGGCCTATGGATTAATTCCTTGATCCAGTCAGCTGAACATGACTCGATCTCAGGATTTCATTGCCAAATGTCAATGTCGTTTTGACTCCTTTTTACGCTTTTTATGCTCTTCGAGAGCTTGAAAATGCTCGGTCATCTGATCTGCATATCTTGTGAGATAAATGATCTTGTCCCTAGATAATCCGTAACTTTTCGCAAGCTTGGTAAGTGTTCGCATGTGGAACTCTCTTCCTTCAGGATATGGAACCGTAGCTATATCTGCAGCAATGATAGCTAGGAGGCAGTACCGCATAGCTTGCCGACTATCCTCTCGGGAGAGATCGGCTAATTCGTCCCTTAGAATTTCATCAGGTATAGAATCAGCAGCTTGGATAAACCGTGACGTTAGGTCATCAACAGTAGCATGCTGGTATGCAATAGACTTACTTTTGATCATATCCAATTCATCAATATTATGCATAGACACTCGCATTCGGCTGTGATAAAGCCTTACGAAGAAATGAAATAAGAGAACAAGCTTTATCTCTGTTCCAATCTAGTTGTTCCATAAGCTGTTCATTCGAGCGGCATTTCTTAACCATTCGTACGAAGTCTCCTCTTGCATGAGCCCAAGATAGTTTTGGCCTTGAGAAATTAGTGTCACTCCAGACTACAGGTATTAAATATTGATCCAAGACTCTTCTTCGCAAAAAATTTGCAAGTTCTTCTGACAGATGTTCTGTATCACTGGGATCGTATTTCTCTCCTCGTTTTTGGATTCGCTCCAATCGCGTTTCATCGCGACAAGCAACAAACACTGGCACAAAGTTCAACACTGCGACGGCGATTTGCAATTCATTCAGAAATCTTGTGTCATCGTTAAATACTGAGCGCGATGGAGGGAGGTTGCGGCAGTTTGAGACAAAGATATTGGCCCAAATGTCTGGACTTCCCCATTCTTTAGGCTTGTGTTTGTCAAGTCGGTTCTGTATATCTGGTGCAACTTCTCGAGATTCTCTACCCCATGTCGTGCCTATTGTTTTTAGCAGCTCACGATCTTCTCGTTGTGTCTTATCAATATCGCCTCCCTTCACAATGCTAGCAAGTCGATATACATCTTTAGCAAAAGGCAAAACGATGCCTCTCTTCGCAAGCGCGAGTTTCTTCGCAAGAAAGCTTTTGCCTGATCCCACTTGCCCAAGCAACTGGATGAAGACCGCCATTCCATTCTCCTCAATCATAACCGCGATGAATTCATCTCAAAATAATTTCTGTGCGATTTCAATAGCCTTGCTGATTGCAAGAACAAGCCCCCCCGCGGCAGCAGCGTTTTCAACAACGTCCTTAGCGGCGGCCAGATACGTAACGAGATGGCCTTTATCTGCATCGGATTTTTTCGCCTCGAGAGCTGCCTTCTTGAGGTGATAATCCGCATCAGCAGCTGCATCATCAGATAACGCGTTCGCTTCTTTAGCCTTCTCAATCTCTCGCTGCAGTTTCTGCAATTGGTCTGTGAATTCCACCCGGTTGCCGATTTTCTCCAAATTTATATCACCTGCGGCGTTGTATTGATAAGTCACCCGCTGGCCGCGCTGGTCAAACACACTCATCTTTACCTCCATTCTTGGACCTATGTTAAGCTCTCCCACATTAATTAGGACATTAGGGATGATGGGGTTGTCGTCCCGATACTTATTTTCTGCCGTCCTTTTAACACAAAGAGCAATGTGAAAAAACATTTCTGCAACCCTATCGATCTTCTCCCGGCTCCTTCGGAACCACGAACTCATCGTTGCGGGCACTGAGCGCCGCAAGACTCTCTCCTTTGTGGTGCTTCGCCAATGATCATACGCTCGAGCAAAGGCATGAACAACCGCACGTCGAGCAGGAGCACTTCCACACACATCGTCGAAGACCGCTATAAAATCAAGAAAGCCTGCTTTATGCCTTAAGTCGAGGATCTCCTCGTCTGTCATGTTTCGAATTACATCCCACAACTCCAGGGCAATAAGAACACCGGTAAATGTGCGATAATCGTATGAGAGGTTCTTACTAACGAGAAGAAATTCCGTTGTTTTTGGTGGCGCGCCAGTGATGATCGTTGCATCGAATTCTTCAAGATAAATGCGCGTATACTCCAACTGAAGTATTTGATTGATTTGGAAGTTCGCCCTCAATGCCGCTCGAGACAAATGCTTCCTCATTCCGGGCCAAGTAACGGACTCGCCTCTTTCTTTGAGCCTTTGTGGAATATCTCTTAATTCCTCGATCTCTGAAGGAGCGAGGATCGAGTTGAGTGGCTGCCATGAGGGGTTCCCATCCGGGCCTGCTTGCCAGCGTGATGCGATTTCGTCCCCTATCGACGCATGTCGTTTAATAATTGACACACCAAACTTCTCAACTGCAGTGTGTCCCTTTGAATCATACAATCCAGGATAGAGGTGTTTCACGGATGCGTATTGCGACATTTTCTTTTCAAAAAAATCCCCGAGCGCTGCCTCTCTGAGAGGAATCTTGACTATACCCGAGAGGATAAATATCCTTTTAACGTCAGCAACCTTACGCACCACATTCGATTGCAATAGAAAAAATGGCGGCAGGATACAGTGATCGCCACAAAGTAGAATTGCGACATTAAGACTCTCGCATAAGACACTAATTTGTTTATCTCCCGGTAAATTGTGGTTTGTACCATAAAGTAGATGGTTTTCCGGACTTAAAAAGTCCAAGAATATGTTTTTACGTGGGCGTATCATCAAGCTACTTATTGGGGCAGATATCCTTGAATGTCTGTGGCCACCGTAGTCGGATCAATACCACTGTCAGTGTTATAACGTCGTAGTGCCGTGTTCGCCGGAAGCCCCGCAAGCCACTGTTCATAGTATTGATCTACTTCTGTTAAATAGTTCGCTGATACACCACGTTCGAATGCTCGGTCTCGATGTTCGATTCTTTGTAGGGCGACTTGCGGCGAACAGCTAAGATAGATCACTAAGTCCAAACGCGGAGCAAGCGAAATATATCCATCATAAAGCATTTGATAGGTAGAGAATTCGCGCGCATCGAGATTTCCCCGATCCAGGTGCAGATTGGCAAAGCAAATGAGTTCGTGAAGAGAGCGATCTAACAAAATGACTCTTTTCTTAGTATCAAAGTCCTTATAATGAGACGCGAACATTGCCAGCATAGCGACCCGACTATGAAAGGCCCAACGCTGCATGTCCGTGTAAAAGTCGGCAAGATAGGGGTTACGGCCGGGATGTTCAATGAATACTTGGCAATCAGTGAGGATGCTAGCCAATCGACTAGCAAGTGTCGTCTTTCCAACAGCAATACCCCCAGAGACTGACACATATAGAGGTTTATCCATTATGTTCCTTATACAAAAGATTCAGTTTGTTCAACAATTCTTCTTCTGTCAAATAGATCCCTAATGACAATTTCAGCCCTCCCACAATGAACTGATTAAGATAGAATGCTTGATTATCAACCCCAACTTGCTGAGGGTTTGGTAGTGTTTGTAGTCGAATATCTGTGGCAAGTCCGATACAGCCGAGATACCGGACGGGATCGACGTGGGTTGAAAGACAATCCATATATCCAGCCTCCCACATTGTTCCTGAATCTTCGGCAACTTGGCAGAGAAAAATGTTTGACGATTCAAGTTCTACAATGTCAGCCTGATAAATCATCTCGCCCGTCAAGTCCGTTCGCGTCTTGTCGTTAATCGACATATTTTCATTTGGACAGTAAACCTGGAAGGAACAAGACCGCAAGTTCGCGGCGAGCGCAAGATTGTATTGGACTTCGGCCGCCGTAAACATCGGCCCCCCTAAGTAGATCTTCATCACGTCGCTCCAGTGAGCCCTAGAATGGCCAAACTTCGCAATCTTTATAGCCCGAAATGCTCGTCGCGCAACCAAAATTCGGGCTCGATTGTAACATGCAGTTATTTACTCAATGCAGAATTAGGTTCTTCCCGCCCGAAGACTTCTTTTTGAGATTTCAAAAGAAAATATTGAGATGAAGAGTAGAAAAACGGAAAAGGCCACATTCATTACTGAATGTGGCCTTTATTAATGCGGCAACGACCTACTCTCCCACACACTTTCGCGTACAGTACAATCGGCCCTGCGGGGCTTAACTTCCGTGTTCGGGATGGGAACGGGTGGTACCCCCGCGGTAAGATCACCGCAAGATTGCGGCTACTAGCTGCTGGCTTCTAGCTACTGGCTAAATCAAGTGCTAAATGCCCACTGCTAATTGCCAATTTTAACGATGCGCGGCATCAGTCAGGTTTTACCGGTGTTTTATCCGCGCAAGGGGCCCTTTTTTCGAATGCAAGGGCCAAAACTTTTCAAAGAACATATGAGGACGATGCCTCACAACTGAATAGATTGTGTTTCTACTAAGGGCTTGACAAATACCAAGCAGCAGGGCCTGCCTTGCGGCGGGCAATGCTCTGAGTAAATTTTATGGTCAAGCCGAATGGGCGATTAGTATTCGTCAGCTACGTGTGTTACCACACTTCAACTCCGAACCTATCAACCTGGTCGTCTTCCAGGGCCCTTCTTAACCCTTAGGGTTGGGAGATCTAATCTTGAGGAGTGCTTCACGCTTATATGCATTCAGCGTTTATCACAACCGAACTTCGCTACCCAGCCGTGCCATTGACATGACAGCTGGAACACAAGAGGTTCGTCCATCCCGGTCCTCTCGTACTAAGGACAGGCCCTCTCAAATCTCCTACGCCCACACCAGATAGGG
>Ga0210400_10003020_pt1 | contig 15061 bp, 14 predicted proteins | sample IncBWH26MmetaG_FD_155456 | JGI IMG/M metagenome (GOLD analysis project Ga0210400, IMG submission 155456) | Forest soil microbial communities from Barre Woods Harvard Forest LTER site, Petersham, Massachusetts, United States - Inc-BW-H-26-M | ecosystem: Environmental > Terrestrial > Soil >... | reverse complement strand
GGACGGAGGGCTGGACCATGGTCGGGGTCACAGACGAGTTGCGAAAGATAGTAGAGCTGATTCCCGCAGACGCGAAGGTCATCCCGGGCCACGGCGCCCAAGCTTCCATGAGCGATGTACGTCGCTCGCTGCAGGTACTTGAGGGCATGAAGAACGCTATCCAGCGTCAGATCAGCGCCGGAAAAACGCTGGATGAGATCCAAAAAATGGATGTGCTAAGCCCGTGGAAGGATTCCTATGGAGAGCCTTGCGATTATTCGCGGGGGTCTTGTGACCATCAGGATGAACGGTCCTTCGTCCGAGGGTTCTACGATGCGCTCACGGCACGCGCGGCAGCGGATGCCAACCATAATCAGACGCGCGTTCATTGACCGGAATGACCGCAAGGAACCGGAACGGTTAGCCGGCGGGGCGTCGCTTCCATAGGCGAATCGTCGCAATCGAGGTCTGCGTGTAGCCCGGCGGATCCGAATTGCCTCCCAGCGCCTTGCGCGACAGAAGTGTATTCGTGGTCAACTCGCCGCCAACGTATTGCGCCGGAAGATCACTCAAATGCAGATAACATCTCACCGGGGTGATGCCGGCCTCGGGATAGTCGGCTTTGCCGATGGCGCAATCGCCGCGACCCGTAAAGGATACGATCCCAAGCGTGCCCTGAGCATAGAAGCGCATGAGAGCCGGATCATCAGTCGAGCCAAAACAGGCGTGGATCCGACCGACGATGCGCACGTTGGTATTCACCATCAGCCCATCCGATTCGCGGGTTGTGGTTGAGCGAATTGTGTAGTGATCTTCGTAGGTTGCATTAGCAAAGCCGGTTCGCGCCTTGCCGCAGAAGTCAGTTGGTGCAGCTCTCGCTTCACGAAGTGAACGAACGATGTAAATGTCCTCCAGATGAGAAGCTGCCGGTCCAGGTGCCGCAACGGCAGAGTCGGCCGCCTGAGCCGGGGAAAGGAGCATGATTGCCGAGAAAAGCGCACTGGACCCGGCTAATACCATCAGTGGTGAATTCATGCATAGCCCCCATGTCACGTGTCGGACACCAATCGGAAAAATCGGGCCGCTGATTCAGCGGCCCGATTGCGAGGTCCCAATCAGAACGAATCGCCCTATGGGAAACCGGTGATCAGCGGAGCCATCTTCGGAGTTCCGATACCTGTCGCCTGATCAAATCCCGGCGTCGTCGGGAACAGGCCGTTGTTGTTGGTGCTCTGTCCTCTACCGGTCACATCGTTGAAAAACTGCAGATAGGCCGTGTTGTACATGAAGTAAAGCAGCGGGTTTGCATTGCCCACCCGATGATTCCAGAAGCCGACGCGGTTGGCGATGATTGCCGACCACAGCGGTGACGACAGACTGGTGCCGCCGATACCGAACCAGCCCGGCGGGGTCTGTCCGCCGCTGAAAGTGGCACAGGTGCTGAAGGGTGTGGCAGCGCTCCCCGTGCAGAATTCGGCATAACCCGTGTACGCATCGGCGTTTGCGGAAATGTCCGGAACCTCGCGGCAGGGCGTGCCGACGGCTGCCAACGCGCAATTGGTCGTGCCATTGCCGTAAGCCGTCTTGGAATTCGTGATTCCCGGACCTTGCTGGTAGAACGGACGGCCCCAGAATTGGCTATTCCCGCCGCCACCGGCACCCGTCAATGCGCACCACTCGGTTCCCGGAACGCCACCTTCGGACGCACTCGTATTGCACAGATTGTCGACGTTCCACACGGTCTCGATACCGTACGGATAGCCCGGATTCGGGTTGCTGTTCGGATTGAACGATTCGAGGGAGGTCCCGCCGACGCTCGTGACCCAGGGTTGGCTCGGCGGGTCGGCGACGTTCACGATTGTCGTGCCATCGCTGCGGATGCAGTCGAACGCGCCGGTGTCGCCCGCCGCGCCGAACATGCTCTGCCCTTGAAGAGCCATCTGCTGGAAGATCAGATTTTCGGCCTGAACGTAGGCCGCGCCGGCGTCGTTCTCGCACACACCCCAGCTGGAGCTGATGACATCGGCGCGATTGTCGTTTGCAATCTGCGCATATTCGTCGAGCTCGGTCTGCCCGGTGAAATCATTCGGGGCATTGTAGACGAGGATATGCTGCGCGGCCGGGGAGATCGCGAGCTGCATCTCAATATCGGCGTCGACCTCGATGTCTCCGGAGTATCCATTGAAATCAGCCGGACACGTATCCCCGGTCGGACAGATGGGATTCAACGGACCGCCATCGACGGTGACATCGAGTAGCGGAGGCGTATAGGCAGGCCCGTAGAAGTAATGCGCCCACGTCACGATGTCGGAATGCTGGTAAGCGGAAAGCTCGAATACGGCGAGTTTCACCCCGGCTCCCTGGCCGCGGGGCCCGAACTGCGGTGCGCCATAAATCGAGTTGGTCTGCGAGGGCGTCAGGCCGTTACAGCCCGGGCCACCGCCGTAGCCGGCCGGAAAATTGACGCCGTTGTTGACCAGATTGAACAGCTCGGAGGTTGTCGGGTACGGCGCTTGACAGCTTGGTGGCGGAGCGGCGTGTCGCGCCGGACGCACAATTTGAGTGTGCAGGCGTACGGTATTCGAAAGACCCACGATGCCACGCACGACACCGAGCATAGCGGTGGGCAGCCGCACTTCCGAGGCGTTTGAAAAATAAGTCGTGCCCTTCGCATTGCGATAGTTGTGAATGCTGGTTCCGAAGGCGGCGGCAACCGCACTGCTGGGTCCGGTCGCGCGCACCAGGAACGGAGACGAAGTCGCTTGCACGATCAGGCCATAGGATTGCAGATGATTCTGGAGGGCGGAGATCTGCGCATCACCTGGAGCAAATCGCGCGCTGAACTCTCCGGTGCTCAGCCATTGTTGGTAGCCTGGGCCGGTCGGGTCATACAGATTCGTCAACAGCGCATGCAGCTGCGCCTCGTTGCTAGGCGCGAGCACGACTTCAATTGTCATGTTCGAACTGCTGAATTCGCCGATGTCGGCGTCCGTGCTCGCCGTAAAGCTACCCGAAATCGCACTCAGGCCGTCCGCGGCCGCGATACTCGAATCGGCTGCACCTGCCTCACCGGCAGCGAACGTGCTGATTGCAGCGATCACCGCTGCGACGAGCAACGCAGTAAAATGATGTACGCGCACGATGCTCTCCCTTGATTTTTATGATGTGAGAAGGCCCGGTTGCCTGTTGCCCGGCGTTGCCGTGCCTCATTGCAATACGATAGCGCGATACTTCCTTCACGACCACGTCACGGCTGTAGGCGCATCGAAGAAAAGTTAGCAATGAAAGGGAGCCGAAAGGCTTGGTTGCGGTGCATCAAGGGTGGGAAAGTGCTTCGGGTTGGTCGCTGCGAAGTGCGCTGCAGGTGTGCCCGAACTTTGAAAGAGGCTTAAAAGCCGTCTGCCGGTCCGGCTTGGGATCGCGGCCCCCGAAATCCCCAGGGTGGGCTCGTACATTGCACCGCCGCAATAGTTCTAATATCGACAAGCCGTGCCAATGCGCGCACACCGGCGCACAGGATCAGGGATGTCTTTGCTTTCATTCCACCTTTTTACGACCCAAGTAGGATACGAAAGTCACCTACGGAGCGGGTTGCATGAACATCCCGATGATGGTGCCCTTCGAGTCCACCACAATGTGTATCAGCAGTGATCCGTCGAGGAATTTCGCCAGGTAGGTGTCGGCGCCGTTTGCTTCGACCCCCTGGAATGTCAGGCTCCGCAATGCACCGAGGGAACTGAAGATACCCGCAGTCTGGTCGGCCTGTGATCTTGCCACCTCAGCCAGCTGCGGCGACATCTTGCTGTAGTCCGGCGGCTGGCCCTTTTCCATGCGCCCGAGCCAGTCCGTCAGGGCCGCCTGCGAGCCGGGTTGCGGTGATTTCGACTGGACCCGGGCCGCCAGATTCGCATTGAATTGCGTCGCGGCCGCGTCATCCATTCGCGGAAGGGTCAGATTCTGGCCGCCCTGGTGCACGATGAGCGCCGTCGCGGGACCTTTGCCGTTCGTCACGAAGTCCAGGTTGGCGTCGACGACTTTCAGGAAAAAATGCGTCGCAGTCTGCGGATATATCTCGACCGATGGCTGTCCGGTGAGCTGCGTCGACAATTGAGTGCCCGACAGCGTGACGGTCATGACGGCTTGAATATTCGGATCTCCCAGTCTGTAGTGACCGACATACCGCTGCAGTGTCGCCGCATCCTCCGAGACTTCCGCGGCGGGCGCAGATGTTTGCGCATTCGACGCGGCCAGCTGGGCAAGAGCCACCCCCGGCAGTGGCAACAGGCACATCAGCGCTGCGGCCGAGCATTTCCACCAACGAACTGGTTTGCCGGACATGATGCCCCCGTCTATGAATTCGATAGTGGGTCTGATCCCAGTGCCGGCGCCGCGTCGCGCGGCCCAGTCACACCCGTAGTGTATAGGAGGATCTCGCAGGGCTTGAGCGCTACGTGACCGGGTCCAGACTGTCTCAAAGTGAGACACCGTCTGTTCCAGACCAGCACAATTGCGGGCCGAATCGATACAGCCATGTGCGATGCACTAACCGTGATCAATGGAATATTCAGGTAAAGTTGGGACGTTCTACGGGGCAATGTAGGAAACACCACGAGTGCCATGGGCGGCAAAAATCCTGCTCGCGACTGCCTGCCTTGCGGCTCTCGCGGCCGCCGACTTGGCTGCTGCTGCTGAGCAATCCCTGGCAACTACGCCGGTCGCCTCTTCCTCCAGCGACACCGATGAAGTGCAGGAAGTCAGCGTGAACGCACGGCGCCTCAAACTGGACTGGGCACAGCGCAATGAATTGGTGCAGAAGTCAACCACGTTCGTTTACGGGATTGCGGCGGTGGATTTCTACAAGGATTACCCACCCCGATGGATCGAGCCCGTTTGTCTGCTTCTGACGGGGCTGCCTCGCGAGGCAGGGGTATTCGTTTACCAGCGGGTTTTGGAAATTGCGCGCGCTGCCGGCGCGCCGCTGGCCGGCGAGGAGTGCCACCCGAATCTTTTTATTTTTGTGACCTCCCATCCGAAGGAACTGCTGCGGGCCATGGCGAGCCGGCGATTTCTGGTGATTTTTGGCACTGCGACGCGATCCCACGTCGACCAGTTCATCAACGAGCCGGCCCCCGTCAAGATCTGGCACAACACCTTTCAGGGAACCATCGGCGTTGGGCCTGTCAATGTCGTGGTTGATCGGACGCGGTTACACGGCGTGTCGTCGGGACAGTTAGCCGACTATCTGGGAATGGTCAGTCTTGCGGAGATCAAGTCTACGGCGCACCTCGGCGATGCCCAGACTATTCTGAAGTTGTTTGACGGCCTGCCTCAGGCGGCCCCAGAAGGCATGAGCGATTGGGACCAGGCCTTCCTGAAAATTCTGTACCACCCTGAGCGGTCGATTGCGATACCCCGTTCCAATATCGCCCGGCGCATGGTGGAAGAACTCGTCCCCCGGTGAGGCCTTAAGCTGCTCTTTCGTTCGGCGCGCGACCGACGTAGGTGCTCTCGGGTCGAATCAAACGTCCCGACGCGCGCTGTTCGAAGCAGTGCGCGGTCCAGCCGGCAGCACGACCGATGGCAAAGGTCGGCGTGAACTGCGCGACCTCCAGACCCAGGCCGTGCAGCAGCAATGCGGTGTAGAACTCGACGTTCGTCTGCAGACGCCGATCGGGCTTATGCTCCTGAAGTACGCGCAGCGCCACGGTTTCAATCGATCGCGCGAGATTGTAGAGGTGCAGGTCACCTGCGCGCGTAAACATGCGCTCCGCCGCCGCGCCGAGCACATCGGCACGCGGATCACGCACCTTGTAGATGCGATGGCCGAAGCCCATCAGCCGTTCGCCGTCCGCAATCTTCTGCCGCAGCACCGCTTCGGCGCGCTCAACTGTGCCTATCTCGAAGACCATATCGAGCGCGGGTCCGGGGGCGCCGCCGTGGAGCGGTCCCTTCAGCGCGCCGATGGCGCCGGTCACCGCGGAGACGAAGTCCGAGCCAGTCGAAGCAATGACGCGCGCTGTGAAGGTCGAAGCGTTCAGCCCGTGATCGGCGACCGTCGTGAGATAGACATTGAGCGCCCGAACAAGCTCGGCGTGCGGCTCGGCACCCGTATTCATGTAGAGGTAGTTGGCGGCGATCCCCAGCTCCGGGAGCGGCTGCAGCGGCTCGGTGCCGCGCGCAAGACGTGCATAGCTCGCCACGATCGTTGGAATTGCACCGATCAGGAGCCCCGCAGCGGTCCGGTCGCCGTCGGCGCTGAGCGTGCCCGTGGCCATGCGTAGCGCGTCCATCGGCAGGACCTGTCGGCGCGCCGCGTCGCGAAGCAGCGCGAGCGTCGCCGGGGGCAACGGCACGGCCACTACGCGCGGTGCATCGGTGACACCGGCGGCGGCCCAGAGCAACGCGACCACGTCCTCGAAACTGCGTTGGGTGAGATCTTCGAGTCGGTGTCCCGCTACCACGAGCTCACCGCGCTCACCGTCGACCTTGCTCAAGCGCGTCTCGGCAGCCACGACCCCCTCCAGGCCGGGATTGGCGCGCTTTGATGGTTGGGTCGTCATGAGTCGCAAATTATGGTGTACTCAAGAGAGAGTCAATATTGATTTATTAATCAACATGAAAGTAAAAACGGCTGCCTGGGTCGAGGCGATGGAGGCCATCGAGCTGCTCGGCGTCAGCCGCGCGACTCTTTACGCCTACGTCAGCCGCGGCCACATTCGCTCGGCGCCGCTGGCGGGGCGTACTCGGCGCCGCCGCTACTCGCGCGATGACATAGAACGGTTCGTAGCCCGTGTCCGGGAGCGGCGCAATCCAGAGAAAGCTGCCGAGCAGGCGCTGCACTGGGGCATGCCGATTCTCGAGTCGGCCATCACGCTCATATCTGATGAGAGAATCTACTTCCGCGGTCACGACGCCAGCGTGCTCGCAGCCACCAGTTCGGTCGCAAACGTTGCCGCGCTGATCTGGACCGGTACGACCGAGGGCCGCGCGCTGGTAGCACCAGCTTACCTCCCGCGCACCGCGCCGCGCGGGAAACAGCCTGGGCCATTTGTAGCCGCCGCCCAGGCGGCGCTTGCAATGGCCGGGGCCCATGACGCGCTCGGCTACGACTTGAGGCCGCATGCCGTCGCACAGACCGGCTGGCGCATCGCCTGGCAGCTCGCAGGCGTGGCCAGCGGCTTTCACCAGCCGCGCGAGACGATCGACGCGACGCTCGCACAGGGCTGGGGCGTGCCGCGCGCCGCCGAACTGATTCGCGCGGCGCTGATACTCTGTGCCGATCACGAACTGAATGTGTCGACTTTTGCCGCGCGCTGCGTGGCCTCGGCCGGGTCATCGCCGTACAACGTGGTGATCGCCGGTCTTGCGGCGCTCGAAGGCACGAAACATGGCGGCACGACGGCGCGGATAGAGGCCTCGTGGAATGCGCTGCGCGGTACCCGGGATCTGCGGGGGGCATTTGCCGAGCACCTACGCCGCGACGAGCCCATCAATGGCTTCGGCCATCCGCTGTATCCGCAGGGTGATCCGCGTGCGAAAGTGCTATTGGCAATGTTGCCGAGTGGAAAGACGGCAACGTTTGCGCGCGAACTCGCCGACGCTGCGCACGCGGTCCTGGGCGAGGCACCGACGGTCGATTTCGCACTGGTGGCGGTCGCTCGGGCATTGGGCCTGCCCACGGGCGCCGCGCTGATGCTGTTCGCCATCGGCCGCACGATCGGCTGGATCGGGCATGCGATGGAACAATACGAAAAGGACGCCATCATCCGGCCGCGCGCCAAGTACGTCGGTGAGCAGCCGGCCGACGGTCGACCCCTCCCGGCCGGTCATTACTTTTGAGATAATCCTGCGCATCGAGCCGATCCCATGTGCAGGCCGGAGGAGGGGAACCGTGGCAGACCTCGTCGCAATCGAACTCAGGGCGCATCTGCCTGCCCGGGATTTTGAGCTTTCAAAACAGTTCTATCAGGATATTGGCTTTACCGTGTGCTGGAGTGGCGACGGTCTTGCGTACCTTCACTTCGGTCCTCACGGCGAGGATCAAAAGCCCGGATTTCTGCTGCAGAATTTCTACGTGAAGGAATTTGCCGAAAACCTGCAGATGCATCTGCTGGTCAAAGACGTCGATGCATGGTGGGAAGATATTCAGGCCAAGAAAATTCTCGAAAGATATGGCGTAGGCGGAGGACCGCCTGAGGATAGGGACTGGAAAATGCGGGATTTCGTGCTGGTCGACCCGGCCGGGGTGCTCTGGCGGATCGCGCAACCCATCCCATAGGCGCCGTTTGGCGATCGCCCGTTAAAGCTTGCGATCCTTGGCCGTCAGCGCTTTGAGCAGGTCTTCGTCGCGTGCCTGCCGCGCGAAGTCAACGGCCGTGGCACCTTTGTAACGCATTTTCGAGAAGTCGACACCGGCCTTTTGCATGACTCGGATGGCCTCGACGTTGTCACCCAGCACGGGCAACAGGGCGGCGGGCATGCCATCCATCCCCACAGGTGTTTCCGGACGAGCGCCAAGGCGCATCAGCCGTACGGCGGCGTCGAGCTTGCCAAACTGCAACGCGTAGGCCAGCGCCGTCATCTGCTCGTTGTCCTTCTGGTCTATCGACTCACCCGACGCGATCAGCTTGCTTTCGGCGGCCATCGTGCTGTCGTTGCTCGCCAGTAAGTAGAGGGTCATCGGACCGGCGGGCAGGTAGATGCGCGCCTGATTCAAAGCTGCGGCGCTTTCGGTTCCGTCGCCTTGCGCCCACTTGACGTAACTCGCCAGCCCCAGAATCTGCCGCGCGGGACCGTCGTCGCAGTTGAAGTTCAGCGCGACATGCGCCAGATCGATCGCACCTTGCGCATCGTTGCGCACGTTCAGCTTGAATCGCGCGTAATCAGCGCTGAAGCAGCTGCCAGGACCGAAATCGACGACCCGCTCCCGGTACAGCGCTTCCAAGCCGTCGAGATCCTTGCGTGCCTCGAGCGATGCCAGGAGTTGGCGATAGGCGCTCTCGCGGGCTCTGAAGGCCGTGCGAGTGGGCTTGCGGGCGATGGCCTCACGATACTTGACGATTGCTTCATCGGTCCTGCCCTGCATATCGAGCAGTTCGCCCCAGTTGGTCCACAGCCAGACATTGGCCGGATTCGAGGGCGCTACCGTGACAAATAACGATTCAGCCTCGCGGAATCGCTGCTGATGCGCGTAGACGTAGCCGAGCAGGATCTTTGCATCAAGGCTGTCGGGCCTGATCTGCAGCGCCGAGTTGAGCAGCGTCTCGGCCTGGTGCAGCCCTTCGGGCCCCCAGTTCGTTTTCATCGCGATGCGCGCCAACTCGATGAACGCGGGATCGAACTTCGGATTCCGGTTGACCAACCGCTCCAGAATCGGCCGCGCCAGATCGATGGCTGCCGAATTGCCGTTGTCGATCATGCCCCGGGCACGGTAAAGATCCACCTCGTCCTGGGTGGGTCCCGTGATCACCTTGTCGATGCGCTGGGTTGCGAGCAGCTGCGCAGTGGGCGTAGCGGTGGTGAGTCTCACGATGAGCTGCTGCGCCGTGACATCTATGGGATAGCGGAAACTCACGGCGATGTGGTGCGCCCCGGGCTGGGGCCGGATCGGCAGCACCGGGCCGTGAAATTCGGCCGTGACCGCGTTCGCCTGCATAGCCAGATCGATGTGGAACTCGGCGCCCGGTGGTTCGCCGGTATAGAAATAATCGAAATTCACCACCCATTGGTCTTCTTCGGGGTCTTTCACTTGCAGGTTCGAGATGGAATTGGTGCCGGTGACCTGGGGGCCGCCCCTCAATGGGCTGCCGGCCGGCGCAGCGGAATGGGCCTGATGAGGCGGGTCGAACAAGGTGACCAGCATCGCCATGAGCATGGCGCAGCGCTTCAGTGACACGGTGCGATCCTTCATGGTCGGCCGCCAAAGGTTGTTCAGCCTGCGGCATCCACGCTTTTGGGACGCTGCACATGGTCACAAATCGGACGCCACCTGGACAGATGCGGCTGTGTCTAATAAAAAATGTACTTAAAACAAAAAGTTACGTGGATGTATCGGGCCGCTGCTTGAAAATGACCAGGACCTGTGTCTACTGTATATACAGATATGCACAGTTCGTACATCATCTCCCAGACCGATCCGCGCCCGCTGTACCTGCAGGTCAAGGAACAGATCCGGCATCGCATCGCCGTAGGCGAGCTGAAACCCGGCGATGAAATTCCCTCGATCCGCGCGCTGGCGGCGGACATCCGCGTCAGCGTCATCACCATCAAGCGCACCTACCTCGAACTCGAGCGCGAAGGCGTCATCCAGACGCGCCAGGGGCGCGGTTCCTTCGTCGCCGACAATGTGCGGTTGGGCGACTCGCTGAAGGAGCAGGAGCTTGATTCGCACCTGCAGGCTGCGGTGCGCGCCGCGGCGCTACTGAATCTGACCGAAGAGCAACTCGCCGAGCGCCTGCGTGCCATCAGCCGCGACATCAAGACGGAAAAGCCATGACCATCGAATCCTCTGCCCAGGCCTTCGCCCTGCGCGGCGTCGGGAAATCCTTTCGCTACTTCAAGCTCGAAGGGCTCGATCTCAGCCTGCCGCTTGGACAGATCATGGGGCTGGTGGGCCCGAACGGCGCGGGCAAGAGCACGACGATTCGCCTGCTGATGGGGCTCCTCGCACCGGAAGCCGGCTTGATTGAAGTCTTGGGCTACCCGGTGCCTGCACGAATCGCCGAGGCCAAGCGCGAAGTGGCGTTCGTCGCGGACGATATGCGGCTCTTCGGCGGCGCCACGCTCGCCTGGCACATGCAGTTCATGGCCTCGATCTACGCCGGCTGGGATCAGGCCTATGCGGTGCTGCTGATGCGGCGTTTCGGCCTGCGGGCCGAACAGCCGGTCAGGAGCCTGTCACGGGGCGAGCACGTGAAGGCCTTGCTGCTGCTGGCGCTGGCACGCCGACCACGGCTGCTGATCCTCGATGAACCGACCTCGGGACTGGACCCGGTGGCGCGGCAGGAACTGCTGACCGAGCTCATGGAAATCGTCCGCGATGATTCGCGCTCCATCCTGTTCTCCTCGCATAACACCATGGACGTCGAGCGCATTTCGGACCAGATCGCATTCCTGGACCGCGGCCGGCTGGTCGATGTGCGCGACAAGGAAACCTTTCTGGAGCGCTGGCGCCGCTTCCAGGTGGATCTGCCGCTGGAGTGCCGCCTGCCGGCACTCACCGACATCGTGGCCGAGTCCCGCGAGGGACGCCTGGCGACCCTGACCACCAACCATTTCCAGCCGACGCAGGTCGCCGCGGTGGAGCAGGCCGGCGGGCGCGTACACGAAGTACAGCGCATGTCACTCGAGGAGATCTTCGTCGCGAGCGTGATGCGCAACCGCGGGGAGCAATTGTCATGAACCGGTCGGTTTTCTGGCTGCTGGTGCGCAAGGATCTGTACCTGCTGCGGGTGCTGTCGATTGCCGGCGTGGTGATCGGGCTGCTGGCGCTGTTCTTGATGTTCTTCGGCAAGGTCGCCTACGCCGTCGGCGGAGTGCTGTATCTGACCGCGAATATTGCCAGTGCACTGATGCTCGCGATGGCCAGCCTGCTCGGCGAGCGCAAGGAGCAGACGCGTCTGTTCGCGTTGAGCCTGCCGATATCAGGACAGCAATATGATCTGGCCAAGCTCGTGGCCACCCAGCTGACCTACTTCATTCCGTGGCTGATCATGACCGTACTCGCATTGGGCATGGTCGCGCTGCGGCCGACAATCCCCGCCGGCTACCTGGTCTTCACGATCCTGCTGCAGGGTTCCTTTCTCACCCTGTTCTGCGTCTTTGTCGCGACCCTATTCGTACTGACCTCCGAGTTCGCCGGGGGCCTGGCCATCCTGGTGGTGAACGTGATGTTCACGCTGTTCATGATCATGCTGAGCCAGCCCGCCAACAGCGGCCCCTTGAACACCTCGCACATCGTCTGGACGCCGTTCGCCAAGATGACCCTGGCGGTCGAGGTCCTGATGACGATCCTGTCGATCATCTTCGCGCTCATTGCCATCTCCCGCAGGCGCGATCACCTCTGAGGAGTGTTCATGGATACCGAAAAAATCGCCGTGTGCTCAAGAATCCTGATCGCCTTCACACTGCTGTCACCCCTGGCCGCGGCGCAGGCCCCGGCTCCCGACGGCGGGGCGCTGTATACCCAGAACTGCGCGCTCTGCCATGAACACGCCGTGGCGCGGGCGGCGCCGCGCAGCGTGCTGGGGGCGCTCACGGTGCAGTCCATCCAGCGCACTTTGGATGAGGGCAGCATGAAATTTCAGGCCGCAGCACTGTCGGCGCCGCAGCGTGAGGCCATCGCGCACTACCTTTCCAGCGTGATGGTGCAGGAGCCGAACCCGGACAGCGGCCGCTGCCCAGCGTCGGGCCGCTATGCCGTCAGCTTTGATGGACCCCACTGGAACGGCTGGGGCGCGGATCTGGAGCAGCACCGTTTTCAACCCGCCGCCCAGGCGCGCCTGTCGGCCGGCCAGGTGCCGAAACTGAAACTGAAATGGGCCTTCGGATTCGCGGGCGCGCAGACGGCGAACGCCCAACCCGCCGTGGTCAACGGCCGTCTGTTCGTGGGCGGCGCGAACAACAAGGTGTATGCGCTGGATGCGGCCAGCGGCTGCATTCACTGGGCCTTCGACACCGAGGCAGCGGTGCGCACGGCCATTTCGGCCGGGGCATTCCATGGCACCTCCGCGATCTTCTTCGGTGATCAGCGCGCCACGGTGTATGCACTGAACGCCGACAGCGGGGCGCTGCTGTGGAAGGCGAAGGTGGACCCGCATCCGGTCGCCATGATCACCGGCGCGCCGGCGCTGGCCGATGAGGTGGTGTATGTGCCGGTTGCTTCGCTGGAAGATGCCTATGGCGCGGATCCGAAGTATGGCTGCTGCACGTTCCGCGGCAGCGTCAGCGCCTTCAGCGCAACGACCGGGGCCCTGTTGTGGAAGAGCAGCACGGTGGCACAACCCCTGACGCAGACCTCGAAGAATGCGCAAGGGGTGCAGCTGTGGGGACCGGCGGGCGCGGGCGTATGGTCCGCGCCCACCATAGATCGGAAGCTGCATCGACTTTATGTCACGACCAGCAATGCGACGTCCGATCCGGCCGCCAGCACCTCGGATGCGATCGTGGCCTTTGACCTCAAGGACGGCAAGCTGCTGTGGTCCTATCAGGCCACCGCCAACGACGGCTACAACCTCGCCTGCGATCTGCCGGCGCCGTACAGCACCAATTGTCCGTCGGGAAAGGGTCCGGACTTTGACTTTGCTTCATCGGCAGCGCTCATCGATCTCGGCCACGGACATCGCGCACTGGTGGCCGGACAGAAGTCCGGCCTGGTCCATGCGATCGATCCGGATGCCGGTGGCAGGGCGCTGTGGCAGACCCGTGTTGGCCAGGGGGGACGACTGGGCGGGGTGCAGTGGGGCCCGGCGACTGACGGGAAGCTGATCTACGTCGCCCTCTCGGATGCACAGGTGGGCGTGGTGGCACCGGGCACGGCCGGCGCGCAAGGGGCGCTGGGGGCCAATTTCCTGTTCAACCCGAAGATCGGTGGCGGCCTGTTTGCGCTGGATGCGCGCACCGGCGCGGTACGCTGGTCGACGCCGCACCCCGGCTGCCAGGACCGACCGGGCTGCAGCCCGGCACAGTCGGCCGCGGTGACGGCGACCCCCGGGGTGGTGTTTTCCGGCGGTGTTGATGGGCACCTGCGCGCCTATGCCAGCGATTCAGGTCGCATCATCTGGGACGTTGATACCTGGCAAGCCTATACGACGGTGAATGGCGTCGCCGCCCATGGCGGCTCCATCAATGGCCCGGGCGCCGTGGTGGTTGATGGCGTGCTGTATGTCAGTTCCGGCTACGTGCACATCGGGACAACGCCCGGCAATGTGCTGCTGGCCTACTCGGTAGAGGGCCGGTAACATCAACCACGTCATTACGAGGAAGCCGGAGACGAATTGCACCAGCCGCCGCCCTTATGGGCAATCCTACCCATGGCTGCAGTCCTTTATGCGTGCAGCCCCCAGGCCATTCAGCAGCCGGTCAATGCCTCGCTGCAGATCGCCAGCAGCAGCGCAGCGAAGGGGGCGCTTCCGGACAGATCCGGCTGCAAGGGGCCGAGCGCCTCGCCGCAGATCGCCTGGAGCAGCCCACCGCTTGGCACGAAGAGCTTTGCTCTGATCATGGATGATCGGGACGCGCCCGTCGGGCACTTTCATCGGCACTATTACGTACATTGGCTTGCCTTCGACCTGCCTGTGGACAAGCGAGACCTGACGGAAGGCCTGCCGAGACAGCCGCTGCCCGATGGCACCCAGCAGGGCAGGAATGATGCGCGTGAGTTCGGCTATTCGGGGCCCTGCCCGCAGGCGGGATCGACGCATCACTATGCCATTACGGTGTACGCGCTCGATACGAAGTTAGGGCGGACGGCGGACACCACCGGCCCACAGCTGCTTACCGCGATTGATGGTCACATCTTGGCGCGGGGTGAAATCCTCGCGACCTATACCAATTGACACCGATCGGCCGCGGGTGACTGGCCGCGATCTTTTGGGGTGGCGCTGCTGGCCTACTCGGTGGCGGGCCGGCAGTCATCATGGCGACGCGAGGCGCGCATCTGCCGCCGGCGATACTCGGTGGGAGTCAGTCCGTATCGGCCTTTGAAGCGCCGCGAGAAATGCGCCTGGTTGGCAAATGCCCAACGAAATGCGACTTCACCGATCGAGATCGCGCGGGCGCTGGGTGAGATTAGGTTCTCCTTGGCCCTTTCCAACCGTTGATTCCAGATCCACTCGGTGACGCTGGTTTGTCGGGTCGAGAACAGCCGGCTCAAATGCCGCGCGGAAACGTTGATGTGCCGGGCGATCGTCAAAGCCGAGAGATTCCGATCGGAGAGATGCTCGGCGATAAATGTCTCGGCGCGCAACAGCTTCCAGAGCACCGCATCCGGGTGATCGCCGGTGAATCTCCCGTCACCGGGCGCCAACAACGCGCGCACGAGCAGGCGACACTTCGCCGCGACGCCTTCTGCATCGGCGATGTA
>Ga0210400_10003019_pt1 | contig 15063 bp, 11 predicted proteins | sample IncBWH26MmetaG_FD_155456 | JGI IMG/M metagenome (GOLD analysis project Ga0210400, IMG submission 155456) | Forest soil microbial communities from Barre Woods Harvard Forest LTER site, Petersham, Massachusetts, United States - Inc-BW-H-26-M | ecosystem: Environmental > Terrestrial > Soil >... | reverse complement strand
GGCGTCGGCGTCGCGTCCGCTTTGCATGTAGGCGTAGAAGAGGAAATCCATGGCGTGGAACTGGTGGCCTTCGCCGCCCATGCCCATGCTGGCGGTTTTGCGCGTGGCGGCGATGGAGGCGAGGTTGGAGTTGATGTCGTCCTGCCAGAGGCCGACGCGGGCGAAGATGTGCGAGGGCATGTGCAGGGCGTGCGGAGACGCGGGGGCGATCTGAGCGTAACGGCGGGCGGCAGGCAGGCCGAGTTGCGCGAGTTGGGGCTTGTCGTAACTGTGGATCAGATAATGTGCCACGCCAGGATGGTCGGGCTCGGTGGCGAATAATTTCTCCAGAATAGCCGCCGCCTGCTTGCGATTGGCAAAGGTGCCATCGTCGTGCGGTTCGGAGGCGAGCAGAGAGAGTGCGTAGAAGGCCGCGGCTTCGTGATCGTCGGGGTAAGTCTCGTAGACTTTCTTCATCGCGTCGGAATAGGCCTTGGCGCGAGCTTCGTGATCGCGGCCTTGCGGGTTCTCGTAGAAGGCATTGATCGCCCTGATATACGCAAACTCGCGCGGCGGAGTAATTTTGGAACCCGGAGGCGGGTAGTCCGTAGCCGGGCCTTGAATCGTCTCAGCTTTCCTCGACTCTTTGAGCCCACGCTGAATGACCTTGGGATCGGGATTGTTCCAGAGTTGGTGCCACAGGCTCATGGCCACGCCCCAGTGCGCCATGGCGCAGTGCGGATCGCCGGCGGCAATGTGCTGGAATTCTTTTTCCGCTTCTTCGTACCAGAAGGAGTGCAGGAGGGCCACGCCGCGCTCGAAGGGCTTCTGAACATCAGGCGCGCAGGAAACCGGGAAGGTGACGGTGCCCAGTTGAGCGGCGGTCAGCTCTTCGTGGCGATGGTGGTCTTTGTCGTCGTCGGCGACGGCAAGAAGGGTGAAGAAAAGGAGTGAAGAGACCAGCAGACTAACGAAGCGTTTCATAGGAACCCCGCTGATAATCGAGTCTAGATGTGCAGCAGGCGGAGGGTCAAACGCGAGGGCTAAAGCCCGCTAGCCGAGGACGGCTGTCCCCACATGGGGCCAAGGAGCTTACCGCGGAACGGACTCCTGAATCTTCACCAGTAGCGACTTCGGCCCGGCGCCCATGGCTGCCAGTTCCATCTCGTCGGAGCGATCTTCATCCACTGGAGTGAGCGCGATGTCTGTGTAGTTTTTGGCGTCGGGATCGCGCTTCAGGCGGCGGCGGAAGGCGCCGTAGCGCCACACCAGAGCGGCCAGCTTGACGTGCTTGGACAGTAGGTCGAAGACATAGCGCGGATAAAACGCCCACGGACTCTCGACCGGCAGCGTGGGACGGCGGTCCTTGCGGTATTTGCGGCGCAGGTAGCCGCCTTCGAGCGGATCGATTTTTTCGAGAGCCACCATGGCGTAGTACCAGAGCAGCAGGAATGTCATGTTGCCGGCGTTGCTGTCGGTGGCTACGGAGCGGCGCATGACAGTCTCCAGATGCTCGGGAGAATAGAATGCGGCCCAGGAAGCGTGATAGAGCTTCTGCCACTGCTCGGGCGACATGGTGGAGTGGGTGGTGGTCACGTGCTCCAGATCGTACTTGTTCAAGTCGGGATCGAGATAGGCTCCGGCCTTGTGGAGCTTTTGATGATCTTCGGAGCCGGGCAGCGGAGTGAGGCAGTGCGGTTCGAGCAAATCGATGGGCAGTTCGCGTTGGATGATTTCGATATCGCGCAGGACTTTCTCCGGTGTGTCGGAGGGGAAGCCGATGATGTATCCGGCGAAAATTGTTACTCCGGCTTGTTTCCACTCGAGCAGCATCTTGCGGTACTCGGCCACTTTGTTTTGCTTTTTCCGTGCTCCGAGCAGCGCGTCAGGATTGATGCTTTCGAGGCCGATGAACACGCGCGCTACTCCGGCGCGGCCCGCCTTGTCGATGAAATGCGGCAGGCGGTGGCACATGGTGTCCACCTGGATTACGAACTTGATGTTCAGGTGTTCCTGCTCGCGCATGGCGATGAGACGGTCGAAAACTTTTTCCCAATCGGTGTTGCGGGCGAAATTATCGTCGGTGATGAAGAAGCGGTTGACGCCCTGCGCCAGGTTGCTGCGAATAATCTGCTCGATATCGTCAGCCGAACGGCGGCGTGACTTGCGTCCCTGCACGTTGATGATGGTGCAGAAGGAGCAGAGGAAGGGGCAGCCGCGGCCCGCGTCGAAGGTGGTGATCTTGCCACCGGTACGCTTCACGCGGTGGGCGGGAAGAATCGGCATAGGGACGCCATCGAGCGAGGGCAGGTCGTCCATGTAGTTGTAAAGGGGCTTCAGGGTGCCGTTCCAGGCATCGCGAATGACCAAGTCGAGGCGGCCCTCGGCTTCGCCGGCGAAGAGCGAGATGCCAAGATCCATAGCCTCTTTGAGTTCGGGCGGTATGTCGGGCAGCATCGACAAACAGCCGGACACGTGAAACCCGCCAATACACACTGGAACGCCGGCGGCACGTAGGGGACGCGCAAGATCCATGGCGTGAGGAAATTGGTTGGACTGCACTCCGACCAGGGCGACCATGCCGCGTCGGCGGCGAAGTTGGCGTGCGATGCGCTCGGGCTTGATGCGCGTGTTGGTTTCGTCGAAGGCGATGACTTCGATCTCGACGTCATCGCCGAGCACGCGGCGCAGTTTGCAATCGAGCGCCAAGCCGTTGAGCACGGCCAGCGTATTGGACGGAATGGCGGAGCGGAACCACTGGATGACGTAGCCGTCGTCGTCATAGTGCGACGGCTTGATCAGCACCAGGGAGAACTTTTCCGGCGACCGCCCCAGGGAAGCCATGCCAGCCCTTTCTTAGCTCTCTGCTCCCGAACACTTTCGGAGGAGAATACCACGGCGCGGAGGGCCCGCCCAGAAGCGAGTTAGGAGCCGGCCGTGCCGAGGCACGGAGAATCATCGGAAGGCGACATTATTGTGTATGCTGGCGTACAGAACAGAGTTCTGTTACACTTCGCCTCATTCGATCTGGGTAGCGTGAATCGGCCCCTGGGCGTGCTTCATCTCTCCGCGGATAGGGGAGACAGAATCCACGCGCCTCCAACATTACCCAGTTCGCGGGGAGTAGCCATGACTCTGCACCCTGGGCTCGAGCAGCGCCACGCTGCGCGAGAACGAACCATCCTAGACCGGACGAGCTTGGACCGGACGATCTTGAACAGGACGAGCTTGGACCCGATCCAGCGCGCCCTACTGGAAGACGAAGATTGGTACGCGGATCTCGCCGAGCGCACGCAGGACCTGCTGTGTACCCACGACCTTACGGGCCGGCTTCTCGCAGTTAATGGTGCGCCGGCGCGCGTGTTGGGTTACAGCGTGGAAGAACTCTTGCAGATCCCAATGCGCGAACTTGTCGCTCCGGAGTTTCGCGCCGACTTCGACACCTACCTGACTGAGATTGCGCGTTCTGGCGAAGCTCGCGGCTTTCTAGCAATGAAGACGCGGACCGGAGAGCGCCGCATCTGGAGGTACTACAACACACTGCGCACCGAGGGACTGAACTCGCCGATCGTGCGTGGCATCGCGCACGACGTTACCGAACAGATGCGCGCGGAAAAACTGCTGCGTACCGCGAGTGAGGGTCCGCTGTCCGAAGTACGAGAGAGCGACTTGGCCATTCGCAAACTCAAGTTGTTCCAAACCCTGGTGGACCAAAGCAACGATGCGATTGAGGTGGTAGATCCGGAAACTCTTCGCTTTGTGGATGCGAATGAAAAAGCCTGCTCGGCGCTTGGGTACAGCCGCGAGGAGCTTTTGTCACTGGCGATATTCGATATCGATCCGGCGATTACGCGGTCGTCAATCCCTGAGATCAAAGAGACGTTGCGGAAATCGGGATCTCTGGTCATGCGAAGCGTCCATCGGAGAAAAGATGGGTCGACCTTCCCCGTGGAAATCCGCATGAGGTGGATCAACATTCACCGGGAGTATGTGGTCACGGTTGCCCGCGACCTGACCGAGCGCCACCAGGCCGAGAAGAGGCTGCGGGAATACGAAAGAGTGGTCGAAGGTTTGGACGAGATGATCGTGGTGGTAGATCGCGACTACCGGTATGTAATTGCCAATCGCGCGTACCTGAACTACCGGGGCCTGAAGAGAGAACAGGTGGTAGGGATGCGGGTTGACGAAGTGGTAACCAAAGAGGTTTTTGACTCTCTGATCAAAGGAAAGATGGACGAATGTTTCCGCGGCAAAATGGTCGCCTACGAACTGCAATATACAGATGAGAAGCTGGGCGAGAGGGAGCTGTCAGCTACGTATTTCCCCATTGACGGTCCGGATGGGGTGGACCGAATCGCAGTCATTCTGCAGGACGTCACGGAGAACAAACGGGCGGAGGCGGCTCTGCGCCGAAGCGAAGAAAATTACCGATTGTTTGTCACGCAGAGTTCGGAAGGAATCTTCAGGGAGGACATCGATGAGCCGGTTGCCATCGACGTGCCGGAAGAGGAAATGATCAGGCATCTTCTGCTCGATACTTACGTGGCAGAGTGCAACGATGCCATGGCCAGAATGTACGGATTTACATCGGCTGCGGAACTCATGGGCAAGCGCTCTTCGGAAATGGTCCCACCCCAGGATCCACGCAACATTGACTTCATCCGGGAGTACATCCGCTCCGGCTTCCGGATATTGGATCGGGAAACGCACGAAGTGGACGTTCACGGAAACCACAAGGTGTTTCTGAATAGCATGATCGGAATCGTGGAGAGCGGAAAGCTGCTGCACACCTGGGGCATCCAGCGGGATGTCACCGAAAAGGTCAGGTTGGAAGAATCTCGCCGCCAAGCCGAGGAGGCTTTGCGGGAGAATATGGCCCAACTGCAGGGAATCAGCGAAGAACTTCGACAGGCAAAAGAGAAGCTCTCCGAAGAAAAGATCTATTTGGAACAGGCGATCGACACTGAATTAGGATTTGGGGAAATCATTGGGCGCAGCCAGGCGTTAAAAGAGGTGATGGAAAAGGCGGCCAAGGTGGCTCCCAGCGAGGCCACGGTGCTGCTGCTGGGAGAAACCGGAACCGGCAAGGAACTAGTGGCACGCGCCCTGCACCACCTGAGCAGGCGTAAAGACAACTCATTTATCAAACTGAACTGTGCCGCCATTCCTTCCGGCCTGCTGGAGAGCGAATTGTTTGGCCACGAGAAAGGCGCTTTCACCGGCGCGGTGGCCAAGAAGGTAGGACGACTTGAACTGGCTGATGGCGGAACGTTGTTCCTGGATGAGATCGGGGACATTCCGCTGGAACTGCAGCCGAAGCTGCTGCGAGTGCTGCAGGATCAGGAGTTCGAACGGCTGGGCGGCACGCAGACTTTAAAAGTAGACTTCCGTCTGCTGGCGGCTACCAATCGAGATTTGGCACACAGTGTGGGTCTGCGGCAGTTTCGCAGCGATTTGTACTATCGCCTGAACGTATTTCCCATTCGTATACCTCCCTTGCGCGAGCGGCGCGAGGACGTACCTCCCCTCATTGAGCACTTTGTGAGGAAGTGTGCCGGCCGGTTGAATAAATCGATCACCAGCATCCCCACGAAAACCATGGAGAGGCTGGTGCAGTGGGCGTGGCCGGGGAATATTCGTGAACTGGAAAATTTTGTGGAGCGATCCGTGATCCTCACTTCCGGCGCGATCTTACAGGTTCCCTTAGGCGAATTGATTGCTCAGCCGGAAGAACGCAATAGCGACACACTCCACGATAAGGAACGCGAACGCATTCTTCGCGCGCTACGCGACTGCCACGGTCAGTTGGGTGGACCCCACGGCGCCGCGGCGCGCCTGGGCTTGAAGCGCACAACACTGCAGTCAAAGCTTAGCCACTTTGGCATCAATCCCGGCAGTTACCGGGCGTGAGGTTGTGCGCCCGAACCAAGGTCCCTCGCTGCGCTCGGGAAGACAATGTCGTACAAACAAACAAAAGCCCTCGCTTGCGCGGGGGCTTTTTGCCGAGGGAGGGACTTGAGCGAGGCGCCCACGGTCCCAACTAAATTGATACCAACTACTTCGGTTGCTGTTGCTGGTCGGAAGTGGTGGCCGGAGCAGAGGAACCGCTCGAAGCCAACTGCTCCAGATCATTCTTCAGCAGGCTGATTTCCACGCGCCCGCCACTGATGTGCTTCGTCTTTCCATTTTCATCGGTGTTGGCGACGGGAGCGTTGCCCATACCCACAAGATAAATCCGGTAGACGGGAATCTCATGGTTGAGGACCAGGTAGCGCACGACCGACTCGGCCATCTTTTGCGAACTGGTGATGGCAGTCTGGCCCTTGCCGGAAGAGAAGCCCTGCACTTCGATGATGTAACCGCGCTGGCCCTTCACGCCATTGGCCATCTCATCGAGAGCGTCCTTGGCGTTCTTGCTCAACACGGTCTGGCCGGGCTTGAAGCGGATTTCAGTCTGGTTGGAAGCTTTGTACTGATCGATGTTGCCAACCACCGTCTCGACCGTTTGAATACGGGTGGTAGCCTGTTGGGCGCTCTGTTGCGCCATGGTGGCCTTGTTGCCCGCATCGATGGCGTGCTGGTCGGCTTCATTGGCTTTGTCGGAAGCCAGCTTGATGCCGGCTTGCGCGCGCGCGTCGGTATCTTTGATCGCCTTGCCGTTGGCCGCGGTCAGTTCATCGAGTTCGTTGACGCGGTCACGGATGGGATCGGTTTGGCGCTTCACATAACTCTTGCGCGCAAACGGATTCACGCGGCCCCAGAAGCCCTCGCGGGCCGGTGCCTGCAGCGGTTGCTTGCCGGTGCCGTTCATGTTGTCGGTAGACTGAGTGGTCTGGGACGCCGCCGGCGGATTGGACTGATCTTGAGAAGACGAGGTTTGCGCGAAGGCCGGAAAAGCGAGTACAGCGGCCAAAGGCAACGTAGCGAGTAAACGGCTGTTCATACGAACTTCCTCCATAGGTGGGGGAGCGTTTGGGGGCTCCACTCCAGCACGCCGAAACGGGCGTGTTGCGTGATTTTGAACTTGCGTCCCCTAAAACCACCGGAGTGCGCTGACGCGACGCACCCCGAAAATCGCAAAACTTAGGCACCGAGTACATTCCGGCGCCTAGTATTGCTATTACAGTTGAGATGCCAAAACCGGCTTTCAGGTTGAAGAGCTAAATGCTTGATATCTAATGACATTGTACCTGCGTCCCGGAAGGGAGGGTAGCCCGCAGCGCTTTGCGCACGGTAATTTTGGCAACCCTGATATAAAAAGTGCGTGAAAGCGGCAGGTTGTGGTGGGAGACCAGTCTTTGGGGTCTTTAGAGGACGGGAATGGCTCGGCAGGTGGTCAGGCGGCGGGCGCAAGGCCAATCAAGTGAGCTTCCGCGCCGCGGCCTCGCGACATCTCGCACGGCATCAGGTCTACCTCCGCGTCGCAATCGCATTTTCCAGCGCCAGGCGGATGAAGCGCTGATATGGCAATCCTGCGTGGGTGGCGCGCTGGCACACAGCATCATAAAGTTCTTCGGGCAGGCGCAAATTAATGGATTTGTCCTTGCGCTTCATCTCGAAGCGCACCGTTTGTGCGCCCGAGAGGTCATAGTGCGACAGGTCGGCCTTGTCGACAAAGGCCGCCGCCGCGCGGGCGCTCTTAAACGCCGGGATTTTCTTTTTCATAGGATTCGATCTCCTTCTTGTGCATGTAGCGCGCGCTGATCGGCCTGATCAGTTGCTTATCGCCCTTGCGCCGCAGCCGTGAACACTAGAAATACTCTGCGGCCATCGCCAGTTTGTCCCACAGCGCAAAAGCGGCTTTCCTCTCGCGAGCCAGCCGCGCTGGGAATGATGGCAAGAGGCCGGGAGAACAAGCTTTCAATCGCTGCAATGGAAAGCCCGTGCTTCTGGCACTTGCCTCTGTTACCTCGATCCCAATCAAAGCCGTGGAACCGCAATAACATCATAGCGGACTAGGTACTCAAATGTATAGGCAAATGTAACCACTTCACCGCTGCAGCAAATCCACTGGCGCCGTCACATCGTGCACCCGAAAATACTTGGCCAGCGCCGGATACTTCCGCGCCACGGCCTCATACATGGCATAGGCCACATTGCGGTAAGAAACGTGTCCCGCCGGCGTGGTCCGCAGTTCCGAGATATAGACCGCCTCGGCGAAGTCCATTTTGAACAGGGCGCGCTTGCGATAGGCCAGCGGAATCGCGTACTGAGAATTTTCTTCCGCCTCGGGCGTCTTGCGCGCGGCCAGCTTTTCTATCGCAGTTTGGGTGCGGCGCATCGCGGCCTCGTATCGCCCGCGCATGCCGGCGTCTTCCACGTCGAGCAGCATCTCGTAACCGTGCTGCGTGGTGAACCCCTGCATCACCTGGATGCAGCGGCGGTGACGGTGCATGTCTCGGAAGCCGCCGGTGTCCATCAAAATGTCGAAGCGGAACTGCTGCCCAGCGCGGAAGCCGCGCAGCATTTCGTCGTGCTTGCCGCGATGCCGCAGACCAAGATCGATGATCTCGCGCCGGTAGCGCTCGCCTGAAACCTGCAGCGCCTGCCGAACTTGGCGATACGAGTGGTGGCAGTGCTCGTAGAGCAAAGTGGTCGCGATCTCGACTTCGAGCGGCTCCTCGTCCAGCAGGTCGACGATGGCTTTTGACGGCGCGACCGGCTCGCTCTTCATCAGCTCGCGGACCGCCTGCCGCAACTCGCGCCGCGTTTCCATTTCGTAGGGATTCGGGTCGGCGTACTTCACCAGCGTAGGCGCGACACGCACTTCGTGCAGCAATTCTTGCTCGGCACGCGCGCCCAGCTCCGGATCCACGCCGCGAATCTCCTCTACTAATTTCTTCAACGACTCGGCATTCACGTTGTAAGCCGCCGAAGTTGCCGCCTTCTTCAAGGACTCACCAAGCACTCGCACTTCCTTGTGCGTATGGGAAAGCAGATGCGCAACCTGGGTTTCAAGAGTCCGGGCGTTGACGATTTCGCCCAGCGACGTGTTGGTGGCCAGCGGGAGCAGGTAGCGGGTGATGTCGAAGGCCCGTGCCTTCAGCGTGCGCTCGTAGGCCTCCTGCTTCATGTCGGCAGGCTTGGGCGTGATGCTGATCAGGTGCTGCGTCATGTGCGCCGAGAGCGCTTCGTATTCGGCGAAGAGAAAATCCAGCGCCTCGCTGTAAAGCTTGCGGGCCTCGGCATCGGCGCCAAAGTCTGGAACGCAGTAGCCACTCTTCTTGAAATCCTGATAGCGGGTCGAGCGTTCCTGCCCGTCCCAGCGCTGCTCGTCGGCCAACTCAATCGCGGCCAGAATCGAAAGCCTCTCAACCGCCAACGCGATGTGCGCCAGGTCGGCGATTGAGCGATGGCCGTACTGAAAATAAAATGTATTAAGAAATTTCTCCGCCTTCTGCGCGCTGATCTCGCGCAGCGACTCTTTCATCGACAGGGCCGACCGCGAATACTTGGCCATGGCGTAGGCCTGGATTTCCGGCTCGACACCGTAGACGGCGAAGACTTCGGTGGAAGGCGCGTCCGATGTAGGTTTCTCGGCGGACGGATCGTTTGGAGAGGCTGAACCTTTGTACGGCGAGCGGTGTCCGGATCCCGCCGAAGCTGCGTCAGCGGCGGGTGCATTCCTCTGGGAAGGGTCGGACATGACGATAACTTCGTTGGTCACAGTTTGAGGCATGAGTGTAGGAATGTTACGCGGCAGGCTTGTGGATTGGCAATGCGATTCGGCGGAAACCGTCATCGGGCTCCGGTGCTAAGCGACAAGGACGAGACCGCGCTAGACGCTTGTTGCCTGCTGGGATAAGCTTCCGCAAATGAAGATGACCGGTCACGCTGACAGTCCGCGAATCTCCTTTTGGCTGATTGTCATCCTTTGCCTGCCAAGTTTTGCCGCACTTCTTATCGTGCTCACAGCTACGCTGCATCCAAACATGTCGGCATACTTATTGATCCCACTCGCGTTCGTCGCACCGCCCTGCCTTCTTGGCGGACTGGTCATGGCCATTCAGGTCCGGCGCTCCATGCCGCGTCAACTATTCCGTGGCGCTTGTGTCGTGCTCCTGCTTGCCTTTGCGGCGGGAGCGGCAGTGATAACCATTGTCAGAACGTCGTGACGGATTCCTAGCCTGCGTCGGCGCGTATAATTCAGCGTTCCACGGCTTTCATTCAAGCAAGCAGTAGGGAGAAACACTTATGTCTCTTTCGGGCCGTGTAGCGTTCGTCACCGGCGCGTCGCAAGGTATTGGACGCGCCTGCGCGCTGAAGCTCGCCACAAGCGGCGCGACAGTGGCCGTGGGCGCACGCAATCAGGACAAGCTAAACGAACTGGTGAACGAAATCACCTCCTCGGGCGGCAAGGCCGCAGCCTTCGCCCTCGACGTCACCGACGAAGAGCAGGTCAAGTCCGCGATTAAGGCCGCTATCGCGCAGTTCGGCAAGATTGACATCCTGGTGAATAACGCCGGCATTACCCGCGATCAGCTCGTCATGCGCATGAAGCGCGCCGACTGGGACGCCGTGCTTCAAACCAATCTCACCTCCGCCTATCTGTGTATCCAGCAGGTCGCAAGCTCCATGCTCAAGCAGCGCTGGGGACGCATCATCAACATCACCAGCGTCTTTGGCCAGATGGGACAGGCGGGGCAGGCAAACTACTCCGCGTCGAAGGCCGGTCTGATCGGCCTGACCATGGCGATCGCCCGCGAACTGGGGTCGCGCAACATAACTTGCAACGCGGTTGCCCCCGGCTTCATCGAAACCGCCATGACGGACGTGCTCGGCGACGAGTTCAAACAGAACGCCGCCAAGCAGATTCCCTTGGGCCGCGTGGGCTCGCCCGCCGATGTGGCCAGCGCTGTGGCCTTTCTGGCGTCGGACGAAGCCTCCTACATCACCGGCCACGTGTTGAACGTAAACGGCGGAATGCTGATGGGGTAAGGAATTCAAGCGCCGAGTACGCCGATAACGCAGAGAGAAAAAAAAAAATGAAGCTTGATTCAGTCAGAGAGCTAAAGCCAGGAATTTCCTCGACGTTCTCTGCGTCCTCGGCGGTGAATGGACTTTCGATCTTCCAAGTCGAGTCGCCTACGCAAATCGGCCCGGCCCGCGAATTATTTCTGGAGTACGCCCAATCCCTGGGATTCAGCCTGTGCTTCCAAAACTTCGACAAGGAACTCGCCGGACTGCCCGGCGACTATGCTCCCCCGGAAGGCCGCCTGCTGCTCGCAGAATACGAAAATCAACTCGCCGCCTGCGTCGCCCTGCACAAATTAGAGCCGGGCATTTGCGAGATGAAGCGCCTCTACCTGCGTCCCACATTTCGCGGCAAGGGTATCGGACGCATACTGGCCCAGCGCATCATCGCCGAGGCGCGCCAGATCGGCTATCGCTGCATGCGCCTCGACACCGTTGAGCCGGTCATGAAAGATGCCGTCGCCATGTACCGCAAGCTGGGTTTCAAGGAGATCGCTCCCTACCGTCCGAACCCGATTGCTGGCGCCATGTACATGGAATTGGAATTGTAAGATACGTCATGGAGAAGGCCGGAACCAGCGTGCGCAGGCAGGCGACTCGTTGCTTGCACAGTGTCTAAGCAAGCCCGGACCCAGCGCTGGCAAAAACCCGATTGCACCAGTTTTGTCATAGCACTAATTTCCACTTGCCAGAAATTGCCGATCTGGTTACTATGTCGCATCCTGCAATGCTCCCCCAGATCAATATCGGACAAACCATCCGGGACTACCGGCTGCAGAAAGGTATGTCTCAAGGCGACATAGAGAAGCGTACCGGCCTGCTCCGCTGCTACCTGTCGCGGGTAGAGAACGGCCATACCATCCCTTCGCTCGACACATTGTCGAAAATCGCCGGGGCCATGGAGATCGCGCTCTCGCAGTTCTTCTCGGAGTCCGGCCACAACAACGGCTCCAAGGGACTCCCGCAGCTTTCCGACGACGAAGTTCGTTTCCTGAGCCAGGTCCGCCGCTACGCCACGAATCTCAACGAAAGCGATCGCAAGCTGGTGCTGGCCATGGTGAAGAAGATGGCGGCGAATTCGAAGTAAGCTGTCAGCTCTCAGCTTTCAGCCGTCAGCTCAACTCCAACGCCCAAGCTACAGGAACAGCCCGAACCGTCATCGGCCCCCAATGCACCACGACCCTGCCTTTGCTGAGAGCTGACAGCTGAGAGCTGACTGCTTACTTTCGTACCATGACCAATGGTGACCACCGGGCACCTCGCCGCAGCCGCTCCTTGTCACTACACTGTTGACTTGGAGACTCCCTAGTGACCACCGATGAAGAACTAACCGTACTCGAGACCCAACTGCGGCGGCTGAAGATCGAGTACGAGGTTTATTTCAGCAATCCGGCCAAGCGGCCTCCCACCGACGTCGAGTGGAAGGTGCTCTCCCTGCTGCGCAAATTTTCCGACGGCGGTCGCATGAGCTTTTCGCAGCGCTACCGCTACAACGAAATGGCGCAGCGCTACGCCGTCTATAGCGATCTGTGGCGCAAAAAGTCCCGCATCCGCGAAGAAGGCTACCGCCGTCCTCAGGATGCACTTCTCTCCGTGCAGGGTGTCCGCCCTGACGCTGAGGAGCACAAACCTCACCACAATCCCGTCTATGGATTAAGCCACGCCGCGGCCGCGTCGGCCGCACAAACTTCCCAGCCCTTCACAATGCACGAGACAGAGGGAGGGCGAGAACAGCTCGAGCGCCTCTATAACACTCTGGTCGCAGCCAAAAAGAAGGCGGGAGAAAACGTCTCCGGCAATCTCGATTCCTTCTCTACCTTCGTACAGAAGAAGACGCAAGAAATCCGCAAGCAGTACGGCTGCCAGGATGTCGAATTCTCCGTCGAACTCACCGACGGGCATGTGAAGCTGAAGGCCAAGGCGAAAGCGTAGGGGTGGTTTGAGATGGCCGAGGCGCTTGGCTCAGCCCTTTCGCCCGTGATCCCGAATCGACTGCGGCGGTCTTTGAGGAAGGTCTATCATCGGGGTTGAAAAAATGGTACAGTCGGCCACGTAACTAGTCTTTAGAGGTTTAGCAAAACTTGCTCAGGCACAAACCAGTCCGCCAGCCAGGACAGGATATTCGGACGCTTCCCACGTACACGATCCCGGAAGCCGCTGCATTTCTCGCCATAAAGCGCCGAACAATGTCGTCTTGGTACGAAGGGGACGAGCCTATCCTTCGAGCATCGGGAAATTACGGCTCAACGCACCTTCTTTCGTACAAGGACCTCGAGGAAGCATATAGGGTGTACTTGCTTCGTGAAAGATTCGGATTTTCCTTCCAGTTCCTGAGGCGCTCTATGCGGAACGCTCGCAGGATGTTTCGGTCTCAGCACCCCCTACACCGTGCAGACGCGGTCAAGGAATGCCTGCAAGATCTCGTTTATGACAAGCCCGCTCGTGGCAAGAATCCTCGAATCGTCTCCTCAATAGGGAAGAAGCCTGGGCAACAGGTGATAGAGGAGGTTGCGAATCTGTTTGCCGAACGAATAGAGGCAGGCCGGTTCATATTTCCTTGGCGTTTTGCGGCAACGGACCATGAAAGCCGCCCGGTGTCGATGAACCCTCGAATAATGTCGGGGCGATTGGTCGTTGCCGGTACGCGCATTCCGGTCACAGCACTTTGGGGCAGGAAACGTGCTGGTTCGAAGGTCGCGGAAATCGCCAAGGATTTTGGGCTAGACCGCGACATTGTGGAAAAAGCGCTAGCGCACATTGATATACGTCAAAAAGCGGCGTGAGGAATGCGTCCTCTTCCTCGACGAAGGCTTTGCAGCCGAATCTGTTGCCGTTCGTCTAAGAACAGCAGGCTTCACAGTTCAGAGATTTCCCGAGTGGTTCCTTGATGAGGACGGAAGCGTCATGAGAAACGTTGAAGACCCCGAAGTCATTCGCTTTTGCCACAGGAACGGCTGGCTGTTAGTGACAAGGGATCACGAAATGAAGAATACTCACCGCGAAGAGATTAAGAAAACCGAAGTGGCCATACTAGCGACCGCCCACAACAGCTCGGAAAACCAGGACGAATGGGTGGTGGCAATCATTAACCTCAAAAGTCGCATCCTGCGCGAATTCAAAAAGCGCGAGCGACCATGGTTCGGAACATTCAGCCGCACAGCCAAGCTGACAATCGCAACGGTCAAGTAAGACGCGCCGTGATTTGCTGATAGAATCTTCGGTCGCTCCGCTCTCATCCTTTCATACCCGAGGCCGATCATGTCCCGCAGCACTTCCCGCATCCAGCGCGCGATTCTCAGCGTCACCGACAAGACTGGGCTCGTCGATTTCGCGCGCCAGCTCGGTAGCCTCGGCATCGAACTGGTCTCCACCGGAGGCACGGCCAAGCTGCTGCGCGATTCCGGCATCGCCGTCAAAGACATCTCCGAACTCACCGGCTTCCCTGAAATGCTCGACGGCCGTGTCAAGACGCTGCATCCCAAGGTGCACGGCGGCATCCTGCATCGGCGCGAGAATCCCGCGCACACGGCCGCCGTCGCCGAGCATGGCATCCAGCCGATCGACATGGTCGTGGTGAATCTCTACGCTTTCGAGAAAACTGCCGCCAAGCCGGGCGTGGCGTTCGAGGAGTTGATCGAGAACATCGACATTGGCGGACCATCCATGATCCGCTCCGCCGCCAAGAATTTTCACGACGTCGCCGTCGTTACTTCGCCGGCCGACTACCCAACCATCGCCGAGGAACTTGGCCGCACGCAAGGCACACTTTCGCTCGAAACCAAATGGAAGCTGGCGCAGAAAGCCTTCGCCACGACTGCCGCCTACGATTCCGCAATCGCCTCGACGCTGGAACGAATGCCAGACATCTACAATCCTCAACTCTCTGCCGCGGAATCCTTCCCGCAGATCCTCCGTCTGTCATTCCAGAAGACCCTCGACCTGCGCTACGGTGAGAACCCGCACCAGAAGGCCGCGATGTATTCCGACGGCTCCGGCGTGGGCGTAGCCAACGCCCGTCAGCTTCAAGGCAAGGAACTTTCCTACAACAACATCGTCGACCTGCAAGCCGCGTGGGACCTCGCTCAGGAATTCGATCCGAATGAAGCCGCC
>Ga0210400_10003018_pt1 | contig 15072 bp, 10 predicted proteins | sample IncBWH26MmetaG_FD_155456 | JGI IMG/M metagenome (GOLD analysis project Ga0210400, IMG submission 155456) | Forest soil microbial communities from Barre Woods Harvard Forest LTER site, Petersham, Massachusetts, United States - Inc-BW-H-26-M | ecosystem: Environmental > Terrestrial > Soil >... | reverse complement strand
TCCGCCTCCTTGAAGAAGGCCATACCTTCGACGAGATCGCCCAGATCCGCCAACGAACTCTGCGCGCCGTAGTCTCCCTAGTCGCCGACCTCATCGAACGAGGCGAAGCCGTGTTCCAACCCGGCTGGCTGGCCCCCGAACGCTACACTCAAATCGCCGCCGCCTGCCACCAACTCGGCATGGACCGCCTCAAGCCTCTCAAAGAATCCCTGCCACCCGAAATCCCCTACGAAGAAATCCGCCTGGTCATCGCCAGCCTCCGTACGGAATCCGCAACATAGATCACCTGAACCACTGACCGAGCTCTCGGCGTGATAAGGCTGTAGTGGCACGCCCTAACTCTTCTCACCGGGCGCCAGAATGCGCTACCCTTTGCGGAACGCATCCACGTGCAGATGCACCTGAGGCCGCCGCTCATTTCTTCCGCACCTCACAAACCCAATGCAGCCCGCGCGGCCCTTCGCAAGGCCACTCTGTTGCCGTTCGTTTTTGTGATGTATGCCTACGCCACCGGCGGACCGTTCGGCCTCGAAGACATGGTCACCACCAGCGGGCCGGGGCTGACGCTGCTCTATCAGCTGTTCATACCGTTTTTCTGGTGCATTCCCGTCTCGCTCGTCGCCGCCGAGCTCACCACGGCGATTCCTGTCGAGGGCGGCTTCTACCGCTGGGTGCGCGCGGGATTCGGCGACTTCTGGGGATTCCTGGCCGGCTGGTGGAACTGGAGCGCGTCCTTCCTCCTGGTAGCCGCGTACGCGGTGCTTTTCACCGATTACCTGACGTTTTTCTTTCCCGTGCTTACCGGCTGGAAGCACTACGCCGTGGCGCTCGCGGTAATCGCGCTGATCGGCTACATCAACGTGCGCGGCATCCAGATGGTCGGCACGGTCGCCACCATTCTGGAAATTTCCATTCTTGTGCCCATCGTGGTGCTCTGCGCCATCGCGGCCACCAAGTGGCAGCACAATCCGTTTACGCCCCTTATTCCGCCGAACGTTCCTCCATTTCAGGTTTTCGGGGCAGGACTGGCGCTCGGCTTGTGGCTCTACTCCGGCTACGAGCAAGTCTCCAGCGTCGCCGAGGAAGTGGAAAATCCGCAGCGCAGCTATCCGATCGCGCTGGCCATCGTCGTCCCTATCTCCATTGCCACGTACTTTCTCCCGACGATGTTTTCTCTCGCTGCGCTGGGAAACTGGCAGCAGTGGCACACGGGATATTTTTCCGGCGCGGCGCTGCTGATCGGCGGGCGATGGTTGGGTTTCGCTATGACCATCGCCGCGATGATCACCAATCTTTCGCTCTTGAACGCCACCGTGCTGACCAGCACGCGCATGCCGTCCACCATGGCCGAGGACGGTTACTTGCCTCCGATGCTCGCTGCGCGCCATCCGCGCTACGGCACGCCGTGGATCGCCATCATCGCGTCGTGCCTCATTTACGCGCTGCTGGCGCAGAAAACCATGGTGCAGCTTCTGACCATCTACGTTTGGCTTCGCATCGGAGTAACGATTCTGACGGTGCTGGCATCCTGGCGGCTGCGCAAGACCCAGCCGGATTTGCCGCGCCCCTTCCGCGTCCCCTGGGGCCGCGCCGGACTCGTCTACGTCATCGCTGCGCCGCTGGCGATGAGCGTGGTAGCGTTGGTGGCCAGCGATCCCTTCGCCCGCAAGTGGGGCCCCATCCCCGTTCTGCTCGGGCCCGTCATGTATCTTGTTCTCCGGAAAACTCAAGCAGGAAAAACTACGCCCGGGCAACTTACGTGAAGAAATCGAGGATTCTGTACCACGCGCCCGCTAGAGGAAGCGCCCAGGTATTGCCGCTGCGAAGGCCGAATGGCGCAGTGTGGAACTTGATGCCGTCGAACGGAATGTCGTTTGGATCCCCGCAAATCAGCCCGGCGAGTTTTGCGCCGAACCACGTCGCGGCGGCGACGCCGTGCCCCGCAAAGCCTGCGGCGAAATACATGCCGTCGATTTTTCCTGCGTGCGGCATCACGTCGAGAGTGAAATCAAGCGTGCCGCCCCAGACGAATTCGATTTTTGTGTCGCGCAGTTGCGGGTACACGCTGATCATCCCGCGGCGCAGAATTTCCGCGCTTTGCCGCACAGTGTTTTCGGTTTCGGGGAAAAACGCGGCGCGCCCGCCAAACAGCATGCGGTTGTCCGGCGTGAGCCGGTAGTAGTAGAGAAAATGTTTGGAGTCGTAGATCATGCGGTTGCGCGGACTGAGCTCACGCGCAAGTTCGGCAGGCAAAACGTCGGTTGCGATGATGTAGGAACCAATGGGAATAATTTTTCTGCGGAGCGCGGGAGTTGCCTCCGTCGTGTAAGCGCCGCTCGCAAGAATCACCTCTCGCGCGGTGAGTGTTCCGCGTGAAGTGCGCACGAGGAACTTGCGCGCGTTGTTTTTTGTTTCCGGTTCGACGGAGGTAACGCGCACGTGATCGAAAAGGCATGCGCCCGCGCACTGCGCGGCGTGCGCCAGGCCGGCGACGTACCGCGCGGGGTTCAAGCCCGCGCTGGTTTCGTCAACCATGCCCCCGAAATATATATCGGAACCGATTTCGGCGCGCAGCTCGCTTTTCGGAATAATGCGCAGCTCATGGCTGAACTCGCGCCGGGTGAGCGCAGCGGTTTCTTCGTAGCCATCGAAATGAGCCTGCTTGCAGGCCACTTCCAGATGGCCGCAGCGCGAGAAATTGCAGTCGATTTTTTCTTCGTGGACGATCTGCTCGACGCAATCGATGGTCTCAAGCGAAGCGGCGTACATTTTGCGAACGACTTCTTTTCCGTAGCGCTTGATCAGCGTCGGCGCCGGAAGCTTCATCCCGGTAAGAACCATGCCGCCGTTCCGCGAACTGGCGCCCCAGCCGAGAGTTTCGGCTTCGAACACGGCAACCTTCACGCCGCGTTTCGCCAGCATGCGCGCCGCGGATAATCCACAGAATCCCGCGCCGACGACGGCGACGTCGACGGAATCCGGCGGCTCCTGCGCCGTCGCCAATGCGGGCGAATCGACGGTAGTCGCCCAGTAGTTTTTTTCTTGAATAGGCATCGACTGAATTGGCGTGAAGAGATTCTAGCACTGGCCGCACGTTGAACAACAATCGTCGGGTCAAGGCAACCGTAGAAAAAAGAGGCAGCAGGGCGCCTTGGCGGCCCTGCCGTCTCCGCGATTAGCTTTCTTTTGTTGTTCGAAGCTTTTGTGGATTATTCCTCGTCGCCGTCCAGGCCATCGACAGGAGTGATGGTGCCAAAGAGGCCGTCTTGCTCGCCGTTGATTCCTGCGGTGAAGAACAACGTATTGGCGGGCCCGGCAGTCGCGTCGTTCCCAAACGTGAGCGACCACAAACCGTCGATAGTCAAAATGGAATCGTCGGGATTTCTCACGAAGCCCATGAATTTGTAAGTGAAGCCGTTGAAAGCAGCAATGCGGCCGCTGCCGAAGTTGCCGACGAGGATAGCATTACTGAACTCGCCGAAATCGCGCGTGGTCCAGACTACGCCCCAGGGCGAGTTGAGCCACGAACCATGCTGCAGGTGTCCGATGTGCTTGCCGGAGGTTGAAAAGATTTCGACAAAGCCGTTCCCGTCGCCTGCCACATCATCGTGCCTCGCACCGTTCTGCTTGGCGTACGTGACGAAGAGGACTCCACCGATATTCTGAATGTTGAAAGGCGCGAAGCCGCGCGGGATGCGATTCCCACCGTGTTCATCATGGCCGTGACCCTCATCGCCATCGGGATCGAACGCGTCCTCACCAAGGTGAACGCGTTTGAAAGTCGTGTCGTAAACTTCCACTTTGCCGGAACGGAAATTCGTGACATAGAGGAAACGCTGTCCGTTGATCTCGCCGGACGTTGCGCCCTTGTAGACGGCGCCATTCGAGGAGCCTTTATCGGAATTGTCCACTTCAAGCGCGGCGTTAATCGAAGGGGCCTTGCCACCTACAGGAATATTCACGCCGGGGTTCCAGCCAGAAATCGTTCCGTCCTCGGTGGCGAAAATAAAGACAGCCGGTTTTCCCGTCGGTGTGCCCTTATCCAACAAAAAATCGGTCGGGCTGCCGTTGAATACGACGCCCGTTGGAGTGGATTGCGTTCCCGCTGGCGCAAAACCCGGTGGTGGAACGATGACAAAGTTTCCGGCGACTCCGCCGGCCTCAGTGAAAATGTTGATGGGACTTGCGGTGCCACTGTAGAGGCTGGAGGTGCCGGAATTGTTGTTACTGATCCACCAGGGGCTACCAGAGCTGCGGGTAAGTCCCCAGGGATTCTTGAGGTTGGGATCAACGAGGACTGTTGTTCCGTCCGCGTTGTTTGGCTGAGAAATATCGGAAACCAAATTCTTTTGCCTGTAATGTTGCGCTTGTGTGAGAGAAGGGAGGAGGAAAAGCGAAAGTGCAAATGCCGGGACAAACTTCCAGTACTTTGTTGTGGGGTGCATTGGTGAATCCTTCCAAAACGAGATTTTCGATGCGAAACACGTCCCATGCATTCGCAAACGAACCTCTGCCGGCTGGACTCGGCAGTCCACGATGCAACCCGGTTTCCAATTTACGCAGCGTTGACAAGGGGTTTAATCCGATTGAGAACAAATGACTTGGGGAAAGTTGAAACAGGGCGCGTGCAGATCGGCTTCCAAAAAGTGAAGGTGGAAATACAGGTAAATACGGGAGAACGGAGAATTCGTCCTACGATTCCCAGAGTTAGAGAAAATCAGCTACGCGCGGCGAAGGACGATGAGCGTGATTTCCGGTGGAACGCCAAGGCGAACGGGAGCGCCGACGGTGCCGAGGCCACGGTTTACGTAAAGATTTGACATTGCGGAGGAGTGCATGGCCACTGGCGACTCGTCGCCGACAGCCTTAGCGCGTCCATTGACAGCGGCGGCAAACAGCGGGCGCTGATACAGGCCGGCGATGTAATCAGTGATGAAGCGGGCGGGGCTTAGGCGATGGTCGAGGATTTCGACCTGAATCTGGCCGCCGTGGGTGTGGCCGGCGAGGGAAAGCTCAATTCCGAGTTCCGCGGCGCGATTAAAGCTGTTGGGGTTGTGGGAAAGGAGAATGTTGGGCATGTCGCGACGGACGAGTGGTTCGACTTGAGCGAGAGTTTGCTGTCTCTGTCCGCGGGAAGTGCGCTCGCGCTGGTAATCCACACCAATCAGATTAAGCTGCGCGCCCCTGAAAGTGATTTGGGCGTTTTCTTGACGCAGCAGTTTCATGCCCGCCTGGGCGTAGAGATATCCCGCTTCGTCTTCAGCGCGCGCGTAAATCTCATGATTGCCATTGCAGCCCCAGGTTCCGAGCGGCGCGTGGAGCCGACGAATTTCATCGACGGCATCGGCAATAGGATCGTTCATGCCGGTAATCAGATCGCCGGTAACGACGGCAAGATCGGCGCCGAGATTGTTGGCCATGTCCACGGCGCGGCGCACTTCGGTGCGGGACATATAGCTGCTCAGATGAATGTCGCTGATCTGGACGATTTTCATGCCATCGAGCGCGGGCGGCAAATTGTGCATGGGGATTTCGACACGGCGGACCTGATAGTTCAGGCGTTCGGCGGCAAAACCGTACACGGCTCCGAGAAAGGGAGCGACTCCGGCGGCGGCTGTAGCCGCACGGAAAAAGTAGCGGCGGCCGGGGTCCGCAACGGTATCGACGGCGGCCGGGATAGCGGGGGAATTCACTGCGACGGGTGACGTCGCGGGAATTTTTGTGGCCGCCGGTTTGCGCAACCAACGCCAGACGCGCTCGACGCCGTGTACCAACTTGACGGCAAGATAGGCAAAGAGCGCGCTGAAAAACCATAGACCGGTGAGAACGGCAATCATGGAGGCGCGCGGAATGATGCGCCCGCGACCCAGGCTGATGCCTTCAAACAAGGTAGCAATGACGATCAGGAGGATGCCAGCGTAAGCGAGCCGGGCGCCGACGCGCAGCCAGACCTGGCCCCAGTTCGAAGTAATGCGCCAGAGGGAGCGATACCAGAAACGCTGGGAGAGAAAAAGCAGCGTCAAAATGCTCAATCCGATGGCGATGCGCAACAGCAAAAAGGCCCAATTCACAGTGAAATCCCCCATGGATGCAAACATCAAGTCTAGCACGTCTAGGCGCATGGGATTTCTTCTCGCGGGTGGCGGTTTCCTGAGTAAGATGGTCGCCCACGGGACGCCAGCCACTTCAAGTCTCGGTCGTTCGAAACGCTTGGCTAGATGGCCCGTCTGATGGAGAGGACGCCCCGGCCTATTTGGGGCGAAACGGAGGAGAGTATTTATGAAGAAGTGGAAAGTGATTGGGGGGCTGGTATTGGCGGCGGGGCTGGCCGTGCTGCCGATGTTGGCACAGGATGCGGCAAAGAAGGAACCGCCGAAGCCGGCGCTTGGACCTTCCGCGGCGGTGCTTGAGCAGTGGAATGAGATCGGCCGGAAACTGATCGCGATTGCGGAAGACCTGCCGGAAGACAAGTACGACTACAAACCGAATCCGGATTCACGGACGTTCCGGGCGGTCCTGCTGCACGTGTCGGCGTCCATGTACTACTTCACGGACCCGTCGCAGAAACAGAAGCCGCGCTACCCGGATGATCCCAAGCCGGCGGACCTGAAAATCAACAGCAAGGCAGACCTGGTAGCCTTCGTGAAGCAGTGCGTGAAGGACGGCGCGGACGCCATCAAAGCCAAAGGCGACAAGGGGATGAACGAAAGTGTGAATGCGGGAGGACCTCGGCTGAGTCGGGTCGATGACCTGGCGTACGGGTTGATCGAGCACTCCGGGGAGCACTATGGCAACCTGGTGGTGTATTACCGGAACAATGGAATGGTGCCGCCGGAATCTAGGCCGAAAAAGTAAAAAGCAAAAAAATAGGGAAATTGCGGGCGTGATGCGTGAGCATCGCGCCCGTTTTGCTTGTGACCTGTTGCTAGGAGGTTGCGGCGCCGGTGGCACCGTTTTCGAGGAGGGCAATCAGTTGTTTGGGATCGCTGGTGGGCGGGAGACAGGTGTTGCCGGAGCAGACGATGGCGAGGGGTTTGTTGATGGGGAGATGGGGGAGAGTTTCTTTGAGGGCACCGGCTAGATGGGCGAGCGAAGCGCCGGGAGTGATTCGAATGACGGATTTGCCAAAGCGGTAGACGCCGTGGGCGGCGGCTTCGAGGGCTTGGGCGGCGGGATCATTCGAATCGCCGGTGATGACGACTTGCAGCGGGTGATTGGCGAAGAGCGTGGCGGCGAGGCCGTAGGTGGCGGCGAAGAGACCGTACTGCGGAGCGATTCCCGCGAAGGCTTCGACCGTTTTTTTGGCGAAAGCGTGGTATCGGTCGTCGCCGGTGAAGGCGTGCATTCGAACGAGGGCGATGACGGCCACGGAATTGGCGCTGGGCGTGGGGGAATCCTGGAAGGGCTTGCGGCGGACGTCGAGGCCACCCATGGGCGGGGCGTCGGAGGAGCGATCGAAGAAGCCGCCGCCCTCGGCGTCGCCGTAACGGGCGATGGCGAGATCCATGGTTTTTTGCGCGGCGGTGAAATAGCGCGGGCCGAGCGTAGTCTCGTAGGCGTCGAGGAGTGCGAGGACACTGAAGACCTGATCGTCGAGCGAGCCTTCGAGCGCGGGGCCGCCGATGCGGTGGACGAAGCCTCGGGATTCGCTCCAGACTTCTTTCAACATGCGGTCAAGAGTCTTCAGAGCGAAGGCGCGACAGTTTGCGCCGAGCGAGCCGCCTAGAACACGCGCGGCATCGAAGTAAGCCGAGACAAACATCGCGTTCCACGCGACGTACATGGTCGCGTCGATGAATGGCGTGGGGCGCGGCTTGCGAGCCGCGAACAATTTTCCTTTTGATTTGGCGATGGTCAGCCGGACGTTGGTTTCGTCGAGGCCGAGTTGTTTGGCGATATCCGCGACATCACGCGCAATCCACAAAACATTCTTTGCCGGATTGTGATGCATCTCGCCGTGAGCTTCGACGTCGAAATAGAGTTCCATGACGCGCGCTTCATCCGGAAGGAGCGCTGCGCGGAGCTCTTCGAGCGTCCAAGTGAAATAGTCGCCATCATCGTCGAGGGAAACGTCGGCATCCTGGCTGGCGTAGAAGCCGCCATTTTGCTGGTCGGACAAGTCCTCGTTGACCCAGCCAATAATGCCCTCGGCGGTTTCTCGCGGAAATGGGTTCTGACTGACCTGGTAGCCGTGAAGGTAATTTTTCAAGAGCTCGGAATTGTCGTAGGACATTTTCTCAAAATGGGGGACGAGCCAGCGCTCGTCGACGGAGTAGCGGTGGAAGCCGCCGGCAAGCTGATCGTAGACGCCGCCGCGCGCCATTTTTTCGAGGGTGGTTTCGGCCATCGCCAGGAGATGCTTTTCTTTGGTTTGTTGATAGCGTTCGAGAATTAGGTCGATAGCGGACGCGTGGGGGAATTTTGGCGCGCGGCCGAAGCCGCCGTTTTTGATGTCGAAGAGCTTGGTAATGGAAGCGATTTGCTCGTCGACGACGCCGAGGTCGAAATCGGCGCGCGCTCCGGTGAAGGCTTCGGCTTGCGCGACGGCGTCGGAGAGCGAGTTGGCGGCGCGTTCGAGTTCGGCGCGCTTGTTGCGGTAGGAATCGGCGACGGCGTGCAGCAGGCGGCGAAAGCCGGGGCGGCCCATCTGGTCGTCTGGCGGGAAATAAGTGCCGCCGAAAAACGGTTTTCCATCGGGGAGAAGAAAACCAGTGAGCGGCCAGCCGCCCTGGCCGGAGATGGCGCTGATGGCAGATTGGTAGCGGGAATCGACATCGGGGCGCTCGTCGCGATCGACTTTTACGGCGACAAAGTTTTCGTTGATGATTTTCGCGATTTCAGGATTCTCGTAGCTTTCGCGGTCAATGACGTGGCACCAGTGGCACCAGACGGCGCCGATATCGAGGAGGATGGGCTTGTCTTCCGATTTGGCGCGAGAGAAGGCGTCGTCGCCCCATTCGTGCCAATCGATGGGTTGGTGCGCGGCGGAACGCAGGTAGGGGCTGGCGGAATCTTTCAGGCGGTTTTCAGGATGGTCGGTCAAAGGTGCTCACAGTTTGGCGCGGCGAAGATCGGGCGATCGAGATCCTTCACTTCGCTCAGGACGATAGCCGGAAAAACACGGGTCTGAAGAGCCGCCACTACGATTATTGCACGATGTCGCCGGGGCCGAGGTCGCGCGGGTCGAGCGGCTTGCGGTTGGCGAAGCCTTCGTCCTGGCGGTGATAAAAACGGATGCGATCTTCCCCGAGCTTCCAGCAGAGATAAACCTCTTCATTGGCGATGACCGAAGGAAAATCGAGCAAGCCAATATCCAGATCCTTGATGAGGCAGCCGGTCTCCAGGATGCGGTTGAGCGAAGTCTTCAAAGCTTCCGTGAGCTGGGTGTGCTCCATGCGGACGACGGCCAGTTTATCGTACGGAACGATCACGCCGCCCATCATCATGATGCGCGCGGCAACGGCGGACAGCTGGGTATCCAGACCGGAAAGCTTTTTGCGGCAGTCGATGGCTTCGACGAGAAAGGGCTCGAGTTCGCGGCGGGTGCGCTCCGCTTCTTTCAGCGTGAACAGTCGCTGCTCCGGCTCGGGGGATTCGTCTTGTTCGTGATCGTCGTCTTCGTCAGCCATGAGGCTCCGTTTCAGCCGGGGCTGCGCTCGCGTAGGCGAGAGCAGGCTAAATCCTGTTCTACTTTGATGCTAACGCAAAGACGCGATGCGGTCGATGCGAGATTTGCCGCACGCGCATGGCGGCAAGAGTTTTCCTCAGCCGCCGATAAAAACCATGGTGCGTGAGGGGGGGACGAAACCGGGCGCGTTGATGCGATGGCCCTCTTCTTTCTCCATAACGATGGAACGGATGAAGTCCACGACGTCATCGTCGCTAGCGCCTTCACGAAGCAAGGAGCGCAGGTCGTGATCGTCCTTGCTAAACAGGCAGGTGCGGAGCTTGCCGTCGGCAGTGAGACGAATGCGCGAACAGTGGCCGCAAAAGGGCTGGGTGACGGGGGCGATCAGGCCGATTTCTCCGGGGGCGCCATCGGCGAAGCGGTACTTGCGGGCGGTTTCGCTGCGTTCGTGGGGAATCTGTTCGAGCGGCCAGCGCGCGTGGATGCGCTCGTGGATTTCCGCGGCGGGAACGACGAGGTCACGCGTCCAATGGCGGTCTGCGTCCAGCGGCATAAATTCGATGAAGCGCATGATGACACCGCGGTCACGGGCAAATTCGGCGAAGGATTCAACTTCGTCGTCGTTGAGGCCGCGGACGAGTACAGCGTTCACTTTTGCCGGAGCGAGGCGCGATTCTTGCGCGGCGTCGATACCGGCCATCACGGTGGAAAACGATTTGGTGCGAGTGATGCGTTCGAATCGGCCGGGGTCGAGCGAATCCAGGCTGATGTTGATGCGGCGAAGGCCGGCGGCGAGGAGTCGTTCGCAGCGTTCGGCAAGCAGGTGGCCGTTAGTGGTCATGGAAAGATCTTCGACGCCGAGAGCGTGAAGGCGGGCGATATAGTCTTCGACACCATCGCGCACCAGCGGTTCGCCGCCCGTGATGCGAATCTTGCGAATGCCTAGGCGCAGGAAAATGAGAGCCAGGCGATCGAGCTCGGGCCAGGAGAGAATTTCGTCGTGATCGCGATAGTTTTCCGGATCGGCGGAGCGGCAGTACACGCAGCGGAAATTGCAGCGGTCGGTAATGGAGATGCGCAGGTCGGTGATCTGGCGGCCGAATTTGTCGTGAAGGGTCATGGTCGGTGCTGCTTCTTGGATGCCGCCTCGCGAGTTCTCGACTCAGGTGATCCAAAACAAAACGGCCCGATCCAGTGCTTGGGAATCGGGCGCTCACCGGAAAACTACACATTTTCGGTGGGATCGCTCCTTTCCAAGCACGGGTTCGCCTCGAAAGGCTCACCGCGAGCGGGAGGCCCGGGCGTTTCCACCCAAACCCTCTGCCCCAAGAGTTTCTCGAGGCATCGCCCCGGCAGCCATGGGTTATCTCTCCCGTAGGCCGCAGGGGTCGGAGTTACAGGCCTAGTCTACGCCGCCAACTTGAAGTGCGCAATTGGGGCGGCAAAAAAACCACGGTTAAGGAGGGCTCAGCGGATTGTGATAGAGTTTTGGCCACGCCATGCGGATCTTCGTTTTGGGGGCCGGAGCGACCGGTTCCCTACTCGCACAATTGCTGGAGCGGCAAGGACATACGGTCTGGTGCGGTGACCGCGACCCGGAGCGCGCGCGGCGCTTCCTGGGCAAGAGAAGCACGATCGCTGTCACCGACGTGAATGCGCGAAACTTGCGCGGCATCGTGAAAGCCGCCAAGGGCTGTCAGATGATCGTCAACGCTTCGGCTTCGGTTTTCAATGAGATTGTCCTGCGAGCGGCGCTGCGGCTGCGAGTGCATTACGTCGATTTGAGCTCGCACCTCACGCGCCACCCCTTCAAAGCCGAGCAGTTTCGCTACGCGAAGAGATTCGAGATAAAAAATCGCGTGGCGGTCATCAATACCGGCGCGGCGCCAGGGCTGACCAATTTGCTGGTGAAGCGAGCGGCGGAACAGCTCGACGAGGTCGAATCGGTGCACATTCGGCTTTATGAAAGCAGTGAGAGCGACGACCCTATTTCCCAATGGTCTCCCGAAGGCTCCTTTGATGAGGCTATTTCCAACCCGCGAATCTATCGAAACGGGAAGTTCCATTTAGGCAAGCGCTTCTCGGAAATCGAGAAGTTCCGGTTTTCCAATCCGATTGGCAACGCGCGCGTGGTGCTTGCGGCGCAGGACGAAGTGGTGACACTTCCCTATGCCATCAGGATGCGAAATCTCGACGTGAAAATCGGGGGAAACGAGATCGACCGGCTGCGCCGGTGGCACAAGCAGGGGAAACTTTCGAAATCCCGCGGAATGGCGAAACAGAGGTTTCCGCAAACATCTTCGCCGCGGACGATCGCGAAGCTGATTCGCCAGGGAATCTTGCAGAACGCGCGGTTCGCAGCGGCAGTGCTGGTGAGCGGACTGAAGCGTGGAAAGAAGGAAGACCAGCGCCTGCTCCTTCGCAGCGACTGCACGTTTCCGACGCTCTACCAGATTCGCCAGCAAGGGCTCTTCACCACGCCGGTGGCGTATGCCACGGCGCACATCGCCGCGCTTTTCATTAAGTTTTTCCCGAGAGATACTTCGGGAGTGTTCGCTCCGGAAATGCTTCCGCTGGAAGTGCGGCGCGCCATCCTCGCCGGAATCCGCAACAAGGTCAAGATTACGCACAAGACGACGCTACCGAGACACCGCGTCGATGAAGACGAAGAAACGTAGGCAGCCATGCTCGAAGGGAAAAGCGCAGCTGCCTTTTCTGTTAAAGCCGAGAACTAGTCTGCGATGGCAGCCTTTGCGTTTCCGGAATAATGAATGGTGATTAGGAACCCATTCGTCCCGTCATAGGAAAACTTGTGGCCGTCGCCTTCGAAGGCCTCGTGCTTGCTCTTCCACATGCGGAAGCCATCGTTGGATTGCGCTCCCCAATATTTCAAGTTGTGCATGACGACTTCGTGGTTGGAATTGTCGCCCTTCACGCGCTCAAGAATGACTTCGCCTTTGCCATCGTTCATCTTGGCGTGCGCCACACCCGTTTTGGTGTCTACGCTCCAAGAAAACGCCGCAGTTTGCACGGCCTTCTTTTGCCAGGGGATGGGATAAAGCTGCCCGAGGATGTCGGCAAGAGCGGCCTGCTGCTCCTTGGTGACGCTGGGATCGAAGTTCACGACCAGCCAGGAGTCCTTTCCAGTGCTCCAGTCGCTGCCCAGATCGGTTCCAATCCAAACTTTGGCGCCATCCAGCTTGACGTCCTTGTACATGCCTTTATCCACTTTGAGAACGAGGTTGGCGCGGCAAAAATGCTCTTCCGCGTGGTGCTCGCCCATGGCCATGTGGTTGGTGGAGTGATCGTTGAAATAGCAGGGACAGAACATGTCGCAGCTGCAAGCTTCGATGTAGCTCGCGGTCATGTCGAAATCAGGTTTGGAAGTTTTCTCCTGCGCGGCAGACGTAAAGTAGACGAGGCCGGCAGCAAGCAAAAGGAAAGACAGGAAAAGTAAACGGGGAATATGTCGCATAGTTCCTCCAATACAAATATTGGAAACAGGGCCGGACCCAGATAGCGCGAGTCTACTCCTCCCGGCCGTGCCCTAACAAGAGTGCTGTAGGCAAGAGTTCAGCAGCAGCGGTTCGGGCGGGAATAGCGGCGGTTGAGCTGCTCCACGTAGAACTGCTGTGCCGTAAGCGTGGGGCACGCACAGGATTGAGTGTGTGGCGATCGAAGATAGCGCTCGTAGGCGCTGTCGCCGCACCATTCACGGAGCCCGCGCCAGAAACGGCGCAGCAGGCGCGACGTAGTTTTTGAGGCACGCCGCATCAGTCGTCTCCATGAGCGGCGCCGGAGTAGTCTGCCGCCCATTGCGTTGCAACGTAAGGCGATTCGTGAAGCACCGACTCTTTACGTCGGGTGAGAATCGCATACCAGTGCACGAGCGCTTCGACAATCAGCACGAGGATCATGACGGCAAGAATGCCGGTGACAGCGGCGTCGAGACGCTGGTTGAAGATGAGGCGCTGGGTTTCGGCGATTTTCTCGGCGGGGACTCTCCCGGCGGCGATTTGTGCAACCATCGCGTTGGCCGTGGCGAGAAAACCAATGCGTGGATTAGCGTCGAATATTTTCTGATAGCTGGCGGTCATGGTGATAACGACGATCCATGCCATCGGCAGCAGCGTCACCCAGATCCAGCGCAGGCGGCCCATCTTCATCAGGATGGTGGTGGCTACGACGAGCGCGACCGCCGCGAGCAATTGATTCGAAATGCCGAAGAGCGGCCAAAGTGAATTGATGCCGCCGAGCGGGTCGACCACTCCCTGATAGAGAAAATAACCCCACAGCGCGACGATAATGGCGCTGGAAATCAAAACGCCGGGCATCCAGCTGGTGCGAGCGAATGGTTTCCAGACGCGTCCGCCGAGATCCTGGACCATGAAACGCCCCACGCGCGTGCCCGCGTCTAGCACTGTGAGAATAAAAAGCGCTTCGAACATGATCGCGAAGTGGTACCAGATGCTGAGCAGGCGGTCGCCACCAATGGTGCTGGAGAAAATCTGCGCCATGCCCACGGCGAGCGATGGCGCGCCGCCCGCGCGATTCCAAAGCGTCAGCTCGCCAACTTTGTGCGCGAGGTCGGTCATGGTTTGCGCTTGCAGCGAATAGCCCCAGCTGCTGATCCTTGCGGCGGCGGTGTCCCCTGCACCGCCGACAATACTGGGAGGGCTGTTGATCGCGAAGTAGACGCCCGGCGGCATGGCGCACGCGGCGACCATGGCCATCACGCCGACAAACGATTCCAGTAGCATCGCGCCGTAGCCGATAAAACGAGCGTGGCTTTCGCGAAGAATCATCTTCGGCGTTGTGCCGGAAGAGATTAACGAATGGAATCCGCTGATCGCGCCGCAGGCAATGGTGATAAAGCAAAAGGGGAAAATCTTCCCGGCGAAGACCGGGCCGGTGCCGTCGACGAAGCGCGTGAGCGAGGGCATCAAAATCTGCGGCCGCACAAAAAGAATGCCCCCGGCAAGAGAAAAAATCGCACCAGCCTTGATGAACGCGCTGAGATAGTCGCGCGGCGCGAGCAGCAGCCAGACCGGCAACGCAGAAGCCGCAAAGCCGTAGGCAATGATGGCCAAGGCCAGCGCGACACCGCTCAGCGTGAAGACGCGAGACCAGGAGGGCGAATCAGCCACCCACTGCCCGGCAACAACCACAAAAAGAACCAGCGCCACGCCCATAATGGATGCTTCGAGCACGCGGCCGGGCCGGACGAATCGCAGATAAAGCCCCAGCAGCAAGGCGATGGGGATGGTCATCGCCAGCGTAAAAGTGGCCCACGGCGAGGACTTGAGAGCGTTCACTACGACGAGGCCGATAACCGCGAGGAGAATCGTAATAATCGCCAGCACCGCCAGCTGCGCAATGAAGCCGCCCCGTTCACTGACTTCTTCGCGCGCCATCTGGCCGAGCGATTTTCCATCGCGTCGAAT
>Ga0210400_10003017_pt1 | contig 15074 bp, 14 predicted proteins | sample IncBWH26MmetaG_FD_155456 | JGI IMG/M metagenome (GOLD analysis project Ga0210400, IMG submission 155456) | Forest soil microbial communities from Barre Woods Harvard Forest LTER site, Petersham, Massachusetts, United States - Inc-BW-H-26-M | ecosystem: Environmental > Terrestrial > Soil >... | reverse complement strand
ACTTCTTCCTTGAAATCCTGAACGCCCATGCTCAAGCGGTTGAAGCCCATCTTGCGCACGATCTCCATGTGGGCGCGCGAAGTCACGCGTGGGTCAACTTCAATCCCGATCTCCGCGTCCGGCGCAAAGTTGAAGCGCTCCCGCGTGTAGGCGAATAAATCTTCGATCTGTTCCGGCGAAAGATACGTCGGCGTACCGCCGCCCCAGTGGAATTGCGTTACCTGGCGATCGCGCGAAACCCGGCCGGCGATGTGATCGATCTCTTTTTTCAGGATGTTCAGGTACGGTGGCGTGACGCTCTTATCCTTTTTGATGATTACATTGCACGCGCAGAAGAGGCACAGACTCTCGCAGAAAGGAAGATGCATGTAGAGCGAAACCTTGCTGCGCTTCGCCTCGGCCGTCTGCATCGCCGCCTCGAAATCGTTCGGGCCATAAGCGTCGTTCCAGACCGGCGCCGTGGGGTAACTGGTGTAGCGGGGACCGGGGCGATTGTAGCGGGTGACGAACTCCTCTCCCACGGAGAGTTCTTCCTGCATCTCCCGCAATGATGGATTCATGCTCGACACGGCGCTTGCCTCCTGCGCTTAACGGCGCGTTTGCACCGCTGGCTGCGCTTGTTGGAGCGCAGCTTGCTGGCCGGTGTGAATGAACAACTGCGCATTTTCCACGGGCGTGTGCTGCAGAATCCCGTGGCCAAGATTCAGTATGTGTCCGTGGCCCGAAAGCTCGGCGGCGATGTCCAGGGTGGCCTGGCGAATCTTTTCCGCCGGCGCAAACAAAATGGCGGGATCGAGGTTTCCCTGCAAAGCCACGCGCGGCCCGGCCAGTTTGCGAACCTCGGCAAGGGAGATGCGCCAGTCAACGCTCAGCACGTTGGCTCCCGCGCGCACCACGGCCGGCAGCAGATGATGCGAAGCCTTGGTGTAGTAAATGACCGGCACTTTATTCCCGAGTCCGTTGATAATTTCCTGCACCGCGGGCAGCACAAACTCCGAGTAATCCTTCAGATCCAGCTCGCCGCACCAGGTGTCAAAGAGTTGCACGGCGGAGACGCCCGCGGCAACCTGGGCCTTCAGGTAAAGGATGGTCGCCTGCGCGATTCTGTGCAAGAGCTCGCGAAAAACCTTCGGCTCGGTGTAGAGGAAATTCTTCACCGTCGCGAAGCCTTCTTTCGTACGGCCTTCCACCATGTAACACGCCAGCGTCCACGGTGACGCGGCAAAACCCAGCACCGGCACATCCGGCCCGGCCTGTTTCACGGTGCGCCGCAGCGCTTCGATCAGGAAGCCCGTCTCCACTTCCGGATCGAAAATATGCAGTTTGCGAACGTCGGCTTCCGTCCGCACCGGATCCGGCAGATTGGGCCCTTTGTCTTCCAACTCGAGTGTCAGTCCCATTGCTTCCGCGGGAATCAGGATGTCAGAGAAGATGATGATGGCGTCTACGCCGAGCCGCTGAAACGGCTGCATCGAGACTTCCACCGCCAGGTCCGGCGTCTTGCAAACTTCCAGAAAGGAATATTTTGCGCGAATTTCCCGGTATTCGGGCAGGTAGCGCCCCGCCTGACGCATCATCCAGACGGGCAGCCGCGGAACGGGTTCGCAGCGGGCGGCGCGAAGAAACAATTCCTTGCGGGTCAATGCCGTGGCTTGGTTGGTCATAAGTTCTATCGTCACAGAATAACAAATCTGCCAGCTTCCCGCGCTGGGAGAAAGGTTATGCATCACAACGAAAAGAGTTTAAGCACCAACCGTATAGCTTGCCCTTTAGGCGTGAGGACTTTCCTCGATTTGCAAGTTGTTCTTTGGGCGGTGGAAATCCTCGGGCCTAAAGGCCCGAGCTACAGGACCTTGTGTTTGTGAACTGGGTTGCAGCGGCCTCGTGCGCCGGGACGTAAACTTTGTCTACAGTTGAGAATGCAGAGCCAATGGCAGATACCTGCGACTACGCTATACTGAGCCTATCCGAGATGTCGCGCAGGCCGGAGGATGAACGCGCTTCCTCTGCGTCCCCGCTGGGCAAGGATCCAAGCCGATGAATCAAGTGTTCGTCATGTTGACCGTGCTGGCCTACCTGTTGAGCATGGGCCTGTACATGAGCTTCCTTTACACCGGCAAAGAGGTGACTGGGCGTCTCGCTACCGTGCTGATGTTTATGGGTTTAGCGTGCCACTACCTGGCCCTCTTGGGCCGTGCCCGGGCCATGCATTCTGTTCCCTATCACGACCTGCAGGGCTCGATGTCCCTATTCGGCTGGCTCCTCGCCGTCACCTATCTATGCCTTGAGATCTATCACCGGCAGCGTACCGTCGGCGCCTTCGTTGTTCCCATCATCCTGGCTTTCTTCCTTGCCGCTTCTTTCGCGCCGGAGCATCCCCAGACGCCGATCCAGGCGCACGGCGTGGTCTTTGCCCTCCACGTTACGCTGAGCATCCTGGCGTACGCCGGATTCGCCCTTTCCTGCGTCCTCAGCCTGATGTTTCTCGGGGAAGAGCGGCTTTTGCGCATACGCAAACTCGGCGACATCGTCTGGCGCCTGCCTTCGCTCGAACTATTGGAACGCATGAGCCACACCAGCGTGCTCGTCGGCCTCATCACAATCGCAATCGGGACAGTTCTTGGATTTGTCGCCGTCGACCGGCAGGCCGGGCAGCACTGGTATTTCGACCCCAAATACATCGTCACCCTGGTGGTGCTGCTGCTCTATGCGGCTTATTTCCAACTGGCGCGCACGACGGCGTGGAGAGGGGCGCGCGCTTCCAAATTGTGCGTGTTCAATTTTGTCCTGGTGGTGATCAGCTTTACGGTGGTGAATCTCTACTTTTCCGCGCATCACCGGTATTTTTAGGAGCGCGCTTCGCGCAGCATGGAGATCGTACTCGTTGGCCTGAACTTCCGCACAGCGCCCGTTGAGGTGCGGGAGAAGGTGTCGTTCTCCGGCGAGCAGGCGCAGAGGGCGGCGGAAGAGCTTCGGTCCCGCGGCATCCTCGAAGAGACGCTGGTGCTCTCCACCTGCAATCGCAGCGAGGTTTATGGCGTACATTCCGTCGCAAATCACGAATCTGCCGGCGCCCTTTCGTCTTTCCTCAGCGCATTTCACGAAGTGCTTCCCGACCAGCTGAATCCTTCTCTCTATCATCATTACGATCACGACGCGGTGCGCCACCTCTTCCGCGTTTCCGCCGGCCTGGAATCCATGCTGCTTGGCGAAGCGGAAATCCTGGGGCAGGTTCGCGAGGCTTATTTGCGCGCGCACGAAGGCCATGTGACCGGCCCGGTGCTGAATCGTCTGTTTCAGGGCGCGCTCGAAATCGGCAAGCGCGTGCGCGCGGAAACGGAGCTCGGCTCGCGGCCGATGGGCGTGGCTTCCGCCGGAATGAGGCTGGCCGAGCGTATTTTCGGAAAGCTTCAGGACCGCAGCGCGCTGGTTCTTGGCGCCGGCACGATCAGCGAGCAGGTTGTTTCCCAGTTGCGGGACCGCAAAATCAAGCACCTCTACTTGATGAATCGTTCGCGCGAAAAGGCCGAAGAATTTGCCAAGCAGTACGACGGACAAGTCCTCGAATGGGGTGAGTGGGACACTTCGCTGAAATTTCCCGACATCGTCGTGTCCGCCGTGGGCGTGCAGGAGTTTGTGGTGACGCGGCCAATGGTCGAGCGCGCCATGGCTTCACGCGGGAATCGCGCGCTCTTCCTGATGGACCTTGGCATGCCCCGCAACGTTGACCCGGCTGTGGCCGACATTTATAACGTTTATCTCTACTCGATGGACGATTTGACGGAAATCGTGAAGCAAAATCGCGATGCCCGGCAAAGCGAAGTTCCCAAGGCGGAATCTCTGGTGGAAGACCACGTGGCGAAATTTATTTCCTGGCAGGCCAGCGTGGAACTGACCGGAGTACTGGAAACCTTGCGCGACAGCCTGAAGCAGCGCCGCGCGAATTTTCTTCAGGAGCGTCTGGCCGGCATGAATCATTTCAGTGGAGAGGACCGGGAAAGAATCGGCGTTCTGATGGACGAATTGATCGAACACCTGCTGCTGCATCCCGCCGAACGCCTGCGCACCGAAAAAGAGTTGCGCCGCAAGATTCAGAACGTCGAAGCCATTCGAGATTTGTACTTATCCGAGCGGGAGAAACCGTGAAGCCCCTTCGCATCGGTTCAAGAGGCAGCATCCTGGCCCGCTGGCAGGCCGAATTCGTCCGCAAACAGCTTTTTCAGCTTACCGGCGTCGAAGCCGAAATCGTCATCATCAAAACTTCCGGCGACAAAATGCAGCAATTTCCGCTGACGCAGATTGGCGGAAAGGGAATCTTCATCAAGGAATTGGAAGAAGCGTTGCTTGAGGAGAGCATCGATCTGGCCGTGCACAGCGTGAAGGATATTCCCACGGACACGCCCGGCCGGCTGCATTTTCCCGCGGTATGCCGCCGCGACGATGTGCGCGATTGCCTGATTTCGCACACTGGAACGCCGCTGGCGAATCTGAAACAGGGAGCCCGGGTGGGCACCAGCAGCTTACGGCGCCAGGCGCAGCTGCGGCACTATCGCCCCGATCTCGACCTGCGCGAACTCCGCGGCAATGTGGACACCCGGCTCCGCAAAGTGGAGAGCGGCGAATACGACGCCATCGTGCTTTCGAAAGCCGGCCTCGATCGCCTCGGCTGGGGCCAGAAAATCACCGAGCCGCTTTCGACAGAAATTTCTCTCCCTGCCGTCGGCCAGGGCGCGATTGCGATTGAATCGCGCGTAAGCGATCGCGAGGCCGATGAAATTTTGTCAAAGCTGAACGATCTGGAGACGCGCACGGCGATCATCGCGGAACGTGCGCTCCTCTCTGCTTTGCAGGGGGGATGCCAGGTGCCGCTGGGCGCCTGGGCGCGTATGGAGCGCACCGAATTGGTGATGGAAGCCGTGGTCTGTTCCGTGGATGGCACCCAATACGTTCGCGAAAAGGCCACCGCGCCGCCGGACCAGGCCGCGCAGCTTGGGGAACATCTGGCGCGCGTGCTGGCCGAAGGCGGCGCGCGGAGTATCCTGGAAGAGGTGCAGCGCGCCCGTGGGTGAAAAGAATCATAAGCCGCTGGCGGGGAAGCGTGTTGTCGTAACGCGCGCGCTGGAGCAGAGCCAATCGCTCGTGGATGCCCTCCGCGACGCTGGGGCGGAGCCGGTTTTGCTGCCACTGGTTGCCTTCGCGCCCGCGGACAATCTCGCTGAGCTCGACGCCTGCTTAAGAAATTCTTCAAGGTTTGACTGGGTGTTTTTTACCAGCCAGAATGCGCTGCGCGCCGTGCAGCAGCGCTGCGCTGCATTGGAACTCCCGCTCGATAAAGTCTTCGCAGACATGAAAATTGCAGCCGTCGGTCCCGCGACTGCGGAAGCCGTTACCGCCGCCGGCTTGCCCGTGAATTTCATTTCCCGGATTCACACGGGCGTTGCCCTCGCTGAAGAGCTCTCCGCCGAAACGCAGAAAAAACGCGTGTTAGTGCCGCGCAGCGACCGGGCCAATCCTGACTTGATCAAAGTATTGAATCTCCATGGTTGGCAGGTGACGCCGGTCGTTGCCTACAAAACCATTTCGCCCAATTCGGATTCCCCTGATTTGCAAGAATCGTTTCTTCACGGTGATCCGGACGCGATTCTGTTCTTCAGTCCCTCGGCGGTGCATCATCTCCGCGATCTTCTCGGCGCGAATCGTTTCTGCGATCTCAGCCGGCAATCGGTTTTCGTCGCCATTGGCCCGGTCAGTGAAACGGCCCTAAAAACAAACGGCGTCGATCAGATTCTTCTGGCCGCGGACACCACTGTCGCCGCCGCCATCGCTACGCTGTCGGAATATTTTGCAAAGGCAGGCCGCCACCAGCCTGCAGGAGCCAAACAAGGATGAGTTTTCCCATTCACCGTCCCCGCCGGATTCGCCGAACGGAGGGCCTGCGCGGCCTGGTCCGCGAAACGCGCCTGACCACTGCCGGGTTCGTTTACCCGATGTTCGTGTGTCCCGGCACGAAAGTCCGCAAGGAAGTAAGCTCCATGCCCGGCGTCTACCAGCAGTCCGTGGATCAGATCGTCGAAGAGTGCCACGAGGTGGAATCGTTGGGGATTCCCGCCGTCATTCTTTTCGGCCTGCCCGAAAGCAAAGATGCCCGCGGCACAAGCTCGCTCGCAAAAACGGGCGTTGTGCAAACGGCCATCGAGGCCATCAAGAAAGCAAAGCTCAACCTGCTCGTAATCACGGACGTCTGCTTGTGCGAGTACACCGACCACGGCCACTGTGGCGTGGTGGAGCACGGCGAAATCCTGAACGACCCGACGCTCGAAATTCTGGCGCAGCAGGCGCTTTCGCACGCCCGCGCCGGCGCCGACATCGTCGCGCCCTCCGATATGATGGACGGCCGCGTGGCCGCGATCCGCAACCTTTTGGACGGCCACAAGTTCGAGAACATCCCGATTCTCGCTTACGCCGCGAAATACTGCTCCGGCTTTTATGGCCCCTTTCGTGAAGCCGCCGATTCCGCGCCGAAGTCCGGCGACCGCCGCAGCTACCAGATGGATCCCGCCAATGCCCGCGAAGCGTTGAAAGAGGTTGCTCTGGATCTGGAAGAGGGCGCGGACATCGTGATGGTCAAGCCCGCGTTGCCGTATCTCGACATTATCCGTGCTGTCCGCGAGCGATTCGACGTGCCCGTGGGCGCGTACAACGTCAGCGGCGAATATGCGATGGTTAAGGCCGCCGCGCAAAAGGGGTGGATCGACGAACAGCGCGTGGTCCTGGAAATTCTGACCGGTATTCAGCGGGCCGGCGCGGACATTATCCTGACCTACCACGCCAAAGACGTGGCTCGCTGGCTGAAATCCTGATTCCCGAAAAGGTGCCCCGATGAGTGCGACACAAGCGCAGGCAAAACCAGAACGCCGCCGTTCCCGTGAAATTTTCGAAAAGGCCGAGAAAGTTCTCGTCGGCGGGGTCAACAGCCCCGTGCGCGCGTTTCGTTCCGTCGGCGGCGAGCCGCTGATCATCGAAAAGGGAAGCGGCCAATACCTTTACGACGCGGACGGCAACCAGCTTCTCGACTATGTCTGCTCCTGGGGCGCGATGCTCCTTGGCCACGCGCATCCCGCGGTCAGCGCGGCCATCGCCGGGCAGGCGCAACGCGGCACAAGTTTTGGCGTCACCACCGAACTTGAGTTGCAGCTTGCCACGCTCATCACCAAGGCCATTCCGTTTATCGAAAAAGTACGCTTTGTTTCAAGCGGTACCGAAGCCACCATGAGTGCCGTCCGCCTGGCGCGCGGCGTCACCAAGCGCGATTTCATCATCAAGTTTGAGGGTTGCTATCACGGCCACGCCGACAGCTTTTTGTCACAGGCCGGTTCTGGCCTCGCCACGTTGGGTATTGCCGAATGCCCCGGTGTTCCCCAAGCGCTCGCCGCGCTCACGCTGAACGTTCCGTATAACGATCTTCAAGCCGTGGAAAAAGTATTCAACGAGCACAAGGGCAAAATCGCCGCGGTAATCGTCGAGCCAATTGCGGCGAACATGGGCGTTGTTCTCCCTAAGGAGGGCTTCCTGCAAGGCCTCCGCGACCTCACGCGCAAGAACGGCGCGCTGCTCATCATCGACGAGGTCATAACCGGCTTTCGCCTGCACAATGGGGCCGCGCAAACACTCCTCGGCGTCGAAGGCGACTTGACCACGATGGGGAAAATCATTGGCGGAGGAGTTCCCGTTGCCGCGTACGGCGGACGCGCGGAATTAATGAACAATGTCGCACCGCTCGGTCCTGTCTATCAGGCGGGCACCCTTGCCGGCAATCCGCTGGCCATGAGCGCCGGCATCGCCACGCTCAACGAACTCACCAAGCCCGGGCTTTACGACGGCATTAACGCCCTGGCCAAGAAACTCGTTCATGGATTGAGAAACGCTCTGGCCGGCGCGGGAATCGCCGCCCAGGTCAACAGTATCGGATCACTTTCCACCATTTTCTTCGCACCTGATCCGATCACAAATTACGCCGGAGCCAAGCGCTCCGACACGAAGCTTTATGCCCGCTATTTCCGTGAAATGCTCAACCGCGGTATTTTTCTTGCGCCTTCGCAATTCGAAGCGGCGTTCGTTTCCGCCTCGCACACCGCCGCCGACATCGACCGCACCATTGCCGCCGCGCAGGAAGTGCTAAAATTTATTGCGGCTCAGCCGTCCGCATAAATTCACAACAACAGGGGAATACCGATGCACGATGTTCTTGAAGAACATGCGCACCATCATGAGGAAGAGCCTTGGACTCTGCCCGTTGCCATAACAATCTCCATCCTGGCCGTGCTTACAGCCATGGCCACGCTTATGGGACACCGGTCGGGCATCGACGCCGTGCTGCTGCAGACCGAAGCCACCGACCAGTGGGCGTTCTACCAGGCCAAAAACGGCCGCATGCACCAGATGCAACTCGATGCGGAGATGCTGGGTGTCCTGACTCCAGTGGACAAGGAAAAAGCGGCGGCGTTGCGCGAAAAGTTCCAGAAGGAAGTCGAGCGCTACGAAAATGACAAGGATGAGATCAGCGAAAAAGCCAAAGAGTTCGAAAAAGAGCGCGCGGTCGTTTCCCGGCGGGAAGACCGTTTCGATGCCGGCGAAGTGGTCCTGGACATCGCCCTGATCATCTGCTCCCTTACGCTGCTGACCAGAATCAAGGCCTTCTGGTATTCGGGCATCGTTATCGGGATCGTTGGCTTCTTCGTCGCCGTCAGCGGGTTTCTAATCCACTGAGTTCTCCACGCGCTACAATGCTCAGGCGACGGAAGGCGGGCGACTCCCCCGAAGAAGCGCAAGCTCTTCCTTCAGCCGGTCAATTCGATCCAGCAATTCCCTGTGACGCACCACATCGGCGTCCGGCTTCTTGCCGATAAAAGAGAGCGTCCCTCCCGGCTCCAGGATGCACTGGTCCACTTCGCTCAGTGAACCAAATCCCTGCTTCCGCGCCGCCGCTTCCAGTTGCGCGGTGCTAATCAGCTCTTTCTTCAGATGTTCGGGCCGCAGTTGGCCGTTCTCGATCAAGACGTCCGCCTTGCCTTCCACAAGCTGGTCCAGGTTTTTGTGCTTGTACAGGAACCGCACAGTCATATAATTCACCGCAAGCAGGGAAGTGGCGCCCAGCAGCCCGCCCGACAAGGAATTATCGTCCCCGATGATCGCGTTCTGCACTGTGTTCGACAGTGTCAGCAGCACGACCAAGTCGAAGGGATTCAATTGCACCAGTTCTCGCTTCCCGGAAAGCCGCAGCATCACCACCAAAAAAAAGTAAACGATGACCGGCCGCAGAATCTTCTCCAGAATCGGCAGCGTAATCACGAACATGTCTTTCCAGATTCCGTGCATGGCGGCAATCCTCCAGGAGCCCGCCTCCGATGGCGCAGCTCACGCTGTTTCAACAGCTTATGGCTACGGAGAGTAACATGACGCCATCGGCAGCGGCACTCTGCAGGACAAAGCTACCTGTCCTTTCGTACAGTCATTGTTTCGCAACCTCTTCCGTTTGTGAGGTATACGAATTTCGCTACTTCGGTTAAAGTGAAACGAGACGGATAACTTTCAGCTATCGCTTTCTGATTCCAGGTCGATCCTTGGAGGCTTCTGCAAGTCTCGCCGGGAGTTCTGCGCTCCAACCGGCAAACGAAGCGACAATTAAATGGCCCAGAGAATTGTCTCGGACCCCGGTTTCGCTCTCGGGACCGCACAACTTGCGTCGTTGCTGGACTCCTCCAGGGAAATCATCGCCGTTCTCTCGGCCGATGGCACGCTGCAATTTGCGAATTCCACGTTCCAAGTCATATTGGGTTACCGCCCCGACGAACTTGTGGGCCGCAGCCTCCACGCCCTGACGCACTCCGCCGATGTCGAACCTCTTCGCACCCATCTGAAACAGGTTGCAGCGCAGAATGGTACTCCGCTCGCCTGCCGTTGCCGGTTCCGAAGCCGCGATGGCACGTGGCGCTGGTTCGAAATCACCTGCCGCAGCCGCCTTACCGATCCTGCGATCGAGGGCATACTTCTGCACGGCCTGGACGTCACCAATCTTCATCGCATGGAATCCGAGCGCCAGGTGATTTCGGATATCGTTCACGCGCTGAACCAGACCGCCAATCTCGATCAGCTTCTCCATCGCATTCACGTGGCTCTCAAGCGCATCTTGTCCGCCGAAAACTGCTTCGTCGCCCTTCACGATCCTCAGCGGGACGTCTTCGAATTTCCTTTTTTTGCCGACGAGTACGACGACGCGCCTCCGCCGCAAAAAGTCGGCCGCAGTTGCACCGCCTATGTATTTCGCACCGGGAAAGCCAACCTGATCCCGCAATCGGATTTCGACCGTTTGGCGGCCCTCGGAGAAGTCGAACTTGTCGGTTCGGCATCCCCCTCATGGCTCGGCGTCCCGCTAAAGACGCCCACCGCCACCATCGGCGTTCTGGTCGTGCAGCACTACCAGAATGAACTTGCTTATGACCAGCGCGACCTGGAGTTCCTTGACTCCGTTGGCGGCCACATCGCCCTTGCTATCGAACGCCGCCGCGCCGAAGAGGAGTTGCGCAAGAGCGAGTCCATGCTCAGCCTCTTGTTCGAAAACAATCCGCTTCCCACGTGGCTCTATGACGTGGAGACCTTGCGCTTTATCCGCGCCAATCAGGCGGCCGTCGACCAATATGGATTCTCGCAAGACGAGTTCGAACGGATGAACATCCTGGAAATCCGCCCCGCCGCCGAACGCGAAAAAGTGGCCGCCCATATGCTGCAACTGAAAGCCGGCAGCGAAGAGCACGCCTTCTGGCTGCACCAAGGCAAGGACGGCAAAACTTTCGAAGTGGAGATCATTTCCCACGAACTTGTATATGCGGGCAGGCGCGTGCGCCTTGTCGTTGCCCAGGACATCAGCGAGCGCCGCCATTTGGAACTTCAGTTGCGCCAGGCGCAAAAAATGGAAGCTGTCGGCCGCCTCGCGGGAGGCGTGGCGCACGACTTCAACAACCTGTTGATGGTGATCAAGGGCCATACGGAATTGTTGCTGGGTGCATTGGCTCCCGGCGATTCCATCGCGCGAAAAATTGAGCAGATCGATCGCTCGGCCGACCGCGCCACCACGCTCACCCGGCAATTGCTGGCGTTCAGCCGTTTGCAGGTCTTACAGCCGCAAATTATCAATCTCAATTCCGTGGTCGAGGAGATGGGCAAGCTTCTTCCCCGCCTGATCGGCGAGGACATCGAACTGATACTGCGGCCCGACCAGACACTCGGCACTATCCGCGCCGACGCCAGCCAAATGGAACAGGTCATCATGAATCTGGCGGTCAATTCGCGCGACGCTATGCCCACCGGCGGCAAACTCCTGATTGGCACGCGCAACTGCGAACTCGATCATTCCTACACCGCCAGCCACCCCCTGATGAAGCCCGGCTCGTACGTGTTACTCGACGTGACCGATACCGGCACCGGCATGGACGAAGAAACCCAGGCGCACATCTTCGAACCGTTTTTCACCACCAAGGAAAAAGGGAAAGGCACGGGTCTTGGCCTGGCCACGGTTTACGGCATTGTGAAGCAGAGCGGCGGCTTCGTCTGGGTCTACAGCGAACTCGGCAAGGGCACCTCGTTCAAAATCTATCTCCCGCGCGTGAACGAGGCGGAAGTGCACATCGGCGCCCCGAAGCCCGTGGCCGAACTGCCGGCCGGCACGGAAACTGTGTTGCTGACTGAGGATGAACAGGACGTCCGCGAAATTGCGCGCGAGTTTCTGGAATCCGGCGGCTACAAAGTGATTGAAGCAAAAAACGGCGAGGAAGCCATCGCCATTGCCGCTGAGCATCGCGGCAAAATCGATCTGCTGGTCACCGACATGGTGATGCCGGGAATGACCGGCCAGGAACTTGCCGTGCAACTCCAGCGGGAGCATGCCGGCATGTCCGTCGTGTTCATGTCCGGCTACAGCGAGCACGCCGCCACGGAGATGGCTAACGCCGATCCTTCCGTGCGCCTGATGACCAAGCCGTTCAGTCGCGGCGCCATCCTCCGGACCGTCCGCGAAATTCTCCAAGCCCGCAAAAAATCCTGACCGCTGCGCACCTGTAGCTCACCCCTTCAGGAGTGAGGGTTTCCATTGCGCTGGCGAGGTTGTGCTGTCGTAATGAAAACCCTCAGGCCTCGAAGGCCTGAGCTACAGATCGCGGGAATTTGCGGAAGTCTGCCTGGCGTGAAATGGTTTAAACAACTTTCGGATGCTTCTTGTGCCAACTCGTCGTCTGCTGAAAAATTCTCCCGGCCTGCAGCGCCGCCGCATCATCCCCGGCGCGTCCCACAAACTGCAACCCAATCGGCAAATTCTTGTCGGTAAATCCGCAGGGCACTGATATTGCCGGCAAACCGCAAAGATTTCCGATACCGCCGAGCGGATCGGGAAACGAAAGCCCGGTAACCAGGTTCAAGCTCAGCGGAGTCGCCGCCACGGGCAGCGAAGCCGTTGCCAACACATCATAGGAATCGAACAGTTCGGTCATCTTCTTCTGCAAAATATCGCGAATGCGCAGCGCCGTCGTGTAATCCGCTCCGGAGACACTCTGGCTCACATAACCGCCCAGGCGTCCGACGGGATCGTTCAGTTCCTTCACCCGGCCCGACCGGATCAGCTGCGAAAACGCCGATCCCGCCTCCCCGGACAATATCAGCGTTGCCGCGTCTTCCCACGGGCCTTCGGGCAACGCCGCATCTCGAACGGAAGGGAAGTGATGCCGGAGCGCGACCTTGGCCGCATCCACGATTTTTGCGACACCTGGATCGTGCTGTTTCCATGCGTTCGTCAGCCAGCCGATCCGCAGGCTTCGCCCCTTCAAATCCGCCGCGGGCGAATACGTGAACGCGGCTTTGTCTACGGCTAGCGTGCTGCGATCCAGCGGATCGTGCCCCGCGATCGCCGCGAAAATATTCGTGCAATCTTCCGCCGAACGCGCCAGCGGCCCGATTTTGTCCATCGAATACGACAATGCCATCGCGCCGCGCCGGCTTACGCGCCCGTAAGTCGGCCGGAATCCGCTGACGCCGCAAAACGAAGAAGGGCACACGATCGAACCCCACGTTTCCGTCCCGATTGCAAATCCTGCCAAGCCGGCGGCAACGATCGCACCGGATCCCGAAGACGATCCGCACGTCCAGCACTTCGTGTCCCAGGGATTTTTCGTTTCGCCCTGCAAGGAAGCCGAAGCATACGCATACCCCAGCCCGCCGGCCAGCTCGATCATGGCGGCCTTACCGAGCAGAATCGCGCCGACGTTGTGCAGATGCTCGATCACCGTCGCGTTGTAATCAAACACCTGGTCGGCAAAGGGCTTCGCGCCCCATGTCGTCGGGATCCCCTTCACCGCCAGCAAATCCTTCGCCGCATACGGAATTCCGTGCAGCGGACCGCGGTAATGGCCGCGCTGAATGTCCTTTTCCGCCGCGTGCGCCTGCTCCAACGCCAGGTCCGGAGTCAACCGCGCATACGCGTTCAATTTCGGCCCCAGCGCTTCGCTTCGCGCCAGATAGCTTTCCGTCAATTCCACGGGGGAAATCTGCTTGGATTGAATCTTCTTCGCCAGTTCGGCAACGGACAGGTAGAGCACTTGCTCGTTGAGCATTCGTCTTCCCTCAGGATTTTTTCACCGGCGCGGCTGCCGGGGGCTGGACTGGTTTCTTCTCGCGTTCCACCAAGGGTTTCAGGTATAAGGCAGGTGAGTCTCCATTCTCAAGCGAATAGGCCCGCACTTTGTCGAGGCTTGACTGCGTCACAAGATTCATCTCGCGCAGCGATGTTTTCTCTTCGGTGCTGAACCGGCTGCCGTACTGGCCCAGAATCTGCTGGTAACGCGCCTCCGCTTCCGTCTGACTTTCGGGCGAAAGATTCGGATGTGTTTGCGCCGGCGGCTGCATCGGCGGAGTCTGCAAGCTATCGGCAAAAACGCTTGCCGCAGGCACAATCGAGGCGCTCGCCGAAAGCACGGCCGCCCGCCGCGCAAACTGCCGCCTAGAAATCCCGCTCTTTCTGGGTTCGTTCATTGTGTGTTCTCCCAACAACCCACAAACTCAACTCAAATACAACGTCAGCCGAGGCTACTGAATTCGGCGAAACGCGTCAACTGGCCGGTGGAACATTTTGTTCAACGATTATTCAAGCTGGATCGCGCTCTGCTAGTCCACTTGAGTGAGTGTGCGCACGTGAAGTTCGAGTGCCTGGTTGTACTGGCGTTCGATCTGCAACTCGGTCTGCAGCTTCTTTACCAGGATTTCCAGGCGTGAAATTTCCACGCGCAATTTCTGGATGTCCGTGGCCGTTCCAGCGGCTCGAGGGGCCGCGTTTGAAGCCGCCGGTGGAGCTTGCTGAGCGGAAGAGTTGCCTTGCTGCACAAACGCCTCGGCCAGTGCGCGGGGCCAAACATTATCAGCCGGTCGTGACTCCGCCGCGGGAGGTGCAGCATGCACCGGCGCCGGAGGCGGAACAATCCGCGGGGGCGCGGGAGCCGCAAACAAGCTGCTCAACGAAGGCACAGCCGTTGGGCGTTCCGACGGCTGCAGCAAAGCCGGCGCTCCCTGGCCGATCAGATTCTTCACGCGCGAAATCAATTCCTGCGGCTGGAACGGTTTCCGCACCAGTTCGTCCGCCTGCACCGCTACCGCGCGGTCGGCAACGCTTTTGTTCACCACGCCCGACATCAGAATTACCGGCGTCTTCGCGAACTGCGGATTCTGTTTCACCTGGCTGCAGACCGAATACCCATCCTGGTCCGGCATGATCACATCGGTGATCACCACGTCGGGGGGATTTTCATCAAACTGCGCCAGTGCGGACGCGGCATCGGCGCAGGTCACCACGTTGATGCTCTCGCGCCGGAACGCAATCTTGATCACTTCGCGCATCGTTGCGCTGTCATCAATAAAATAAACCGTCGGCGTTCGCCGCGGTTCAGCTGCTCCGGTCTCCGGCAGAACGATCGCGTCGCTCATTGGGCCTCCTTGTCCGCCAACTCGTCGGAGCCGGTTCGCTCCGTTTCGTCAAATTC
>Ga0210400_10003015_pt1 | contig 15083 bp, 13 predicted proteins | sample IncBWH26MmetaG_FD_155456 | JGI IMG/M metagenome (GOLD analysis project Ga0210400, IMG submission 155456) | Forest soil microbial communities from Barre Woods Harvard Forest LTER site, Petersham, Massachusetts, United States - Inc-BW-H-26-M | ecosystem: Environmental > Terrestrial > Soil >... | reverse complement strand
CTCAAGGTGGCCGTGGAGCTGGAATCGGTGCCCGTGCCCACGAAGGACTGATTCGTGCCCGAGGCAATCGTCACATTGGAGGCCGGTGTCGTGATCGACGCCGCCACTGTGTTCGCCGGGGTGGTGTTCGTCAGCTCCCAGAAGCCGCGACCGAAGGTCGAAGCGCGCATAAGGCTGGAGTCGGGCGCCAGGTAGAAGTCGGTGACATCCACCAGGGGCAGGCCGGTGCCGAAGCGGGTCCAGGTGCTGCCTCCGTCCGTGGACTTGTAGACGCCCAGGTTGGTGCCGGCGTAGAGGGCGTTGGAATCACCCGGATCGTTCTGGATCGCGTTGACGGGAACGCCTCCAGGGAAGCCGCTGCCGTCAATGGCGGTCCAGGACCCGCCGCTGTTGCTGGACTTCCAAAGGTGGGTCTTGGTGCTGTCCGGAGCCACGGAAGCCACATAGACCACGGAGCTGTTGTTGGTGTCGAACCAGATGTAGCTCATGTAGTTGCCGGTATTCGGCAAAGCCGCGGGTGTCGTCCAGGACGATCCCCCGTTCGCGCTGAGGAAGACCCGGCCGCCGCTGCAGACCACGCCGAGCACGCTGCCGTTGGACTTCGCCACGCCGATCTCGCGGATGGCGCCGGTGGTGATGGGCGCGGCGGGTAGCGCGGACCAGGAGCCGGCGTAGTCGGTGCTCCGGTAGACATTCAAGTTCGAGAAGGTGTAGACCGTGTTGCCGGTGGAATCGGCCAAGCTGGGAACGATCCGGGTGGCGAAGGGCGCCGTGCTGGAGTTGTTGCTTTCGGCGATGCCGGTGCTAGCGTCAGCGAAGGTCGACCCGCCGTCGGTGCTCTTGTAGACCCGGGCGTAGTAGAGGCTGCCCAGCATGGTGGACGCGTTTGCGGCGTTCATGTGGGTGCCGAAACCGTCACCGCCGATCTGCTGGTTGAAGGTGGAGGTGGAGCCGCTGCGGACGCGGGTCCCGTTGTCCTGGAAGCCGCCGATGATCGCGTTGCGATTGTTGAGGCTGGAGCCCACCGAGTAGATCAGGTGGCTGACGATTCCGATGTTCAGGTCCGAGGTCCATGTGTTGCTGGTGGCGCTCGTCTGCTTGAAGATGCCTCCGTCGGTGCCCATGTACATCGTCCCGTTCCGGTCGATGGTCCCGGCGTGGAAGTCCGCATGGACATAGGGCAGGCTGAACTGGGCCAGCCAGTTGCTCACGACGGAGTAGGACGGCGCCGTGGAGGCGTTCGTGATCTTGATCAGCGCCAGGTTGCCGCCCGCGTAGACCGTCGACGGGCTTGAGGGGTCCACGATCAGCATCTGGTTGTACCAGGCCTGCCCGCCCAGGACATTGCGGACATAGGTGGAGTCGGAGTTGGGATTCGTGTACTGCGTGCTGCTGCCGCCGACGCCAAAGGCGCTCCAGGTGCGACCGCCGTCGGTCGAGCGGTAGAAGTCGGCGAGATCCTGGCCAGCGTCGGTGCTGGACCAGGACTTAGAGCCGGCCGCGTAGGCGTACATGGTGGAGGGAAGGCTCGGGGCCGATGCGAGGGTGGCCCGGTTGACACCCACAGTGGCCTGGCTGAAGCCGGTGGACTGGGTCCAGGTTGCGCCGTCGTCCGAAGAAGACCAGATCTGGCCGGAGCCCGTGGTGACAGTGGTGTCGGACTGCAGGCCCATGGCCCAGTTGGTCCCGCCACCCCAGGCGATGGACCAGCAGGACGGATCCACCGCCGCGCCGGTGGCGATGGAGACTTTGGCCCATGTCGCGCCGCCATCGGTGGAACGGAAGAAACCCTTATCGGTAGCCGCGAGGACGACCTGGCTGTTCGTGGAGGAGACCTTCACGTCGCGGATCATGGTGGAAGCGCCGAGAAACACGGGGGCGGACCAGGTCGTGCCGCCATCGGTGCTCTTCACCAAGCCGATGCCCGTGCCGTTGAACGAATCGCCCAGCCCCAGATAGAGCGTGCTGGAATTGCCGGGATCCATCACCAGGCAGCCGCAGGACAAGCTGCCCAGCGTCTCCGTGACTGGCGTCCAGTTGGTTCCTCCGTTGGTGGTCTTCCACACGCCGCCTTCTGCGGTCGCGTTGTAGATGATGTTGGCGTTCGTGGGGTCCACCACGATCGACACGGGGCGGCCGCTGTCCCGCACGAAGAGGGTGCTTCCGTTGGTCTCGCTGTCGGCATTGGTGGGGCCGAGATTGACCCAGGTGGTGCCGCCTGCCGCCAAGCCCATGAGGCGCTGGCCGAATGCGGGAGGCATCTTGTCCGCGTACCGCTGGCGCTCAGCCGCGGCGGCGTGGAGCATGAACTTGCGGTACGCGGGCGTCCATTCGCCGTACCACTCGCGCTGGAAAGCGCGGCGGGCTGTCGCGTCGTCCTGCTCGGGATCCCCGGGAACGAGCGCGTGATGGCGGTTGCCGCGGGGGTTCCTGTCATGATCGCGGTCGCGGTTGGGGTTCTCGGCGAACAGGCCTGAGCCGAGGCTGCTCGCGACCAGCAGAAGAGCAAGGGGACGGAGGTTCATGCAGAGGCTCCTGAAAGATGCGGCTGGCGCGGAAGCGGGCCTATCAAAAGAAAAAATGAGGTTGTGAAATGGACGAGGAATGCTTCGCGAATCCTAGCAAATGCCTTTTCATCGATATGGCCCGCCAGACCCTGCATTCAAGCCGTGCCCGGGATCTTTGGGATGGCGCTCCCATTCGCGGTTTTTGACCCTGAGCAGGCAAACGAAATGCGCCAACGAGGCGGGTCGTCTGAACATCAGCACGGGGATTGCTGGAATCAGTCATGCCGCTTTTTTGCCGCGGTGTTAACCCCACATTAAGAAGCATGAAATGTTGTGAATTTTCGTACCGAATGCTTGCAAAAACTTCACAGCCCGTAGGCTGCCGGCGACGGGGTGTGTGATGCGAAGGGCCTGTTGGATTCAAATCGCATGGGCATCCAACAGGCTTTTTCACTATCAAGTCGTTCCGCATCAATGCGCGGAGCCTAGGTTTGTGTCCGATTTACAGGAAAACGGGCCCAGGGGGCCCGTTTCGAGTGTGTGGTGAGGCCGCTACTTGTCGAAGCGCTTGGAGACCTCGGACCACTTGATGTTCTCGACGAAGGCATCGAGATACTTCGCCCTCGCGATGCCGTAATCCACCATAAGGGGCCCGCCTCCGCGCTGATGCGCGGGAGGACAGCGCAGGGCGCTGTCCGGTAGGCGGGAGCGTGCGACCAGGAGAAAAAGGAAGGCCCCCGTGAGGGGGCCAACCACGAGCATGCGTGGAGGATCAGGCGCCGAAGCGCTTGGAGACCTCGGACCACTTGATGTTCTCGACGAAGGCATCGAGATACTTCGCCCTCGCGATGCCGTAATCCACCATGAACGCGTGCTCCCAGCTGTCCAGCACGCAGAGCAGATCCTGCTCGATGGGCAGGCCCAGGTGGTGCTCGGCCACGAAGTAGGTGTGCAGCTTGCCATCGCGGCGGTTGCGGGTGAGGAGCGCCCAGCCGGGGCCGGTCATGGCGCATGCCTTGAGATCGGCGATGACCTTATCCTTGCCGCCGAACGCGTCCAGCGCGGCCTGGAGCCCGGCGCTGATCATGGCGTCCGCGCCCAGGTTCTCGAAATACAGCTCGTGGAGGAAGGAGCCGTTGAAGGCCACGGCCTCGCGGCGCTTCAGCTCCGTGTACTCGTTGAAGGAGTAATTGGGCTTGGTGTTGTCGGCGGAGCCAAGCTTCTCCTCGATCTCGTTGAGCTTGGTGATGTAGCCCTTGTAGAGCGTGAAGTGCTGGTCCAGCTGCGCGTCGGACAGCCCCTTCACGGCGCCGCCCTTCAGGTGGTCATAGTTCTTCGCGGTGTAGGCCATGCTCATCTCCTTGTCAGGCGCCGCTCGGCGCGGAGGGTCAGTGTAGCGAAGGTCCTTTGAGTTCCAGCGTGTTGCCTTCTGGATCCGTGAGGTACAACGAGAGGCCATCGCCTTCGGCGCCGAAATTGGAGGTGGCTTCCGAGGCCTGGATGCCGAGGGCCCTCATCCGGGCCTGGATGGCCGCGGGGTCGAAGGGTTCCACGCGCAGGCAGAGATGGGCGACATTGTGGCCTTCGGCCCCAGGCGCGGCGCCGCCCTCGCGGCCCAGCTCGCCATCTATCGAGATGAGATCCACCAGCGAACTCCCCACGCGGATGTGGACGAGGCCCAGATCCTCCCGGCGGCGGATCACCCCGCACCCCAGCGCGTCGCGGTAGAAGGCCTCCATGCGGGCCAGGTCCCGCACGCGGAAGACCACATGATCGAGGCCGAGGACCGAGAACGCGTCTCCGCCCATCAGGCCTGCATCTCGCGGAGGAACCAGGCCTCCTTCTGGTGGATCTGCACGAAGCGCGTGAGGAGGTCAGCCGTTCCGGGATCCCCGGCCTGGTTGGCGATCTCGATGCCCTTGTGCATGAGTGTGACGATCTTGTCCTCGCCGGCCAGCGCCTCCTTCACCATCTCCGCAGCGACCATGCGCTTCTTGGTGTCGGAGGGTTTCACCACGGAGAGGCTCTCCATCTGCGCGGGCGTCGTGATGGGCGTGCCGTCCAGCATGCGGACGCGCTCGGCCAGCTCGTCCACGGTGCCCTCCACGGCGTCGTAGAGGTCGGAGAAGCGCAGGTGGTAGTCGCGGAAGTGCGAGCCGGAAACCATCCAGTGGTAGCGACGGGCGTTGAAGCTCTGCACAAAGGCGGTGGCCAGCTCCAGATTCAGGTGTTCGATGACGGCCTTGGACATGGGCGGCTCCTTGGGTGGCTTGGAAACAGCGAAGGCTGTGCCAGATGTGGAAGTGCATGGTGGAACGGGGGCTGTGTCAATGCGCCGGGTAGCGATCCGCGGTGGGCCGGGAAAGGGATCGCGGCGGATCGGGGATTCAATGGCCCAGGCAGCTCCGGATGGCCAGGACCACCTGGTCTGCGAGATCTTGGCGGCAGATGAGCGAGACGGGCGTGGCCCCCGCGATGACCTGGTGCTTGCCCTGGGTGCTCATTTTCGAGAACAACTCGTCCATCTGGAGGCGGCCCGCCTGTGAGCCTTGGCCCCAGGGGCCGTCGCTGCCGTCCTTGTCGAGGGAGGCGGAAGTGAGGATGGCGAGCGGCTTCTGGCCCATCGTCTGCAGTGCCTGGATCTCCTCGAAGCTGCGGGGGAGGGCCTTTAGTTCCCGGGCCTGCGCCTGGGCCATCTTCACAGTCTTGAGCGACGCGAGCACCGCGACCTCGTCCTGCGGGGGGAGGCCGAACTCGGGATCGGGCTCCTTGTTCCACCAGGCGCGGAGCCGGTGCCAGCTGAAGCGCCGTTCCGCCGCCCGGCTCCCCAGCGCTTCGATGCGCGGCGCCGCATCCGCCATGAGCGGCTGGTGCCAGGGATCCAGGAGCACCATGCCTCCCACTTCATCCGGATAGCGGACGGCGAAGGCGCGAGCCTCCACGGCCCCGAGCCCCGAGCCCACCAGCAGGTAGGGTCCCGTCACCTCATAGGCGTTCATGGCGGCATGGATGCGCTCCGCCTGGCTCGTGGCATCGGCCGACGCCTCGCCCAGGCCGCTCCAGGCGTAGCCGGGGGGGTCCCACCGGACCACGAGGGCGCTCTGGGATACCTGCGACATCACCCGGCTCCAGCTGGAGGATGGCATCCCCCAGGCGTTGAAGAGCACCACCACGGGCTTGGAGGGCGGACCAGCCACCTGCATGTGCATGTCGAGCCCATCGGCCTGCACGACGCGTCCCGGGGGAGGCGAATTGCGGAGCTGCATGGCCTCCGTGAGCGGCTCGTAGATCAGCCCCGCGAGGGCCGCCACGATTCCGAGGAGGATCAGGAAGACGAAACGCCGCCCCCAGCGCCGTTGCCAAGGGACTGGAACGGCGCGCCACGACTGGTCCAGGCGAGGATCCACATTGGCCTCCATGGGAATGGGAGAAAGCATGGGCATCTTGGCGCTGATGCGGGCCGCTTGCAATCTCAGATAAGCGGGGATTGCGTCCTCGCTACCGGAAGCAGTCCGGCGCCTCGGCCTTCCATGCGCCGCCCAGCAGCTGGGTCGTCACGGGCACGCCGGGCGTCTTCACGCCGCGGTGGGCCATGCAGGTGTGCTCGGCCACGAGCCTCACGCCCCAGGCTTGGGGCTGGAGGTAGTCGCGCAGGGCGTCGAAGATCTGCTGCGTCATGCGCTCCTGGACCTGGAGCCGTGCCGCGAAAGTCTGGACGACCCGCGTCAGCTTGCTGAGGCCCACGGTGCAGCCTTCCGAGGGCAAGTAGCCCACGGTGGCGAAGCCTTCGAACGGAGCCAGGTGGTGCTCGCAAGTGGAGACGAAGGGGATGCGCTCCAGGATCACGGGCACAGGCGTGAGTTCTCCCGGCAGGGCCCGCAACTCGCGGTCCAGGTCCACGCCGTAGCCCGCCAGGCGCTCCTGCCAGAAGGAGGCCACGCGGGCGGGCGTGTCCCGCAGCTCGGGGCCGTCGGCATCCACATCGAAACTCTCCAGGAGGAGCCGGATGGCCTGGGCGGCGCGGGACTCATCAATGGGCATGGGCGGGCCTCCGTGGGACAATAGCAGGCTTCGGGGGACGAGATGACGGACGCCAAGACCAGCTATGCCGCTTCGGGCGTGGACATCAACCGCCAGGACGAGGCGCTGCGCCGCATCAAGCCCCATGTGAAGGCCACGAAGACGCCCGGCGTCCGCAGCGACATCGGCCTTTTCGGCGGGCTCTTCGCCGCTCAGTTCGAGGAGGCGAAGCCCATCCTCGTCTCTTCCATGGACGGCGTGGGCACGAAGATGAAGGTCGCCCGCCGCGCGGGCATCTGGGACACCGTGGGCCAGGACTTGGTGAACCACTGCCTCAACGACATCCTCGTGCAGGGCGCGCGGCCGCTCTTCTTCCTCGACTACATCGCCGCTCAGCGCCTGGAGCCGGAAGTCATCGAGCAGATCGTGAAAGGCATGGCCACGGCCTGCAAAGATTCCGCCTGCGCCCTCATCGGAGGCGAGCTGGCGGAGATGCCCGGCGTCTACGCCGAGGGCGAGGTGGATGTGGCCGGCACCATCGTGGGTGTCGTGGACGAGGCCGACCTGCTGCCCCGCGGCGAGGCGATGCAGGCGGGCGATGTGCTCATCGGCCTGCCCTCCTCCGGCCTGCACACCAACGGCTATTCGCTTGCCCGCAAGGTCTGCTTCGAGACCGAGAAGCTGGATGTGAATGACGCGCTGCCCGACGATGGCCGCACAGTTGCCGAAGCCCTGCTGGCCATCCACCGCAGCTACCTGAAGCTCCTCTGGCCCTTTGTGAAGGCTCACCGCCTGCTGGGCATGGCGCACATCACGGGCGGCGGTCTCACGGACAACATCCCCCGCGTGCTGCCGGAGTCTCTGGACGCCGTCATCGACACGAAGAGCTGGGAGATCCCGGCCCTCTTCCGCTTCCTCATGGCCAAGGGCGGACTCGACATCACCGACGCGCGCCAGGCCCTGAACCTGGGCGTGGGCATGGTGCTCATCGTGGCGAAGGCCGAGGCGGACGCGGTGCTGGCCGGACTCAAGGCCGCGGGCGAAGCCGCGTGGATCCTGGGCGAGCTGGCCCCCGGCACGGGCAAGGTCCAATACCGCTAACTAGCGCGACAGGACCTTCCTCACGACCCGTTCCAGGTCCGCGAGGCGGTAGGGCTTCTGCAGGAACCCGTCCAGGCCTTCAGCCTGGAGCGTGTCACCCACTTCTTCCTCGCTGAAACCGCTGGAGAGGATCACGGGCAGGCCGGGCCGCAAGCGGCGCATGGCGCGGAAAGCGTCGGCCCCGCTCATGCGCGGCATGGTCTGGTCCACGATCACGAGGCGCAGGCGGTCCACATGCTCCAGGAACCGTGCGATGGCGGCTTCGCCGTCCTCCGCTGTGACCACTGTGAAGCCGAGGGACTCCAGGAGGGCTTGGCCCGCCTCCAGGACACCAGGCTCGTCATCCGCGATCAGCACCTCGCCGCCGAGTTCATCTCCTGGTGCGGAAGCCACGACTCCCTGTGGGAGTGGAACCGTGGCGCGGCGCGGGAAGTAGAGGCCGAAGGTCGTGCCTTTGCCTGGCTCGCTCTCGATCAGGAGGCCGCCCCGGTGGCCGCGCATGATGCCCAGCAACGCGGCGAGGCCTAGGCCGCGCCCCGTGGCCTTGGTGGTGAAGAAGGGGTCGAAGATGCGGGCCACGGTCTCTGGCGGCATGCCCGCGCCCGTGTCGGAGACTTCGAGCACCGCGTAGGGCCCGGGCGGGAGCGGATCCCCGCCCGGCAGGCGCGGGGCGGGGTCCTTGCCCAGCTCGGCCATGCCGGTGGTCACCTCGATGCGGCCGGGCTTGGAGCCGATGGCCTCCGCCGCGTTGGTGATGAGATTGAGGAGCACCTGCTGGACCTGGGTGCTGTCGCCTTCGATGAAAGGCGCCTCGGGAGCGATCCGCGTCTCCAGGACGATGTCCTTGGTGAGGCCTACCTCCAGGAGATCCCGCATCTCCGACACCATGGCGTTGAGATCGATGGGCCCCACCGTCAACCGCCCCTTGCCGGAGTACGCGAGGAGCTGGCGGGTGAGGCTCGCTGCTTGCTGCACGGCCTGCTCGGCCTTGCGGATGTGATCGGCCGAGCGCGAGTCTTCCGGAAGGCCGAGGCGCGCCAGACTGAGATTGCCGAGAACGGCCGTGAGGAGGTTGTTGAAGTCGTGGGCGATGCCGCCCGCCATCAGGCCGAGGCTATCGAGCCGCTGGGCCTGCCGCAGCCCCTCCTCCGCGCGTTTGCGCGCGTCGATGTCCTGGACGATCCCTTGGATGCGGCCTGCTTTGCCATCGGGGGCGAAACCGGTGACCCGGCCCCTCACATGGACCCAGAGCCAGGAGCCGTCTTTCCGGCTCAGGCGGAACTCCGTGTCGTAGATGCCGGCGTCGCCATCCAGGAAGGGCTGCAAGATGTTGAAGGTCTGGTCGCGGTCCTCGGGATGCAGGTGGTCGAACCATGTGCTGATGAGGCGCGGCAGCTCGCCGGCCCCGTAACGGAGCAGCCGGTCCACAGTGGTGTCCAGCTCCAGCACACCGGTAGGGATCTTCCAGTCCCAGTAGCCGACCCCCGTGCCGTCCAGGACCAGGGCCAGCTGCTGTTCCTGCTCCTTGCGCTCCCGCTCGGCGCGCTGGAAGTCCGTGAGGTCGCGGGCGATGTTGCAGGCGACCCTCATGTTCCCGGCCTCCACGAGGGTGGAAAGGATCTCCACGGGGACTTCGGTCCCGTCGTTCCGGATCAGGCTCGCGTCCGCGAGTCGCGTGCCGGAATGGGAAAGCGTGCGCCAGATCTCCCGCCAGCGCTTCTCGTTCATCCTCGGGCTCCGGTCCCAGACGCGCTGCTGCCGGAGGCTGTCGAGCGTGAGGCCGTAGAGGTCCAGCAGCGTCCTGTTCCCGTAGAGATAGCGGCCTTCCTCGTCCACCCAGGAGATGAAGTCGTGGGCCTGGTCCGCCGCGTGCTGGGCCAGTTGGAGTTGCTCCTTCTCCCTATGCAGTTCACGGGTGCGGGCCCGCACCACCCGGCGGAGGAAGGTGATCCACGCGAACGCCGCCACACTGGCGCCCAGCAGGGCGATCAGGGCGATGAGGATCCAACGGAGGATCCGCCGCGGGATGCCGGCGGTCGCGGGCGTGTAGAGGAACCGGTCCAGCTTCATGTCCGGCGGAAGGAGCCCGAGAGTCTGATAGGCGCTGAGAATGCGTTGCCAGCGGTCGGGGTTGATGTGCCCCACGGGGATGATGTCCGCGAGGACCATCGGCTGCATGGCGCGGGCCTCGTAAGCGAGGTTGTCGAGGCCGATCCCGCGGTCGCGGACCCCGGGCTGCTCCAGGATCCAGGGGATGACCTGGCCCGGATCGCGCATGGCCTCCATCCACCCCGCGCGGGTGGCGCGCAGCACGGCCTCCACCTCGTCGGGATGGTCCCGGATCTCATCTTCGGTCGTGAAGAGGCAATCGCCGTAGAAGTCGATCCCGTAGTCGCTGGGCCGCATGATGCCGGGGGAGACGCCAAGCTTTTGCAGCTGGTAGGGCTCCACCGTGAGATAGGCGCTCATGCCGTCCACCTTGCCTGAGACCAGATCCTGGAGGTTCCAGGAGTGGGGGAGGAAGGTGACCTTGCCGGGGTCGATCCCCTCCGCCAGCAGCATGGCCCGCAGCTGGGTCTCACCCTGGTCGCTCTGACCCATCAGGGTCTTTCCGATCAAATCGGAGGGCCGCGCCAGATGGTCCTTGTCACGGGTGAGGAGGATGTACGGGGAATGCTGGAACACCGCTGCCAGCACCACGACAGGTTTGCCTTGGGCCCGGGCCAGGAGCAGATCCGGATCGGCCACACCGAATTGGGCGCGGCCGCTGACCACCTCTGCCACCGGGTCGATGCCCTGTTCGCCTGACTTGAGCGAGACATCGAGCCCCTCCGCGCGGTAGAACCCCTGGTGTTCCGCCGCGTAGTAGCCCGCGAACTGGAATTGGGGATACCACTTCAGCTGGATGGCGACTTGGCGGCGGGTGGCAGGAAGGACCGCGCCGGGCGGCGCCGCGGCCAGCAGCCCGAGGAATCCAAGCAGCATCCAGAACCGGGCGGGTGGACCAAAGCGGCGCATGGCGGTTTCGTCGGCGGAAGGAGTGAGCCTTAGAAGGTGCCCCGGAGCGGGCGGCGGAAGCCTCTTCTCATGAATGAGGAACGCCCGTTCCCGAGCGTTCCTCATTCATGCGTGCGGATCAGGGTCAGTTGCCGTTGGGTTGGGGCGCTGGCGCGGGCGGCTGTGCCGCGGGCGTGCCGGCCAGGACGGAGGGCGTCACCACACCGGTCCTGCTGGTGTCGGCGGCCGCGGGGACGGCACGATTGAAGGCCTGGCGGTAGAGGAGGTATTCACCGAAGAAGACGGCCATGGTCTCCGCGTGGTCCTTGAGGAAGGCCGAGCCGTGGTCGGAGCCGGGGTAGAGAAGCACGGACACGCCGGGCATCGTCGCGAGCGCCGTGGCGTTGGCGGCCGTTTCCTTGTCATCCGCCGCCGCGAAGACGAGGTTGGCCCCGCCGCCCCGCGTCACATCGCCCTTCAGCGTGTCGAGCGGCTTGTCGCCGAAGGCTTCGTTGCCGGCGGGGCTCAGCGCCAGCACGGCCTGGGGACGCACCTGGCGCGAGGCCATCAGCGCGGAGAAGGCGCCCACGCTGGCGCCCGCGAGACCCACGCGGCGGCCGTCGATGCCGTGGTGTTTGCGCACCCAGGCGGCGGCCTGGGCGAGGTCGGAAGGGATCTTGTCGAAGCCCACGGCCTTCGCCGAGGCCATGAAGTCATCTGTGATGGCCACGGTGCTGCCGCCCTTGTCCGTGCTTTCGCCATGGCCGCGCAGGTCCAGGGCCAGCGTGGCGATGCCGCGCGCGTTGAGCCGTTCGACCAGAGGCGCGAAGCTGTCGCGGGTCTGGTGGAACTGGGGCGCGAAGATCACCACCGGGTGCCGCTTGGGGCCCGTGGCGGGGATGGTGAGCGTGCCCTTGATGGTGAATCCGTCAGGGGTTGTGAAGGACACGGGCGTGCTGCTGGGCTCGGTCGCAGCCAGGGGCGCCGCGAGGAGGAGGGCGGGAAGGGGGGCCAGCAAGCGGAGCGCGCGCATGGGAACCTCTGAGTCAGGGATAGGGGCCGCCAGCGTATCAGCCTGGAGATTTCCGGCGCAACGGGATAAAACAGTAGATCCAAGTAGGAGTTCCCGTGAGCCTCGACAGCATCCTCGCTGAAGCCAAGAAGAAGATGCACGCCTCCGTGGAGACGCTGAAGAAGGAGCTGGCCACGCTGCGCACGGGCCGGGCCAACCCCTCCATCCTGGATTCCGTGCAGGTGGAGTACTACGGCGCCATGGTGCCTCTCAACCAGATGGCCTCCATCACGGTCCCTGAAGCCTCCATGCTGGTGCTCACGCCCTTCGACAAGAGCTCCATCAAAGCCATCGAGACCGCCATCCTCAAGAGCGAGCTGGGCCTCAACCCCGGGAATGACGGCAATGTGATGCGCCTGCCCATCCCGCCCCTCACGGAGGAGCGCCGCAAGGATCTCGTGAAGGCCGCCCACCGCATGGGCGAGGAGATCCGCACCGCCATCCGCAATGTGCGCCGCGACGCCAACGATGATGTGAAGAAGCTGGAGAAGGACAAGGCCGCGGGCCTCAGCGAGGACGCCGCCAAGAAGGCCATGGAGGATGTCCAGAAACTCACGGACCAGCATGTGAAGGAAGTCGAGGACGCGCTCAAGCACAAGGAAGCCGAGATCATGAAGATCTGAGACGCCGCCAAGGTAGGCTGGTGCGAATGCCGTCCCACCGCCCCCATCCGGTCCTCGACCTGCTCACCAGGTCCGCGCGGTTCCTCTACCTGCTCTGGGGTGGCATGTTCCTGCTCTCCATGAGCCTCTTCGGGCATCTGAGGCTGCCGGGCTTCCTCTGGCACTGGCCGGGGGCCGTGCGGTTCCTCCTGGGCCCCTGGGGCCGGGGCCTGGCCCTGGGATTGGGCCTTGTCATGGCCACGGCGGCCCTCGTGGAGATCTGGGAGCTGGTGGACCGCCTCCTGGGCCGTTTCTTCGAGCACGAGGACCATTAGGGGAAACCCGTGCTTGGCCGGGAGGCGCCCCTTTGCGATGCTGGATGCTTTGAACCCTCGGGGGCTTTGAGGCATCCCTAGGCGTTCCCTGGAGGTTTCATGGCAGTTCGCATGTGTCGCTGGAGCGGGTCTGCGCTCATTTCCGCGCTCGTCCTCGGGCTGGGCGGCGCGTTGCACGCGCAGGCGCCTTCGCTCCCGGCCGCGGATGCAGTGGGCGTGGGCCGCGCGGGCACAGGCGCGGCCTTCGGCCGCAGCCTGGAGGCGGCGACGCTCAATCCCGCGCTGCTGCCGACGCTCCAGGACAAGCTTTCCGTCTATGTGTCCGCGGGGTTCGAGCTGCAGGAAGCGCAGGTGACGCTCCAGTCCAACCAGATCATCAACGAGACCTCGGACCGCAACCGCCTGCTCGCGGGCTTCGGCCTGGCCTGGAAGGCCTCGGACCAGCTGGCCTACGGCCTCAAGCTGGATCAGCCCTGGGAACGCCACGGCCTGCTGCCGGACAACGCGCCGGGCCGCTTCCTGGGCCGCGAGTGGAACTTCTCCGCCCGCCGCCTGGAGGCGCAGGCCGCCTATGAACCCGCCTCGCTCCCCGGCTTCAGCATCGGCCTCGGAGTGGGCGTGACGCGCCTCTCCTTCACGGGCACCAACACCGTCCGCGCGGTCGTCCCGCAGGACGGCACGCAGCCCGCGAGCGGTACGAACCCCGTCATCGCGCTCGCCGAGCAGAGCCTCACGGAGAGCGCCAGCGCCACGCGCCCCAGTTTCACCCTGGGCGCCCGCTGGGCCATCAATCCCCGCTGGACCCTGGGCGCCACCTACCAATCCGCCGTGACGGGCGATCTGGCGCTGTCGTCCGGCTATTTCAGCGGCCCGTCCTATGTGGGCACGAACGGCTATCCGCCGGTCCTGGCGGGTTCCGGCACGCAAGGCGCGGCCATGCTGGCCCGCTCCACGGTGCGCGCGGGCGATGGCAGCTTCAAACTCCCGGCCAAGGCGACACTGGGCGTGCGCAACCGCTTGAACAACCTCTTCACCTGGGAGTTCGACCTCCACGCCACGCAGGGCGGCCTCCGCATGCCGTCCTGGGCCAGCCTGGACACGCCCAACGGCACGGTGTCCGCGCCGGGCGAGATCCCCGCGACGAAGAGCGCCCTCGGCTTCTCGGCGCTGGGCGAGGTGGATCTCACGAAGAAGCTCGTGCTCCGCGGCGGCATCGCCATCGATCCCTCGACGCTGGATGGAGGCCAGACGAACCCCGTTCTGGGCGGCGCCGCCAACGCGACCTTCACCATCGGCGGCACCTACCGCATCTGGGGCGGAGAGCTCAGCGTGGGCTACGCCTACCGCCAGTCCCGCAAAATCGTGGTGCAGCAGGGCATCGACGGCACCTGGGACCAGGGCGGATACCAGGCTTCCGGCACGCCCGCGCGCGTCGAGGGCATGGGCCACCTCATCAGCTTCGGCTACAAGTTCGCGTTCTGATGCGCTTCCACGGCCCCCACGCCTGCGAGGAGGCCCTGGCCCGCGGCGAGCTGCGCACGCTCTGGGTGGCGGAAGCCGCCTGGGGCCGCGTGGGCAAGCTGCGCGAGGCCGCCCGCGCCGCGGGCGCCGTCATCCACCGCGAGCCCATGGAGGCCCTGGACCGCCGCGCCCAGGGGATCCGGCACCAGGGCGTGCTGGGCGAGGGCTCGGCCTTCGCGTACACGGATCTGAACGACCTCCTCGCGACCGTGCGGGAGAAGGGCGCGAGAGCGCTGGTGCTGGCGCTGGACGGCATCACCGATCCGCACAACCTCGGCGCGGTCCTACGCTCCGCCGCCGCCGCGGGCGTGGACGGCGTGGTGCTCCCTGAGCGCCGCAGCGCCCAGGTGAACGAGACCGTGGTGCGCGCCAGCGCGGGCACGGCGGGCCGCGTGGCCGTGGCCCGGGTGGTGAACCTCGGTCGCGCGCTGGATGAGCTGAAGGAGGCGGGCGGCTGGCTCTACGGCCTCGCGGCCGGGCCGGGATCGGTGGACTACCTGGAAGAGCCTTTCGACCGCGCCGCGGTCCTGGTGATGGGGGCGGAGGGCGAAGGCCTGCACCAGAAGATCGCCGAGCGCTGCGACCGCCTCCTGCGCATCCCCATGCCAGGGGAGGTGGAGAGCCTCAATGTCTCCGCCGCCGCGGCCGTGGCGCTGTTCCGCGTCATCGCCGCGAGGGGCGCCTCGCGCTGAGGGTGGGGCCGCGCGGAAGTTTCCGCTTGAGCACCCCCCAACCGCGTGATACCTTGCGAGTTCCCTGTCAGGGAAGTTCTGCCCCGCAGACGCCCCGACAGAAGGCTCTCAGGGGCCTTCGGGAGCCGCGCCCTCGCGGGGGAGCGGTCCGTCTTTCAGCACGCCGAGATGGCCGAGTGGTTAATGGCAGCAGACTGTAAATCTGCCGCGGAAACGCTACGGAGGTTCGAATCCTT
>Ga0210400_10003014_pt1 | contig 15087 bp, 12 predicted proteins | sample IncBWH26MmetaG_FD_155456 | JGI IMG/M metagenome (GOLD analysis project Ga0210400, IMG submission 155456) | Forest soil microbial communities from Barre Woods Harvard Forest LTER site, Petersham, Massachusetts, United States - Inc-BW-H-26-M | ecosystem: Environmental > Terrestrial > Soil >... | reverse complement strand
TTGCGGCCAAAATCAAAATGCTGAAAGGCTTTCTTTTCGTCAAAATGAATCATCCAATCAGAGAAACCGAGACGCGTGTCTGTTTTCTCACTGACAATAACGTGGCCCATTTCCTTGGCGACCATCGCGGCAAGGCTGGCTTCATCCGGCAAAACGTCGATCAGGCCGCGGCTCAAGACGATGGTGCGGCCCATGGCGAAAGATTCGAGCGTTGTTGTAAGCAATACACGGCAACGAATTTCCGGATCGAAATTGAGATTATTGGTGACTTCCAGGTTGTTCACCACAGTTTCGAGGATTTTGTCGACTTCACCCTTCGGCGCGATCAGTCCATCGCGTTGAAAACGATCCATCACATTGTCCTGAGCCTGCAGGTCCCATGCGCGTTTCTGTTGCAGGGGTGTCCGGTCCGTGTTCTGCTCCGAATTATCAATGACGGGGTTTTGGGATTCGATAAGTACCCTGCTCAATTCCTGTTCTTCACTGGCCTTTCCGATGTTGTAACCCCACAGGCGCGTCTGCGCTTTAGACGAAACCGCTCCTGCCAGCAGATACTTCGGCGTGTTTTCCTCGCTATAGATGAACGCCGGCAGCCACAGATTTGGTCCGGTATTCACACGCCAGCTATCGAAATGAAATTTCCGAATCGAATCGTTGTTGCCGGAGTACGAACCGTTAAATCGCACGATTGTGAACGCTTCATCCTCGACCCACATCCGGCCCACGAAGCGTCCCTTGCCGGCTTTCTTGGTAGGCGTCACGTCAAAAACCAGGGTGCGAACTTCACCCAGAAACTCGCGCCGCACATACGTGAAGGTGTAATTCCGCGTATCCAGCCCACTGGCATCGGGATAGACCATCTGGAGGAAGCCCTTCGGCAGGTACTCGATACCCAAATCGAAGAACCGGTTCATGTCAGTGAATGCATGTCGGAACGGGTTTTCGTAGCGCGCCTCGATGGGTTGAAGGTTAAGGCCCTTGGCGAATTCCGCGCGCCCTATAAAGTAGCGATCGCCAGCCGGTTCCCAGCTATCCTTGATGCCCTTGTTACTGTTATTGCTGACCCTTTGGATGTAAGTCTCGATCAGAGGCGAATACTTTCGGACGGTGTCCATCTCCTCAGTTTCGCGAGCTATAATTTTCGTGACAATCTGGTCGAGCGCGCGTGGCGACTGTTGGTCTTGTGCCGCAACAGGCGCCGCCCAAACCACCGCGATCAAGATCAAGCCCTTCAAGGTGCGCATGTTCTGCTCCCGTGGACCTAGTTCAGGCGAACGACGCCTGAAGATGAATTGCCTGCAAGCATTCAGCCACAACGAAAACAGGCTAAGTGATTCCACACAAGAAAGTTAGAAACAGCCCCAAAATCTTGACCAGGTAATAGTTTCGCTGCCTCGCAAAAACTCGCGCCTTACGAAACATCGGTACGCCGATCCGAGAAATGAGAGCCGGACCAAACCGCCCGGCTCCCCACTTGTGCAGCGAAATTATCGACCTTGCAGATCCGCGTTAATCTCGATGGTCTTGCCCGCGATGACGTGAACGCGTTCCTGATGGATGGTGTGGCCGCTGGAATCGCGCAACTCGATATCGTGGTTTCCAGGTTCGAGCCGGAACTTCTTGAGTTTCCCAACCGATCCGGCGAAGCCTCCATCAACGTAAACGGAAGTGTCCTTGGAATGGGTCACAATTTTGACATCACCCGTAGTGGGAACAACATCATAACCGTATGGTCCCCATCCCCAGCCATAGGGTTCATACCAACCCCAGCCAGGCCCCCAACCCCATCCGGGACCCCAATAGCCATAACCTCCCCGTACTTCAAACCCACCACCCCGATGCGCTGAAGCTGCAGGCACCAAAGTAAGTAATGCCAAAAGGGCAATAGCTGATACCTTCCAGTAGCGAGACATAGCTCCTTGCCCTCCCTTCTGAGCCCGGGTCATCATTACAAACAATCAATTTCCGAGTTCACTATCTTAGATGCTTACAGAAGGCTTTAGATGCTCGGGCGGGGGTAGGCCAACTACGTCAGGATAGGTACGGAGAGGGCCTTGCGCGCGTCTCGGGCTGAGGCGGTCGCCCTCGCCGGCCAAGATCAAGTATGGGAAGGTTTCGCGGGTCATCAATGACGAATACGAATTGCGGCCTCGCTGTCATATCCCACCTGCGGCCTTCGGGAGGCTGAATTGAAATACCGCACCGAGCAAAGCACTCGATATAACGCACAAACGGCCACCATGAGATTCAACAATGGACCGGCTGATGGAGAGCCCCATTCCTATGCCACCCCGTTTGGTGGTGAAGAAAGGATGATATATCCGGTCTAAATCTTCTGCCTTCAGGCCGACTCCGGTGTCTTGCACAGACACCTGCACGGCATCGGAATCCGCCATCGATTCGATGCGCATCTCACGCGGGCGATCCTCGATCGAATTCATGGCTTCGATGGCATTGGTGATTAAATTGAACATCACTGCCTGCAGTTGCACGCGATCTCCCATGACATCCGGAAGATCGGCCGCCAAATCTGTCTTCACCGCGACGCGGCCTTTTACAATATTGTCGCCAGCCAGCGTCAGAGTCTCTCGGATCACTTCATTAAGATCGACCCGTTCCATTTGAGGCGTTTCTTTTTTCAGCAGCGCGCGAACCCGCGCGATCACTTCGCTGGCGCGATTTGCTTCACGAACTGTCCGTGTGGCGGCTTCCCGCGCTTCCGCCAGGTTAGGAGGCTGCATCGCGAGCCACCGCAAAGAGGCACTCGCGCTGTTGACGACTGCGCCCAAGGGCTGATTGATTTCATTCCCAATGGATGCAGCCAACTCTCCGAGATACGCCGCACGACTGACGGAGGCGAGTTCCACCTGTGCTTGCGCCGAAACCAGTTGAAGCGCCTGAGCATGAAAGCGCCGATCCACAAACGATGACAGGATGGCAAAACCCAGGATCAGGAGCGTGACGCTGATGATTCCCGCGGTGCCGAGCAATGAAACACTCACAGAATCCGAGGGATCGGGCACGACTCCCGAAGTAGTAAAGGTGGCTGCGGCCATGCCGGTGTAGTGCATTGCGCAAATCGCGGCAGCCACGACAAAAGCGCTGCCGATTTTTCTCCAGACAACTTTCTCTGCGTCTCGAAAATAAAATGCCAGGCGCAGCGCGGAGTAGGAAAACCCAATGGCAAACGCCACAGACAAACCTACCAACCAGAAATCAAGTTGGTAATCGGCAGTCATCCGCATCGCCGCCATGTTCAAGTAGTGTAAGGCCGTAATTCCGCAGCCCATCACGACCCCACTGATCACTCCACCAGCAGCGCTCATGTCCTTACGGCTGACTACCAAGAGCGCCAGAGTCGCGCCGAGAATCGCGACGATAAAGGACAGCAGAACGGTAGGCCAGTGGTAGCTCACCGGAACCGGTAAGCTGAAGGCCAGCATGCCGGTGAAATGCATCGACCAGACGCCGACGCCCATTGCAATGGAGCCGCAAGTCAACCATGCGGCGAACCACCAGCCTTTGGCCGCAGTCACGCGCCCCGCAAGATCAAGGGCAGCATAAGAAGCCGCGACCGCGATCACGATTGAAAGAGCGACGACAAGGTGGTCGTAGGAGCCCGCAAGAGGAGTCCCGACGGGAGGCATAATTGAGATACCTCACTATCTTTTACACCATTTGATGGCAATTGGAAGAAGCGGTTCTTAGCTCTGTGGTTCTGCCACCCTCCAAAGAGCAACTTGAATTGTCACCGCAGGGGCGTTGTGTTCGTTCGCTATTTCTTTGCCCCGCCAGGTTTGGGCGATTTTCAAAGGCGCGCATTTCAAGCAGCCCCAGCCGGTCCGAAGCGGAGTCAGGCGAATAAAGTTTGTCCATCCTCCGCCGGTCAAGCACGCTTGATCGGCGCCAACGCCTCCCATGCATGGGTTAGTGTGTACGCGCCCGAGTTCGGATGGGTGGATTTCGATCCGACCAACGGACTGATGCCTTCGGATGCGCACATCACGGTCACCTGGGGACGGGATTACGATGACGTCGGACCCGCAAAAGGGATTTTAATCGGTGGCAAGCGCCACTATATGGACGTGGCCGTGGACGTCATCCCCGTCGAAGACTTAGGTGTCTCTATGTGCTTAGGGTCGCGGTGACGTCATCCAATCGCGAGATAGGCGTAGCGAAGCACAAATAATGCCGTCAGGATCCAGATCAAAGGACTGATCTCGCGGTACTTGCCTGCTCCGATTTTCACGAGCGTGTAGGAAATGAGTCCAAGGCTCAGACCTGTGGCTACGCTGAACGTCAGCGGAGTTGCTACCAGTGTGAGAAAAGCCGGGAACCCTTCGCTCAAATCATCCCACTGCACCCGCACAACTGACTTACACATCAGCGCGCCAACCAGAATCAGTGCTGGCGCGGTGGCGCACGAAGGAATCGCGCTGACCAGCGGAGAGAAAAATGGCGCAACAAGAAATAGCGCCGCAATCGCCACGTTGCCGAGTCCTGTTCGCGCCCCCGCCGCCACTCCTGCCGCGCTTTCGATATAGCTGGTAACGGTTGAAGTTCCCGTCGCCGCGCCGAACATCGTGCCCACGGCGTCGGCGAGCAGGGCGCGGCCTGCTCGCGGCAATTTTCCATCTCGAAGAAAATCTCCTTGCTCGCACACTCCGACGAGCGTGCCAACATTGTCAAACAGATCGACAAAGAAGAATACGCAGATGATCTCGACTAAACCCATGTGCACGGCCCCTGCCAAGTCGAGTTTCAGCCATGTACCAGCAGGGTGCGGCAGCGAAAAAACGTGGCTTGGCCATTGACTCGTGCCGCGGAGCATGCCGGCGATTGTCGCGGCAACAATTCCCAGCAGAATCGCGCCGCCTACGCGCCGCACCAACAGCACGGCGGTGAGAATCAGTCCGAACACGGCAATCTGTACTTCATGGTCTGAAAAACTTCCCAACCCCACGAATGTTGCGGGCTGCGCGATCACCAATTTCGCATTTCGCAAACCAACGAATGCGATGAACAGTCCAATGCCTGCTGCTGTGCTGAATTTCAGGCAATCAGGTATGCCGTTGACGATTTGTTCGCGGACGCCTGTGAGCGTGAGGAGAAGGAAGAGTGAGCCTGAAATAAATACGACCCCGAGCGCGGTCTGCCACGGCACGCCTTTCCCGAGCACAACCGAATAGGTGAAGTAGGCGTTGAGCGACATTCCCGGCGCAAGCGCAATCGGGTAGTTCGCCCACAGCCCCATCACGAGAGTCGCCACAGCCGCCGAAATACAAGTCGCGAAGAGGACGCCCTCTATCGGCATCCCAGCCTCCGCCAGAATTCGGGGATTGACGACGATGATGTAAGACATCGTCATGAACGTCGTCACGCCTCCCAGCAATTCCTGGCGCACATTCGTCTTGTTTTCGGCCAGCTTGAACCACCGCTTGAGCACAACATCTCCAGAGGCAGACTAAAACCGCGCACATATATATGCCGCGCGCGCGGCGGCGTCAACACGCAGTTCGAGATCGTCCTGATCGTATTTAGAATGCATCTGGACATCCCCGGTGATATCTCGTGATGTAAACTCTCATTCCGGCTGTCCCGGATCTTGGTCAGCACGGAAGGAGGGATTTGTGAGCCGATTTCACGGGCATCTCGTTCCAATACTCCTCCTCTTCGGTTTTTGCGCTGGCCCGATTCATGCCCAGAGCACGGCGCCCGCGCCGATCAAGATCAAAGTTGTCGTCGTCACGATGTTCGAACGAGGGGAAGACACGGGGGACATTCCCGGTGAGTTTCAACTTTGGGTGGAGCGCGAACACCTGGATCAAGTTCTCCCGCTCGCTGCCGGATATCATCACGTGCGGCTGAATAAAGATGGAGTGCTTGGCATGCTGACCGGCGTCGGGACAGCCAAAGCAGCCGCATCAGTGATGGCGGTAGGTCTTGACCCGCGATTCGACCTTACGAAGGCGTACTGGCTGATCGCCGGGATTGGCGGGGGCGATCCCGCGGACGTATCGCTCGGCTCGGCGGTTTGGGCGAACCACGTGATTGACGGGGACCTCGCGTACGAGATCGATGCGCGTGAAATTCCCGCCAACTGGCCGACGGGCTACGTGCCGCTGCGGAAGTCGACGCCCTATGAGCAACCTGTGCGCACGGAACTCGAAGGCGAGATGTACACGCTCAACCCAGAACTGGTTGGCTGGGCGTTCGGGCTCACGCAGGGCGTGCATTTGGCCGACTCAGACTCCATGCGCACCTCACGAGCGCGGTTCACCGGTTTCCCGAACGCTGTGAAGCCGCCGTTCGTGATCCGTGGCGATGCGATGTCAGGCAGCACGTTTTGGCACGGCACACGAATGGACGAGTGGGCAAATGCCTGGACGCGTTACTTTACCGGAGGCCAGGGCAATTACATGATTGCAGCGATGGAAGACACCGGGACGCTGCAAGCCCTCACGTTTCTGAGTCAGGCCGGTCGCGCGGACCTGAAACGCGTTCTCGTATTGCGCACTGTGAGCAACTATGACCGCGAGGCCTTCGGCTCGACTCCAGCCGAGAGCTTGAAGAGTATGTTTGACGCGAATTACGCGGCATACATGCCCGCGCTCGAGGCGGCGGAAATTATTGGCGACAAAGTCGTTCGCGACTTGGTTGAGCATTGGACCGATCGCGAATCAACGATTCCTCGTGCCCCTTAGCAGGAGACAGATTGATGCCTAGACTTTTTTCTGTGTTCGCCCGGCACTACCGAATTGTTGTTGCCCTTCTGTTGCTCTGCTCGCCCACCGTTTACGCGCAAACAGCCGCCAAGAATGCCGCCGCAGCGAGAACCACTCCCGAACAGCGCGCGGCGCGCGCTTTGGAAGCCGCTCGCGCGAATCCTCTCGATCTTCACAATTTTCTTGCGCGCATGCCGAAGGGCGCGGACCTGCACAACCATTTGAGCGGCGCGATCTATGCCGAGACTTGGATTCGCGATGCCGCGGAAGACGGCCTGTGCGTGGACTTGGCAAGCCACTCCTTCGCTAAACCGCAAGCCGTCGCGCTATCCGCACCTCCGCAACCGGTATGCGGCGAAGGCAAGGTGCCTGCTGCGAAAGCCTTCGTGGATCAAAACCTCTATGATGCGCTGATCGATGCCTTTTCGATGCGCAGCTTCGTACCTTCAGCCGGCGTCAGCGGGCACGATCACTTCTTTGATACCTTTTCAAAGTTCAGCGGCACTGCCGCTCGCCATTCCGGCGAATTGCTTCACGAAGTTGCCGCGCGCGCCGCTTCGCAGAACGAACAGTACCTGGAATTAATGGAGACGCCCGATTTCAGCCATTCCGCTCAAATCGCAAAAGAGATCGGATGGCGCGATGACATGAGCAAACTCCGCACGGAATTGCTGGCGCGCGGACTGCGTGACGACATCGCCGTCGCCCGCAGCGGGCGTGATGAGGCCGAAGCTTCGCGCCGTGCGCGCGAAAATTGCGGCGAACCGCAAGAATCGCCTGCGTGCAAAATCACGATCCGGTATCTCTACCAGGTTCTGCGCGGATTTCCGAAGGAGCAGGTTTTTGCGCAAACGCTGCTGGGCTTCGAGGTTGTTTCCGCCGATCCGCGTTTCGTCGGAATCAACTACGTCATGCCCGAGGACGGCGCGACATCGATGGCCGACTACGCGTTGCACATGAAGATCGTCGGCTTTCTGCACGGACTCTATCCCAAGGTGCACATCAGCCTACACGCCGGCGAACTCGCCCCCGGTCTTGTCACGCCCGAAGGCCTCTGCTGCCACATCCGCCTCGCTGTCGAAGAAGCGCACGCGGAGCGCATTGGCCACGGCGTCGACGTCATGCACGAAGATCGCCCCTACGATCTTCTGAGAGAAATGGCCGGGAAACACGTGATGGTGGAAATCAATCTCACAAGCAACGACGTCATTCTCGGCGTGAAGGATAAAGAACATCCCTTGCCGATCTATCGCAAGTACCACGTTCCCGTGGCGCTTTCGACCGATGATGAGGGAGTCTCACGCATCGACATGACGCACGAATACGTGCGCGCCGTTGAAACCTACGGACTGAGTTATGCGGACTTGAAGCAAATGGTCCGCACAGGTCTCGAACACAATTTTCTGCCCGGAGCGAGTTTGTGGCTTGAGCCGGATAATTTCACTAGCGTGGCTGCCGCCTGCGCGCAGGACACTTCCAGCGCAGCCAAACCATTCAGGGCGAACCCTCGGGGTGAACCCCTCCGCGGCGTGCGCTGCTTTCCTCAAGTCGAACGAAAAAGCCCAGCAGCAATGGGAACTTGAACGCCGCTTCCGAGAATTCGAAGGCACTTTTTGATTTAAACCCCCGCGCGTAAACGCTGGCCCCTCGTCTCTTTACGCCCGGGTGTATTACGGTCGTGCTGTCCTCTACTCGCGCGAGCCTGGGCCACCCGCCCAGTCTGTAGAAACTTGGTCCTGCCACAAATAAAAAAGCCCTGGGCGGCTAGGCCGCCCAGGGTCGTGTGTGCCGTTCGGTTTTATCTAGCGCAAGCTATTGCAAGCTATTCTTCAACGAAGTGGCCTGGGCATCGAGCGGGCTCAGTGGTTCCAGTCCGAAGCGTTCTTCGATCGTCTTGAGAATCGAAAGCGTGTCGTACTGCGTGTGGTCCACAAAATGGTGCTTGGCAAGCGGTCCGATGATGATTCCGGGAACGCGCGTACCATCGCCCCAGATGCCAGTGACGGGCGGTGTCACGTGATCCCAGCGGCCGCCGTGTTCGTCATAGGTCACAATGATGAGCGTGTTCTCCCAATAGTCGCTGTCTTTCACTGCGCTCACAAGATCCGCAACGTGCTGCTGACCCTGCAACAGGCCGGCGTATCCGGGATGCTCATTGTCGGGTCCCAGGGCCTTAATAAAAGCGACCGCCGGCAGGCTTTCGGTCCTCAGATCCAGGAAGAAGTCGTTTTCATCCTGCAGGTGTGCCGCGGATATTGGATTGCGGGTGCCATTCTTGAACGGAGCATAGTTGTCATAATAGGCGAAGGGTTGGTGGTGCCATTGGAACAGTGGGCTGACGGGAGCGTTCTTAGGAACGGCGCCGTTGTTGGCGGGGTTGCTGGCCGTGCTGGCCAAGGCATTGTCCCAGCCGCCAGAGTACCACTTCCAACTGATGTCCTTCGCGCTGAGGCGGTCGCCGATTGTCGGAATGAAAGGGCGGGTCGTATCGGACGGGTCGCTGTCATTCAGAGATGGCAGCAAGGCTGCGCTGCCGACCGCGGAAAACGTGGGAACCAGGTTCGCGGAGAAGATCGTGTTCACAGCGTAGTTCTTGTCGAACGTCGCTCCAGAAACGGTGAACGACACGCCACCTATTGGGGTGATGTTGCCGTCGTTCACGATCTTGCCCGTCGCCGTATTCACCAGGAGTTGTCCGTCCGTATCGAGGACCGCCCGCATGCCTGCGGGGGCGTTCGGATACACCGGAGCAGCCGCCGAAATCAGGAACTGGTGGTTGAGGAACGATCCGCCAAATGCCGCATGGAAGAAGTTATCCGCCAGGGTGTATTTCTGAGCGAGCAGTCCTTCGGGCATATTGGTCGCGTCAAAGTAGCTCATGGTCAGACCGGGGTTGTCGCTCCAGGTGACAAACCAATCCATGGCGCCCTGATCGATTTGCGACTGCTCATGCCAGAAGCGGTGAACGAGGTCACCCGTGGTGTCGTTGGCCGTTAGGGTCGAGTTCTTCAGAACATCATAGGGAAGCAGGGTATTGAGTCCGGGCGCAAACCGCATATCGATCTGCCCGCTGTTAATCGGTGGTGGCGGCGTGGTCAGCTTCAGCGATCCGGATACCAGGCTGAACGGCTGCCCTGTTTGCGCACTGAGAGGTTGGTCGAAGCGGTCGGTCTGATTCAGGGACTTGGGCGAGGATTGCGCCAGACCGTTGGCTCCTGCGAACAGGCCGTACAAGGAGTCGAAGCTCCAGTTCTCCTGATAGATCACTACGATGTGCTTGATATGACGCAGCTTGGGGTCAGGCTCAGATTCCTGGCCAAAAGCGTGGGCTGACATCAGACAAAGAGAAATGGCAAGCAAAACCAAGCGCCACGGTGCTCGTCGGAAGTTTTTCGGTGCGGAGTACGTTTCCATGCGACTGCCTCCTGTTTTGATTGCGGGGGTCACTCTGTCCTTCGTATCGACATCGCTTTACACGGGCATTTCGCGCATATAAATATCCTGCCAAATCCAGACAAGGATCGACAAACGCTCTGGTGTCCATTCAATGGAGTAGTTTCGGGATTGTCGCTACTCCTCAGAAACTTAATGAGTAACCGTCGTGAGTAGAACAAGTTGCATTCGCAGGGCAGCGGCTTGTTTGGTGACCCACTGTAATTGTTGTTGTCGGTATTTGGTTTCATAGAATTCGATTCCTCGGTCCACGTACTCATGGCCAAACGGCAGCATCCGGTAGACAAGACGGGCGAGCATGTGTGCCATGGCAGTGATGGCTTTGGGGGCCCCTAGTTTGGAGCGCAGCCGACGGAACTTGGCTCCCAAAGCACTTTGACTTCGGAGTACAGACCAGGCCGCCGCAACAGGTGCTCGCTGACACGGGCTACACGACGCGAGAGACGATTGAAGCGATGGCCGAACGGACAATAGATTTTCTGGGGAGCATGGCGGAAGAGAAGAAGCGTGGCCGGCCTGTCTTAGAACGGCTTCCGCCGACCGCATTTGTTTACGACCGCAATCGGGATTGCTTTGTTTGCCCCGAGGGCAAGCTGCTCGGCTATGAAGGGAGCCACACGAAAAAGAAAGGCTTTAATATTACCGATACGAAGCGGAGTGGCGGGACTGCCAAAGCTGCGCGGGGAAGCCGCAGTGTTGCCCGGAGAATCAGAAGCAAGGCCGTTCGGTGGTTCGCGGCGAAGCGCGGCCGTGCTTGCCTTTCATCAGAGGATGGCCAGCGAAGGAGCGCAAGCACAGTACCGCCGCCGTGGGAGGGTGGTGGAGTTCTGCCACGCATGGATCAAGAGCACGTCGGGCCTGCGGCAGTTTCACGTGCGCGGGTTGGTGAAGGCGCAAATGGAAATGCTGTGGGCCTCCCTCGCCTACAACTTGCAGCACTGGATCCGCTTGAGAAACCTATCCAGCGCCCCGGCAAACTAGAACAAGAAGTCAAACGGCAAATCCTCAGTGATCCGTCGAAGCAGTCAAAAAAGTCACGCTCAGACTCCTTCAAAGAGAAACGCCACGGGTTTCTTCACGGCTTCACACGACGCGTGGGGCACCCTGCCACCAAATTACGGAGGCAAGCTCCGCCGCAGAATGTGCGACTCCCAGGTTATGCCGCTGCTGTTGCGGCGGAGCCTTTGCAAAAGGCAAGCAGGTCGGCGTTGATTTGGTCCGCGTTCGTCGTGGGCATGCCATGCGGAAAGCCTGGATAAACTTTCAGCGTTGCTTTCTTCAGAATCTTCGCGGACATCAGGCCCGCGGCACCGATTGGTACGATTTGATCGTCGTCACCATGCATCACCAGCACGGGGATGTCGATCTTTTTCAGGTCTTCGGTGAAGTCCGTCTCCGAGAACGCCTTGATGCAGTCATAGTGGGCTTTGACACCTCCCAACATCCCCTGCGACCACCAGTGTTCGCGGATGCCCTCTGAAATCTTTGCGCCCGGGCGGTTATACCCGTAAAACGGGAGAGTGATGTCTTTGTAGAATTGCGGCCGGTCGGCTGCGAGTGCTGCCCGAAGGCTGTCGAAGGCTGACATGGGCAGCCCGCCCGGGTTCTTTTCTGTCTTCAGCATGAGTGGTGGGACCGCGCTGATCAACGCCGCCTTTGCAGCACGCTTGGTGCCGTAGCGGCCTAAGTAGCGGGCGACCTCGCCGCCGCCGGTGGAGTGGCCAACCATGATCGCGTCCTTGAGATCGAGTTTTTCAAATAACGCAGCAAGATCGTCCGCGTACGTGTCCATTTCGTTGCCGTCCCACGTCTGGTCGGAGCGCCCGTGTCCCCGCCGGTCATGCGCGATGACGCGATAGCCATGCTGGCCGAAGAACAACATTTGCCCGTCCCAGTCGTCTGCGGTCAGCGGCCAGCCGTGGCTGAAAACAATTGGTTGCCCCTTACCCCAGTCCTTGTAATAAATCTGTGTTCCGTCTTTCGTCGTAATGGTCGCCATAAAATTTTCTCCTTTCACTGAAGCAAGGCCGGAGGTTGATTATCCTGCAATCGCGAGGAGTTGTCCCGGAGTTCCCATTCGTTACGTAGGGGCAGTGGGGGCCGAAATTGCAACTCGGATTACAAAGACCTGCACCGCGCTGACTTAGCTGAAAGTGTTTATCGCTTCGTAACGCGATGTCGAAACGCCGAGACACGGTCAGAAGCTGCACCATAAGGATCGGCCTGCTGATCCGCTTCGTCCATTTGGATTTCGGCATTCCACAGCAGCTTGAAGAATCCTTGCTGGGTCAGCGTGTCCGCGCAGGCGGGATTTACGTAGAGAATATCCACCAAGCCCGGGCCGGACGCCGCCCCTACCGCGAGTTGGGCCGCCAGACGCTCCACCAGAGCGCAGTCGAACGGATTGTTCAGGTAGACCAAGAGCGGAGTTCGAGGCCATCGGAATTCCGTTGCGTCCTCTCGCATGACGGTAATTTTCGCTTGCGGCCGCGCGAGACGTTTCCACAGCGTGACGTTTTTTCTCGCGATCCGCGCCAGATCCTCATTGAGCTCCACGCCAATCACTTTGCGAAAGGGCAACTCCGCGGCCAGCAGCAGGGCGCGTCCTTTGCCTGCTCCTACGTCCACGAAGCTGTAGACATCCATCCGCGCGGCGGATGCGGGCAGCGTCTCTCGCCAGCGGCGGCATGCCTCTCGAAATACCGAGGGCGCCACGGCCGAGTAGCCATTATTCATGGCATCGTGGATTCCGCCGCTGCCAATTTCGTCTGGACGGAGATAGCCGCCCGTGTCGGTCCCATACTTCAGATCGAAGGGATGCACGGCATTACGATTCGGGGCGATGTTCTGTACTTTTGCCAAGGTCCATCCATCCTACCTATATATCTATATCGCGGGTTGCACGCTTCACTTGAAACCCTGAACCGCTCTGGGTAAACGTTCAGCGTAAACGTACAGCCCGGAGCCGTTTCTCGGGGGCAAGTATAACCCGCACTGGCAGCCCTCCTTGTGCCCAACCGATTACTGCGAGAGCTCGCCAGGAGACAGGGAAGCCTTGAACCAGCCCACCATCAGCACGATGAGGATTTATTCCCAAAACGGTACGCGCGGGACCGAAGGCAAATTTGTGCACTTTTGCTATGACGCCAAAGCGGTTTGGCACATCTAAGCTACCGGAGTCATAATAGCCATACTGCGGAACCCGCGCGAAGCGAAGTGAGAGGAGCATGAGATTCATGCCGTGTTTTGGGAAATGCCTGAGTTTGGCGTGTGTTACAGCTCTCGTCCTTATAGGATGCGCAAAAAAGGATCCACCGGCGTTCGAGAGGCCGCCGGCACCCGTGATCGTTGCTCCGGCAATATCGCAGGATGTGCCCTACTACCTCGACGAGGTGGGCCGGTGCGTTGCTCGGGAGGTCGTTTCCGTCCAGCCTGAGGTATCGGGACGCATAATGGAAATTCATTTCACCGATGGGGCCGATTTGAAGAAGGGCGATGAACTTTTCACTATCGATCCGCGGCCTTTCCAGGCTCAACTCAACTCCGCCGAAGCGAATCTGGCCCAATCGAGGGCCGCACTGGACTTCGCCAGGATCCAGTTTGCCCGGGTCCAGGATCTCGTGGAATCGAGGGCCATCGCGAGGCAGGACTATGACACCCGGAAAAACGCTGTCGACGTGGCCGAAGCCCAAGTCAAACAAAACGAAGCTGCTGTCGAGTCCGCGAGCTTGAACTTGGAATACACATCGATCCGTTCGCCCATTGACGGGCGCGCGGGACACCGGATCGTCGATGTTGGAAACGTAGTCACCGCGAATAGCAGCACGCTGCTGAGCATCGAGCGCATGGACCCCATTTATGCCGACTTCACCGTCACCGAAAGTGACTTTTCCGCCGTGCAACGCCATACCTCAAGGGGAACTCTAAAAGTCGAGGTGCGACTGCCGGACGAATTGGACAAACCACTCGTTGGGCAACTTACTTTTCTCGACAACGCCGTGCAAAGCAGCAGCGGAACCGTGATGCTTCGCGCCACCGTACCGAATGCCAGCCACCGTCTATGGCCGGGGCGTTTTGTGAACGCCAGGCTTATCCTGGCCATGATGCCGGGGGCCGTGCTGGTACCCGCGGCCTCGCCGCAAGACTCTGCGAAAGGCCCATTTGTATACGTTGTGAAAGACGACTCCACCGCCGAGCCGAGGCCAGTAAAGCTCGGGCAGCGGCAGGGTGATTTGGTTGTCGTCGAGCAAGGGGTCAAACCAGGAGAGCGCGTGATCATCAACGGCCAGATCGCCGTTACTCCCGGAGGCAAGGTGCGTGTCGACCAAGGGAACGCGGTCGGCGGCAGCGCGCCTGCGGGGAAGGTTACGGGACAATCATGAATCTCTCTGAACCATTCATCCGCCGGCCCGTAATGACCGCGGTTCTTACCGTCTCCGTGATCGTCTTTGGCGTGCTCAGCTACCGGCGTCTTCCCGTGAACGATCTTCCGGTCGTGGACTACCCCGTGATTTCGGTGCAAGCGAATTATCCCGGCGCGAGCCCTGACACGGTTGCCAACAACATCGCCACGCCGCTCGAGCGGCAATTTATGCAGATCAACGGGCTGGAGCTTGTGACCTCACAAAGCACGCAGGGACACGTGGGCTTCACCCTCCAATTCGCCCTGGACAAGAGCATCGACGCGGCTGCCACCGACGTGCAGACTGCCATCTCACAGGCGACCGGCAGCCTGCCTGTCGATTTACCGTCACCGCCGACTTACTCGAAAACCAACCCGAACGACCAGCCGATCTTGTACATTGCGCTTACCAGCGACTCCGTCACTTCGGGCCAGCTCTATGACTACGGGAGCACGCAGGTCGGCCAGAGGATCAGCATTCTGCCGGGCGTGAGTAGCGTGAATGTG
>Ga0210400_10003013_pt1 | contig 15089 bp, 13 predicted proteins | sample IncBWH26MmetaG_FD_155456 | JGI IMG/M metagenome (GOLD analysis project Ga0210400, IMG submission 155456) | Forest soil microbial communities from Barre Woods Harvard Forest LTER site, Petersham, Massachusetts, United States - Inc-BW-H-26-M | ecosystem: Environmental > Terrestrial > Soil >... | reverse complement strand
CGTGGCGCCCGGCGCGCCGCTGGACCTTTTGAAGCGGCGGCCGGACATTCAGCAGGCAGAACGCGAATTGGCTGCCGCGACCGCGCGCATCGGCGTGGCGACGGCCAATTTATTTCCGCAGGTGGCGCTCGTCGGGTCGATCGGATCCCAGTCGCAGGGTTGGGGAACCCTGCCGAATATCTCCAAACATATCTGGTCCTTTGGACCGGGCGCCATCTGGCCGCTGCTGGACTTTGGCGCGCTCGATGCCGAAGTGGACATCGCGCACCTGCAGGCGCACGCGAGTCTGGTGACCTACCGCAAAACAATATTAAGCGCCGTGCAGCAAGTGGACGCGGCTCTCGACGGCTACATGGCTCAGCAGGATCGCTTGAAGCATTTGGGCGATGCCATGGTTGCAGCACAACGCGCGGTCGATCTGGCGAACGCACGGTACAACCGCGGGCTGACGGACTTTCTCAACGTCGTGGACGCTGAGCGGCAATTCTATGACCTTCAGGAGCAGTACGCCGCGGCGCAGGTCACCCAGGGAGAGCAATTCGTTGAGCTGTATAAAAGTCTCGGCGGCGGATGGCAGGGCTACCAGGACGTTCCGAATATCCGCTTGCCTCAGCCGGCCATCATTGCGGCATTCCGGCGAACCTTGAGCAGGTCAGCGCCCTGATACCCAAGGCCGGCGTCTGTTTACGCCGGCGTAGCCGCTTCGTCTTGCGGCAGCTTCGCGCTCACCGTGATGCGCCGGCAGAAGAATGCCACGATGAGTCCGAAGAGCAGCATCGCGGCCATGTTTGCGGCAAATTTGACGGGCGTAAAATGCGGCGCTGATTTCCACGCCGACAGCGGCACGACGGCGTAGTTCATGACGAAAAAGATGACGACTCCGTAGGCGAGCCCGCCGATGATCCAACGGCGCAGCAATAGCGGAATGGATTTCGCCAGCAGGACGTAAATCGCGGCAATCAGCAGGCCCATCGCCTCCTGCAAGACCGCCCCCAGGAGCATGGTCGCCCATCCGCCGCCGAAAGTTGCCTTGGCAAGCAGTCCGCCCGCAATGACCTGCAGAATAAATCCCGGGCTGCGGCCCGAGATCAGGCAGGCCGCGCCGATGTCGATCGTGGCCGCGATCACGCCGCCGAGAAGGATGGCGGTAAAAACGTCGGGCGCTTTTCTCTGCACGGATTGCTCCTCAAACTCAAGTTTCGACTCAGCCACAATAGGTGCGCGCGGTGGCATACTCAAGGTCCGATCCGTGACTCTTTCAGGGTACCACTTGCGGATTTGAATGCGACGGCACTCTCCTGAGCGCCTGATCGGCTTCGCGCAGCCAGTCGTCTCGATCACTGCCCGGCGGCAATGCCGCGCTCAGGTCGCGCGCACGCCGATAAGACTCTTCCGCGCCATGAGTGTCGCCGGTCTTTGCCAGCGCCTCCGCAAGCGCCAACACATTCGGCGGATACTGGGGTCGCAGGGCCACGGCGCGGCGCGCCGACGCCAACCCCGCCTCCGCGTCGCCGGGCCCCAAGGGCCACGCCGGCGCTCTGACGAGGACCAGGGCCTGTACGCGTGCGGGACCTGCCTGGTCATACTCGGGATCGGCTGCTTCCGCGCGCCCGAGCAACTCCAACATCGCCTTCAGCGCCTCGTTGGCCTGCAATGGATGCGCCCGGGCCCTAAGACCCAGTGCGATCCCATCATAATAAAGACAGACGGCAGCTCGGGGTGCGCGCTCGACGCAGGCTTGCGCGTTGCGACCGGCATCGGCGGCGAGCTGAGTGCGGATTTTCGAGTCTTTCTCAGCGTCGCTGCGCCGAGCATCCGCGGCGACCGCCGCAGCCAGTTGCTCGAGAGTCATGGAGGGTGATGCGGCCGGCCGGCTGGGCGGCGCTTTGCATGCCGCGAGACTGAAGGCCGCTACCGCGACGCCGATGCAGCGCTTCACGGTTTGCCGGCATTGCCAGGAAGCTGCGGCATCACGAACCCTTTCAGGTGCACCGATGCCAAGGTCTCCGCGCCGCCATTCGCCGCATTCATTTTAATGAGCGCCGCCTGAAACGCCTTGGCGCGCGGCTCGGGCAGGCGCGATTCGACCACCGCAATGAGGGCCACCGGCAACGGCGCGGACTGGGTGAGCGTCTTGATTTGCGCGGCGAACGGCAGTGTCGACAGCGCCGCCGCCTGCGTCTGATCGAGCAGCGCCACCACCGGTTCCCCGGACGCGACGCGCCGCAAAGTGCTCAAGATCTGCCCGGTCGGCTCGATCTTGACGTCGGGCGGCAGCGCCCATTCACCGAGGGCCGAATGCTTCACAAACTCCGGCGCGTAACCTGCGACGCTCAAAATCGTGTAACCGGTCATCGACGCCGGGCCCGTGACCGGGCCACCCGCCTTTCCAACCAGCGTCCAACGCTCCTGGGTGCCGACCCCTGCCACATCGGCCTGTGCGAGCGGCGTCAGGTGCAGCGCGGCTGCATGCTGGACGTAAAAAGCGTAGGGCACGAAGGCGAGCACGGCGTCCTTGTCGCCCAGTTTCGCAAGCCCACCCTGCTCAGTGGGGTCATAGATGGCCGCAAGACTGTCTGACTTCCAACCGGCGGAAGCCGCGGCGGCCTTGGCAAACTGATCCACGAAGGGCTGCGCGTCGCCGGATCCGCCAGGGTAGCCGGGGGCACAAAAAACCAGTGTCGCCAATGCAGCCAACGTAAGCGTGCCCATGGCGACAGGCTATCATTACGCAACGATGAGTGACTATCGGACCATGTTCGTCTCGCCCTGGCTGCAGCAACTCTTTACGTGGGTGCTGCGGGCACGGCTGGTGATTGTCGGGGTATTCGCTCTCTTGGCCCTCGCCGGCCTCTACGGCGCCCTGCAAATACCGACCGACACGTCGATCGACCGGTTGATCGTACCCAGCGACCCGGTGGCGCAAGCCACACGCGAGTTCGAGCGCGCGTTTCCGGAAGGCGAAGAAGCCCTGATCGTGCTCGAAGCACCCGACCCACTAAGCCCTGCTGCGTTGCAGGGTGCCGATCAACTGGAGCGCGAGCTCGATGCGATTCCGAAGATCGAGGCCCACAGTCTTCTCACCTTGTATTTTCGCTCCGGGCCGCCGGCCAGCATCGGCGCCAGTGAAGCGGCGAAGTTGCGAGCCTTCGCGTCGGGAACCTCTCTGGTCCGCCGAGCGGGGTTGATGGGCGATCATTATCTCGCCATCGCGCTCGATCTTCGCGTGAATTCGCCCGCCGAGCGCGACCAAGTTCTGTCCGCAATCGACGCCAAGGTTCTGCCGCTCAATGGCTCCGGCCACCCTTTCACCGCGGTCCGACGCGTCGGCTCGCCGTGGCTCGACGCGTGGCTGGAGCGGCAAACCGCCGAATCCACCAAAAAATTCATGCCTCTGTTCGGCATTTTTCTGCTGACGTTGGTGTTCATCCTCTATCGTTCGTGGCGGGCGCTCGCGGCCATCATTCTCACCCTCGGCGCAGTGGTTGCCGTGGCGGTGGGATTGGGTGAGCTCTTGGGTTTTTCAAACAGCGTGGTGTCGACGTTGGTGCCCTTGACCGTCATGGTCACCACCACGGCCACCCTGGTCTACATTCATTCGAGGTACATGGAGCCGGATACGGCTCCGCCCCTCGAGCACCATGCTCGCGCGCTCGCCAATAAATTTTTGCCCTGCACCGCCTCGATGTTCGCCACCGCGGTCGGATTTGCGGCGTTGGCCGTGTCCGACATCCGCCCCGTGCGCGAAATGGGATTGTGGACGGCTTGCGGATTGATCGCAGCGTGGGTGGGTTGCTTCACGCTGTTTCCGGCGTTGCAGTCCCTGTTGCGCGCACCCCGGCGCACGAGCGCCGCGACGGACGACAAGTGGTTCGCCAAATTCGTCGAGGTGCTGGTGCCGGCGACGCGCCGCTACCGCTGGTTCCTGGTAACCGGCGCCGTGCTCATCATGCTGTGCGGAGCGGCTTCGCTGTTCGGCATTCCCGGCAAGCTTGCGCCGCTGCAGCTCGAGACCGATGCGCTGACGTATGTCAATCCGCGCGAGCCCGTGGCGCAGGATACGCGCCAATTCGTCCAGGCGAATGGCCTGGACGTGCAGGACTTGTGGCTGCAGACGCAACCCGGCCATGCGCTGGACCCGGAGTTTCTACGCAGCGTGCACTTGCTGGCGCATCGGCTCGAACAGCATCCCGGGATCAATGCCGTCGACGGACCCACCACGCTGCTGCGTTGGGCGCGTTATATCCAATCCGGCTCCGATGAGTTGCCCACGGCGCCGGAGGCGTGGCCGAAGCTCGCCGCGGATCTGGAGCAGATTCTTTTGACCGAGCCTGGCGCGCGCGGCTATGTCGACGTGGCAGATCTCTCCAGCGTGCGCTTGAGCATTCGCGGCCGCGCCGAAGTGTTCGGTCCTTCCGGCGCCATGCGAAAATTCATTCTGCAAACCTGGTACCAGGCACAGGCGAGCGATCCTAATTTCCGCACCGTGCAGGGTCAAATGGCGGGCAACGGCGTGCTGTCGGCCATCATTACCGAGCGGTTGCTGCCGACACTGACGCAAAGCTTTGCGATCACCGCCAGCGTTATTTTTCTTGCCTTTCTGGTGGTGTTTCGCAGCCCGTCGGCCCGGCTGATGACGATGATTCCCTCCTTTTTCGCCATCCTGTCGGTATTCATCGTCATGCGCGTGGGCGGCATTCCGCTCAACATCGCCACGATTCTCATCGGCTCGACCGTGCTCGGTGCAACCGAAAACGATCAGGTGCATTTTTTCTATCATCTTCAGGAAGGCCGCTCGAGCGGCACCACCAGCGGTGCACTCCAGCACGCGATGCTCACCGCCGGCCGGCCGATTCTCTTCGCAACGCTCATCAACACCAGCGGCTTTCTGGCCCTCACGCTATCGGATCTTCCACCGATGCGCCAGTTCGGCGTCGTGTCCGCGTCGGCATTCGTGTTGGCATTGATTGCCGACTTCACCGCACTTCCCGGCGCGCTCTGGATTTTGAGCCGCGAGACGCGGCGCAAACCGGCACCGGCGACGCTCAGCGAATAGCATCAGCGGACCTCACGGCGCAACATTAGTCTCAGCCTTGCGGATCGATCGGAACAGCGATGCTCCACTGAGTCGCTCCGTCCCCCGGCGTGATCGTGAGTTCGCCGTTCAACCTCGAAATGCGATGTGACATCGACGCGAATTCCGGCAGATTCGACAGGGCCGCGTGACTCATGCCGCCGCCGCTGTGCGAAATGCGCACGAGCAGGGTCGAATCGCTGACCGCGGCGCTCAGCGCGATCGATCGTGCTTGCAGCGAGGTCGACATGAGCCGCAGCGCCTCCTCGGCGATGCGATAGATCGCGATGGCGACATCGGGGTTGAGCACGGGCTCAGGTCCTGCCAACTCAGCGGTGCATTGAAGCGAAGAAACCGTGCAAAATTTACCCAAATGCCAGCGCATGGCCGCGAATAGCCCGACGTTTTCCAAAAGCGTCGGGCGCATTTCTTCTATCAGGGTACGCTTCAAGTCCACCGCCGCGCGCAAGGAGTCATGCGCCCGGCGAAGCTTGGCCTGCAGTTCGGGCGATTCCAACCGCGTTTCGACCCACGCGACATCCATCAACGCGCCCACCAACAAGCCGCCCAGATCGTCGTGCAGTTCGCGCGTCAATTGGCATCGCTCCACTTCGATAGTGGCCTGCAGATGCGACGCGAGCGCATTCTGGTCCGTCGATGATGGCTCGCGGGCTAGTGGACTGGTCGCGGAAGGCACGCGCTCAACTCCTGGAAACATGAAGACCGGGGGTCTCACTGTACCGCGCTCGCTGCGCGCGCGCCCGCCCTGAAATCCCCAGTAGCGCGTAGGGACTGACTGACAATGCTTGTCGGTGCGCGCCGCATGCCGCATTCCGGCAATCTTTGTCCTACAAATGCCGGACTAGTCTTCGGCCATGCGGCGAGCTTCAGTCATGGCGAGCATGCGGCTAGCCAGCGCGGAGATTTCCGGAATTTTGATCGTTTGGCCGCGCTTATACAGATTGATTGCATGGTGCTGATGCAGTGCAATTCCTTCCATGTACACGGAATGGAAATCCGGGCCCTGTTTCCCGCGCATGCGTTGCAAAATGTTTTCGTGCTCTTGGTCGAGCGCTCTCGGCACCGGTAGATTCTTTCGGGTTGCTATTCCGGCGATTTCCAACAGGGTTCTTTCGCAGTCTTGGACCAGGCGCGTGGCAAAATCGCGTACCTTGTCGGAGGTCTCCTGCGCGAGCGCCAATTGAGCCAGCTGCGCATCGGTCATGCACGTCATGGTTGCACTCGCGATAAATGCATCAGGCTGAATAGGCTCGATAGTGGGTCGATGACGCTTCATTTGCTCCCTGGGAAAAGGCCGCGCGGCTTACGGAACTCTACTTCGTGCTCTTCGCGCCCATCCAGGCTTTCATTACGACATTTACGGTAGGTGGAGTCTCACAAACTTGCCGGGCGAGCGGCGATATAGGCGCTTGCCCAAACCATAGCACGCCGCTTGCAGATTTTCGCGTCGACGGTGGATGCGCCCTTTAAAGACTCCGCGCACTGCCTCGTCCGCCCTCAGCAATCCCTTGCCGTGCAACTCGTCGAGCTTCATCTCGAGCAATACGAGATCGTGGTCCTGGCCCAGCAGCATCTCCAATTCGCGCGAGCGTCGCCGTATCTTCTTCAGTTTTGCCCCGAACAACGACCGCACCAGGCTGGCTTGGTTTGAAAGATATTTCACTTGCTTGCGCCATTCGTGCAATGTCTCCGGCGCGGGCTGCCTCAGGGCGGCGCCAAAGGCCGCGCGGCCCTGGCGATAGGTTTTCTTCATCCCGCGCCGCGCCGATTGAAGATCCAGTGCTTTGGCGGGCAAGGTTGCCATCCGCTGGTCGATCTTCTTCAAGCTCGCCGCACACTTGCGCATCGCCGCACCGGTAAGTTTGCGCCGGCTTGACGCCAGTTCGGCTCGTAGCAGGCGCCGCGCCTGCCTGGCATAGGCTTTGCAGCCTGCGACGTCATTGAGCCGGGGCAAAAGCTCGAGCGAGCGGAGCAACACCGCGGCGTCGCGCAGCGAGGTGAGCGGGCGCGCCGCGTCGCGCACCGCCTTGTTGAGTGCTCGATACGATGAGTCGCCCAGGGCCGCCCGCAGGAGGCGCAGAGCCGCTCGAATGCGCTTCATTTGCCGGCGCGACGAATGCACCGATTCATCGCCGCCACCGGACTTGAGGTTTGCAGCCTTGGCCAGCATGGCACGCACAGCGTTGCGCAGCGAATGCGCCGAGGACGTTTCGATCAGAATCGGCCGTGGGGAGCTCATGTCCGTCGTTGATGCCTCGCCATTGATTATGGCTCATCGGATGCGCAGGCGCACTGCACCAAGGCTCGCGAATGTTGGGACTTGAAAATGATTTGCGATAGGATTTATATGCGCCGGGTGGGGATGCCTTTAACAGGAGGGAATACTTATGAACGTTCGTGATTTGATTCCCTGGGCCCGAAACGATCGGGACCTCAGCCGCGTCCGATCAGAATCGATGAGCCCGGTGGTGAGCCTGCATCGTGAGATGAATCGGCTGTTCGATGACATGTTCCGCGGCGTGGATGATTCTCGGATGTGGGGAGGCCGCCGCGGCGAGTGGCCGAAGATGGACGTCGAGGAAACCGATAAGGATTATCGAGTGACCGCCGAGCTTCCCGGCATGGAAGAAGGCGACGTGGAGGTGCTGCTGCAAGACGGGATGCTCACCATCCGCGGAGAAAAGAAACTCGAAAACGAATCGCAGAACCGCACCTTCAGCGAGCGATTCTATGGACGCTTTGAGCGACAATTGTCTTTCGATCGTGATGTCGATGAGGACGGCGTCGGTGCCACGTTTAAAAATGGAGTTCTAACGGTGACGGTCCCAAAAACGGCGCAAGCGGTGGAACGGACCAAGCGGATTCCCATTAATGCGGCGGGCAAAGCGCACTGAAGCCGACTGCGGCGTGCGGGGCCCCAAGCTCCGCACGCCCTTTTACTTCGGTGCGAGCGGACAGAGGCCTGTGATGGGGCCGAAGGCCTGCTCGCCGCTCATCACTTTGACGACCTTGTAGTAGTCCCAGGGGTATTTGGATTCCTGCGGGGACTTGACCTGCATTACGTACATGTCGTGGATCATCACACCGTCGGCGCGGATGTATCCGCCCTTGGTGAACATGTCGTTGATCTTCATTTTCTTGAGTTCCAGCATCACTTTATCGGCGTCCGTGGTGCCGGCGGCCTTGACGGCATTCAGGTAGGTCATCGTTGCGGAGTAAGCCCCTGCCTGTGTCATCGAAGGATATTTCTTCATCTTGTTGAAATAGCGTTGGCCGAAGGCACGCGTCTCTGCATTCAAGTCCCAGTACCATGCGGTAGTCAGATAGAGGCCCTGGGCGGTCTTTAAGCCGAGGCTGTCAATGTTGTTGACGAAGACCAGCAGGCCGGCCGGCTGCATGGTCTGGGCAAGACCGAATTCGTTCGCGGACTTCAACGAATTGATGAAGTCGCCGCCCGCGTTGGCAAGCCCGAGCACCTGCGCGCCGGAAGCTTGTGCCTGGAGCAGAAAGGATGAGAAGTCCGAGGTTGACAGCGGAACGCGCACTGCACCCAAGTTCTTGCCGCCGTTCGCCTCCACAACCTTCGATGCCGCGGCCTGTAATTGACTCCCGAAGGAGTAGTCTGCCGTCAAATAGAACCAGGTCTTGCCACCGCCTTTCACGATCGCGGTGGCGGTGCCGTTGGCGAGTGCCGTCGTGTTGTAGACGTACTGAATGGTGTAGGCGGTGCACTCCTCGTTGACCAACGACGCGCCGGCGGACCCAACGACAAGATAGGGTACTTTCTTGGCGGCCATGATTTTGGCCATCGCGATGGCGACGCCGGTGTTCGCTCCGCCAAGCAGCATGTTTAGGCCACTCTGGTCAGTCCACGCTCGGACCTTCGAGGCGCCGATATCGGCTTTGTTCTGATGGTCAGCGAAAATCAGTACTATTTTTCGGCCGAGCACACTACCGCCGAAGTCGGCAATCGCCATCTTCGTGGCCTCTATGCCGCCTATCCCGCCCTCGTCCGAATACACACCGGTCAGGTCATCGATGACACCAATCACGACATCGTCGGAGACGGCTCGCGCGGGTGGTGGGCCGATGATCGCCGCTGCCGAGATCACCGCAAGGATAATGAGCTTCATGAACCGCATGCCTTTTGAAGGAGTCTGCACTGATCTTTTACGGTGTTGACATCCTCCCTTGCCTGAAGGCAAGGGATTCCTACGGCGCTACGCATGATCAAGCTCACGCATAGTCGCTTCGGTGGGTTCCTGCTTCACAGAGGACGGTTTCGTTCCGGTCTCGTGACCAGAACCAGAGCCTCGCTCTCCACAGGCTGCAACGCGGTATCCCCGCGCCAAGACATTCATTGCGCCGACCACATCGGCGTGATTCTCATAGCCACACTGCATACAGGCGAACCTAGCCTGGCTGGTGCGGTTCTGTGCGGCCACATAGTCACAGTCGGGACACGTCAGGCTCGTGTGGTGCGGTGGAACCGCCACTAATCGCCCACCCGCCCAGTTCAGTTTGTATTCCAACTGACGGCGGAACTCGAACCAGCCTTGGTCGAGAATGGCTTTGTTGAGTCCGGACTTGGCCCGCACGTTCTTGCCCGGTGCCTCAATACTGCCCTTGCTCGACTTGGACATGTTCCGTACCTGCAGGTCCTCGATAGACACCATCGCGTGGTTTTGGCTGATCTTGGTCGTGGCCTTGTGCAGGAAGTCGCGCCGGGCATTGCCGATTCTGGCGTGGACGGCTTGCACTCTCCTTTTCGCCTTGTGCCAGTTGCGGCTGAACTTCACCTTGCGGCTCATGGCCCGCTGATAGCGGCGCAGCCGTGCTTCGTGCCTTCTGAAACTGTCGAGCGGCTCCACATGGCTGCCATCGCTCAAGGTGGCGAAGCGAGTAATCCCTAAGTCGATGCCCACGTCTCGAGTGCTACTGGGGACGGGCCTCTCGACTGTCCGTTCGGTCTGAATGCTGGCGTACCACCGGCCGCCGGACTCGCTTAAGCTGATGTTCTTCGCCACGCCCAGCATCTCCCGGCTGTTGCGGTAACGAAGCCAGCCGAGCTTGGGCAAAAAGAGCCGGCTGTTGCCCTGCTCGACTTTGAATTGTCGGGCATCGGGGTAGCGAAAGCGCTCGCGCTGTCCCTTGCGCTTGAAGCGCGGGAAGTGCGCACCGCGCGCAAAGAAGTTCTGGAAGGCGCGCTCCAGGTCTTTCAGCGCCTGCTGCATTGGATGCGTGGGCGCATCCGCCAACCAGGGCGTCTCCGTGCCGTTCCGCCACTGCGTGAGCAACTGGCACAGCCCCGCGTAGCTGAGTCTCTTCTCCCCCCGTTCGTAGCGCTCCCTTTGCAGGGCCAGTGCCTTGTTGAAAACGAAGCGGCACGACCCCGCAAAGCGGCGCATGCGGCGCTGCTGCTCGCCGTTCGGCAGGATCTCGTACTTGTAGGCTTGAAGGCGCTGCACGGCTCACATTATATTTTCGCGTATGCGCCACAACAACGAAGATATTGGACGATTTACACACAATATTTTCATCAGCGTCTCCACGGACTTCGGCCCAGTCTTCGCCGCAAGGTGTGGCAGGGTAGCCTTGGCGGTTATTCGACCGTGCATCGAGGCAGCAGAACACGCCGCCTTACCGCCGGGAAGATCGCCTAAAGTCTGCGCGCTCTCCTTCCCCGCCCCTGAAAGGACGGGGTTTGACGCGCTTTTCTGGTCAAGGGAGGGGGACGGCTGACTATCGGGATACGATCTGAGCCAAACTTGGACCGAACAACGAAGTGCACGACCTGACATAAAGTTTGTCGCGCGCGGATTCCCGGATTGCCGCTTCTGGTGTCAGTGCACTGTCGGTCACCAGAACTTGGCTGAGATGTGGGTTCGCACAGAGAGCACGCAGGCCTTCGGCACTCGCAACATGCGTGATGACGGCGGACACCCGCAACGCACCGGCATCGTGAAATGACCCCGCAGCCCTCAGAAGGGTCTCGCCCGTCGCGCATAGATCATCGATCAAGAGCACGTGTCGACCCGCGGCGTGTCCCACAATCTGCTGCCCCGAGACATGCCCTGCGGCCCGACGCTTTTCCATGAACAGGAACTCCACGGCCCGGCCGAGCCGCCTTTCGAGGTGCTCGCGAAACAACTGCGCCCGTTTGATCCCGCCGATGTCCGGTGAGGCGACCGCAAGTGGGTCGCTGAGAGGCTGCTCTGCGAGCCAATCGATAAAAATCGGCCGTGCCGTGAGGTGATCGACTGGAACGCGAAACGAATTGTCGAGCGCGCCAAGGTCGTGCACATCCAGTGCAATGAGATGTGTCATTCCGGCGGCCTCCAACAGCTCGGCCACATAGCGCGTGTGCACCGGATCACAGCTTTCGGTGCGTCGTTCCTGGCGCGCATAGGCAAGATAAGGGATGAGAGCTATCCGCGAACGCGCTCCCGCATCGCGCAGTGAGCCGAGCAAAAACAGCAGACGCACCAAGCGATCCGCTATCGGAGCCTCCGCCGTCGGCGCTAGCGTTTGCACGACGCATACATCCCGATTCCCGACCGCGACCAGGGGACGCAGGGCGAACTCCCCGCCGGCAAACCGCCGTTCCTCGATGGCCGCCCACTCCCAATTCGCCGCCTGCGCGATGGTACGCCCGAGGCTCTCGCTTTCCGGCGGGGCTATTAGGTAGGGAGGCATGACGAGGACTCCTAGCTGTAGGGCTAAAGCGGCAGGCGCATAAAGACGCTCTCGGGCAGAGCCCGAACGACGAACATGATTGGCCGCCAGAACCAGGGTAGATATACGGTGCTGCGTTTGCGTTCGAGGGCGCGAACGATGCCGCGCCCAATGCGCGCGGGCTTCGCCCATAGCACTCCTTTGCGAAAGGCCGCAGTCATCGGCGTATCGACGAAGCCGGGTTTGATCGTGACGACCGCAACACCGCAAGGACGCAATCGCTGGCGCAAGCCGGAAAGGAAAGCCGTCGCCAGCGCCTTGGCGCTCCCATAGACATAGTTGCTGCCGCGACCGCGGTCTCCAGCCACGGATGAGATGACCGCGATGGTGCCGGCACGCCGCTGCTCCATGCGATTCGCGAGGCGAGTGAGCAGAGCCACGACGGAGATCGCGTTCGTGTGCAGCTCACGCACCGTCAATTCCACCGAGCTCTCGCACCGCTTCTGATCGGGAAGGGTTCCGTAGGCAATCAGGGCGATGTCGATAGCGCCGAGAAAACTTTCGGCCCGCTCGAGCATGGCCTCGTGGGCAGACAGATCGTTCGCATCCAGAGACTCGGTTGCGATACGCGGGGCACCGCGCACGGTGAGGTCCGCGGCGATCGCCGCGAGCGTTTGCTCGTTACGCGCCACCAGATAGAGCGCATCGCCGCGGGCCGCCAGCAAGCGTTCGGTCGCCTCGGCAATCGCGGACGTGGCACCGATGACGAGAATTCGGTTCACGCGCGCACCGTTGGGGGTGCTGCGCCGTCGAGCACAACTTCGCCCTGGGTCATCCGCCGCCAGAAGCCCGAGGAGCAAGCCGGGTCCACATAGCGCGCGAATTCGCGCCAACGCGGATAAGTACGGCGGAACAGCTCGGCCGGCATGCGGGCATCCTTCGCCGGATACAGCCGCCCGCCGGCTGCGGCAAGGATCTCATCCAGCTGTGTGAACAAACGCTCGATCCGAGCGCCGGTGTTGGGAAAATCAAGCGCCAGAGTTACGCCGCACCGCGGGAAGGACAGCATGCCCGGTGAGCTCAGGTTCCCGAACTGCTTGAGCACGGCGAGAAACGAGCCCTGGCCGCTGCGTGCAATTTTCTCGAGCAGCTGCGCGGTCGCCTCCGGTCCTGTCTGCTCCGGAATGACACACTGATACTGATAGAACCCACGTGGACCGTAGAGCCGATTCCAGTTAGCCACGCTGTCCAGTGGAAATAAGACGCTCTGAAAGTGTTCCCGGCGGCGGCGCCTGATACCCGGGCGATGATAGTACAAGAAGTTGAAGAGCCGCAGCGTTGCGGCGTTGACCAGAGAGAACGGGGCCATGAAGGGCATGGCTAGGTGCCCCATTCGAACCTTTGCGTGCCCCATCGGGTTTGCCGAATGATTGGCCCGCTGGAACAGACCCCGTCCCAGATTTCTTCCGCGAGACAGGCAGTCGATCCATGCGACTGTGTACTCGAAGTTCTGGTCGGAGAGCTCACTGAGGCGGAAGAATTCATCGAGATTCGCGAACCTGATGATCTCCAGATCCATCCCGGCTCCCGGGGTGCGTTGCAACTGCAGCTGCGCGCAGGTAATGAGGCCCGTCAATCCGAGACCTCCGATGGTCGCCCCAAAAAAGTCCGCGTGCGCCTCGGGGGAGCAAGTCAGCCGCTGACCGTCCGAGCGGAGCAGCTCGAACTGTCTGACGTGGCGTCCGAAGGTCCCTGCCCGGTGATGATTCTTGCCGTGGACATCATTGGCAATAGCGCCCCCGACCGTAACGGCGGCGGTCCCTGGGACGACCGCAAGAAACCAACCGGCGGGTACCGTCAACTGAAGGATGTCTGCCAGCAGGATGCCGGCCTCGCAAGTAATAAGGCCCGCGTCGCGATCGAAGCCAATGAAGCGATCCAGCGACCGCGTCAGCAGCAGCGCGCCGCCCGGATTCAGGCAGCTGTCGCCATAACTGCGGCCGTTACCGTAGGGCAGGATGGTGGCACCGACGGGAATGGCTGGAAACGCAGCGTAGCGGCTTCGCAACCCATACATGACGGATGACGAGTGAGCCAGATTTCCCCAAGAAGAAACAGTTTGCGAGGCCATCGAGTCTACAATGCCACGAGGACCGTGATCCCGGCCAGCACACCCAGCCCAGACTCGCGCCATTGAGGGCATAAACGACAGGACGCTGCGCGGCCACGCGGAGCACGACTATCGCCCACTATCGGCATCAAGCAAAACGTTTTGACGGCGAATCTCACGGTAAAATCGGATTGGCGCGCAAGGAACTCGATGCTTTTCAAGTGATTACGAGTGTTGGAGACAATTGAGTAGGAGTGACGATGGCGAACATATTTGATCCGCAACAGCAAGATTCGATCACGCGAGGCGCTCCGAATAAGCAGCGGCGGGACTTGATCACTTCCCTCATGGTACTGCGTGTCTCGGCAGGCTACTCGCGTTGCAAGGCGCTGTGCAGGTCATCATTGAGGATCGCAACGCTCCTGTGTGCGCTCTTAATGACAGTTCAAGGTTATGCGGAGAGCCTGGGTCACACCCAGATCGGAAGTCTCCCCAGACCAGGGCTTTTCACCTTTTTTTTTCTTGCGGACACATCCAAATTATTGCCGCTCCCTGGCGAAGGAATTCGAGACGATCGGCCTTTTCCAAAGCGCGGGATCATTTACACGAAGCGCGCCGGCTTCGTCGACCTCGCCCATGTCTTCAACACCGTTTTGTGGGCAAATGCCACGTCGAATACAGTCGCGGCGGGCTTGCGCCAAGACCAGAATTCGATTTGGATACGCAGGTTCGAGCATAGCGAAGTCTCGATCCTCTTTGCGTCTTCCCCGGTAGGCTCCGAGATTGCCGGCCTTGATTCTGAGCAGAGAATCCAAGCCGTGTCGCGGATCACGGGCGAGTGCGTTGCAAGTGAGCTTGGGACATGGCACGAAATCATCACCTGGTTCGGCTACAAGACGACATATGTATGGAGCGAGAAGCCGTCGGCTTTTACATACGAAGACTTGGTGTCCCACTTCGTAGGAGTTCAAGTTTTTGAAGCGATTCCTGGCGAACCGGATCGCGCGAAGTTCGGAAGTGCATTGAGACGGGTTCTGGCCAACCTTGGGCTCGTCGACAAAAAATTGGCATCAAAAGCTGTCCATAGCGTCAAAGGACTGTGGTGGGGACCATGGCTCTACACCAGACGAATGTTGGACATCGGCGAGAAGGACGGTCTCGTCCATCCTTGGACGGTGCCCGGAGCAGAAGACGACCTGCATGATAGCA
>Ga0210400_10003012_pt1 | contig 15093 bp, 11 predicted proteins | sample IncBWH26MmetaG_FD_155456 | JGI IMG/M metagenome (GOLD analysis project Ga0210400, IMG submission 155456) | Forest soil microbial communities from Barre Woods Harvard Forest LTER site, Petersham, Massachusetts, United States - Inc-BW-H-26-M | ecosystem: Environmental > Terrestrial > Soil >... | reverse complement strand
ATGAAGGAATAGCAGATTGTGGACCCGACAAAGTTAAAGCCTCGCTTCTTGAGGTCTTTGCTCATGGCGTCCGATTCCGGCGTGCTCGCCGGAACCTGCTTCATTGACTTGGGCGAGTTCACACGCGGCTTACCGCCCACGAATTGCCAGATGTATGCGTCGAAGCTGCCGAATTCTTTTTGGACTCCCAGAAACGCCTTGGCATTGCCCACGGCCGACGCGACTTTGAGTTTATTGCGGACGATGCCGGGATCGCGCAACAGGCGATCCAGTTTGCGGCGGTCGTAGCGCGCGACGCGTGCCGGATCGAATCCGTCGAAAGCCTTGCGGTAGTTCTCGCGCTTGTTCAGAATCGTATTCCAACTCAGCCCGGCTTGAGCGCCTTCGAGAATGAGGAATTCAAAGAGCGTGCGGTCGTCGTGCGCTGGCACGCCCCATTCCTCGTCGTGATAGCGAATCGAGAGTTCATTGCTTGCCCAGGGGCAGCGAACTGGTTGCGAAGAATTCTTCACGGAACGATCTTTCACCACAGGGTCACAGAGTCTCACTGGGGAAAGCAATAGGGTAAACGATTTCGAAATCTACTCCAGCGACTTTGGGTCCGACTTGTTCACGGGCGATTTGGCGTCGAGCAGGGAGACCAGCTCATGCGCGCAGGCTGGCATGCCGACTTTACCTTCGCGGATGATTTCTTTTGCGGTCAACTTTTTCTTGTACAGGTTCTCGTTGGCGCCGCCATCGGAACGCAGAGTCGAGCCTTCCAGAGAGACTCCAGCAAACAGGCCTTTGCTGCGCGAGTAGGAAAGAATTTCGGCGTTCATGACGATGTCGGTGGCGCCCTCGGCGGTACGTCCCTTGGGACCGGCAGCGGCCGAGGCGTCGGCTCCGAGTTTTACTTTGCTGTAGAGCAGGGATTCCGCGCCCTTGGGGTTCATAATGAGCAGGACGAAATCGGTGGCCTCTCCGCCTAATTGAAATCCGATGCTGACGCCTTCGAGCGCGTACAGAGCGGGAGCGCCCCATTTTCCCTTGTAGTGTTCGCCGCCACGGCAGACCATGACGCCGCGGCCATAGCTGCCGCCGATGCCGAATGCTCCCTTCTTCACGGAAGGCAGAATGATCAGGCATTCGGCTTTGTCGAGCAGGTCCTGGGGAATGTCGTCGGGGATGTTCAGAATCTCTTTGAGGACAACGCCGGCATCTTTGACGCGGTCTTCTTCGCGCTCGTCGTTGGCAGCGAAAGCGGATGTGGTCGAGATGAGCACGACGATAAAACCCGCGATGAGCTTCTTCATGAATCCCTCCAAGTTTAGATTTTAAGAAAAAATTAGATTTCAGGAAAGAAATCGATCGGCACGTGTCACTATGTTAAACCCTGAATGTTAAACCCTGAATCTGACTGGCTAACGGCGGGAGCCTCCCGTTAGTACATGGTGGTTGCGTAACTGAAAGATTTTGCACGTTTTATGCCATGACCAAACGTGTGCTCCTTTTGTAACTTGGCACTTTGGCGGTACGCTCCTAAAGTCAATCAGATAGCGGGGTCCAGCGCGGACCTGATTTCGGCCTCCGGCGTGCATCTAATATCTTAGGAGTGTCGTTAGAGCGGTTTAGAGTGCAAAATTTGGATTTTTCGGGCATGAAGTACACGAACTTAAATCTTCGCTTGCTGACGCTTTTGCTGGCAACCTTTTTGACGGTGGGCCAGTCACGGGGGCAGTCTGCGTATGTGTCAGGGGCGCCGAAACTCAGCGCTGCGAACCTGGCGAGCGGGACGGATGGCTCATCCGATCCTGGTGATGATCCACAGAGCGCGATGGTCACCCTGCACGCGCGGGTGAATGAGGTCAACGTACTGTTCATCGCGACCGACAAGCACGGCAAATTCGTGCGCGACCTGAATCAAAGCGATTTCAATATTCTCGACGACCACAAACCGCCGCAGGCAATTCTGAACTTCCGGCGGGAGACTGATCTGCCGTTGCACCTTGGGCTGCTGGTTGACGTCAGCGGGTCGGTGGACGGCCGGTTTGATTTCGAGCAGACCGCGGCCACCAGTTTTCTGCAGCACACGCTGCGCGCCGGATTCGACAAGGCCTTCATCGTCGGGTTCAACAGCCACAGCCTGATGGCCCAGGATTACACCGACGACGTGAATTTGCTCTCGGTGGGTGTGCACAAGCTGCACGATGGCGGAGGAACGGCGCTGTACGACGCGGTTTATAAAGCGTGTAAAGAAAAATTCCTGAAGGACCGCCCCGATCATCCGGTGCGGAAGGCGATCGTGATCGTGAGCGATGGAGAAGATAACCAGAGCGAAATCTCGAAGGCGCAGGCCATCGAGATGGCGCAGCGTTCGGAAGTGATCATCTACGCGATTTCGACCGACGACAGTGGCCTGGTGATGCGCGGAGACAAAGTGCTCGAACAGTTGGCCGAAGCGACTGGCGGGCGCGCTTTCTTCCCGTTCAAGATGAAGGATATTACACACTCGTTCGCCGCCATCGAAGACGAGTTGCGCAGCCAGTACGTGGTTTCTTACAAGCCCGCCAATTTTGACGCCGATGGACGCTACCGCTCCATTGAAATCTCTTCGCTGAAGAAAGACCTGCAGGTACGGGCGCGCAAGGGGTATTTCGCGCCGCAGCAGTAGGCTCGGCTTCCGGCTCTCGGCTTCCGCCCTCACTTCCCACCGTTCTTCCACGCCTGTGAAATTGTTATCGCAGAATGCAAAGGCTCGCGCGTGTTCGCGTTTGCCCGGGCGGTCTTCCTGTGTTAACGTCCCATTGATTTCTGGTTCTGGAATTTCCATTCGGACTGCAGATCTCAACTGAGGAGCGCTCATGATTGGCATCGCAATTCTGGTCATTCTGGTGGTCATCGCCGTGGTGCTGGTCGGCATGTACAACAGCCTGGTGCAACTGCGGGTGCGCTGCGATTCGGCATGGTCCGACATTGATGTGCAGCTGAAACGGCGGCACGATCTGATTCCGAACCTGGTCGAGACCGTGAAGGGATACGCGGCGCACGAGAAGGGGACGTTTGAGAATATCGCCAAGTTCCGCTCGCAGGCCATGCAGGCGACCACGCCGGAGGGTAAGGCGCTTGCGGAGAATCAGCTCACGGGCGCGTTGAAGAGCCTGTTCGCCGTGGCGGAGAATTATCCGGAGCTCAAGGCTTCGGAGCAGTTCACCCAACTGCAGGGATCGCTGAGCGAGACAGAAGACTCGATTCAGAATGCGCGGCGCTATTACAACGCGGTGGTGCGCGACTTAAATACGAAGATTCAGGTCTTCCCGACGAATATTCTGGCGGGGATGTTCAACTTCACGCCGCGGCAGTTCTTTGAGACCACGGACGCCGATCGAGAGCCGGTGCAGGTGAAGTTTTAAGAGATTGAGTGATTGAGTGATTGAGAAATTGGGTAATTTGAAAACCGCAAGAGCTATTCTTTTCGCGCTGCTCGTCTGCTTCCTTACGGGCGCTGCACAGGCCAAATCCTGGCGGGTCGGCGACTTTCAGGACAACATTATCGTCAGCGAAGATGGCAGCGCGGTAGTGACCGAGCGCATCACGCTGGTGTTCGTGGGCGAATGGCACGGGATTCATCGCACGATTCCGATTGAATATCCCGGGCCGAACGGGACGAACTACGAACTCTTTGTCGAAGTCACCAGCATCACCGAGGGCGGCGGTGGCAAACTCAAATACGATTCGTCGACGGCGAACGGCTCCCGCGATCTGAAGATTTACCTTCCTGACGCAGTCGATGCGACGCGGACGGTCGAGATCACCTACCTGGTGCGTAACGGCACGCGCTTCTTCGGCAGCCACGACGAATTTTACTGGAACGTTACGGGGAATGACTGGCCGGTGCCCATTGATCATGCGGCGGCGACGGTGATGTTCCCGGGCGCGGCGGCGGGATCGCTCAGTGCGCAGGCGTTCACCGGGGTTTACGGGTCGAAGCAGCGCGATGCCAGCGCGAAGATCGCGGGCGCGGAGGCGCAGTTCGAGACCAGTAACTCACTGCCCATGCGCGGCGGGTTGACCATCGACGTTTATATTCCGAAGGACATTCTCAAAGAGCCGAGCGCTCTGACGAAATTTTTCTGGTTTGTGGGCGGCAATCCGATTGTGTTTTTGCCGCTGGTTACTTTGATTGGAATGTTCGGGTTGTGGTGGTTGAAGGGACGCGACCCGGATCCCGGAATGTCGGTGGCGCCGATGTACGAGCCGCCGGCCGGGATTTCCCCCGCGGAAGCGGGCACGCTGCTCGAGGACACGATCCATCCCCGCGACATTACATCGACCATTGTCGATCTGGCGGTGCGGGGATACATCAAGATCGAAGAGACGGCGGAGAAGACGCTGGTGTTCACGAATAAGGATTATGTGTTTCACCTGCTAAAACCGCGCGAGCAGTGGGGCGCGGACCTGGCTCCGCACGAGCGCGTGATGCTGGAGAATATTTTTGCCGGCGGCGACGAGACGCGCTTGTCCAGCTTGAAGAACCGCTTCTACACGTCTGTTCCGGTGATCCGCCAGGACATTATGGCGGCGCTGAAGCGAAAGGGAATTTATCTGCTCGATCCGGAGTCGGCGAACGGATACAGCGTGGGGATGGCGGTCGCGATCATAGCGCTGTTAGCGCTTCTGCAGTATCTGGGGTGGGCGAACTTTTTCAACTCCGCGCCGTTGCTGATCGTATGTGTACCCCTGTCGGCGCTGATCTGGTGGTTGTTTGCGCGCGTGATGAGCGCGAAGACGGTGAAGGGAGCACAGACTCGCATCGCGGTGCTCGGCTTCCAGGAGTTTATGAATCGGGTGGATGCGGAACGGCTCAAGGTGATGCCGCCGACGACGTTTGAAAAGTTTCTGCCCTACGCCATGGCGCTCGGCGTGGAGCACCACTGGGCGCAGGCGTTTACCGGGATCGTGCAGAATCCGCCGACGTGGTATGTGGGGCCGGGCGGGTATGTGGGGGGATTCAATCCGATTTTCTTTTCGAGTTCGATGCATAGCATGGCGACGGATATGCATCAGGTATTTGTGTCGGCTCCGCGCGCCAGTTCGACCGGGTCGGGGTTTGGTGGAGGAGGCGGCGGGGGCGGAGGGTTCTCCGGCGGAGGATTTGGCGGTGGGGGTGGGGGAGCTTTCTAGGCTGGAGCGATGATGAGATTTGTTTGTGGACTAACTCTCCTGCTCGCCCTCACGGCTCTTGATCTGTGCGCTCAACAAAGTGAGGCTACTCCGCCTTCCTTAACGGTACGCACGACTCTGGTGATGGTTCCGGTTCTGGTGACGAACCAGGCAGGGAAAGTAGTTTTTGGATTGACGGCAGACGATTTTGTGGTCACCGACAATGGCGTGCCGCAGAAGGTTGGGCTCGATCCGGAAACCGATTCGCAGCCGCTGGCGCTGGTCATCGTGGTCGAGACGGGCGGCGCGGGAGCCCGTCATCTCAGCGACTACCAGGAACTGAACTCGATTCTTGATGCGCTGATCGGAGACGTCGAGCACCAGGTTGCCGTGGTTGGCTTCGACAGCGCGCCACATCTGGTGATGCCGTTTACGTCGAGGACGGCCGACGCCGCACAGCAACTCTCTTCCCTCAACGAGGGCGATCAAGGCGCAGCCATTCTGGATGCGGTGTCGTTTGCGGTGGCTCAGCTGCGGATGCAACCGGCCAACTACCGGCGCGCGATCTTGCTGCTCAGCGAAACTATTGACCAGGGCAGCAAGACAACGCTCAATGAGGCGCTGCGCCTTATCAGCGACACGAACACGGCTATGTACAGTTTCGCTTTTTCGAGTACCGGCGCGGCCGTCTCGCACGAGGCCTCCAAGTTGAACAACGATACTCCAGGGCCGGCGCACGGATGCTTCAGCCGCCAGGGCGCCGATGCCGAATATGAAGGCCACTACAACAAGCAGGTTCTCGACTGCATCAGCCAACTGGCGCCGCCGGTGCGGCTGGCCACCATGACATTTCTGACGGCGCGAAATTCGCTGCGCAGCAAGACCGCCGAATCCATCGCACAACTGGCAGGGGGAGAATTCTTTCGCTTCCACAATGCCAAAGATCTGAAAGCAAATCTGATCACGGTTTCTAACGACGTGCCGAACTACTATGTGTTGAGCTTCCGGCCCACGTCGCTTGCGCCCGGCCTGCACGCGTTGCACGTGGAAACGAAGGACCGTCCGCACCTGGTGGCGAAGGCGCGACGCGAGTACTGGATCGACGACGATTCGGTGCACTGAACGCCGAGGAAGCGCGGGTAAGCGGGTTGATACTACATTCCAACTATTGACCGCATCCCGGGCTCACCTATAATCGGCGCACTTCTTTTCCGGGGTTCGATCGTTGATCGCCGATCGCGTGAACGTGAAATCCAGATATGTCCGGCCAGTCGTCACTGCCATCTGCGTGCTCGCCGCGCTGTGGGTGATGTGTTGCGTCGCGCTGTACAGCGTGATGCAGCAATCGCCGGAGCAGTTCGGTCGGGTAATGGCTAAAATTCCGGGACCCGTTCCCTTCCTGATTTTTCCCTTCGAGACACTCTGGATGCGCGCCCGCGCTGGCGCGTTGCAGGTAGGCAGTCCCGCGCCTGACTTCGCGCTGACCAAGCTCGAAAAAACCGCGCAGGTCCAACTATCCGCTCTCACCGCGCAGCAGAAGCCGGTGGTGCTGGTGTTTGGCAGCTATACCTGACCTCCTTTTCGGCGGGAGGTTCCTGCCCTCAACAAACTCTACGAGCAATTCGGAAACCAGGTTACGTTCCTCGTGGTCTACATCACCGAGGCGCATCCCACCGACGTTTGGCAGACGGAAAGCAACCTCAAGGACAAGGTTGTCTTCGCCAGCCCTCGCAGTGAAGACGAACGTGGATTCGTGGCCGGAGCTTGCGTGCGCAAGCTGGGAATTGAAATTCCTGCAGTGCTCGATGAGTTCGGCAATTCGACGGAGAGTGCATACACGGCGTGGCCGGACCGGCTTTACTTGATCGATGCGGCGGGGCGGGTGGCGTATAAGAGCCGGCCGGGACCGTTCGGCTTCCACGCCGACCAACTGAAAGCAGCCATACTCAAGGTAGTTCCGGTTCAGTAGCCCAGCCCAAGAGTACCGCTAGTAGAAAGTGCTTCCAGCAATCAAGAAAAAGGGCCGCGAGGTTATCGCGGCCCATTTTGTTTTCAGGGTGCTTGGGGTTTATTGTTCGCCGAGAGAAACACTGCTGCCCCACATGGCGTTGCTGCCCCACATCGCATTACTTCCCCACATGGCGTTGCTGCCCCACATCGCATTGCTCCCCCACATGGCATTGCTGCCCCACATGGCGTTGCTGCCCCAGAGAGCACTGCTGGGCGAACCCGACAGCGCCGACGAGGACGTGCCGGTGACAAATTGTGAACCGCCCCACACGGCCGCATAGGACCAGGCAGAAGAAGTGTTCCAGACTGAGGACCGGTTTGGGGCGAGAGAGACGGTGTCAGAGCTGCCATTGAACGTGGCTACGGGGGACATGGCGCTCCCGGTTGAGACGGCAGTGCTGTTCAGCGCGGCTTCGACATCCACGTAGCCGGCGCCAATCGTGAAGACATCATACTGATCGGTGTAGGTGATTCCCGTGGTCGGATCGGTCGTGCTGCTGGACTGCGGGAAGGTCTTGTAGGCGGTAAGCATCAGCCGCGCTTTAACCTGATCGGGGGTGAGCCGCGGACTCTTCTGCAAGAGATCGGCCACAACCCCGCTCACGATGCCAGCCGCCATGCTGGTGCCGCTCAGTGTGACATAACTGGACGACGATGCGCTGCTGCCCCCGTTGACGTAGTAGCTGTAAGGAACCCGGTTGCCGGGATATTCGTTGTAGAGCGTGGAATTAGGAGCCTCCAGCGAAGTCAAGAGGTTGCCAGGGGCGACGAGGTCTGGCTTCACCACCGCGTCCACCACTGTCGGACCTTTGGAGCTGTAGCTGGCAATGAGGTCATCGGTGCGAGTCGGAGTGCCCATGGGCTTCATGGCGCCAACGGTGATCACGTAAGGATCGTTGCCCGGCGAGGTGACCGTGGCGTAACCGTCCGTGGGCTGATAGCGGCCATTGTTGCCCGCGGCCACGACCACTACGATGCCATTCTTCCAGGCCTGTTCGACGGCCTGGCAGAGAGGATCGCGGGAATACGTCTCGTAGACAGCGCGGCCTAACGACAGGTTGATCACACGAATGTTGTAGGTCGACTTCAGAGCGATCGCCCGGTTGATAGCGGCGATCACTCCGCTATCGGTTCCGGCGCCGTTGGCATCGAGTACGCGCAGGTTGACGATGTTCGCGCCGGGCGCGATGCCCTTGAACGTCTTGGTGTAGAGCGGCCCGGTGGAACTGAGGCCGTCGCCGGCGATGAGGCCCGCGATGTGAGTGCCGTGACCGTACTGGTCGGTCGTGGAAGAATTTCCCGATACAAAGGACTGCTGATACACGACGCGCGAGACGGGAAGAACGCCCTGATACAGATCGGCGTGATTGCTTACGCCGCTATCGATCAGAGCGATGCCAATTCCCGCTCCGGTGTAGTTCGACTGCCAGGCGTACTCCGCGTTCACTGCTGCGGCAGCGTTGCTGAGTGTCGGCGTCAATGGCCGGTCGGTGCTGATGTAGACGACGTTGGACTGCTGCGAAAGGCTGTTGATGCCGTTGCCGTCCAGCAGCGCAACCACGCCGTTAATGATCGGCAAGTCGCCCAGAATCGTACCGCCAAGTTTCACAATGTCGTTGAGCAGGCAGTCCACAAGGCCGAGCAGACCGCTGCAATTTAACTGCGTTCCAGGCGCATACTGCACGATCACCTGTACCTTTTGCGTCCCGTTATAGCCCTGCAGTTCGGGCGAAAGTTTTGGGTTGCTGGCATGCGCCAGCGACACGGTGCCAAACAATAAAACAAATACCAACGCGATTCTCTTCATATCCCCCCACCCTCAAGTTCAAAGCGCCATCGGCGCGTAACTACTCCCCCAAGTGACCTTTACATGTGCAGGCGCGGGTCCAAATCGGATACCGGATATTGCTTATTTATCAATGACTTAGATGGGGCAGCGTGGAGCTGAAATGGGCACTTTGTCCCACCGGGTGGGCGTGGGACAAGTTGTCACGGGCAGAGAGCGGTTCAGAGGTGCTTGCAGCCCAGGCCGCTTCGACGTAAGTGGCTGATTTGCCAAGGAAACGATGGTAATCAGCGGACGTCTTTTTGGGCGGACATGCCTCTGCATTTCGTCGAAAATTTGAATACTTATCATGTCCTGGGTCCGCTCTATTGGCGCGCATGTCTTTATCGCCGGCATGGCTTTGGCCGGAGCACTGTGTCTCACGTTTGCGTTGTGGCACTGGCAATCGAACGATCCGCTGAAGTTCGTTTGTTATCTGATCGCGGCGTTGCTGGCGTCATCGCTCAAGGTGACTCTGCCCGGCCTGGATGCAACGCTTTCGGTCAACTTCCTGTTCACGCTGCTGGGAATTCTGGAACTGAGCCTGCCGGAGACGCTGCTGATTGTCCTGGCTTGCACGGTGGGCCAGGCTTACTGGAAGCCGGCGAGGCGAGTGAAGCTGGTGCACTTGCTGTTCAACTGGTCGCAGCTGACGGTTTCCAGCGCGATCGCCTACGGCGCGTACAAACTGGTTGCGCTTCACGTTCTGCACGCGCCTGGACCTCTGGCGCTTCTAGCCGCGGCAATCACGCACTTCGGATGCAACACGGCGGCCATGTCGACCATTATCGGCTTGACCGAAGATAAGCCGATTCCGAAGGTCTGGAACGACAGCTATCTGTGGTCTTTCCCTTATTACATGGTCGGAGCCGCCGCGGCCGGGCTGGTTCACTTCCTCAATGGGCACATCGGATGGCAATCGTCTCTGCTGGTGCTGCCGCCGATTTATCTGATGTACCGCTCCTATCGTCTATATCTCGGGAAGCTCGACGCGGAGAAGCGACACGCCGAACAGGTTTCCAGCCTGCACTTGCGAACGATTGAAGCGCTCGCGCTGGCCATTGAGGCAAAGGACGAGACTACTGGCGAACACTTGCAGCGGGTGCGGATCTACGCCATGGAACTGGCGAAAGAACTGGGCTTGAGCGAGGACGAAACCGAGGCGCTGCGGGCAGCGTCGGTACTGCACGACATCGGGAAGCTGGCGGTGCCGGAGCACATTATTTCGAAGCCGGGAAAATTGACGCCGGAAGAATTCGAGAAGATGAAGATCCATCCCATCGTTGGGGCGGAGATTCTGGAGCAGGTGCACTTTCCGTATCCCGTGGTGCCGATCGTGCGGGCGCATCACGAGAAGTGGGATGGCAGCGGTTATCCCAACGGACTGGCCGGAGAGGATATTCCGATTGGGGCGCGCATTCTGGCCGCGGTGGACTGCCTGGATGCGTTGGCGTCGGACCGGCAATACCGCAAGGCGCTGCCGTTGCACGAAGCCATGGCCAAGGTGGTGGCGGATGCGGGGAAGAGTTTTGATCCGAAGGTGGTGGCGATTCTGAATCGCCGCTATATCGAACTGGAAAAACTGGCGACGCAGGAGCCGTTGCAAGCTCCGCCGAAATTGTCCACCGATATTAAGGTCGCGCGCGGTTCCGCGCCGGCAGCGGGTTTTGCCGAGTCGGCGGACTCGGATGCCAACACTCTCAAGCCGGGCGGGGATGCGATTTCGCGCGTGGCGGCTGCGCGGGAACAATGTCAGGAAATTTTGCAGTTCGTGCGCCAGCCGGGCGCGTTTCCGCATGTCGATCTAAAACCGGAGGACATTTTTTCTCTGCTCGCGGTGCGGCTGAAGAAACTGGTGCCGCACGATTCCATGGCGGTGTATTGTCCGACGGACGGAACGCTGACGGCGGAGTTTGTGAGCGGAGAAAACTTCCGGCTGTTCTCGTCGCTGAGGATTCCGGAGGGTGAAGGCCTCTCGGGATGGGTCGCGCAAAATCATAAGGCGATTTTGAATGGCAATCCGTCGGTTGAACCGGGATATCTGAACGATCCCACAAAGTACAGCACGCTGCGCTCGGCGCTGGCCGTTCCGCTCGAAGCACCGGCAGGAGTGGCGGCGGTGCTGGCGCTGTATCGCGCCGGGCAGGATGCGTTCACGGAAGACGATCTACGCGTGGTGGAAGCGGTGGGAGACGGGCTGGGGACTGCCATCGCCACGGCGCGCAAGCCTAAGGCTACGGGGATCGGCGCTGGCGCGAGGTAGGGAGAGTTCTTTTCGGTTTCGACTGAGCGCGGGCGGGACGCCCCCGCGACAGCCGGCGGGACGCCGGCGCTACGCGAACCCGCGCTACATGACTTTCCTTAATTACTCGACCATTACTCCATTTCGAAGCTCAGATATTGCAGGCCGCCGTCGCGTTCGACTTGCAGCACAACCGGATCGCCAGGCTTCAGGGCGCGCACGGTGGTGCGAAGCGTGTCCATGGAATCGATAGCAGTCGTGTTGAGCTGGTGGATGATGTCGCCGGCCTGCAGGCCGGTGTCGGGAAGAATGAGATCAGCAGCGCGCCCCACCACGACGACTCCCGAGGGAATGCGCAGCGCGCCCAGGCGCGAGCGCAGATCGTCGGTGAGATCGATCCCCAGAATTCCCAGGCGCGAGACCAGACTGTTCTCTGGACTGACCGCGTCGAGAAGTTCGTCCATGTGATCGTGCTGCTCGATCGCGGGAACGTAGAGAATTTTCTTTTCGGCGCCGCGGAGAATCTCCAGCTTCACCACCTGGTCGAGGCGGTGCAAATACAACGCGGCGGAAAGCGACGGGAGAGTCTCGATACGCCGATCATCGGCAGTAAGAATGATGTCCTCAATTTTCAGGCCGGCGGCGGCGGCCGGACCGTCGGGCTTTACGTCATCGACCACGACGCCCCAGCGCTGCGGCAGGTGCAGGCCTTCGGCCAGGGTGGGAGTGATCTCCTGCGCACCCGCACCAATTTCGACCCGATGGACGTGGCCGTACTTGCGCAGGCTGTGATAAACGAAATCGACGACGCGCGCGGGAATGGCGAAACCCAAACCTTCGCTGCCTCCGCCTTGCGACAGGATGAAAGTGTTGATGCCGAGAACCACGCCGTTCGTATCCACTAGCGGGCCTCCGCTGTTGCCGGGATTGATGGGAGCGTCGGTCTGCAAGTAAGTGAGCGACTTGCTGGGATCGGGTTGACGGGCGATTGCGCTGACCACTCCCATGGTGACCGAATTCTGCAGGCCTTCGGGACTGCCGATGGCGAACACGAGTTGGCCGACGTGAGGCCGCTGCGGGCTGACCAGGGGAAGCGTGGGCAGATCGGTGTCTTCGATTTTGAGCAGTGCGAGATCGGTATCCTTGTGCTGGCCGATGAGTTTCGCCTCCACAATCCGGCGCTTCCCGACGGGCACCTGTCCGGCGGAGTCGCCCATGGGCAGCGGCAAGGCGACGCGAATGCGTTGCGCGCCTTCGACCACGTGAGCGTTGGTCATAATATAGCCGCCCGAGTCGACGATCACTCCCGAACCGACCGCGTGCTGGCGGACGATAAAGGCGGTCTGGGATTTGTCGTCCCCGCTCTCGCGCAGCGGCCCGTATCCGGTGACGAGAATCTGCACCACCGCCGGGGAAACTCTGGCAGCGAGGCTTTCGAGGGCGTTGTTCAGCTTTTCCAGGGTCTCGTTGCCCTCGGCGGCGCGGGCATCGGAGGCATTGGCCTTGCCTGTGTCCTTATGCGGCGCTGCTACTTGAGCAAACGCCGGTTGAGATTCACTCGAAAGAGCGCATAGCGTGCACAGGACCAGAACTCGCACCAACAGGCTGACACGTTGCCGAACCCGACCGGCATTTCCTGGGAAATGGATCAATGGCATGATTCGCTCCTCTGACAAACTCGCCTGTCTGCATTCTGACAGAACTTCCCTCCCCATGACGACTCCACGCGGCGCGATAGGCCTTTGCTACTATTGGGGCTCCGTTACCAGGGCAACCATCGCCACCGTAGCGCTCATGGACTCGCACGCCCTCATCGCCGAAGTCTATCGCCGGATGTCGCTGCGCCATTCGACCAATGCGCCGCCTCCGAACGGGAGCGAAACGGAAAAAGATGTAGCGACGAGTCAGTACGCGTCCTCTCCTAAGGAAACTGGAAAAGACAGCAGAGTCTCAAAGTTGCTCATCGCGGGCGCGACTCTTAGTTGCGTCCTTCAGTTCGGATGGTTTGGCTCGAAGTGTTTCAACCAGATAGATTTCGACGGGATGGCGTATATAGGAATCGCCCATCACCTTCGCCAGGGCGAGTTTCACTCCGCCATCAATGCATTTCGTAGCCCCCTGATCTCGTGGCTGATCGCAAGCGTCTCTTTCGGAGGCTCGGACTATCTGCGTATAGGCAAGTTCGTGAGCATCATGAGTTTTGTATTGTGCATGGTGCTGCTCTATGCTTTCGCGGCGAGATTGTGGCATTCGAGGTTGGTTGCTTCTCTCGCGGTCTTGTTGTTCACGCTTGGTCGTGGTCTTTCCGTCGAAGCGATCTCGTCTGTAACGCCTGATTTCCTGTTTGCTGCGTTGGTGCTGGGCTACTTCATCGTCCTCTTGCGGTGTGTTCGCGATGACCAACTGCAAGACTGGTTCTTCCTCGGAGTTGTACACGCTCTGGCATTTCTGGCAAAGGCGTTCGCCCTTCCCTGGCTGGCTCTTTGCACGCTGACGGCACTGGCGCTCTCGGTAAAGGAATGGCGGGCGACGAGTGCGCGGCTTGGCACGGCTGCCTTGATTCCCCTGATCGTAGCGGCGGGGTGGGCTGGTGTGCTCCACTCCAAGTACGGGGTTTACACGACGGGCACGCAATTCAAAACGAATCTGCTGCAATGGACCTTGCGGGCCCACCCTGAACACGAAGAATCAAGATATGCGCTCTTGGAGGACACCTCCAAAGAGTTGGATGAGTACACCGTAGACGATCCGATGCCTCCACGGTCGTGGCGATGGAGCTATCACGTTGCCCTGAAGCAGGCTCTGCCAAAGATGATGATCGCCGAGGAGCGAAATATACCTCTGGCGTTGAAAGAACTGACGATCGTGGTGACGCCCGGTGTGGTCATCGCGTTTATTTTCATGATCGAAATTTTGGCAGGCAAAAGAAATCTGTACTCGGTGGAGTGGCGATTGGCTCTCGTCATCGCGCTCAGCGCCGTGAGTCTGGTCTTGGCATATTCCATGCTGACGTTTGACGGCCGTTATCTATTTCCACTCATTCCTTTGATCCTTGCCATCGCGACACGTTTCCTGATTGCCGACCCTTGGCTCAAGCACAATCAGTGGCGAAAAATCAGTGTCGCGTTGGTGGTTCTCGGCATATTCGCATCTCTCGTCTACCGATCGTCGCCGTATCGCGTTTTAACCAGGGACTTCAGAGTGGCCGGTTCTCAGGCCGGCTTAAGCTTGAAACGACAATCACCACCGTCTTCGACTTTGGTCAGCATCGGCTCTGGCCCTTTTCCAGAACACGGTCTGGGATGGGAAGCAGGCTATCAGGCCGCCTACTTTAGTGGTGATAGGCTCATTGGAACGATGGTTTCCTTGCCCAGCTCAAACGAACTGACTACGCTGCTGGCTGATCTCACGAAAGCTTCTCCCGATGCAATTGTGGTTTGGGGCAGACCCGCCGACACCAGATACGCCGGTTTGGTGCGGAATCTGACTTCTCAATATCCCCGCTCTGCGGTTGAGAAAATTACCGATCCCGTTCTTGGGGAGGTCGGAACGGTTGTGTTTGCTGCTCGATAACGGGTTTTAACCGGATTGCCTTCGCGATCAAACCCGGATGGTGCGATGCGATGGTTTTCGCCTTCTTCTTGGTTTCAGGCTTCTGAAGCATCCTCTACGATGCTCACGTGACGTCGTCTGCCGCACGAGCCCCCGGCGTGCCCGCACTTCAGAATGACCGCCCGCCCCAGGGGGGAACCTAGTTGCTACCGTTAACTAATGGGTTATCAGGCTTTTACGCGGGTGCCTTTCGTGATATAACCGCCCCTGAGCATAAAAGCGGGCCTGCGCCCCGCCAGGAGATTGGTTTGATGACGTTGGC
>Ga0210400_10003010_pt1 | contig 15095 bp, 12 predicted proteins | sample IncBWH26MmetaG_FD_155456 | JGI IMG/M metagenome (GOLD analysis project Ga0210400, IMG submission 155456) | Forest soil microbial communities from Barre Woods Harvard Forest LTER site, Petersham, Massachusetts, United States - Inc-BW-H-26-M | ecosystem: Environmental > Terrestrial > Soil >... | reverse complement strand
GCTACCGCGGCGGCAGCCTGCGACTCATTGCTCTTTGGTTGCTTATTCAGCAGCAGCGCCGACGCGCCGGAAACGAAGGGCGCACTGAAGGAGGTTCCCCAACCGGCGGCGTAGGAGTTGAATGGGTACGTGGTGACAATGCCTTCTCCCGGGGCGGCGACCCAGACGATCGCGTTACCATAATTGGAGAACGAAGAACGCATGTCCATGTCGTTGGTTGACGCGACGCCCATCACCACACTTTGGAGCGCGGCAGGATATACCATCTCCTTTTGTCCGTCATTCCCTGCAGACGCGGCGCAGATGAGGAGTTTCTGGTTGGCGTAATCGAGCGCCGATGCAAGCTCTGCAGAACTCGTGGTGAAGTTGAAGCTCATGTTGACGACGTTCGCGCCGTTCTGCACAGCGTAATAGATGGCACGAAGGATGTCAGAGAGGAAACCTGTACCATCGGAATGAAAGGCTTTTAGTGGCAACAGATTCGCCTTCGGAGCGACGAGGTGGATGACACCCAGCACCATCGTGCCGTGGCCAAATGCCGCATATTTCGGGTTGGTATCTAGGATGGCTGCGGAGGATTGGTCCAGAATCGCTGCACTGGATTGATTCACGATAGCCGGCTGGCAATTCGAGCAGGGCTGAGGCGCTGGGTCAGTAAAATCGGTCAGCTCAGAACCACCGGCCTGGTTTCGAGTGAAGTCGTAGCCCGGAAGGAGGACGCCCGCGAGCGCGGGGTGGTTAGGATCGACTCCAGTATCAATGTCGGCGACAACTCCGCCGACGCCGCTAACATTAAATTGAGTCTGAGCATTCTGGACGTGTACGATCATTGCGGCGGGCTGGTTTGCGTAGCTGTTCCATACCATGGTGCCGAAATACGGCACTTGGGTTCGGTCCGACATCAGTCCAGCCGGTGGTGGGGAGGGGGCTAGGTTCAGGCCGCCAAGCAGGCTGATCAGCTGGTCTAGCTCGGCATCCACAATTCCAGTCAAAGGGCGGAGGATGCCCAACAAAGTCGTTGCGTCAATCGGGGTGGTTACTAGGAAGAGCTCACCCAGGGGGTCGCCCAGTGAGAGCACACTGCAACTCCGCTGGAGCAATGGACCGCAAAGCTGCTGAACCAGGCTCTGAAGCCCCTGGAGACCCAGAGTCGACCGGACGATAACTCGATCGTCGGCCTTCGCGGGTGTGGCCCACAGTAACACGAATAGCGCAGCGAGAAGCCACGTTCGACACTTCATGACTCCCTCTCCCTTTGTAGCAGTGATTCCGCTTCTTCGCTCGCAACTGTGCTAGGTGTCCAGGCACCTTAGCGAATCGTGAACCGATATTCCCGCTTCTTTAATGTGGCTGGGACAGCAGCATAAAGGACGGGGCGCGCTTTTTAGGTGAGACCCTTTACGACAAATCCAATGACCACCGCCTCTTATCCGCGTTCTTGCCAAAGCCGAGCGCTATAAACGTGGCGTGAAGTCCCGATTTATTCACTTGCCATCGTACCTGCACAACGCCGACCAAGTGACGGGGCACTCCGGGAACCTCAATCCGACGTAAAAACGGTCGTTATCAATTCTTTGGCAATACACCACCTCCCCGCGCATGGGAGATTCTTCCTTTAACGGAGTGACTTGTGCTTGTTCACCACGTTGCCAAAAGCGCCTAGAAAAAACGCGGGCGCCATGGGGACTGACGTTATCGGTGTAGGTTTTTTCGTCTTCGTTGGTAGACAAATGCGGCACCCGCGATAGACGCACGACGATAATGATGGGAAGTCGCTTCTCCATCCTTCCTTCGAGAGTATGACGGTTATGCACGGAACCTGGGTTTTGGCCAGGCGATGCTGTTGTACCAGAGGGGTTCTGCAGCTTGGCGTCGGCTGACCTAGATCTTCGGATGTGAGCGCCTTGGTTCGTGATAGGGTACCTCGGCCCGGTGTGCTGCGACTGGTGTGTGCCTCATCGTGCCTCTGGAAAACCTGCTACCTTACCCTAGACCCCAATACTTCAATACCATTTGTGTACTCCGGCAACAACCGGGTCAAGACCCTAATACGGGGTCAGGTGAGGTACTGAATCGTTTCCCTACCGAGTTCCCGCCCTTCTTCCCCGCAGTCACAGCGTGATACCGGTTGCACCACATAGCCGTCATGACAGAATATGGCCTGGAAAACAGGAGAGGGGCGCGACTGCCTTGGAGATGGCGTCAATTGTGGAAGTGCAGAATCTTTGCGTCACATACTTTTCGCACGCGGGTATCGCCTCTCCCGCCATCGTGGATGTCAGTTTCGACCTCAAGCCCGGCGAAATTCTGGGCATGCTCGGAGAATCCGGATCCGGGAAGAGCACCCTTGCGGCATCTCTGCTACGCCTCCTACCGCCAAACGGAAAAATCCAACGAGGGTGTATCTTATTCGAGGGGCGGGACATTCTTCAGGAGGAGCCTCCAGAGCTCGAGAGCATTCGCGGAAGACGCATCGCACTGATCAATCAGGAGCCTTCGGTCGCGCTCCATCCTACGATGCGTGTCGGGGATCAGGTAGGCGAGGTCCTCGCCGCGCATAAATATCTAGATAAGAGAGCCCGGCGCGAAAGGATGCGGCAGGTTCTCGCAGCGGTGTTTCCGGCAGAAACCGAAAGGATTTCATCCTCATATCCACATCAATTGAGCGGAGGCCAGCGGCAGCGAGTGCTCATTGCACAAGCGATCGCCTGTGGGCCGTCTGTGGTTGTTGCCGATGAGCCCACGGCATCACTCGACCCTACAACGCAGCGTGAGATTCTCTCGATGTTTCAGAGCCTAAGGCAGAAACTCGGGCTCGCAATCATTCTGATCACACACAATCCCTTACTACTGGCCGGCCTGGCTGATCGGGTTCTCATTCTTTATGCGGGACGCATCGCAGAAATTGGCCCAACGGAGAGCGTGCTCTCATCGCCACTGCATCCGTACACGCGCGCCTTATTGGGGTGCTTGCCACCCCTCCCATGTGGAGCCGATGAGGTCAACCGAAACACAAAGCTGCCCGTGATCTCGGGAAACCCGCCCAACCCTGCCTTGCCCCTTCAGGGATGCCGATTCGAGCCACGATGCACCGATCGATTTGAGCCTTGCAGAAAGCGCGAGCCTGCAGCGGTTCCGCTCGATGACGGACACACGGTTTCTTGTTTCAAGTTTGGCGGGTGAGCGTTGCGCTGTGGACGCGTATGCAGCCACTTATTCAGGTCGAACATCTCGTGAAATGTTACTCGGGCAGAAACGTCCCGGGTGATGGAGAGGTGGGTCCTGCACTCAACGACGTGTCATTCTCAGTCGCTCCGGGGAGGACGCTAGCACTTGTCGGCGAATCGGGCTCGGGAAAGAGCACTCTGGCATTGTGCCTCGCAGGCCTGGAGCGCCCAACCTCAGGAAGAATCAACTTTGGAGGACATGATATTGTAGCGCTCGACGAGAAACAACTGCGGGCAGTGCGTCCACAAATCCAACTCGTTTTTCAAGACCCCGTGAGTTCGCTGAATCCGCGGTTTACCGCGCTAGAGATACTGACGGAGCCGCTGATTGTACAACGGAGAGGGGGGAGGAACGAGAGACGCGAGCGAGCACTTACGCTGCTGGAATGTGTCGGCCTTTCGCGGGAGATGGCCGACCGTGGAACTGGCGAATTGAGTGGTGGACAGAGGCAGAGACTGGCCATCGCACGGGCACTGTCGCTCGCGCCGAAAGTCCTGATTCTCGATGAAGCGTTGTCGGCCCTCGATTGCTCGGTACAGGCGCAGATCGCCAATCTGCTAATGGAGCTGCAATCGTCCTTCGCACTGACGTACCTCTTTATCACACACGATCTGGTGATGGCCGCGCACCTAAGTGATGAAATTGCAGTGATGGATCGCGGTCGGGTCGTGGAACAAGGTGTCCCCGAGAAGGTCTTACGCGCGCCCGAACATGAAGCCACACGCCGGCTAATGGCAGCAGTACCGGGATCGAACGTCACTCCACGCCTGCCGCGAGCCTTGTGATGCGTTTCTTGTTGCGCCGACTGATACACGCGGTATTTCTCCTGTTTGGAGTATCGATCCTGACTTTCCTATTCTCCTCACTCGCGCCAGGAGATTACTTCGGCGAGATGCGCTTGGATCCCCACATCGCTCCTGAAACGGTCACCGCTCTTCGTGCGCAATATCAGCTCGATCAACCACTGCCTGTGCGTTACGCAAGATGGATGAAGTCTGTCGTACACGGGGACCTGGGTTTTTCCTTCTCGTACAACAGCCCCGTCGGGCCACTCCTTTGGGTTCGTGCCCGGAACACGCTCTTGCTTACTGTAACTGCCACTCTGCTGACCTGGGGGCTTGCTTTGCCTCTAGGAGTCTGGAGCGCAGAGCGCCTTGGACATCTCCCGGACACGTTGATCTCCTGGACGATGGCGGGGCTACTCGTCGTACCCGATCTTGCACTCGCGCTAGGGTTGCTGTTATTCGCAGTGCGCAGTGGCTGGTTTCCGACGGGCGGCTTAGCCTCCATCGGTTTTGATAGCCTCTCGCCGCTGGATAAGTTGCGCGATCTCGCGCTGCACATGATCTTGCCCGTGGTCGTCCTGGTTCTGACGGCATTGCCGCTGGTGGTCAGGCATGTGCGAGCCGCCATGGCCGGGGTGTTGGATGCACCGTTTCTGCGAGCGGCCCGAGGTCACGGAATCCGACGTCACAGGCTTCTCTATCGATACGCGCTTCCTGCGGCGGCGAATCCGTTGATTTCCTTGTTTGGTTTTAGCATTGGCGCTCTATTGAGCAGCTCATTGCTCGTAGAAGTCGTAATGAGCTGGCCGGGTATGGGCCCGTTTCTGGTGGAGGCCATTCTCTCGCGCGATCTGTACGTGGTAATCGGCGGCGTTCTGCTTTCGACACTCTTTCTTGTCGCCGGAAATTTTGGCGCGGACTTACTTCTTTATTGGGCGGATCCGAGGATTCGCACCGAGCCGGAAGCGAAATGAGCAAACGCCGCAAGCTTGCCACTTGGCTTGTCGCGCTCGTCGCCCTCCATGGCATCATTGCCTGTGCGGGCTTCTTTGCGCCCTATGGTCCAGTGGCACAGGATCGCGACCACCCCTACGCACCGCCGAGCAAACTCCACTTCTTGGACACGCAGGGCCGCGTGCATATACGTCCTTTCTTCTACGCACTTCGCATGCGTGAGGGTTTGTCCGATCGGTATGGGGAGGATACTTCGCGAAGGATCCCCCTGAAGTTCTTCGTGGACGGCATCCGCTACAAATTGCTCGGCTGGGTGCCGTGCAGCCTGCACCTGTTTGGGGCCGACGACGCACGTATCTATTTACTGGGCAGCGATGGCTATGGCCGCGATCAACTTGCAAGAGTCCTCTATGGCGGTCAGGTTTCGCTCCTGGCCGGTTGGCTCGGGGTCGGAATCACAATTTTCCTCGGCTTAGTCATTGGTGCGGCGGCGGGATACTACGGCGGCTGGAGAGACGAAATTCTGATGCGCTTTGCCGAACTCTTCCTCGCTTTGCCGTGGCTTTACCTGCTGTTTGGACTACGCGCGTTCTTGCCTCTGGCGGTCAGCCCGCTGAAGGCGTTTCTTCTGATCGTGGTTGTCAGCGGGACACTAGGCTGGGCGCGCCCCGCAAAACTCGTTCGTGGTGTGGTGTTAAGTGCCAAGGAGCGCGATTTCGTAAGAGCAGCGCGTGGCTTCGGCGCTTCCGATGAATACCTATTTAGGCGACATATCTTGCCGGAAACTTCAAGCGTGCTCCTGACGCAAGCGGCGATTTTGGTTCCGCAGTACGTGTTGGCCGAGATGACCTTGTCGTTCCTGGGGCTTGGCGTGCCGGAGCCCGTAGCGAGTTGGGGGAACCTGCTGGCCAATCTGCAGCAATACAGCGTACTGATGTCATATTGGTGGATGTACCTGCCCGTTCTCGCCATCGTGCCCTTTTTTCTGAGCTATTTCGGCGTCGCGAGCGCGTTGCAGGAGTGGGCGGACTTCTCTAAGATAGGGGCGTGACGAGGCACGAATGAGGAACCACAGGCCAAGTTCGCGGAGCTGTTGCGTGCTCTTGAGCCTGCTTGTTACCCTCGCCGGGGCTGCGGCGCCAATCGCGGTTGCAGTTGCCCGGCATGAAAGTTCGAAAGAGATTTTACTGACGCTTCCCGGTGAGGTTGGGCGCCCCGGCGGGCGTCTCGTGCTTTCACTGCGTGCTGAGCCCAAAACTCTAAATCCTATGGTGGCCGCGGATGCGCCCTCGCGGGAAGTCATCAGCACCATGCAGGCCGACCTGGTCCATATCAACCGCGCGACACAACTTACCGAACCCGCACTGGCCAATTCCTGGAAGGTCTCGTCCGACGGACTCGACTATACGTTGACGCTGCGCCAGGGATTGCGTTTCTCGGATGGAGAGCCGTTGGACGCAGAAGATGTTCTGTTCACGTTTCGAGTTTATCTTGATGAGAGCGTGCACTCTTCCCAGCGCGACCTGTTGATTGTCGGGGGCAAACCGATTGCGGTCCGCAAGATCGACGCGCAGACGCTGGTGTTCCACTTCGCCAAGCCTTATGGCGTAGGAGAGAGGGTATTCGACGGCTTGGCGATTTTGCCGCGACACTTGCTAGAGAAACCATACCAGGAAGGAAAACTTGGACAGCTCGGTTCGCTATCCACGCCGGCGAATCAGTGGGCCGGTCTCGGCCCGTTTCGTCTGAAGGAGTACGTAGCCGGAGAGCGATTGATTCTTGAACGCAATCCCTATTATTGGAAGGCCGATACGCAGGGCCGCCGCTTACCCTATCTGAACGAGCTAGTCTTCCTATTTGTACCGAGCGCCGATGCCCAAGTGCTACGCTTCCAGTCCGGCGAGACGGACGTGATCAGCCGGCTAGGGGCAGAGAATTTCTCGGCACTGGCCCGCCAGCAGCGCGGTTACACCATGGCCGACGCAGGCCCCGGCCTGGAATACAATTTTCTGTTCTTCAATTTGAACGATCTCGGAGACAAAGCTGCGCCGGAAACAGCAAGGAAACAGAAATGGTTCCGCGAAGTAAAGTTCCGGCAAGCGGTGTCGGCTGCGGTCGACCGTGAGGCGATCGTGCGCCTGGTGTATCAAGGGCGCGGCGCACCGCTTTGGGGTCCCGTCACTCCCGGAAATCGGCGATGGATCGATGAGGCGATCCAGCATCCGGCGCGCTCGCTAGACAAGGCGCGACAACTGCTGCGCGAAGCTGGCTTCCGCTGGACCAGCGAGGCAGGCGGCGAACCTACGCTTGTGAGTGCGGAAGGGAAGTCAGTGGAGTTTTCCATTTTGACAAGCTCTTCCAATGCGGACCGCACGAAGATGGCCACGTTGATTCAGGACGATTTGAAACAGCTTGGCATGGGCGTTCAAGTGGTGCCGCTCGAATTTCGGTCCTTGATCGATCGCGTCACGCAGACCAAGGAATACGATGCCTGCGTGCTCGGGCTGGTGAGCTTTGATGCGGACCCGAACAGCGATATCAACGTATGGCTGTCGAGCGGCGGCATGCACCTCTGGAATCCTTCGCAAGCGCACCCAGCCACACCCTGGGAGGCCGAGATGGATCGCCTCATGGTCGCGCAACTCGAAGTGACAAACGGTGAAAAACGAAAGAAACTCTTTGACCGTGTGCAGGAGATTCTGGCGGAAAATCAACCGATGATTTTTCTGGCCAGCCCCGACACTCTAGTAGGGGCAAAGAATACGATTGGCAACTTCCATCCCGCTGTGCTGGAACCCTATGTGCTCTGGAATGTCGAACAGCTTTACCTGCGCAGTGGGGCAGAGAACGCCGACCGGTGATGGATAAAGCGCCGAAGAAGCCGGCGGCCGTGTGGAACGACGCGCGCCTAGTCAGGGAGTGCTTGTCCGGAAGCGAACAGGCTTGGTCGCTGCTTATTGAGAAATACAAGGCGCTCATCTACTCGATCCCCGTAAAGTACGGGCTCCCTCCAGACGAGGCAGCCGATGTTTTCCAATCAACTTGCATTGAATTGCTCACTCGTCTCCCGCAGTTGCGCGAGCCCGGTGCGCTGCCAAAATGGTTGATGCAGGTGGCGCACCACCAGTGCTACCGCTGGAAGCGGCAGAGCCAGCGAGTGGTCAGCCGGGACGCTCAGCCGGATTTGCCCGAACCGGAGACCCCAGCAATCGCGGAAACCCTGGTGCGGCAGACACAGGAAGAGCAGATGCTTCGTGAAGCAATGGCCGAACTGACTCCGAAGTGCCGCCAGCTGATCGAGTTCCTCTTTTTTGAAACGCCGTCGCGCCCTTACCGTGAGGTCGCCAGCGAATTGGGTCTGGCCGTTGGTTCGATCGGGTTTACCCGGCAGAAATGCATCGACAGGCTGCGGCGGAGACTCGGTGAACTGGGACTGGACTGATGCCCGTGGCTCGCGAAAAACTTTCACTCAGCGACCTGCTGCCGGAACTGACGCTGCTGGCGAATGACGCGGATCGGCGAAAGTTCCTTGCGCGTCACCGCAATCTGGTCCGCGCAAAAGTGGTTCAAGAGCTGGCCCCGCTGGTCGTCGATAAAATCCGCGCGGACGCGCGGGAAGCGCTACGCCTTGCAGAAGCGGTGCTCCTGATCGCGCGAAGCCTTCGCCGTCGAGAAGATCTGGCCCTTGCACTACGGGCGAAAGCAAATGCGCTCTATGCCTGCGGAAACAATCGCGCCGCAGTGGAGCACCACGACCAGGCTTACGAAATCTACGCGTCACGCGGCAATTGGAAGGAAGTTGCGCGAACTCTGAGCAACTCCATTCAGCCGCTGATTCTTCTGGGCGAATACGACCGCGCGTTCGCGGCCTCGCAGCAAGCACGAGAGATTTTTGGTCGCTTGGGCGAAGGCAAGCGGATTGCGAGTCTTGAAAACAACGTCGGCAACATATTTCATCGGCAGGATCGATTCGAGGAGGCCCTGGCCCACTACCAGCGCGCTTACAAGGCACTGGCGGACTATCAACAGTGGGAACATGCCGCGGTAGCTCTGAGCAACATGGCGATGTGCCTGATCAGTTTGAACGATTTCCCCAGGTCTCTGGACTGCTATCAGAGAGCTCGCGAATTGTGCGTGAAGTACGATCTACCGAGGCTTCGCGACCAGGCCGACTACAACATCGCCTACTTGCATTATTTCCGCGGCGAATACAATCGTGCCATCGACATGCTCTTCGCAACGCGGCGAGCTTGTGAAACATCGGGCGACGCCTATCACTTCGCTCTATGCCACTTGGATCTGTCAGAAATCTATCTCGAGCTGAACCTCACTGAGGAGGCTCGGGAAATGGCTCATCAGGGCGTCCTCCTCTTCCAGAAGCTCGGCATGAGCTATGAGGCCGCGAAAACGCTGGCGAACGAAGCCATCGCCTGCGGCCAGCAGGGGAACACGTCCCAGGCGCTCGAACGATTCGCGCGAGCCCGCGAGATATTCGCCCAGGAAAAGAATCTCGTCTGGCCGTGGCTGCTCGATTTGTATCAGGGACTCCTGCGTTTCCATGAGGGACGCTACATCGAAGCGCGGCAACTCTGCGCGGGTGCGGCCAAATTTTTTGATGAGACGCTTCTTTCCGGCAAGGCCGTCCTCGCACATCTTCTGCTTGGGCGCATCGCGCTCGAAGCCGGGGACCTGGTCACGGCTGGACGCGAAGGGGATGTCGCCGTCGCCAAATTGTCCTCCGTTCAAACACCAATGCTCGTCTACCAGGCCCATCTGGTGCTCGGACAGATTTCGTCCAGACGGGGCGATCGTTCTGCCGCCTACGCCGCGTACCAGCAGGCGCGCAAAACCCTCGAAACCTTGCGCACCCGTTTGCAAGGCGAAGAATTAAAGATTTCCTTCGTCAAAAACCGTTTGCAGGTCTATGAGCTGCTCGTGGACTTGTACCTAGACAGGCAAGGCGCGGAAATCTCGGCAGAGGAGGCCTTCTCCTGTATCGAGGCTGCCAAATCTCGGAGCATGATTGAAATGATTTTCAAGAGCGGCCAGACGCTGCCCCTGGGCGAAGCCGGGCAGGGCGAGTACGTCCGAAAGATTCGTGACTTGCGGGAAGAGCTCAATTGGTATTACCACCGGATTGAGCTCGAACAGATTCGTCCGGAAGAAATATCCCGCGAACGCATCGAGCATCTGCAGCGCCAGGCACAATCACGTGAGAACGAGTTGTTGCGAGGGCTACGCGAGTTGCCACCCAACGAACGCGAAAGCGCAACTCTCGAAGCGCCAGCCGATTTTTCGCTGGCAAGACTGCAGACCGCCCTTCCACCCGGCACTGCCCTGATCGAATACTATTCGACTGGAGACCGTCTTGTGGCGGCGGTCGTAACGCGCGAAAACATTGAGATCATCCCCCTAACAATCGTCTCGCGCGTCACCTATTGGTTGCATCTGCTCAGGTTCCAATTGTCGAAATTTCACATGGGCATCGCCTATACACAGCGGTTCGAACGCTCCCTGCGACGTGCCACGTGGAGTCATTTGGAAACCCTCTACAAGGAGCTTATCAAGCCTTTGCGAGCGCATCTCCGCGCGCAGCATCTGGTGTTTGTGCCCCACGGACCACTGCACTCTCTTCCGTTTCATGCCCTGCGAAATGGCGATGAGTATTTGGGAGATGCTTACACCGTTTCCTACGCACCCAGCGCCACGGTATTCGCTCTTTGCCAGCAGAAGGCCGCGAGTGAAAAGCGCACCTCCCTCGTTTTTGGAATCCCCGACGAGCGGGCTCCGCAGATTCTTACCGAGGTCGAGTCGGTCGCGGCTTTGCTACCGCGCCCGAAACTCTTCGTTGGAAAAGAGGCCACCGCGGAAGTCCTTCGCGAAAAGGGCCCAGAGACCGGGTTGCTGCACATCGCGACGCACGGCATATACCGCCAGGATAACCCGATGTTCTCTGGCATTCGTCTGGGCGACGGCTACCTGAATTTGTACGATCTCTATCGATTACGCCTGGGCGCAAATCTGGTAACCCTGAGCGGGTGCGCCACGGGAATGAACCTTGTCGCGGCAGGCGACGAATTGCTGGGACTGCAACGCGGGCTGTTCTGCGCGGGCGCAACCTCTCTGCTGCTTTCGCTCTGGGACGTTCATGACCGCAGCACCGCCATGCTCATGCAAGAGTTTTACAAGAATTACATACAAACCGGAGACATGGCGCGTTCCCTGCAAGCCGCCATGCGGGACCTACGGCTAGAGAACCCTCATCCATACTTCTGGGCTCCGTTCGTGCTTGTCGGCAAAATCGCTGAAAAGCAAGGTGTCAATTAGTTTCCATCCCCCTATATTTTTCCGGCCCGAAGATTCCCTTATGCAACGCGCCCGAGCTCTTGCCCAATAACAGCAAGGCGTGGGCTCGACGCGCCAACCCAGCCGCCCCCGGGTCGATCACGTCAGCTGCTCGTGACGGGTTCGCTCCGATTCGAGCAAGTGAGAAGGGCTCTTTGGTGGTGAACATGAGCCGTCGGGCCATAAACACCAGAGGAGGCATATACGTGTGGGAAGATAACACTTACTGCTGGGTGGTGATCGCGACGGGTTTGGAAAGCCGGCGCAGCGAACGTTTGGCCGCGGGTGTGGTTCTCGTCGTGAGAGGAGAATCTGCGGAAAGGCAACCCTTCCAGGAAGAGACTTTCACAACTTCCGTGAGCGCTCACGGCGCACTGGTGGTCTTGTCCACAAAAGTGGCGCTCGGACAAACGATTTTCCTGAAGAATCCGCGGACGCAGGATGAAATGGAAGGTCGAGTAGCTCGTTTCGGCCCTTTTTACGGCTATCAACTTCAAATTGGGGTCGACTTCGCGCAACCCTCTTTAACGTTCTGGCCGATTGTGTCTCCATCGAATAGGTGGAAGTCCATAGCCACGTAGTCGCACACCGCGTCGAAGAGGTTCGCAGTCATACAGAACCGGTGAAGCCGCCATGCGGAACCGAACCGGCCGAGCAGTGTAGATGAGGAATTTGTCGGCAAAGTTGTTGAAAAACAGGGTGTTAGTTAGTTTCAGTCCCCGACTATATTTTTCCGGTCTGAAGATTCCCTTATGTAATGTGTACGCCAACGGCAACAGCCACGGGGAGCGGATGACTTAAGGAAGGTTGAAGGAGAGTTGAAGGGAGAAATGATGAAGCACTTTAGCCCAGAAGAGTGGATCGACTTTGTCAACGAAGTGACTTCTGCCAGAAAGAAGCAAGAGATGGAGGAGCATCTGGGGGAAGGCTGCAAACGCTGTTTGAGAACGGTGTCGATATGGCAGCGGGTGCGGCGCACAGCAAAAACCGAAGGGAATTACCAGCCGCCAAATGATCTGGTGCGAATCGCCAAAGCAGCCTTCGCCGGTTCGCTTTTGGCAGAGGAGCAGAAACGAGCGGAAAGTGTAGTTGAGGTACTCTTCGATAGTTTTCTGCAGCCTGCATTCGAAGGCGCTCGATCCTCCGGTGCGGAAACTCGACAATTACTTTACCGCGCGGACCCTTTTCAGATTGATTTGCAGCTCGAAACTCAGCCTGGTGGCAGGAGCGTCGTCGTCACCGGACAATTGCTGAACTTTCGCCAGCCCGATATCGTGGGAGGCAACATACAGGTCATGCTTTCCAACCTGCGTGGGATCGTCGTCCGGACGGTGACAGATGAATTCGGAGAGTTCCGCGAAGCGATTGAAACCAGCGGTGACCTGGAGTTGATGTTTCCGGGGGCAAACGATAAGCCCGTCGTGATCTCGCTTCGGGATGCCTTCGGCCACTCCGGCGACGCGAAGCTATGAAAGCCCGTGACGTCTGTTTGACGGCAACAATTCTCCGGGCAGCGGAAAGGTACCGGAAACCGTGAGCAAACCTGTTTGTGCCATGGATCGGGTGGTTCGGGGGATCTCAAGACCCTGCAGAAAGCTCTCTGAGGGAGTTTGAGAGGAGGACATATGCCTGTTACACAGCTAAGCAAGGAATATAACGCGCTTTGTTACGAGCATCACGTGGAGATGAGGCTTCGCATGATTCTCTCGAGAAGAGAGGGTGAGAATACGCGAACTTTTGCCTACGCCTGTGCTGAACCCGATTGCCCCGTGCACTACAACATTCCTCGGGGATACTTCCTACTGAGTGAAGAGGGAGGCGCCAATGAGACGGAACTGGTGCCTAGAGTCAGATGTCCTCAGGATGGGACTCCCATGTATCTCGCTGCGATTGACCTGGAGAGAAGCGATCTTCGTCTGTGGAGATGCCCACAATGCGATGGGAGACGCACGAATGAGGACAGCCTCGTAAGCTTCGCGTCACAGGAGATTCAGGACGACGTCAGTGGGAAAAGCGGGGTGGACCGTAAACGCGAGGAATCGCTCGCATGCAAACTTCTAAAATGATTCCCCGACGCTCGTCACTGGTGAACGTTGCGGTCTGGCCGCCCGTACAAGCCGAAATTGCTTCGCTCCTCATCGCTGACCGCCGCGCCTTTGTCCAGCCCTTCGCGGTTCTTCGTTCTTGCTCTTTCGCGTTTTAACTACTTGACCCGCAACCAGTTTCCACGGAACGAATTAAATTTAGCCGTTTAGCATATTCTTAGTTTCTGCGAGCGGCCAGAATATAACGGTAAGCGTCATCACTCCCTGGGCGGGATGCACAGTGATTCCCCCAATGTCTGCCGAGCCTGATGGCCCGGACATTAGCAAGCTGTAGGCTTTGTCGCGGAAATGGGGATGACCGTACGCGTCGTGGATGTTCTCCACAATTTCTGCGGGATCGAGCAGGATCACAATGTCGTGCGCCAGAAAGCCGATGGTATTGACCCGAAACTCTTCTTCTGAAAGCAGGACCGAGCCAGTTTCGGCTACTCCGAGCGGTGACCGTACGATCGTGACATCGATACTGCAAGCGTCGGACCAGCGAGCGAAGTCTTCAGGCTTACTGTTGCCGGCATATTCGGGAACCGCCGAACAGATCGTCTTCGCGTCAGGGAATCGATTCTTCAGAAATTTGCCAAAATCAGCTGGAGGCTCGGTTATGACGTCCCCGCTGAGTTCTTTCAGTGCCGCGGCAAACTGCTTTCTAAGGTCGACCGGCTGTTCGGAATGAAACTTCGGAACGGCATGCAATTCGCGGGAAGAGGGCTGGTTGTTGCGAACATTCTGAAGGATGGTGTCTCGAGGGCTCATAGGCTTATCTCCTGTCCGGATGCTCAGCTCCGATGCTTCTTGTACCAATCGTGGAAAGTCTCTTTTGCCGGTTGAGGAATATCTCTATGCCGCCCCCACGCGTTTAGTTGATTGTAAAGTGCAAAGTGGGGCAGGACCTTCAGACTGGTTTCCGTGGAATCGGCAGCGATGCGATAGAGGAGGGGATTACTTAACACTTTGCCTGCCACAATCATGGCCTCTTTCTTGACGAGATTAATTTGGTGTTTCTCTTCCATCACCTCTCGCCATGCATAGATCTGCTCATGGATGTCTATTTTTACCGGGCAGACGTTCGTGCAACTCCCGTTTAAAGTAGAGGAGAATGGGAGTTCGCTGTAACGGTGGATGTCGAAGGTCGGCATCATGATGATTCCAATAGGGCCCATGTAGGTTGAACCGTAGCTGAGCCCACCACTCCGACGGTAAACCGGACATGTGTTCATGCAAGCGGCGCACCGGATGCACTTGAGTGATCGCCAGAACTTCTCCATTCCAAGGCGAGACGAACGGCCATTATCGACCAGGATGATATGCATTTCGCCGTTCTTACGCGGAGACCGAAAGTGAGAGGTGTACTGGGTGATGGGATTGCCCGTGGCGCTGCGAGTAAGCAGGCGAATGAAGACAGCGAGATGCTCGTTCCGGGGTATGATTTTTTCGAGCCCCACCGAGCAGATGCGGAGTTCAGGCACGTTGGCCGAAAGATCGGCATTACCCTCATTGGTCACTGTAACGACGGCGCCAGTTTCAGCCACGGCAAAATTGGCGCCGGTCATTCCTGCCTTGGCCTGTTCGATCAGCGGTCGCGTGTTCACGCGCATCACATGAGCCAGGTAAACGGGATCGGCTTTTTCCTTGTCGGAGCCATAGGCTCTGGCGAAAAGATTGGCAACATCCTGCGTCGTCT
>Ga0210400_10003009_pt1 | contig 15103 bp, 17 predicted proteins | sample IncBWH26MmetaG_FD_155456 | JGI IMG/M metagenome (GOLD analysis project Ga0210400, IMG submission 155456) | Forest soil microbial communities from Barre Woods Harvard Forest LTER site, Petersham, Massachusetts, United States - Inc-BW-H-26-M | ecosystem: Environmental > Terrestrial > Soil >... | reverse complement strand
CGCAACGATTAGAAGCGAGCCTAAGGTTGGCCTGGCAAATCTCAACTAGGGCGAAAATAGCGCTCGGCTCGGAGCAAATGCCGTAGTGTGCTCGAAAACGTCTTGACACCGCCGACATTGTTAGAGAGGCGATTTTTCGCCAGTTAGTCGTTTCTTATACCCCTGTTTCCAGTGAACTCGTGTGAACGCAACGAATTAGGATGTCGGACTGAGTGTCGGCACCGGGTGATTTGCTCCTCAACTCGACAAGCGAACCGCCTTCGATCGAGTAGCCATGCCGACGAAAAGGACGGATCACGCCCTCTTTCATCTGAATTCCGGCGCCGAACCAGATTGCCTGCTACTCTCAATGTAGCGGTAACCCCGCTTTGTGAGAGCCAATGAGCGAAAAACCCGGTGCCATCCTGCCGGGGACGGTTGAGAAGATCATAAAGTCCCCATTTCCAAGCGAGCCAGAAAAAGCGCAGATAACCGTTGAAGGCGGGGATCATTTGTATCGAGAAATACGCATCGAAAACACCCTGACGAATGAAGAGGGTGCGGAAGTAAGCCTCAAACCGGGTGCGCACGTGGAAGTCACCGTCGAGGCTGAGGCAGAGGCTACAACCCCAAGAATAGTAGTGATAAAACACACACCGCTTCGCCGGCATAGCACCCGGCAGTGACAAATCTGGATCGTTGGCCTGAGGTTTCCCCCGATTGACAATAGTGCTGTCGAGGGCTACGGTTGTAGATAGCGATATCGTATTTCGCTTCCTTTCAGATTCTCTGGACTAAGTCAGCTCATCTGAAGTTCCCCCCCTCTTAGAAAACTCGTCAACGAGGCGGTTCCACTACGTAGCAGAGTGTACGACGCTGTAAGCCTCTTGCGACGACTTCGACTCCAAAAGCACATTCTATTTTTGATAGGAGAACCAAAATGTACCAAGCCAAACGTGTTGTTGTGTCCGTGTTGATCCTGATGGCATTCATGGTCGCCGGGTCAATGACGCGCAGCCAAGCGCAGACTACTGAACAACAGGGTACAAGCCCTGACAACACCAAGATGAATGCTCAGGACCGCGATAAGGCATCTCCAACGGCCGATCAACAGAAAGACAATCGGTCGGACCGTGAGATTACCCAGCAGATACGACAGTCTCTGGTTAAAGACAAATCGCTCTCCTCCTACGGGCACAACGTCAAGGTCATTACTCAAAATGGCCAGGTCAGGCTAAAGGGCCCCGTCCGCTCAGAAGACGAGAAGAAAGCCATTGAAGCCAAAGCTACTGAGGTGGCGGGCGAAAACAAGGTGACCAGCGAACTGAACATCAAACAGCAATAAACATCAAAAAGGAGAATTAAATGACAGGCAAAAATACAGCAGTATTTGGTATTTATCCGAATCGCACAAACGTTGACAGCGCCGTAAACGATCTTAAGGCAGCGGGATTCAAGAACACAGACATCTCTGTGTTGTTCCCCGAAAATGAAGGCACGAAGGATTTTGCCCACGAAAAAAATACCAAGGCTCCCGAAGGCGCCACAACCGGTGCCGGCACAGGCGCATTGTTGGGTGGCGGATTGGGATGGCTGGCGGGCATCGGTGCCCTCGCAATTCCGGGACTGGGACCTTTCATAGCTGCCGGACCTATTATGGCCGCCCTCGCAGGCGCTGGGGTGGGTGGAGCAGTCGGTGGGCTAACGGGTGCTCTGATCGGCATGGGAATTCCCGAGTACGAAGCCAAGCGATATGAAGGCCGAGTGAAAGATGGCGGGATTCTGCTGTCGGTCCATTCTGACGATTCGCAGTGGACGAAGAAGGCCAAGGAGGTTTTGGAGCGCACCGGTGCGCAGGATGTCTCCTCCACAGCCGAAGCTACTTCCGAAAAAAGCGACACAGACCGCGTTCGGCAAATTGCCTGACACGGATAGCGTGAAAACACTGGACTGGAGCCCGGCTCGAGCAGTCGGGTTCCGGTCGGTCATTCCCTGAGTCCCTTCATCCAGAACTAATTCGGTACAGAGATTAGCCGCTGTCATCGTGCCTGTGCCAGTCAACTGACGCAAACAGGCGATAGCGCTCACCGAGGGGTTTTGAGTGTAACGGGGATTTTGCAACAGTTATGACAGCATGTCGGGATCGTTTGACCGATGGCTACTGCATCTCAAGTAATTTATTTGCACGGCTCGCTTCGCGGCCCAGCCCAAGGTGTACGCCAACGAAGTGTAAAACGGGGCAGTGACGAAAAGTTCATAAACGCACTCGGAACTCCCGCAATCGGATCCAAAAAAGTTGTTCCAAACGTCTGCCCAATAGGGGCGGAAACCACCAGTTTTCCAGGTCACCACGTTCCAGATGAGAATGATCGCAGGTAGCACCCAAACCCACATTGCACTAAGCGACCGAGAATAGCGGTGGCTCAGCACGCCGAATGCGAAAGCCGCAAGAACGGGGAAGACAAAGTACGGCTCCCCTGCTGCGTTCAGAATGTGCTGCTCTGCTATGTGATCGGCCCAGTTGCCACCAGACGTATTTTTCATTGCAGCCGCAACCAAAACCGCCGGAATGGTGGCCGCAAGAATCCCCACTACCATCGCTCCCACAGTTGAAACAAGTTGTTGGATGGCAAAGCTGGGCAGAGCAGCGCCGCGCCAATGTTTGGCGGTGTTCACATTGATGCGAAGGATTTTAGCATCGGGCGGGTCACCCCTAGGCACGCGACATCCTAGGAAAGCGGATAGTTGATGTAGACCAGGCGTTTACACTTGTAACTTTTTGGTTACGAGTGTTATCGAGATTTAACGCCAACTGAGCATTGCGTCCCCACCGCGACGTAGCCTAACATTCGTGTTCACTATGGAAACGCTGGATTTCCGCAAGCAGTACGAGGCGATGACAAATGAGGAGCTGCTGAATCTAGCGATGGACTCTGAGCAACTGAATCCCGAAGCCAGAAACTCGCTCGACAGCGAACTCTCAAGGCGGGGAATTGGTCGCGGCAAAATCCATGAATATAGCCAAGACCGGAGCAGGCGCAAGGGGGACGGGAAATACAACCCACAAGCTGCGTATCCGCTTTTTCCAAGCCTCAGAAGGATTCGTGCAACGCTTGACGATTGGAGGAAGTATCGGCATCAAACGGGCGAATGGCCTCGCCGCTCCATTGCATTCTATTTTGTTCACCTGCTGGTCGAAATTGCTGCCTTAATACTTATTGTTTGGTATAGCGTGCTGCATGGCTGGTCAAAAGGAATATTCCTCCTTGTTGTCCTCCCGCTGATTACTGTGGATGTTCTCGTGTCAAGCTGGCTTCAAAACAGAATCCGTTTATCTGAAGTTGAGCGCCATAGACATGCAGGCGGCTTGTAGTTTTCTTCGTTGCAAAGCCGCTGCGAGTCGTTAGTTGACACTATCAGGCCATAGCGCTCATTGACTCAGTTCTGAGGGTTCCAGCGACCACGCGGCCGAACACTATCCCGGTGGCAGTACTAGAGATGAGACTCCTTGAGAGTCGAAGCTGATAAACAGGCGCTGGGGCGGCTTGTTAACACTTCTCAGCGGCTTATTCGGTTCGGCTGAGGCCGAGCCCTTTCAGAACGCAGCGAGAACGAGAGTTCTTCAGCAAACTGTAGAACCGCAACCGATTTTGCTGCACTCGCGGCGTGGCTGGAAGTTTGTGCGTGAGAACCGGTGGCGCCCCTACGGGGCTCGCGCCACTTTCCCATTTTTCCCAGCGCTCACGCGCTGGGCTAATGAATTCCGCCGCTACGCGGCTCGAATTTAGCGGACGTCGACGCACCGACGTGGCGGAAAATGAGTTTTCGCGCACACGCTGGAAGCTGCACGGCCCTTCAAAACGCGCGATCGAAATCCGAGTTTTCCGCAACCTGCTAGCTTGAGGACCGCTCGTAGGCATGCGCGAGGCGCAGAATGGTCGCCTCGTCGAAATGCTTACCGAGAATCTGCAAGCCGATCGGCAATTTCTCACGGGTCTGGCCACAGGGAATGGAAATGCCAGGAATGCCTGCCAGATCAGCCGTCACCGTGTAGATATCGGCAAGATACATGGCGAGCGGATCGTTGGCTTTCTCGCCGAGTTGGAATGCTGCCGTTGGACTGGTCGGGGTCACGATGGCGTCGACTTTCTTGAACGCCTCGTCGAAATCCTGCGTGAGCAGGGCGCGGACCTTTTGGGCTTTGAGGTAATAGGCATCGTAGTAGCCGGCGCTGAGCGCATAGGTGCCGAGCATGATGCGGCGCTTCACCTCGGCTCCGAAACCTTCGTCGCGGCTTCGCCGGTACATCTCCGCGAGCGTGCGGGCATTTTTGGCGCGATAGCCGTAGCGGACGCCGTCAAAGCGCGCCAGATTGGAGGAAGCTTCGGCAGTCGCCACGATGTAGTACGTCGGGATCGCGTACTCGGTGTGCGGGAGGGAAACCGGCACCACGTCGCAGCCAAGCTTCGCAAGCGACTGGATCGCATCTTCGACCGCCTTGCGGACCTCGGCGTCCAGTCCGTCGCCGAAGTATTCTTCGGCCATTCCGATCTTGAGGCCGCTCACCGGCTTGTCTATTTCTGCGACGTAGTCTGGAACTGGGACATCGGCGGAAGTCGAGTCCATGGGATCGCGGCCGGCAATTGTGCGCAGGACGGTTGCGGTATCCTTCACGTTCTTCGCCAAGGGCCCGATGTGATCGAGCGAGGAAGCGAACGCGATCAGGCCGTAGCGCGACACGCGCCCGTAGGTCGGCATCAGGCCAACTACGCCGCAGAAAGAAGCTGGCTGGCGAATCGAGCCCCCGGTATCGGAGCCTAACGCGACTACGGCCAGGTCGGCCGCCACCGCTGCCGCCGATCCACCCGAGGAGCCTCCTGGCACCCGGCTGAGGTCGCGCGGATTGCGCACCGGATGAAACGCCGAATTCTCATTCGAGGAGCCCATGGCGAATTCGTCGCAATTCAGCTTGCCTAGCACGACGGCGCCGGCCGCTTCGAGTCGGGCCACCGCTGTGCAGTCATGCGGCGGAATGAAGTTTTCGAGAATCTTTGAGCCGGCGGTGGTACGCACACCGCGCGTGCACATCACATCCTTGATGCCGACCGGGACACCGCCTAGCGGAGGCAGTGGCTTCCCTTCAGCAGCGAGGCGATCGATGCGATCCGCTTGTTCGAGTGCTCGCTCCCTGGTGAGCGTAAGGTAGGCGCCGATGGCGGAATCTTCTTTCTGGATTCTCGCGTAGAACGACTCTACGAGCGCCATGGCAGTCGTTTTGCGCTCCTGGATCGCGGAGCGGGCAGCGTCGATGGTGAGGAGATTCAGTTCCATGCCTAGATAACTTCCCTTTGGCCGCCTCCAATCCTTAGCGTTCGATCACTTTCGGAACTTTGAAGAAAGTCTCGTCGGCATCGGGAGCGTTGGCGAGCGCCTCTTCGCGGGGCAGAGATGGGCGCAGGCCGAAGAGGATGTCTTCGCGGCTGGCGTAGGCAAAGCGCTCGCTTCCGGCTTTCGATGTGTCAACGCCGTAGCGATCGGAAACCTGCGCCATCGGCTCGACATTCTCGGTATCAAGGCGATTCAGCATGTCGATGTAGCCGAGGATCGAATTCAAATCGCGCACCATGTGTGCGCGTTCTTCCTCCGTCAGCTCGAGATTGCTGAGGTCGGCAACGTAGGCAACATCCTTTTCTGCGACCTTCATGTTGGTGTGGCCCGGGCAGTGCTGTCTGCGAGGCGAATCCCTTCCTACCTTTTCGCGGAAACAACAAACTCGATGCGCGTCACGCTATTCGCGACAAAGCGATTGAGGGCGGCGAGATATCGGGGCGCGAGCGCCTGCAATTCCCTGCGCCATCCTGCGTCTGGCACTTCCACTCGGAGGATTCCGTCCAGGAAATCGAGTGCCCGGGTGCGGTCGGCCACGGCGCTTCCGCACGCCACCGGCCAGGCCAGCAAGGGAGCATCGCCTGCGGGCGCTTTGCGGACAGCACGGGCGATGACTTTCTCCAGTCCGCCTGCCGCCGGCTGCAGTTCGTGTCTTACGTGCATGGAAGCTTCGGGGTGCCTCGCGAGATTTCGATTCTAGCATTTTGGGGGAGTGGAAATGTTTCCGAACTTTGCAGATGTGATGACGATAGGTTCGGGACAGCTGCAAGCGCCAGCGCCACCACTGAATATCATTCCAGCGGAAAGTTATTCATGACTAATTGCATGGCTTCGTCTTTGGATTGCAATCGTCCTTCCAGCTGGCCATCCTCGACCGCCGACAAGATCTCCTTGAAGCGAGGCCCCGGAGTATAGCCGGCTGCGATCAGATCATGTCCGGTCACGAGCGGCGCCGGGCGCATCTTCTCGGGCGGAATCACCGCCAACTGCTCCTTGGCGAATCCGTATGAACTCAAATCCCCGTGGCTGGCCTGGCAATCCATGCGATGCAGGTCGAGGTGCTCCTCAAACCTGGGCATGCGCAGAAATTTCTTCAGCGTGGATTCTTTCATCAACGTGATCTGGCCAAAACGCATGTGCTGATTCACGAGCGCGAGGATCTGCTCGGTGTCGTCGTTGGAAAAACGGAGGCGGCGACAGATTTCCTCCGCCATTCTCACGCCTACCTCGACGTGCCCATCGAAGCGAATGCGGTCAGGGGCGACACGAAATGTGGGCGGCTTCCCCACATCGTGCAGGAGCGCTCCCCAGGCCTGCGTCGGCGGACACGGATGCGGGAGGTGTTCGAGCAGCAGCAGAGTGTGCACGAACACGTCTCCCTCCGGATGAAACTGCGGAGGCTGCTCGACGCCCTTCATCGCGGAGATTTCCGGCAGCACTTCACGCAGCAGGCCAGACTCGTCTAACAAGAGAAAGGCCTGGCGAGCGTGTCCCTCGGTGAGCATTTTGGTGAGTTCGTCGCGGACACGCTCGTGGCTGACCTGGTGAATGCGCGAGGACATCTCGTGCATCGCGGCGAACGTGGGTGGCTCGATGCGGTAGTCGAAACGAGCCGCGAAGCGTACGGCGCGGAGCATGCGCAGCTTGTCTTCCGCAAATCGCAACGCGGGGTCGCCGATGGTACGAATGAGGTGAGAGTCAAGGTCCTTGCGGCCGCCGACAAAATCCAAGACTTGCCCGGAAATCGGATCCATCAGCAGGCCATTGATGGTGAAGTCGCGGCGAGCAACATCTTCGCGAGGATCTTTGCTGTAACGCACCTCGTCGGGATGACGGCCATCGCTGTAGCCGACATCGGAGCGGAAGGTTGCGACCTCAACCACGTGCGCCTTCGGAGAAGCGGGAGAAATCGTTGCGGCTCTGTTTTGGGTGGCAGGATTCTGCTCTTTGGTGGAATTGTTTCTGGTAGCACCGTCATTCTGCGTCGGCAAAACGGCGGGCGAGGACGCCCGCCGGACAGCCGGCGAGACGCCGGCGCTACTTGTGGTATCTGCGCGGGGAATCGGCACCAGCACGACGCCGAACTGGGCTCCCACGGCATACGTTTCCGGGAAAATCCGCATGACCTGCTCAGGCGTGGCGTCAGTGGTGACGTCATAGTCGGCGGGCCGGCGATCGAGCAGCAGATCGCGCACGCAGCCGCCGCAGAGGTAAGCCTGGTGGCCGCGGTCTCGCAGCGTCGCGACAATCGAGGTAGCGAATTGTTTGCTGCTCAACATTCGTGCGAACCAACTTCAAATAATATAGAAGGTATGGTGGATACCTACATCCTGGGGATCGAGAGCTCCTGCGATGAGACGGGCGCGGCCGTGGTGCGTTCGGGCGAGCAGATTCTTTCGAATGTGGTGTTCTCGCAGATCGCCACGCACATGCCATACGGCGGCGTGGTGCCGGAGTTGGCTTCGCGGGAGCACTTGCGGGCGATTGTGCCGGTGGTGCGCAAGGCGCTGGCGGATGCCGGACAGACGTACCAGTCTGTCGACGCGCTGGCCGTGACCCAGGGACCTGGGCTCGCGGGGTCTTTGCTGGTTGGCCTGAGTTACGCCAAGGCGCTCGCATTCGCGCTCGACAAGCCGTTGATCGCGGTGAATCATCTGGAAGGCCACATCCATGCCGTCCTGCTCGAGGAGCGGCAGAAGGGCAATCACGAAGTGAATTTCCCGGTGCTGGCGCTGGTGGTCTCGGGCGGACACACTCACCTTTATCTAGCTGAGCAAAAGGGCAAAAGCTGGTCGTACGAAAACGTCGGGCACACCCGCGACGATGCGGCAGGAGAAGCTTTTGACAAGGTGGCCAAACTGTTGGGCCTGGGCTATCCCGGGGGACCGATCATCGATCGTCTGTCGAGCCATGGCGACGCGAAGGCGGTAAAGTTCGCAACTTCGCAGATCAAGCATCCCGACCGCAAAAATCGGGGTAAGAGCGACAATCTGATCGCGCGCACTGATTTTTCTTACAGTGGAATCAAGACGGCGGTTCTCCGGTACGTGGAAACGCATGACATGGCGGCGGCGATCGCGCGACGTCGGAACACCTTGGCCGGGATCGAGAAGCCAAAGCTGGAAGATTATCTGGCCTTGTGTGATATGGAGACGCTGAACCTGGTCGCTTCGTTTCAGCGTGCAATGGTGGAAGATCTGGTGGCGAAGACGCTCACCGCCGCCGAGGCTTGCGAGGCGGCTACGCTGTTTGTCACCGGAGGGGTCGCGGCCAATCAAGAACTCCGGCAGCGATTCGAGAGCGAGTCGGCACAGCAAGGACTGCCTGTGTTTTTTCCATCTCGCCCGCTATCGACCGATAACGCGGCCATGATCGCAGCGGCCGCCTATCCAAAGTGGCTTGCGAGGGATTTTGCTCCTATGGATTTTTCTGCGGAGGCGAGCCTCCCGTTGCAGAGGATCCAGGTGTAGAGTTCAGCTGAAGGGGAGAACGTCTCGACAGGTGTTAGCTGCTATTCGCTGGCTTTCGCAGACTTGGTCTTGGCCGCGTTGCCGGAAACTGCCGCCAGCGCCTTCTCCAGCTGTTCCTGAATGTCGATATCTTTGAAAATCGTGAACTCGGCGCGCGTCTCAGCCTGATCGAAGCCGCTGGAGCGTCCGGTCAGAATGACGATGGGGATCGACGCTGTGTGAGGCTTGTCTTTGAGAGCGCTGATGAGTTCACTGCCGCCCATGGCAGGCATTTGCATGTCGGTAATCACGAGGCCGGGCAGCACTCGATTGAGTATATCCAGTGCTTCCATCCCATTGGAGGCGGCCTCCACGGCGAATCCGCGCTCTTCGAGAAAGCGGCAGACCGTATGACGGATCACCATGGAATCGTCGACAACCAACGCCACAACGGGCATTCGCACGCCTCAAGCGGAGAAAAGATCAGGTGGCCATATTAGAGCAGAGGCTTCTCGATCAAAACAACACACAAAGGTGGCGTGAAAGTTACCACCGTCACGTGGGCAGGCAAACCTCTGCCGAACTTACATCGTCATCTGGGCGTGGGGACGGATCAGGCTTCTTCGGATTGCGCTCGCTCTTCGATGGCCATATCCTTGAATTCACTGGACTCAAAGACGTCGCCGCATTCGAGACACTCGACGTACTCGGTGTCCTCATCGCGGCTGACAATCTGCACGCGCGGGTGCTTACACTGATTCATGATCCTTCTCTGCTTGGGGGGCTGCGACGGCGGTTGGCTTCATAACTCCGGATGGCAATTGCGTAGGAGGCTGGACTGCCCCATACTGCCGGAAATTTTGGGTATTTTAGACCCACCCGGATGGAAGTCAAGTCACTCTTCGGTAATCCCTGGACCTTTTTACTTTTGCCGGAATTGGCTTCTCCCGTGAAAATACGACCAAAAAGACCGCTAACAGGTAAACCTTTTAACCTCTGTAATTTGCATCTCACCAATCAGTTCTGGCAGTTCGCTGGTGCGGGTTGCGCCTGAGCTTGATGTAAGGCTAAAATAAAAGGCGACTGAATTGGTCGTAGTTTAATCCGATCTAATTGGTCGGATACCCTCTTATGCTCAAGCTCACCAAGAAGGCCGACTACGGGCTGATGGCTATGAAGCATCTGGCTGAGCATGCGCATAGCGGAGCTTGCAGTGCCAAGGACGTAGCCGAATCGTATGGGATTCCGCCTGAGGTTCTGGCCAAGATTCTGCAGCGGCTCACCAAGGCCGGTTTGTTGCACTCCCAGCACGGGATCAATGGAGGCTATACCTTGGCTCGGGCTGCAAACGAGATTTCCGCCTATGAAGTGATACGGGCCATCGATGGGCCACTCTTCATCACTTCCTGCATCACGGTGCGCGGCGAGTGCGACCAGACCCAGCGCTGCACGATTCGCGAGCCCTTGCGCAAGGTGAATCAGAGCATCGAGGAAGTGCTGAAGAAGATCAAGATTGCAGAAATGACGGAAGCAGCCGACGGAAGCGGCGGCGAGCCGAAAAAAACACTTGCGGAGCTAGTCACGCTAACCTGATGGCAGGGACCCAGGATTTAGAACGAGGTAGGAGACAGCAACCATGAGTACCGATATAAAGACAGCGACCCTGGAGCAGCGCACCCAGGCTCCCGACGGCATCAAGCTGCCCATCTACATGGACAACCATGCCACCACCCCCATGGATCCGCGTGTGCTCGAGGCCATGCTGCCCTATTTCATGGAAAAGTTCGGCAACGCCGCGAGCCGGAACCATCCCTTTGGATGGACCGCGGAAGAAGCCGTGGAACAGGCTCGCGAGCAGATCGCCAAGCTGATCGGCGCCACCGCGAAGGAGATCATCTTTACCTCGGGTGCGACGGAGAGCGACAACCTGGCGATCAAGGGCGTCGCCGAGATGTACCGCGAGAAGGGCAACCACATCATCACGGCTGTGACCGAACACAAGGCGGTGCTCGATACCTGCAAGCGGCTTGAGAAGAATGGCTACCGCGTGACCTATCTGCCAGTGCAGAAAGACGGTCTGGTGGATCTGGAAGATCTGAAGCGCGCGATCGACGACAAGACGATCCTGGTCACGATCATGGCCGCAAACAATGAAATCGGGGTCCTGCAGCCCTGGCGGGAAATTGGCAAGATCTGTCGCGAGCGCGGCGTGCTCTTCCACACCGACGGCGTGCAGGCGGTTGGCAAGGTTCCAATCGACGTGAACAAGGACAACATCGACCTGATGTCGATTACCGCCCACAAGATTTACGGTCCCAAGGGCGTAGGCGCGTTGTATGTTCGCCGCAAGAATCCGCGCGTGCAGATTTCCGCGATCATCGATGGCGGTGGGCACGAGCGCGGCATGCGTTCGGGCACTTTGAATGTCCCTGGCATCGTTGGACTGGGTAAAGCTTGCGCGATTGCCAAGGAAGAAATGGCCCAGGAAGGCGGCCACTTGGCAGCATTGCGGGATCGCCTGCGCGACCGCATCATGGGGCGCTTGGACGAGGTCTACATCAATGGCTCGATGGAGCACCGTTTGCCCGGCAACCTGAATATCAGTTTCGCGTACGTGGAAGGCGAGTCGCTGCTGATGGGCATCAATGACGTGGCGGTTTCCAGTGGATCGGCATGCACCTCTGCGACGCTGGAACCATCTTATGTATTGAAGGCCCTGGGCACGGGCGACGACCTGGCGCACAGCTCCATCCGCTTCGGGATCGGGCGCTTTAATACCGAGGCTGAAATTGACTATGTAGCCGATCGCGTGTGCGAGACCGTCGAACGCCTGCGTGAGCTTTCTCCGCTTTACGAAATGGCGAAGGAAGGCATCAATTTGAAAGATGTGAAGTGGGCAGGAGAATGAATACCGAGTAGCGAGTAACGAGTACCAAGAGAGACAGAGTTCAGGAGAGTAAGAATCATGGCATATAGCGATAAAGTTCTCGATCACTATTCCAATCCGCGCAACGTTGGCTCGCTCGACAAGACCAGCCAGGAAGTTGGGACTGGATTGGTGGGCGCGCCGGAGTGCGGCGACGTGATGAAGCTGCAGATCAAGGTGAACCCGCAGACTCAGGTCATCGAAGACGCGAAGTTCAAGACCTTCGGCTGCGGGTCGGCGATCGCATCGTCTTCGCTGGCTACCGAGTGGGTCAAAGGCAAGACGGTGGAAGAGGCCCTGCAGATCAAGAACACCGAGATCGTGAAGGAGCTGTCATTGCCGCCGGTGAAGATTCACTGCTCCGTGCTCGCGGAAGATGCGATTCGAGCGGCGATTCATGACTGGAAGAAGAAGAACGGCTCGGCCGAGGCGAATGCGCCCGTGCCCGCAGGCAGCCAGGCAAGCCATTAGGATCGGGTCCCCCGGCTTGGTTGCAGATCCGATTGTTACTGGATCACCGACGGGCCGTGGCGGCTCGGTTCGGCTATGAACATCATGGCAGAAGAGACGACCAACACGGTTGCTCCTCCGGCCCCGGCTGCGCCGATCAAGGGCATCCAGGTCACGGACAAGGCAATCGCAAAAATTCGCAGCGCGATGGCGAAGGAAGGCATTTCGGCCGCAGAGGGCGGCCTTCGTCTGGGCGTGCAGGGCGGCGGGTGCTCGGGATTGAGCTACAACATCCGCTTCGACTCGCAGCCGCGCGAGCGCGACCGGATTTTCCAGTTCGACGACGTGCGCGTGTTTGTCGATCCGAAGTCGTTTATCTACCTGCACGGCATGATCCTGGATTATCAGGAAACGCTGATACAGCAGGGCTTCGTTTTCGTCAACCCGAATTCGACGAAGTCGTGCGGCTGCGGGACCTCGTTCTCCGCGTGAGTAGCGCCGGCGTCTCGCCGGCTCTTTGGCGTAACCACAGATGCCGGCAGGATGCCGGCGCTACCAGAAGCTCCAGGTTCTTTGCACCACGGCGCCAGCTTGCTCGCACCGGGCGAATGAATTTCGGCGGCGCGGCCGATGAGCGTACGTGGTGAATTTGTCTATGGCGAATCCAGAGACCAAATCGAGTTCTTCGCTGATCATGCCGGGCGATGCAACGTCGACCTGCTGGTCCTGCGGGACCATGCGCGCCGAACATTTCTGCAGCGCGTGCGGCAAGGTACAACCTCCCGTGCCGGTGGACTACTTTACGTTCTTTGGATTGCCGCGCAAATTGAACGTCGACGTAGCGGGCCTGGAGCGCGAGTTCTACCAGCTTAGCCGCAAGCTGCATCCCGACTTGTATTCGGGGGCGGAGGCACGGGAGCAGCAATGGAGCCTGGAACAGAGTTCCCAACTGAACGACGCCTACCGGACGGTGAAGGATCCGATCAAGCGCACGGAGTACCTGTTGCGTCTCGAGGGCGTGGAACTGGAGGAACAATCCAAAAGCGCGACCGAGCAGGCACGGGCGAGCGGGCAGGTCAAGAAGCAGGTCGTGCCGCCGGATTTACTGGAAGAAGTTTTTGATCTCAACATGCAACTGGAAGAATTGCGCATGCAAAAGAAATTAGGCGAAGACGACCCATCCTTAATCGAGGAAATCGGCCGCCAGAAATTGGAATTGGAAGAAAAGCACGAGGCGCTGCTCGAGGAGTTAAAACGCGATTGGACGGCGTGGGACCACGCCGTCGACAGCGGCAGCGAAGAAGAGCGCCACAAAATTCGCGACAAGATGGTGGATGTGCTGAACCGGCGTAACTATTTGAGGAATTTGGTACGGGATGTGAATGAGGTGTTGGAAAGCGGCAATTAGCTCTTAGCTCTTATGCAAAAACCACGAGGCTAGAAGCTAACAGCCAGTGGTACCAGCTACGTGAGAATGGCTAACGAACGCATCGTCGGAATCGATCTTGGAACCACCAACTCGTTGGTGGCGTTCATGCAGGGGGAAACGCCTGTCGTGATTCCGGGGGAAGACGGATTGAACCTTGTGCCCTCGGTGGTGGCACTGGGCGAGAACGATCAGGTCATCGTCGGAAGCGCAGCCCGGAAATATCTCATCGATACACCCGAGCGCGCGGTCTATTCCATCAAAAGGCTGATGGGGCGCGGGGTTGAGGACATTCAGGAAGAATTGAAGCTCTTCCCTTTTCGGATGGCCGACGATCTCGAAGCCGGCGAAGTATTGCGCATCAAGCTGGGTGATAAGAGCTACACGCCTCCGGAGATTTCGGCGTTTATTCTGCGGCAACTGAAGCGGAATGCGGAACGCTTTTTCGGCGGCCCGGTCACGAAGGCGGTCATCACCGTGCCCGCCTACTTCAACGATGCGCAGCGTCAAGCTACGAAGGATGCAGGCCGCATCGCCGGCCTGGAAGTGTTGCGGCTGGTCAACGAACCGACCGCCGCGTCGCTCGCCTATGGACTCGATAAAAAGAAACAAGGCATCGTTGCAGTCTACGATCTGGGCGGCGGGACGTTTGATATTTCGATTCTGAAACTACACGATGGCATCTTCGAGGTGATCGCGACCAACGGCGACACGCATCTGGGCGGCGACGATATCGACAACCTGCTCATCACGATTGCGCTCGACGACATTCGCGGCGATATGGGGCTCGATCTCCGCCGCAGCGGCGAGGCGGTGCAGACTATCCGCAAGGCCGTGATCGAAGCGAAAATCGCACTATCCGCGCAAGATTCGACCAAGCTCGATATCGAGTTGCGTGGCGGAAAGCGCTATCGGCGCGAGATTACCCGCGAGCAGTTCGAGGGACTGATTCAGCCGATCCTCGACCGCACCGTTGCGCCCGTTAAGCAGGCTCTCAAGGATGCGAAGCTCAAGCCCGAACAGATCGACGAAGTCGTGCTGGTGGGCGGATCCACGCGCATCCCCAAGGTTCGGGCGCTGGTGCAGGATCTCTTCAAGCGCACTCCACACACCGATCTCAATCCCGACGAAGTGGTGGCGCTGGGCGCGGCTGTGCAAGCCAACATCCTGGGCGGCGGCTCGGAAGCGACCAAGGAGATGCTATTGCTCGACGTGACGCCGCTGTCGCTCGGCATCGAAGTCGCCGGCGGGGTTACCGACAAAATCATTCTGCGGAATTCGACGATTCCCGCTTCCGCCACGCAGTTCTATACGACGCAGGTCGACGGGCAGGCGAATGTCGCGATTCATGTTCTGCAAGGGGAGCGCGAACTGGCCAAGGATTGCCGGTCGCTGGCGCGTTTCGATCTGAAGGGCGTGCCACCGATGACTGCGGGCATGCCGCGCATCGAGGTGCGGTTCCTGATCGACGCGAACGGCATCCTG
>Ga0210400_10003008_pt1 | contig 15106 bp, 10 predicted proteins | sample IncBWH26MmetaG_FD_155456 | JGI IMG/M metagenome (GOLD analysis project Ga0210400, IMG submission 155456) | Forest soil microbial communities from Barre Woods Harvard Forest LTER site, Petersham, Massachusetts, United States - Inc-BW-H-26-M | ecosystem: Environmental > Terrestrial > Soil >... | reverse complement strand
GGGCGGAAACCACGAAGGGCACGAAGGTGCGCGAAGGAAAACGCTGCTGCCCTTACAATGTTTTCGGCGATGAGTGCTCTCATGACGATTTCTGAGTTTTCGCAGCGGATTCGGCGGCGGGACGTTTCTCCTGTCGAGGTCACCCGCGAGTGCTTACGGAGGACCGAAGAGCTCAATCCGCGCTTCAATGCGTTTATCACCGTGATGGCGGAATCGGCTCTGGCAGAGGCGCGGGCCGGCGAGGAGGAGATTTCACAGGGAAAGTGGCGGGGGCCTCTGCATGGAATTCCGATTGCGCTGAAGGATTTGATCAATACCGCGGGAGTGCGGACGACGTCGGCCAGTGCGTTGCATAAGGATCGTGTTCCGACTGAAGACGCCGAAGTCGTCCGAAAATTGCGTGCGGCCGGAGCTGTGATCGTTGGCAAAAATAACCTGCATGAGTTCGCTTATGGCGCCAGTTCTCTGATCAGCCATTTTGGGGATGTTCACAATCCGTGGGACGTGAAACGGATTGCCGGGGGATCTTCGGGAGGGTCGGCGGCTTCGGTTCCGGCGGGGATGGCGTGCGCTGCGATTGGAACGGACACGGCGGGATCAATTCGCGAACCGGCGGCGCTATGCGGATGCGTGGGGATTAAGCCGACGTATGGTCGGGTTTCGAGCCGCGGGGTGATTCCACTTTCGACATCGCTCGATCATGTGGGGCCGCTGGCTGCAAGCGTTGAGGATGCGGCGATCGTGTTGCAAGCGATCGCGGGATATGATTCCGCGGACATTACTTCAGCCGAGGCTCCGGTTAGGGATTATGTGTCCGTCCTGAAGGAAGGCGCGAAAGGGTTGCGAGTGGGTGTGCCGAGGGCGTATTTCTTTGACGATCTCGATCCGGAAGTGGCGTCTGCGATCGAGCATGCTTTGACGGGAATCGCGACTCTGGGTGCACATATTAAGGAAGTAAGGATTGAGGTGCCGACCGACCGGACGTTGCAGGCTGCGGAGGCGTATGCCTACCACGCGGGGGATGTGGCAAAGCATCCAGAGTTGTATCAGGCAGAGACGGTGCGGCGGATTCGGACTGGAGAGAACGTAACTGCGGCGGAGTATATGCAGAAGAGGCGCGAGTTGGAAGCGGCCCGGCGAAACGTTCGCGATGTGTTTGCCGAGGTGGACTTGCTGGTCACGCCTACTACGCCGCTTCCCGCTCCTGCGATTGCCGAGTTGAGGGCTAACGCGGACTCGCTGCGTCCAGCGGAGTTGCAGCTGTTGCGGAATACACGGCCGTTTAACGTGTGGGGATTGCCCGCGATCTCGGTTCCCTGCGGGTTCACGCAAGGCGGATTGCCAATTGGATGGCAGATTGCGGGGCCTCATTGGCGCGAGGATCTGGTACTGCGACTTGCTTATGCTTATGAGCAGGCTACGGCTTGGCATCAGCGAGTTATACCGGGGTTGTAAAGGACGGTGAGATTTCGCGGTCTGAGGTGCGGTGCGCTCGGCTTCGCCTTCGCTCGACAGCCGCGGCGGCTGTCTCTACGTGACCTGTCGTGGTGCCATACGTCTAACGAAGGGTGCTCTATGTAATTAGCGAGTTATTTTTCTGGCTGCCCTGCCTTTGGAGCTCCACGTGAAACGAATCGATATGTTCTTAAAGACTGTCTCGGCTTGTCTGCTCTTGTCTGCCCATTGCGCCTTCGGGCAGAACGCTTCCATTCCAGAAGTCCACGGGATTGCTGTGGACAACATCGAACGCTCGGTGAGGCCGGGGGACGACTTTTACCGGTTCGCGAATGGCAACTGGATCAAGCGCGTTGAGATTCCGCCGGACCGGGCGGTCATGAACGTTTGGACGAAACTGGATGATCTGAGCAGCCAGCGCACGGCGGACCTGATTAAGGATCTTGCCACTTCGAATCCACCTGCAGGATCGAATTTGCGCAAGGTGGCGGACCTCTTCAATTCGTATATGGATGAGGCGGCGATCGAGGCGAAGGGGCTAACTTCGGTAAAACCGCACCTGGATGCCATAGCGGCCATTCGCGACAGGAAACAACTGGCGCACGCGCTGGGCGAGACGCTACGCGCCGATGTGGACGCACTGAACAACACGAACTATCACACTCCAAATCTTTTTGGACTGTGGGTAGCGCCGGGGTTCAATGATTCCGACCACTACACGCCCTACCTGATGCAGGGAGGGCTGCAGCTACCGGACCGCGAGTATTACACCTCGAACAGTGAGAGTATGCAGAAGGTCCTCGCGAAATATCAGCCGCACGTAGCCGCCATGCTGAAACTGGCTGGATTCTCCGATGCGGATGCACGCGCGGCTCGCATCCTGGAACTCGAGACCGCAATCGCGAAGACGCATCGCACGCTGGCGGAGAACGAAGACATCCACAAGGCGAACAACACCTGGGGGCGCGCGGAGTTTGCGGCGAAGGCTCCGGGGCTCGACTGGGATGAATACTTCAAGGGAGCCGGGCTGAGCCGTGTGGCGAGTTTCATCGTGTGGCAGCCCGAGGCGTTTCAGGGAGAGTCGGCGCTGGTGGCGTCGAGTCCGCTTGAATCGTGGAAGGATTGGCTCGCGTTTCATTTGATCGAGGCGCATGCGGGAGTTCTGCCGAAGGTGTTCGCGGCGGAAAGGTTCGCATTCTTCGGGAAGGAATTGTCGGGCGTGCAGCAGCAGCGTCCGCGATGGGAGCGGGGTGTATCGGTTGTCAACGGATACCTAGGCGACCCCGTTGGACAGGTATACGCGCAGAAATATTTTCCGCCGGAGGCCAAGGAGAAGGCACAGAAGATGGTGGCCGAGTTGATCGCGGCGTTCCGCAAGCGGATTGAGGCGCTCACCTGGATGAATCCGTCGACGAAGGCCGAAGCGGAAGCGAAGCTTTCGACGCTGTACGTTGGCATTGGGTATCCCGAGACCTGGCACGATTATTTGAATTACGAAGTGAAGCCGGACGATATTTTCGGCAACATTTGGCGGGGAGATCTGTCGGAATACCGGCGGCAGGTGGCGCGGCTTGGGAAGGCGGTCGACCGGAAGGAATGGTCGATGACCCCGCAGACGGTAAATGCGGTGAATCTGCCACTGCAGAACGCGCTGAACTTCCCTGCCGCGATTCTTCAGCCTCCGTTTTACGATCCCGCGGCTCCCGCTGCGGTGAACTATGGAGCGATCGGATCGGTGATCGGACATGAGATCAGCCATACCTTCGACACAGAAGGAAGCGCATTTGATTCGAAAGGGCGGGTGCGGAACTGGTGGACGCCGGAGGATCTGAAACACTTTGAAGCGGCGACCGCGAAACTTGCGGCACAGTACGACACTTACAAACCATTTCCGGATTTGGCGGTCAATGGAAAGCAGACGCTAGGGGAGAGCATTGCCGACCTGGCCGGACTCTCGGCGGCATACGACGGGTACAAGGCTTCAGGACAGGTGGCTCCGCCGGTCGATGGATTCTCCAGCGACCAACAATTCTTTGTCTCCTTCGCGCAGAACTGGGGGGAGAACGTACGCGAGGCTACGCTCCGCCAGCTGGTGATGACCGACGGGCACCCTCCCGGGGAGTATCGGGCGGATACGGTGAGAAACATCGATGCCTGGTACTCGACGTTTGAGGTGAAGCCGGGAGAGAAGCTATATCTGGCGCCGGAGGAGAGGGTGAGGATCTGGTAGAGGCAAGGGCTTCCGGGTCAGGGATGAGGGGGCAGGGGTCAGGTTTCGGTCCGGAACTTCGAAACCTTTAGTTCGCAGTTGTCACCATCGCGCTGATGTCTTTTAGCAGCTTTTCAGCGGCTTCGCCGGGATCCTCGGTGGCGAAGTGGTCATCCAGTGTAAGGATCTGCACGTCAGGAACGATTTCCCGGAAAGCCTGACGGAGCGGCCTGCCGCGTACGATCTCTATGCGCGAAGAGACGACCGCCAGCTTCGCCTTGGTCGCTTTCAACAGGATGGGGGAGTCGTCGATCGCAGTGGTGGTCAAGGCATTGAATCCGGCGCCGCAGAGAATTTCCCTCAGGAAAGCACAGACATCGAGTGACGCGTAAACGCAGACTACGCGAGGGCGAGCGTCGCCGGTTTTTCCGCGCGAGTAGCGAGAGCCGAGATACGCCGCCGTGATGGCTTCTTCCATGCAATCGTAGGTTTCAAACTGTGAAATCAAGTGGGTAAGTTCGAGGACTTTGCGGATTTTGGGAGTTAGACCGCAGAGCTTCAGGTCACCGCCCTTGGCGCGCGCGGCCTGCACGAGGCGCATGATGGCGCCGAGTCCGCTGCTGTCGATGAACTCGACCTTTTCCAGTTGCAGCACGACATCGCCATATTTTTCGATGGCGTCCTGCACTTGCGAGTGCAGACTGAAGACTTCGTTTCCGGACACGAGGCGGCCGCAGCATTGGACCACGAAGACTTCACCGATCGGCCGCGTTTCCAGGCGTAGCTGCAATGGCCCTCCTTAAATTGGCGGGAATGTTACGTGAGCAGGACCAGCAAGTCAACGACACTGAAGCCACCGTGATGGATGCAACTTTACAATTCCAAACGCCTCGTAAGAGCGCGAACGGAGGCCGCTATCATGATCTCCGGGGAGAGAGACACCGCCGCTTAACCGACCTTCCCGGGAATCGATTGGTAGGCGCCTAATTAATTGCTACGGATAACTCGCCGCTAACCTGCCACGCCGCTATAATGCGTTGTTAGAAATGGCATGGAGGCCGGCAGCCGTCCCGGCCAAGTCCACCAAATCTCCCCCAGGGACCCATGATCGGCAAGTCACTCCGCTCGTATCGCATCGAGGCCAAGTTGGGAGCCGGCGGTATGGGCGTGGTTTACAAAGCCGTCGATTCCCGACTCGGGCGAACTGCCGCGATCAAAATCCTTTCCACCGCCGCTCTCAGTGCAGAGAGGGAACGTCGCTTTGTGCAGGAAGCGAAGGCAGCTTCTTCTCTGAACCATCCGAACATCGTCACGATCTATGACGTTGATACGCAGGATGTCGATGGCAAGCCGCTGCAATACATTGCGATGGAGTATGTGGCGGGTGAGACCCTCGACCAACTGATCGGGAAGAAGGGGCTGCGAATCCGCGATGTCCTGAAATATGCGATCCAGATCGCGGACGCATTGGCCGCGGCTCACGCTGCTGGGATCGTGCATCGCGATCTTAAGCCGTCGAACGTAATTGTCACTCCTCAAGGGGTCGTCAAGATCCTGGATTTCGGCTTGGCTAAGCTGACTGAAGCGGGCGAAGCCGATGCTTATGCCGAAACCATGCACGGCGAGGGATCGCCTCTCACCGAGGAGGGAACGATCCTTGGAACCGTCGCTTACATGTCTCCCGAACAGGCTGACGGTAAGAAGGTCGACAGCCGTTCTGACGTTTTTTCCTTCGGGTCGGTCGTGTACGAAATGGCGACGGGCCAACGTGCTTTCTCGGGCGGGTCCAAGCTATCGTCGCTCTCGGCTGTGCTTTTCAAAGATCCCCAGCCCGCCTCGCAGGCTGTTTCTGACATCCCACCGGAACTTGATCGGATTATTGCGCGATGCTTGAAGAAGGATCCCGAGCGTCGTTGGCAGACGATGGCCGACGTGAAGGTGGCGCTGGAAGAGTTGCGCGAGGAATTGGACTCCAGCAACTTGGCACATGCGATTCCAACTCCCGCCGTGCGCCGGACATCGCGGGCACGAGTCTGGACTGGCTTGGGCGTGCTGGCTGGAGTCCTGCTTGGAGTTGCGCTGCAAATCTCGTATCAGCGGGCATACTCCCGGCCAGCGGAGCCGCCCTCGTTCCAGCGCCTGACGTTCCGCCGCGGCGACGTCACCTCGGCGAAGTTCGCTCCGGGCGAGACCGTTGTCTATAGCGCCGAGTGGGACGGCGGCCCATCCACCCTATTTTCCGCCCAGCCCGGCAATCGCGAAGCGCGGGCACTGGCGCTGCCCAGTGCGAGAGTCCTTGCGATCTCGCCGAGTGGGGAGATGGCAATCCTGTTGGGCGGCGAAGATGTTGGCACACTGGCGCGCGTGCCATTTGGTGGCGGCTCGCCGCGACAGGTGCTGGAAGGCGTGAGTGGCGCGGATTGGGGCCCGGATGGAGACTCGCTCGCTGTGGTGCGCGCAGTCGGCGGAAAGTTCCGGCTAGAGTATCCCATCGGCACCGTGTTGTACGAAACTGAGAAGCGCCCGCCGATGATGCCGCGAGTATCGACCGACGGGAAGCTGGTGGCGTTTTTCGATTTCGATGTCGAAGTCGGCGACTACTCCCTGTGCATCGTCGGTTCGAGTCATCCTCGGCAGGTTTTGTCACACGGGTGGCGTGCTATCGGAGCCTTGAATTGGTCTCCGGATAATCGTGAGGTTTGGTTTTCTGGGGGACAACTTGGCGGCGATCCCGCTCTCTTCGCGGTTACTCTCTCGGGCGTCCAGCGGCTGGTCACGCAGACTGGTGGAATTATCGTGATGCAAGATGTGGCCCGCGACGGCCGCGTCTTGCTGAGTACGGTCAACTCACGGCTGGGAATTCTCTATCTGCCGCCGAATGGCGGACCAGAACGCGATTTAGCATGGCTGGATTCGTCCCTGATCTACGAACTCTCGAACGATGCTCAATCACTTGTTTTCGTTGAGCTTTCCAACGGCCAGGGACGCAATTCTGCCATTTACCTGAGAAAGACCGACGGTTCTCCCGCGGTACAGCTTGGATACGGGAATAGGCCTTCCCTCTCGCCAGATGGCAAATGGGTAGCATGCATACACCATGAACTCGAGCGCTCCCGGCTGATGTTGCTGCCTACCGGTCCCGGAGAATCGCAGTTCGCAAAGATCGACGGAATGCACTTCGATGGCGTGGAGTGGTTTCCGGACAACAAACGGATTCTCTTCACGGGCAATGAAACGGGACACCCGACACGCTCCTGGATCTATGACCTGGAGACGAACAAGACGTCGCCGGTGACCCCTGAAGGGACGCGAGGGATGCGAGTTTCGCCCGACGGCCAGTGGTTCGTCACCGTGGACCCGCACAAACTCCTATTGACCCCGGTAGGTGGTGGGAATTCTAAAAATGTCATCGACTTGCAAACCGGAGAGAGCGTCGCGCGGTGGAGTGGGGATGGCCGCTATTTGTTCCTGCAGCAGCGCGAAGCTGCTGGCATCAAGATCAGCCGGTTGGAGATTGCGACGCACCGCAAAGAGCCTTGGCTCGTAGTGAAAGCTCCCGAACCGGGTGCTCAATTCTTTGGGCCGTTGGCTTTGTCGGCGGATGGCAAGGCATGCGCTGCCACCTTCCAGCGCGATCTTGCGAATCTGTTTCTGGTGCGGGGACTGAAGTAACGGGGATTATCGTTGGGCCAACAAAGTCAGGATCTCACTGGCTGTCTGGCATGATTGCTGGTGTGGATGCGAAATAACGCACCGTAACGTCATCCCCGATATAGACGACACGCCCATTGACAAGCGGCTTCCGCTGCGGCTTCGTTGGGTGGGTGAAATAGCGGACCGTAACATCTTCATTGATGTAATCGACTTCATTCTTTCCTACTTGCACACGCTGAAACCTGGGCCTTGCCGGGTTCACGGAGGAGTCGACTGTGGCTGTGGCTGTATCCGTGTCCGTGGCCTTCTCTGGTACTGCTTCTACGGTCTTAGTCCCAGCCTGCGGATCGACGGCAGTTGATGCCGGCCGGGTAGAAGATTCGGGGGGCGAAACCGGGCGGCGACCGTTGTAAGCAATCCAGCAAGTCAAACCCACTGCCATAGCAAGGAATGCCAAGGCTAAGTGCCACTGGCGTTTGCGCCAGGAAACGTCCTTAGCAATCTGCATCTTCTTCGCGAGTCTGGCTGACTGGCTGCGCATTAGTAATTCCCGGGCCTGCGCCAACGCGGCGGCGTATCGCTGGCCTAGGGAATTCCTGGTGGACGGGGCGGGCAAAGACCCAATCTCGTTCAGCGAACTCTCGCGTTGAACTGCAACCTCCGCAATAGCGTGCGGAGTGATCGGCAGTTGGGTAACCGGCTTCGTTGTCTGTGCAAGCGGTTGAGCTTGCAGTATGGCCGCCTCGATTTGTCGCGCTATCAATTGATAGGTGCGTACCTCGCCGTGCTGGAAGGTATGTGCTTCGCTGAACAGCACTTCGAGTACGCCCGCCAGTCCTCGGACGTCATAAATCGGCAAGATCAGGAGCGATTGGGCACCGAACTGCCGACAAATAGCCGCTTCAATGCGTGTGTCCGTCTGGGCGTCCTCGACACGGAGAATCTCACGTCTTCTCTCGGCGTCGGCTGACGCGGTGAGGGAAGCAGTGACCTGCCGCCCTACGTAGGTTGCGGCACTTCCACTCCCGGCTCGGTAAATTAGTTGGCCTCCTTTGAGAAGGGCAACTGCGACCCCAGTGGCATTGGCAGCGTTTCTAGCAGACGCCACTAGGCGGTGCATTGCACCATCCACGTCCAGATCTCCGTTCCTGAGCATCCGTTGGACTTCCATCACGGCGGAGAGCGATTGGCTATTGATCTGACTCTCCTGAACCGCAAATGCGTTGGCCAAAAGCTGCTGGAACGTGTCCGGATCGACGCTGGAAGGGTTACTCATATCCCTGTTACCGCGGCTGGCGTTGGATACAAACTGCCGTGCTTGGATGCAAGAAGAACAAAGAAAGATGCACCCGCGAATCGGTTAGACGAACCCACCGGCTCAAAGTAAGCGAGGACGGGCCTCGCGACAACTGGTGGTTCTGCCAGCGCGGGCGTTGGTACCCTAATCGCTCACTCGTTGAGCGTGCCTTTGGCGGGCAAGTCATCTTGATCCTGTCCTTCTATTTTAACTATTCTAACGCGCGCGTTTGGGCTTCAGGTTCAGGGTACGAATCAGCCGGAACAGGTGGTTGGCGTGCACTCCCAGGATTTTGGCCGCCTCTGTGTAGTTTCCATTAGCCTGCTCGATGGCCCGCTCGATCAGCACCTTCTTCGCTTCGCGAATGCCCTCTGCCAGCGCATTCACGGGTTGCCCTGATGCGGCAGTTTCCTCCAAAATCGACTCCGGAAGGTCCTCGGCGAGGATTACTTCCGTCGAGCCCAGGACTACCGCCCGCTCGATGGCGTTCTCCAGTTCGCGCACGTTGCCGGGCCAGTCGTAGCGCGCGAGGCAGGCTTGAGCCTCCGGCGAGATGCCGGCCACCCGGCGTTTCACCTTCTCGCCGTGCTGTGCCGCGAAAAATGCCGCCAGTAGCGGAATATCCTCCCGCCGCTCCCGCAGGGCGGGCATCTGGAGCGATACGACGTTCAGACGGTAGTAGAGATCCGAGCGGAACATTCCGGTGCGCGACGCCTCTTTCAGGTCGCGATTCGTCGCAGCGATCAGCCGCACATCGAGTTTGATGGGGCGTGTACCGCCGACGCGCTCGAATTCCCGCTCCTGCAACACACGCAGGAGTTTGGCCTGCATGGGAAGCGCGAGTTCCCCGATTTCATCCAGGAAAATGGTCCCGCCTTCCGCAACTTCCAGCTTCCCTTTCTTTTGAGCAACCGCGCCGGTAAATGCTCCTCGTTCGTGTCCGAACAGTTCGCTTTCGAGCAGAGTTTCCGTGATCGCCGCGCAGTTGATGGCGACAAACGGTTTGTCGACCCTGGCACTGTTCATGTGAACGGCTCGGGCGACCAGTTCTTTTCCGGTTCCGCTCTCTCCCGAGATGAGCACCGTCGAATCCCGCCCGGCAACCCGGGAAACGAATTCGTAGACTTCGCGCATGGCCTTGCTCTCGCCAACCATGCTGTGATGAATATTCAGTTCCTCGTGCAGGCGGCGGTTCTCGCCGTCAAGCCTCTCCAGGTGCCGGGCATTTTCGATGGCGAGCGCGGTGATGTTGCCGAGAGTCGTTGCCACCTGCAGAAGATCGGAGTCGAAACGCGAGCCCGGAGAACTGGCTTCGAGGTACATCACTCCAAGCACCTTACCTCGCACTTCAAGAGGCACTGCCAGCACCGAGTGCACCCGACGCTCGAGCAGGCTTTCCGCCTCGCGGTAAGAGTCGTCACTCTGGACGTCGCTCGAAAGCACAGCAAGGCTTTCCTTGAGAACGCGGTTCAGGATCGTTTGGCTGGCACGAATCGGCTGGTTGGCTCCCAGACGGCGGTCGCGACCCATGATAGAAGAGAATCCGTCGACGCCGTCTTCAGTCAACAGGATAGCGGCTTGATCGGCAGGCACAGCCTCCAGAACGGCTTCCAGTACTTTTTCCTGTAGAGCGGCAAGGCCTCGCACCGAGTTCAAGGTTCGGCTGAAATCCAGCAGCACATTCAGATCGCGGACAGTTCTGGCGGTGGCAGGAAGGGACTCAAGCCGCCGAGGTTGCAGGTAGAGAGCGTCCTCTTTACGCAAGATGACGGTCGCCGCCCCCGGGGCAGGCGTTGCGTCAAGCTGGAAGGAGGCATCGGTGCTGGATTCACCGCCTGGACCCTGGAACACAAGAACGGAGTTGCCTACTCGGATCTGGTCCCCGGGTACTAGAACTCTCTCCCGTATGGGTACTCCGCTGACGAAGGTGTTGTTGCGACTTTCCAGATCCTGCAACCGGAAGGCCTCGGCCTCCTTGCGGATAATGCAGTGTCGACGCGATACCAAGGAGTCAAGGAGGGATATCTCATTCGAGGGATCGCGGCCGATCGAAAGCTCACCCGCAGCCAACGAAAAGACCTTTCCCTTGAGGGGGCCGCTGACGGCCTCCAGCCGTGCGCCGCCAGGAACCGCGGCCTGTTCGCCCGAGTGGCCCATGACGCCATGAGTATACTCGGACGCCCCAGACTTCGCCGTAACCTACCTAACAGAAAGGTTAGGTCCTCACGTTTTTGTTTGGTACTCCCCGTCCAAACCTCAGAAGCTTTCCGAAGAGCAGAAGCGGCAGTGGTGGATTACCCCTTATTTTTCAATGAGCCTCCGGTTGTTGCAGAGAAAAGCTGCCTTGTCAAGGATTTGGAACACTGCTTGCTTTACTAAAGTCACTTGCGACGGTCTGAACCGAGCAAGAATTCCCCAGGTCCCAGAGGAGCAAGACAATGACGGTAAAAATGAATGCAAAGCTGGTAGCGAAAATCACGATTCTGACCGCCGTAATGATCGGCACATTCCTGGCAGCGAGCGTTCAACCGGTGCCTTCTGCTGACGGAGGCCCCCTTCTTCTTTGCCCACCGCGAGCAACGAACTGCCAGTCCTCCCTGCCGACGCTACGGAGAGCTAGTTAAGCCGCAGAGTCCAGCGAAACCACCGTCTGGAAAGACGCGAATGAATTTTTTGGGGTCGGCTCCGGTAGGTGCCGACCCTTTTGCTTTTTATGAGAGAACAATCGGACTTAGCGCTTGGAGGAGGCGATGGTAGCCAACAGGCTGTCATCGGCGCCTTTGTCGGTGAGACGCTTCCGGGTGCTGGCGCTCAAGGAGAAATCAACTCCGTAGGTGTTAACGAGGGTCGCCATGCGTTTGCTGGTAATCCCGCCGATAAGTCCGGTTTCCACTTCGCCGACTGAGAATGGCGGCGATTTGTTCGTTTTTGGCTGTCTCGCGATTGTCGTAGATGGGTCGGAGGCATGCCAGTCTGCTTCCTTGGCAGAGATTGAGCCCTCGGCGAGCATCTCTGAGAGGTGATTTTGGGCAGTCTGCGCGTGCTTGAGATCTTTATCGCTCTGTTTTGCGGCCTTCCTGTACCACTTCGCTGCTTCTGAGGGATCCTTTTCCCTATTAATCCCTTTCTGATAAAAGTACCCCAGTACAACCTGCGCACCTGCATAGCCCTGGAGTGCAGACTTTTTTAGCCACTCCATTCCTTTGGCGGAGTCCTTGGCGACGCCTTTTCCTTCCGAATAGGCATCGGCCAAATCGAATTGCGCTTTGGCATCTCCCGCCTCGGCCTTGTGGCGAAGTGCATCGAATTCGGCCGTCTGAGCCGAAACCAAGGCGGTCGCCAAGGCAAAGGAGGCGACAAGCATCATGAATTTGAGCCGAAGAAGCATGAGTCAAGTATGACGTTCGTTTTACCGAAGCCATTCTCTGCGTTTGCAAGCCCGGTTGGCAAGCTCTTGACATGTGCCGGGTTCTGCTTGAGCATTCTTTTCATTGCGTGCTCGCCAGCCCAAGGCTGGATCTGTCAGCGTGAACCGATGAAATATTGTCCCTCGTGCCACAAAACTTATCCGGGCGACTACAACGTCTGTCCGGCAGATCAAACCGGGCTGCAGAGTAGCCATGAGTTTCAGCCGGGAATGATCATCCGCAATAAATACGAGATCCTCGCGCGGATTGGCATTGGCGGCATGGGAGCTGTCTACAAAGGGCGGCACGTCACGTTCAACGAGTTCTGCGCCATCAAAGTCGTCAATGATTCCATCGCGGGCGATGCGAATTTCCTGCAGCGGTTTCAGACCGAAGCAGTTGTAACCCGAAAACTGCGACATCCGAATGCGGTGCGCGTGGATGACTTCGATTACACAGATGATGGCCGTCCGTTCATCGTCATGGAGTTGGTGGAGGGACGGAATGTCGGAGAAATCCTTCAGGCCGAAGGACCCTTTCGCGTGCCGCGTGCCGTTCGTATCGCCACCCAGGCAGCCCGGGCGCTTGGGGCCGCGCATAAACTTGGGTTCGTTCACCGGGACATCAAGCCGGGCAACATTATTCTCACGACGGACGAACAAGGACAAGAAACCGCCAAGGTCCTCGATTTCGGGATTGCAAAACTTCGCCAGGCTGCAGGAGATGCACAAACCGGAATGACCATGACCGGCATGGTTGTCGGCACGCCGCTGTACATGTCGCCGGAGCAGTTCATGGGGAAGAAAGCGGGCGAAGAGATCGACGGTCGCACTGATCTTTATTCGCTCGGTGTCGTGCTGTATCAGATGGTCACCGCAAGACTCCCTTTTGAGGGCGATACTCTCTACTCGATCATGATGCAGCACATGCAGGGAACGGTCCGTCCGCCGGATGAACTGGTGCCGGAGTTGAACATTCCTCCGGAACTTTCGAAAGTAATTCTGAAGTCGATTGATAAATCTCGCGATTTGCGATTTCAAAATGCCGAGCAATTTATTGCTGCGCTTGACCAGGTGGGAAGCGACACTCCATCCAGCGCGCGCGTTGTTGGCGGTTCGACCGTGGCACCCAACCCGGCAAGCAAGAGTCCGCAGAATGTACAGGGGCCGCCGGCGCCAGTCCGGTCATCGCAAGTCCAGATTCCACCTCCTTCTTCCGGGTCCGTCGTTCTGCAGTCGCCGGACGTCACGCCCGCGCCTTACGTCCCTTCCGCGCCGGCAACCCAGCCACCCTTGCCAAAAAGCGCCGCGCAGCACGTCTTCGTCCAGCAAAGGACATTCAAGGCGAGGAACGTACTGGTGCTGATTGGGCTGTGTCTGGCGCTTGTAGTGATTGCGGGAGTGGGCTACCTCAAGTACCGGACCATCCAGCGCACGCAGATCGAGAACGCCGTGGTGGAAAACCTCAAGAACGCACCGTCGCCCGCCGTGCGGGCTGCACATATTAAGGTGTCTGTGTCCGACACGGGCGAGGTCATCCTCGACGGAGTCGTGCCGAGCATGGCGGATTCGACGACTGCGGCATCTTTGTCAGCCATGGTTGCAGGGGTCACCCGGATCAACAATCGGCTGCAGGTGGTTCCTCCCATAGCTCCACCTCCGAATGGGAATACCGCCGAAAGTTCGGATTCTTTAGTCAATAAAGGAATGGCCTCTCTTGACGTCGGCGATTACGCCACTGCCATCGACTGCTTCACGAAAGCGGCGAATGATCCAAACAACAAAAGCGCCAGGCAATTGCTTGAGACTGCGCGGCGGGCACAGAAGACAGAAGAAGAGTTGCTGAAGAAGCGGCGCTAGTGGACTGTGCGCAGAGAGTGTTAGCGGTGGAACGAGGCTAAATTCAACAAACCCAACCACGGTAAAGGCATTTTGCTATTCTCAGCGCTCTCTGCGGACCTTCTCGGCGACCCCGCGATCTAAGCCTATGTTCCCCAGTCTGGCTAAAATCTCAAAACGCAGAGGGCGCCGAGAACCCTCGCCGAGTTCGCGGAGAAAAGCTATCTTGACGACACGGTTTCACCTTCCGCCAACAACCCAGCCACTCGATCCTACTAACGAAATCTATGCGACGGCCGCTAGGTTTCAGTTTTTTGGCCTCAGTTACTCAGCCTAGCCGACAGCATTTACCCGCACCAGCACCGGCGCAGGCTGCACAACTGGTTGGATGGCTTGCACGACGGTCTGCGGCACGGCGACGGCACCACCGAATGAACTGAAAGCGCTTTGCAGTTGATTCGCCGAGTAAGGCGCGATCATGACAGCTCCGCTGAACACGTAATAGATCACGGATTTCATGTCCGTCAGACTCACCGTGCCCGCGAATGCGGCGTAGAGAAAGTAATAACCGAAGCCGAGAAAGACACCGAGGATATTCAGCAATCCCAAAAGTGCCATCGGCCGGCTGGAACTCGCGACCATTACGGGCTTGACCCCCGGAGGAAGTGGATCGGGCTGGTTGCCCGCTTCCTCGGACAAAGCGTCGCCGAGGAACCAGCTCTGGCTGCGTAAGAGTCCAACAACAGTAAACACAAATGCAAAACCTAAGATCGCAGTCATGATACAGAACGCTGCCCAAAAGACCGTTTCCCTTGAAACTCCAAAGTTAGCGGGAGCGGGCGCTCCTGGTTGCTGGGCCCATGCCACGGCCGGACTCAACAAAGTGCCAACCAGCAGAGTCAAAGCAAGCCTGATTCGGATTTTCATTGGAATCCTCCACCATGTAATTTGCGCTGTGTAGGAGAAAGGGTCTCTCCGGGGGTCTCTATATAAATCTCAGGCCGGAACGACGTCGGTTCTTGCCAGATAACTACTGTTTACCCAAAGAGAGTCAGCCGGATCGATTCTGCTCCAACCATTTTGCTCCTGGTAAACATAAAGAGGCGCGCCCATATTCAATGTGTTCCGAACGACGCCGGACAACGAAGGGAGGCTGCGCACGTTGAGCACGCTGACCGTAACCCGCGCTGCGTATTGGGCGACTGCCTTAGCCGTCCCACCGTTCCTGGTCAGGAAGTGACTGTCC
>Ga0210400_10003007_pt1 | contig 15106 bp, 13 predicted proteins | sample IncBWH26MmetaG_FD_155456 | JGI IMG/M metagenome (GOLD analysis project Ga0210400, IMG submission 155456) | Forest soil microbial communities from Barre Woods Harvard Forest LTER site, Petersham, Massachusetts, United States - Inc-BW-H-26-M | ecosystem: Environmental > Terrestrial > Soil >... | reverse complement strand
ACCGACAAAACTGGCGGAAAAGCGACATCGCGGTGTGGGCTGGTGGGATCTCGGTCGACCCGTCCTGTCGGCCGGTTAGATAGCAGCAGTGGCCCGCTCGTCGGGTGCGCGGCCAGGAATCGCGTCGAGCTGCCACAGCGCCCCTATAGGGCGGGCTCGGCGGTGGCCTGGGCGCCCGCCAACCTGACCAGGATTTCGGGCATGGCGGTGGCGATTTCGTCGTCATCCGCCGGGTGGTTGGTGCCGAATCGTTCGGCTGCGTGCGGCACCGCCAGCTTGATGTCGTCCAGTACATGCGCCCCGGCGATGCGGGCGGATTTGCGGGTCTCGTCATGGGCCCACACCCCGCCGTAGTGCCCGCCGGCGGCGCCTATGACAGCGAGCGGCTTGCCGACGATCGCCCCGGCCTGGTAGGGGCGTGAAGTCCAGTCGATGGCGTTTTTGAGGGTGGCGGGGATGGTGCCGTTGTATTCCGGGCTGACCAGCAGCAGCGCATCGGCGCGCTGAACGGTGTCGCGCAGCGTCTGCGCCGGGGCCGGCACGTCACCCGGGCGGTCGAGGTCTTCGTTGTAGAACGGCACCTCGGCGAGTCCTTCGAAGATCTCGACATCTATGCCGTCGGGGGCGCGCTTTGCCGCGGCCTCGGCGAGTTGGTGGTTGTAGGAGCCGGCGCGCAGGCTGCCGACCAGGGCAAGGATCCGAGTGCTCATCGCAGTTCTCTTTCCGTAGCGTTACTTGCTTGCGCCAACAAACATATACTTGCTTGCGCGCGCAAGCAAGAGCTATGTTTGAGACATGGCACACAAAAACGCGGTGCAGCCAAGGACCGCTGAGGAGCACAGGGTGATCAGGGCATTTCACACGGCGTTCATGACGATGATGCGTCAATTCGACGCTGACCTGCAGCGCGAGCACCGGCTGTCGCACACCGAATACGTTGCGATGGATTTTTTGGTCGAAGCCCCCGATCGCACGCTGGGGCTCAGCGACCTCGCGGCGCGTTGCCAGCAGTCGCTGTCGGCGATCAGCCGCGCCGTCGGGCGCCTCGAAGCCCAGGGCCTGGTGCGGCGCGAACAGTCAACCCGGGACGCGCGCGCCTACAACGCCGTGCTCACCGACGCCGGGCTACAGCGCTACAACGAGGCCACGCCCACCCACAACACCAGCCTGCGCCGCTACCTGTTCGACCAACTCGAGGGCATCGACCTCGAGGCCTTTGGTGACGCGCTGCAACGCATCAGCGCCGCCGCCGATCATCGGACGACTGTCCCCTCGCCGACCAGCTGATTGGCCGCAATCAGGTCAAACGGGGGAGGCCAGCCGGGTGGGATGGTCGTGCCCGCGAAGTGTCACGGTCTCACCCAAAGACCAATGGGCACATTCGGTTTCGCTCGCACCCTGCACCGTGTCTGCGGTGGCTAACAATCGGCCGGGGTATGACTTGGCCAGTTCGCACAGTCGGGCCGCCTCGTTGACCGGCCCGCCGATCACGGTGTATTCGAACCGCTCTTTGGCACCGACGTTGCCCGCGACGACCTGGCCCGCGGCCACGCCGATGCCCGCCTGACACTCGGGCATTTCGTTGGTCAGCCGGTCCGCGATGGCCCGCGCCGCCCCCAGCGCCTCGTCCTCGGGACAGTCGAGGCGATTCGGTGCGCCGAAGATGGCCAGCGATGCATCGCCCTCGAACTTGTTGACCAGCCCGCAGTGGCGGTCCACCTCCTCGACCACGATCGTGAAGAACCGATTCAGGAATTGCACGACGTCGGCCGGGGGTCGGCTGGTCACCAACTGGGTGGAGCCGACGATGTCGATGAAGACGACGGCGACGTGGCGTTCTTCCCCGCGCAATTTCGGTTTCTCGCGTTCGGCGGCCAGCGCGACTTCGCGGCCGACGTGCCGGCCGAAAAGATCGCGCACGCGTTCGCGCTCTCGCAGGCCGTCGACCATCGCGTTGAAACCACGCTGCAGCTCACCGAGTTCGGTGCCGTCGAATACCACCAGGTTGCCCCGCAAGTCGCCCTGCTCGACGCGCTTGAGTGCCGCACGCACCACCCGCACCGGGGTCGCGGTCAACCAGGACATGATCCACATCAGGATGAAACCGAATATCAGCGTTGCCGCCGACACGATGATCACGCCCACCGCGAACTGGGTCTCGGTGAGATTTTGCATCCATGTCTGGAAGATCGCCGTCAGCGCGATGCCGATGACGGGTACGCCCGAACCGAGCAGCCACACCATCATGGTTCGGCCCATGATGCCTGACGTCAGCCGCCGTGGCGGTCGTCCCGCCTCGAGCGCCTGAGCGGCCACCGGTCGCAGTGCGAACTCGGTGAGCAGATAGGCGGCGGTGGCGACCAGAATGCCGCAAAAGCCCACCGCGAACAGAAACCGGGGGATGAACACGCGGTTGACCAGGCCGTAGAGGGTCGTGGACAGTATCGTCCCGATTCCCCACAGGCTGAGGTCGACCATCGCGACTCGCCACGGGGCCAGGAAGGTGTTGCGCTCGTCGATGCGGGTGGGTTTGCGCTCCTCGATCGCCCAGCGCAGCGCCAGCACCGTCCGCCGGGTAATCCAATAAGTGCCCACGGCCATGGCGAAAACGAGATAGCCCGGCACGACTATGAACGTGATCCACCCCGGCGCGTCGTCAAAAATGCTCGGCTCGGGAATGGCGACGATCACCAACAGCGCGGCGACGGCGATTCCGATCAGGTTCGCCGCCATGACGACGACGGTCAGGATCAGCTGGATGCGTATCCGCCGGCGTCGTTGGCTCTCCGAGACCCGCCCCAGCAGTAAGGAACCGTACGCGGGGGTCTCTTGCAGCCGACCGCTTTGACGGGTAACTCTCTCGAGCACCCGGCCCAAGCGCTGTGCCATGGTCTTCTTGGGCATTGTGGCGTCAGCCTAATTTGTCGGACACGCTCTAAGGTGAGTCGGGTGCGTCTAGTGATCGCTCGGTGCACCGTTGACTACGTCGGCCGGCTCACCGCTCATCTTCCGTCCGCGCGCAGGTTGCTTTTGATCAAGGCCGACGGATCGGTCAGTGTGCACGCCGACGACCGCGCCTACAAACCGCTGAACTGGATGAGTCCGCCGTGCTGGACGACCGAGGAGCTCGGCGGCCAGGCGCCGGTGTGGGTAGTGGAGAACAAAGCCGGCGAACAGCTGCGCATTACCCTCGAGGAGATCGAGCACGACTCCAGCCACGATCTGGGCGTCGATCCGGGGCTGGTCAAGGATGGCGTCGAGGCGCACCTGCAGGCGTTGCTCGCAGAGCACGTCCAACTGCTGGGCGCGGGATACACGCTGGTTCGTCGCGAATACATGACCGCGATCGGGCCCGTCGACCTGCTGTGTCGCGATGACCAGGGTGGCTCGGTTGCAGTGGAAATCAAAAGGCGTGGTGAGATCGACGGCGTCGAGCAGCTGACCCGTTATCTCGAATTGCTCAATCGCGACAGCCTTCTCGCGCCGGTGAGTGGGGTGTTGGCGGCTCAGCAGATCAAGCCGCAAGCGCGCACTCTGGCCGGTGATCGGGGGATCCGTTGTGTAACACTGGATTACGACAAGATGCGTGGCATGGATAGCGACGAGTACCGGCTGTTCTGACGTCCCCGATTAGACTGATTGCATGGCCAGGCGCCGCACACCGTCTCGCGACCGGCGCCCGCTATCGCTTTCGCCGATGCTGCGGCGGGTGGAAACGGGGCCCGACGGCCACGACTACGAAGTGCGCCCGGTCGCCGCGGCCCGGGCCGTCAAGACCTACCGCTGTCCCGGTTGCGATCACCAAATCCGTTCCGGCACTGCACATGTGGTGGTGTGGCCAGCTGAATCACCGGGAGCGATAAACGACCGACGACATTGGCACACTTCGTGTTGGGCCAACCGCGCCACCCGCAGCCCGACCCGAAAGTGGTCGTAGATAAGGGACCCGGCGCTCTAGGAAGCCGGCTCGACCAACTCGATCAGCACCCCGCCGGCATCCTTGGGGTGAATGAAGTTGATCCGCGAGTTCGCCGTGCCGCGCCTGGGCGCCTCGTACACCAGCCGGACGCCCTGCGAACGGAGTCGCTCGCTGAGGCTGTCCAGGTCGCTGACGCGAACAGCCAGCTGCTGGATGCCCGGCCCACGCTTGTCCAGGAACTTCGCGATTACCGACGACTCGTCGAGCGGGGCCATCAACTGGATCTGCGCCGTGGTACCCGGCACCGACAGCATCGCCTCGCGGATGCCCTGGTCGTCGTTGACTTCCGCATGCACCAGGATCATGCCGAGGTGGTCGTGATACCACTCGATCGCAGCGTCCAGGTCGGCGACCGCGATGCCGACGTGATCGAGCCCGGTCACCAAGGAGGTGGCCAGCAACTGACGGGCGTCAACTTGATCGGTCGTCATCACATAAAGGTAACCTGACGGGAAAGATTGCGCTTCTCCGGTAGGTCGAATCGGCCTTCCACACCCGCCCAGGAGGTAGTCATGACGACGTCGGTGATCGTTGCTGGGGCACGCACACCCATCGGCAAGTTGATGGGTTCGCTGAAGGATTTTTCGGCCAGCGATCTGGGTGCCATCGCGATCGCCGGCGCCTTGGAGAAGGCCAACGTACCGCCGTCGCTGGTCGAGTACGTGATCATGGGCCAGGTGTTGACCGCTGGGGCCGGCCAGATGCCCGCGCGACAGGCGGCGGTCGCGGCCGGCATCGGCTGGGACGTCCCGGCGCTGACCGTCAACAAGATGTGCTTGTCCGGCATCGACGCCATCGCGCTTGCCGACCAGCTCATTCGGGCCGGAGAGTTCGATGTGGTGGTGGCCGGCGGCCAGGAGTCCATGACCAAGGCGCCGCATTTGCTGATGGATAGCCGGGCCGGCTACAAGTACGGCGACGTCACGGTTTTGGACCACATGGCCTACGACGGACTGCACGACGTGTTCACCGATCAGCCGATGGGTGCGCTCACCGAGCAGCGCAACGATATCGACAACTTCACGCGCCGAGAACAGGACGAGTACGCAGCCCAGTCGCACCAAAGGGCTGCCGCGGCGTGGAAGGACGGCGTGTTCACCGACGAAGTGGTGCCGGTGAACATCCCGCAGCGCAAGGGCGATCCACTGCAGTTCAGCGAGGATGAAGGGATCCGCGCCAATACCACCGCCGAGTCGTTGGCGGCCCTCAAACCCGCATTCCGCAAGGACGGCACCATCACCGCGGGTGCGGCGTCACAGATCTCCGATGGTGCGGCCGCAGTTGTGGTGATGAACAAGGAAAAGGCCCAGGAACTGGGGTTGACGTGGCTGGCCGAGATCGGTGCACACGGCGTGGTGGCCGGACCAGATTCGACGTTGCAGTCGCAGCCGGCCAACGCGATCAAGAAGGCGCTCGCCCGCGAAGGAATCACGGTTGACCAGCTCGATGTGGTGGAGATCAACGAGGCGTTCGCGGCGGTGGCGCTGGCCTCGACACGCGAACTCGGCGTGAATCCCGAGATCGTCAACGTCAACGGCGGCGCGATTGCCGTCGGGCATCCAATCGGCATGTCGGGAGCCAGAATCACGCTGCATGTGGCCCTGGAATTGGCGCGCCGCGGCTCCGGAATCGGCGTTGCGGCGCTGTGCGGGGCGGGCGGCCAGGGCGACGCACTGATTCTTCGGGCCGGTTAGCTGAATCCCCACAGGGGCCGGGCCAGCGTTGCTGGCGCAAGGCACATCGCGTCCGTTGTGATTTTCGTCATATGTGCCGGTCTCGGGGGTTACCAGGGCCGTGGATCGGTAGCCGGCGCGACGTGACAGACTTATTGCCGTGACGCGTCCGCGATCCTCGATCGGGCCTGCGATGACCGGTGCGGTCGATCTGTCCGGTCTGAAGCAGCGAGCTCAGCAGAAGGCTTCGGCGAGCGGGGCAGCAGGAGAGCCGGGTAGTACCGAGATCACCGAGGCCAATTTCGAAGAGGAAGTGATAGTCCGGTCCGACGAAGTGCCGGTCGTGGTGGTGTTGTGGTCACCGCGCAGCGAAGCGTGTGTAAAGCTGATTGACACGCTGTCCGGCCTGGCCGCCGCCGACGACGGCAAGTGGTTGCTGGCGACGGTCAATGTCGACACCGCGCCGAGGGTGGCACAGGTCTTTGGCGTCGATGCGGTCCCGACCGTGGTGGCTTTGGCCGCGGGCCAGCCGCTGTCCAGCTTCCAAGGCGTGCAGCCCGCCGATCAGTTGCGGCGCTGGCTGGACTCTCTGCTTTCGGCGACGGACGGAAAGCTCAAGGGCGCAAGTCGTTCCGAGGATTCCCCGCCAATCGATCCCGAGGTAGCGCAGGCCCGCCAGCAGCTCGAGGACGGCGACTTCGTCGCGGCAAAGGAGTCTTACCAGGCGATCCTGGATACCAATCCGGGCAGCGTCGAAGCGAAGGCAGCGATTCGGCAGATTGAATTCCTGACCCGCGCAACCGCACAACGCCCTGACGCCGTCGCGATTGCCGATGCCGCGCCCAGCGACATTGCGGCCGCATTCGCCGCCGCCGACGTCCAAATCCTCAACCAGGATGTAGGCGCGGCCTTCGAGCGCCTGATCGCATTGGTGCGCAGCACATCTGGAGATGAGCGCACCTCGGTACGGACGCGGCTGATCGAGCTGTTCGAACTCTTCGATCCCGCCGATCCCGAGGTCGTCGTCGGTCGTCGCAACCTCGCCAACGCGCTGTACTGAGTGCGGCATGGGCATCCGCGTTCCGCGGGGCGCGCCCTTTCCATCACCGTGACTTTTACGCCGGGGCGCCGACAACACGTCCGGCGTGATGCTCGCCTGCCACCTGGCGGACAGACACGGATCTTGGAACCTGGGTCTGGGCGTGGGGGCTAACAGTGCGAGTCCGGTGAACGTGTTCGGCGCGTTCATAAAGCGGCATCAAGCTTTGGGTTTCGGGGTTCGCCCTGGTGCGACACGCCACGCTGCTGGCGGCGCGATGCCCTACCTGACGGCTGAGTTGCTGGAAGGCTTGCTCGGCCAGGTCATCGAGTCGGTGTGCCGCACCCGCTACGTCGGCGTTACACACGGGTAAACCGGTCCTCGGCCACACCTGACGATGGTTCTCGTCGTGCCTGTCGTGCGGGGATCCTCACGTTGCTGCCGACACGCAAAGGCCCGTGCGCGCTGTTAGGCTTCGCGCCATGCACGTGGCATCCGGTGTTAACCAGAGCTATGTCGTCGCGCGCTGTTGTTGCTGACTCCCAAACCCGTGCGCGGTCTGGTGTGGAGTTGGTGAATTCTCCTCACGTTTTAATGCCCTTCCGCAGCAACGGGATCCAGATCCATTAGTCCCGCACCGGAAGGCGACCAATGCTCAACGACATCGGCAGCGCACTGCGTTGGCCGTCTGTTGCCGCGCTCACCCTGATTGCCGGAGTCGTGGCGGCGTGTCAGGGCGGCGGAGGCAGCGACGTCGCGGGCGGCGGCGGCCTGGCCGGCGGGAATACCAGCATCACCCTGGTCGCCTATTCGGTCCCAGAACCCGGGTGGAGCAAGGTGATTCCGGCGTTCAACGCTTCCGAGGAGGGCAAGGGCGTGCAGGTGATCACCTCCTACGCAGCCTCCGCCGACCAGTCACGCGGCGTTGTCGAAGGAAAACCGGCCGACGTGGTGAACTTCTCGGTCGAACCGGACATCACGCGGTTGGTCAAGGCCGGCAAGGTTTCCGCGGACTGGGACACCGACGGCACCAAGGGCATCCCGTTCGGGTCGGTGGTGACATTGGTGGTGCGCAAGGGCAATCCGAAGAACATCCGGGATTGGGATGACCTGTTGCGGCCCGGTATTGAGGTCATCACACCCAGTCCGCTGAGTTCCGGTTCGGCCAAGTGGAACCTGCTCGCCCCCTATGCGGTCAAAAGCGGTGGCGGCCGGGATAGCCAAGCCGGTGTCGCTTTCATCAGCAAATTGGTCCACGAACACGTGAAATTGCGTCCCGGCTCAGGGCGGGTAGCCACCGACGTGTTCATCGAGGGCAGCGGCGACGTGTTGATCAGCTATGAGAACGAGGCCCTGGCCGCTGAGCGGAAAGGCAAACCGGTCGAGCACATCAACTTGCCGCAGACCTTCAAGATCGAGAATCCGGTGGCGGTGGTGAGCACCAGCCCCCACTTGGATGCCGCCAATGCGTTCAAGAACTTCCAGTTCTCCGCCGCGGCGCAGAAGCTATGGGCGCAGGCCGGTTTCCGGCCGGTCGATCCGGCCGTTGCCACCAACTTCCGGGACCAGTTTCCGGTCCCGGTGAAACTGTGGACGATCGCCGACCTTGGGGGCTGGCCGAAAGTGGATGCGCAGCTGTTCGACAGGAACACGGGCAGCATCACCAAGATTTACTTGGAGGCCACCGGATGACGGCCGCGATCACGCCAGGCCCGGCCGCGATCCGGCCGGAGCCACGCGAGCCCGCCGGTGAGGCGCTGCCCTGGCCGGCTGCGCAGCCATACGACGGGCCGGGCAGCACGTCCCTTCGGGTCGGTGTGACGACGCTGTGGCTGTCGGTGATCGTCCTGCTGCCGCTGGCTGCGATTGCATGGCAGGCGATCGGTGGAGGCTGGCAGGCCTTTTGGCTGGCGGTCACATCGCACGCCGCGCTGGAGTCGTTCCGGGTGACGCTGACCATCTCCGCCGTGGTCACCCTCGTCAACGTGGTGCTCGGTCTGCTGACCGCCTGGGTGCTGGTGCGTGATGACTTCGTCGGCAAAGGGCTCGTCGACGCCGTGATAGACCTTCCCTTCGCGCTGCCCACCATCGTGACCAGCCTGGTGATGCTGGCCCTCTACGGGAAAAGCAGCCCGCTGCATATTCATCTGCAGCACACCCCGCCGGGAGTCGCGATGGCGCTGGCGTTCGTCACGTTGCCGTACGTCGTGCGCGCCGTGCAACCTGTGCTCATGGCACTCGATCGGGAAGTCGAGGAGGCGGCGGCGGCGCTGGGTGCCACCGGCCCGAAGGTCTTCACCTCGATTGTGCTGCCGTCGTTGCTGCCCGCGCTGTTGTCGGGTGCGGGCATGTCGTTTTCGCGGGCCATCGGCGAGTTCGGTTCGGTGGTGACGATCGGTGGCGCTGTGCCGGGCAAGACCGAAGTCTCCTCGCAGTGGATACGCGCGCTGATCGAGAACGACGACCGCACCGGTGCTTGCGCGATTTCCATTGTGCTGCTGTCAATTTGCTTCCTAGTCTTGTTCATCTTGCGGGTTGCCGGCGGGCGCAGGGCCAAACGCGAGGAGAAGGCCGCATGACATCGTCGCCATGGGTTCGCTATCTCACTCGCCATGTCGTACTGGCCTACATTGCCGTAATGCTGATCGTTCCGGCGACGCTGATCCTGTGGCGGACGTTCAAACCCGGCTTTGGTCAGTTCTACGACTGGGTCAGCACTCCGGCGGCGAGGTCGGCGCTGAACTTGTCGCTGCTGGTGTTGGCCATCGTGCTGCCGCTGAACGTGATCTTCGGCATTTCCACGTCACTGCTGCTCGCCCGCAAGCGATTTCGCGGCAAGGCTGTGCTGCAGACGATACTGGACCTGCCGTTCTCGGTCTCGCCGATCATCGTGGGCGTCGCGTTGATCGTGCTTTGGGGATCGGCGGGCGCGCTGGGTTTTGTCGAAAAAGATTTCGGCATCAAGATCATCTTCGGCCTGCCCGGCATCGTGCTGGCCAGCATCTTCGTCACCCTGCCGTTTGTGGTGCGCGAGGTTCAACCGGTGCTGCTGGAGTTGGGGACTGAGCAGGAAGAGGCTGCGGCAACGCTGGGATCTAGTTGGTGGCAGACGTTTTGGCGAATTACGCTGCCGTCTATCCGGTGGGGCCTGACCTACGGCATCGTGCTGACCACCGCCCGAACCCTCGGCGAATACGGCGGGGTCATCATGGTGTCCTCCAACCTGCCGGGAAAATCGCAAACACTCACGCTGCTGGTCAACGACCGCTACCAGCGCGGCGCTGAGTACGGCGCCTACGCACTGTCCACCTTGATGATGGGTGTCGCGGTCGCCTTTCTGGTCGCCAAGACAATTCTGTTCGTTCGACGGGCCCGAACAGCCAAACAGGCCTGACAAGGAGACGCAGCTATGGCCGAGACCGGAACCGACCGCACCGCCAACGCGATCACGGTGCGCGACGCGTACAAGCAGTACGGCGATTTCGTCGCGTTGGATCATGTGGACTTCGTCGTACCCGCCGGTTCGCTGACGGCATTGCTGGGTCCCAGTGGTTCGGGCAAGTCGACCCTGTTACGTACCGTCGCCGGTCTCGACCAGCCCGACACCGGAACCGTCACGATCAACGGTCACGACGTCACCCGGGTGCCGCCGCAGCGACGTGACATCGGATTCGTGTTCCAGCACTACGCCGCGTTCAAACACCTGACCGTTCGCGACAACGTGGCCTACGGGTTGAAGATCCGCAAGCGGCCCAAGGCCGAGATCAAGGAGAAGGTTGACCACCTACTGGAAGTGGTGGGGCTGAGCGGGTTTCAAGGGCGCTATCCCAACCAGCTGTCCGGCGGCCAGCGTCAGCGCATGGCGCTGGCCCGGGCGCTGGCCGTCGACCCGCAGGTGTTGTTGCTCGACGAGCCGTTCGGCGCGCTGGACGCCAGGGTCCGCGAGGATCTGCGGGCCTGGTTGCGTCGCCTGCATGACGAGGTGCACGTCACCACGGTGCTGGTCACCCACGATCAGGCCGAGGCGCTGGATGTGGCTGATCGGATCGCGGTGCTCAACAAGGGCCGTATCGAGCAGGTCGGATCCCCGACCGAGGTGTACGACGCTCCGGCGAACGCGTTCGTGATGTCCTTCCTGGGCGCGGTGTCGGCGCTGAACGGCGCCCTGGTCCGCCCGCACGACATCCGGGTCGGCCGCAGCCCCGAGATGACCATCGCGGGCGGTGACGGCACCGCGGAGTCCATAGGAGTCGTGCGCGCCATCATCGACCGTGTCGTGGTCCTAGGGTTCGAGGTCCGTGTGGAGTTGACCAACGCGGGAAACGGTGGGCCGTTTACCGCCCAGATCACCCGGGGCGACGCCGAGGCGCTGGCATTGCGGGAGGGCGACACCGTCTACGTGCGCGCCACCCGGGTACCGTCGATCGCCGATGACGTGACGGGACCCCGCACCTTACCGCCGATCGCCGGTGAGGTGACGGGACCCCGCACCGGGCACGCCGACCGGGTTCCAAGCGCAACCTAATCGGGCTCCAGCCACAGTGCCGAGTTGGGCGGCAACACCAGCACCGCCGATGCCGGGCGCCCATGCCAGGGGTCGTCGGTGGCGTCGACTCCGCCGAGGTTACCGATCCCAGAGCCGTTGTAGACCGTCGCGTCGGTGTTGAGCACCTCGCGCCAGCGGCCGGCCGTCGGCAGGCCAAGCCGGTAGCCGCTGTGCTCCGCACCCGCGAAATTGAACACGCAGGCCATTACCGAGCCGTCCTTTGCGTACCGCAGGAAGCTCAGGACGTTGTTGGCGGAATCGTTGGCATCGATCCAGGAATAGCCCTCGGGGGTGGTGTCTTGACTCCACAGCGCTGGATGGCTGAAGTAAATGTCGTTGATGTCGCGCACGAAACGCAGAATCCCGTTGGAGAAACCGTTCTCCTCGAGTTGGAACCAATCCAAACCATGCTGCTCGGACCACTCGGCGCGCTGGCCGAATTCCTGGCCCATGAACAACAACTGCTTGCCCGGGTGCGCCCACTGGTAGGCCAGCAGGCTGCGCAGGCCGGCGGCCTTGACGTGATTGTTGCCCGGCATCCGCCCCCAAAGTGTGCCCTTGCCGTGGACCACCTCGTCGTGGCTGAGCGGCAGCACGAAATTCTCGCTGAATGCGTACAGCATTGAGAACGTCATCTCGTGGTGGTGGAAGCTGCGGTAGATCGGATCGCGGCTGAAATAGTCGAGCGTGTCGTGCATCCAGCCCATGTTCCACTTCATCGAAAAACCCAGGCCGCCAAGATTCGTCGGCCGCGTCACCCCGGGCCACGACGTCGATTCCTCTGCGATGGTGACGATGCCCGGCGCGGCTCTGTGTGCGGTGGCGTTCATCTCCTGCAGGAACTGCACCGCTTCCAGGTTCTCCCGCCCACCGTAGACGTTCGGGGTCCAGCCGCCCTCGGGACGCGAGTAATCCAGGTACAGCATCGACGCCACGGCGTCCACCCGCAATCCGTCGATGTGGAACTCTTCGAGCCAGTACAACGCGTTAGCCACCAGGAAGTTACGCACCTCCGGGCGACCGAAGTCGAACACGTAAGTGCCCCAGTCTAATTGCTCACCGCGCTTCGGATCGGAATGCTCGTAAAGCGGCGTGCCGTCAAACCGTCCCAGCGCCCAGGAGTCTTTCGGAAAGTGTGCCGGTACCCAGTCCACGATGACACCGATGCCGGCCTGGTGCAGGGCATCGACAAGCGCCCGGAAGTCATCGGGCGTGCCGAATCGCGACGTCGGTGCATAGTACGAGGTGACCTGATATCCCCACGATCCGGCGAACGGATGCTCGGCGACAGGCAGCAGCTCCACATGGGTAAACTGCTGCTCCACAACATAATCCGTCAGCTCGCGGGCAAGCTGGCGATAGCTGAGACCGGGGCGCCACGATCCGAGATGGACTTCATAGGTGCTCATCGGCTCGAATACCGGGTTTTGCTGCGCGCGCCGCGTCATCCAGGCGTCGTCGCCCCAGCTGTATTGACTCTTCGTGACCCTTGACGCCGTGTGCGGCGGCACCTCGGTGGCGAAGGCGAACGGGTCGGCCCGTTCGGTGACGACGCCGTCGGCGCCGTGCACCCGGAACTTGTACAGACCGTCTGCGGGGAACCCGGGCCAGAACAATTCCCATACTCCGGAGGAGCCCAGCACCCGCATCGGGGCGTCGCTGCCGGTCCAGCCGTTGAACTCGCCGATCAAGTTGACGCCCTTGGCGTTGGGCGCCCAGACGGCGAACGACACCCCGTTTACCACGCCGTCGGCCGTGGTGAACGAGCGGCGATGGGCGCCAAGGACTTCCCATAGGCGTTCGTGGCGACCCTCGGCGAACAGATGGAGATCGACTTCGCCCAGTGTGGGCAGGAAGCGGTAGGCGTCGGCCACGGTGTACGGGTCGGAATCCTGGTAGCTCACCTGCAATCGGTAATCGATCAGGCCTGCGAACGGCAACGCCACGGCGAACAGACCGGATTCGATGTGCTGCATCGGGAACCGCTCTTCGCCGACGAGCGCGACGACTTCGCCTGCGTGCGGCCGGAACGCCCGTATCACGGTGTGGTCGCCGTACTCATGGGCGCCCAGGATGCCGTGCGGGTTGTGGTGCGCGCCGGCCGCCAGGCGCGCCAAGTCGGCAGGGTCGGGCGCCAGGTGTCTCCCGGCGAGTTGGTCGGTTCGGCTACTGGTTCGTCTCACTGGCCTCACCTCCTGCGCAGCAGTGTGATTCGTGATTCCTGCGGAACGAGGGGCATGTTGATAATGTGGGTGACGGCTTGCCCTGGGTCAATGCGGATGTAATTCGCTAGCCCCCATTGGTATTCCGCGCCGGTGATCTCATCCCGCACCCAAAACCGCTCGTATGGCTCCATACCCAATGCGGCCATGTCTAACCACAGCGTCGCTTCCTCGGGCCCGAACGCGTTGAGCGTCACCACCACCAAAACGCAGTCGCCGGTTGCCGGGTCGAACTTGCTGTAAGCCAACAACGCTTCATTGTCGATGTGGTGGAAGTGAATCGTGCGCAACTGCTGCAGTGCGGGATGCAGCCGGCGAATCACGTTGAGCTGCTTGAGGAACGGCTCCAGTGATTTGCCGGCGGCAAAGGCGCCGGCATAGTCGCGGGGACGCAATTCGTACTTCTCCGAATCGAGGTATTCCTCGCTGCCCTCCCGCACCGCGCGATGCTCGAACAGCTCGTAACCGGAGTACACACCCCACGCCGGGCTCATGGTCGCCGCGAGCGCTGCCCGGATGGCAAACATGCCTGGGCCGTTGTGCTGTAGGACGGCGTGCAGGATATCGGGGGTATTGACGAACAAGTTCGGCCGGCGGTAGTCGGCGAGTTTGGCGATGTCGACACCGAATTCGGTGAGCTCCCACTTTGCCGTGCGCCAGGTGAAATAGCTGTAGGACTGCGTGAAGCCAAGCTTGGCCAGCCCGTACTGGCGAGCAGGCGGCGTAAATGCCTCCGATAGAAAGAGCACGTCAGGGTCCGTGTCCTTGACCTGACCGATCAGCCAGGCCCAGAAGTCCGGCGGCTTGGTATGCGGATTGTCGACCCGAAAGAACTTGACGCCGTGGTCGATCCAGTGCCGGACCACGCGCAGCACCTCGTCGTAGAGACCCGCGGGATCATTGTCGAAGTTGAGCGGATAGATGTCCTGGTATTTCTTCGGCGGGTTCTCCGCGTAGGCGATGGTGCCGTCCGGCAGTTCGGTGAACCACTGCCGGTGTTCGCGGGCCCACGGATGATCCGGCGCGCATTGCAGCGCCAGGTCCAGGGCGACCTCCATACCCAGGTCGCGCGCCGCGGCGACGAACTCGTCGAAGTCGTCGATGGTGCCCAGGTGCGGATGAATAGCATCGTGGCCGCCCTCATCGCTGCCAATGGCCCAGGGAGATCCCACATCTCCGGGAGCGGCGGTGGGAGAGTTGTTGCGGCCCTTACGGTGAATTCTGCCGATCGGATGGATCGGGGGCAGGTACACGACGTCGAACCCCATCGCGGCGATGCGCGGAAGATCTGCGGCCGCCGTGGCGAAGGTGCCGTGCACCGGCTTGCCGTCGGCGTCCCACCCACCGGTCGAGCGCGGAAACATCTCGTACCACGCACCGAACCGCGCCAACGGCCGATCTACCCATACCCCGAACTGCTCGCCCCGGGTGACGATATCCCGCAACGGATACTCGGTCAGAAGTGCATCGAGTTCGGGGGCCAGTGCCAGCGCGGTACGCGTCACGGGGTCTCCGGGGGTACGCAATGCCGCGGCCGCCGCCAGCAGCGGATCGCGAGCTGCGCGCGGCACGCCGGTCGCGGCGCGCTCGAACAACGCAGCGCCGACCAAGAGATCGTTGGACAGTTCCGTTTCGCCCTGGCCGGCG
>Ga0210400_10003004_pt1 | contig 15112 bp, 12 predicted proteins | sample IncBWH26MmetaG_FD_155456 | JGI IMG/M metagenome (GOLD analysis project Ga0210400, IMG submission 155456) | Forest soil microbial communities from Barre Woods Harvard Forest LTER site, Petersham, Massachusetts, United States - Inc-BW-H-26-M | ecosystem: Environmental > Terrestrial > Soil >... | reverse complement strand
GCCACCAGTCGCGAGGGCTCAGAGGTCGTCCCAAAATAGAGATTGGTCCCGCCAATCCAGATGTTCGCGGTGCGGTCAAACTGCCGCCCGGCCTGAATGGAAAAATCCGCCTCCATCACCACCTTGGCCCATGGCCCCGGACAATCCGCCGGCGGCGTAAACGAGAACGCCTTGGGCGAGAAATTCGCAAAGGCAATCCCGGTGATTAGATTCACCACGCACGGAGTAGTCTCCGGCCTGGGCACCGGAGGATCTGCGATTGCGGTATTGGCGGAGCCAATCTGCAGACCCGGCTGCGGAATGGTTTGTGCTGAGCCGGCGGAGGCCGCCACCAGCAGACCGGCGACCATCAAGGCTGTTACTTTCGATATACACGATAATTTCAAGCGACCATTGATCTTGTGCATGAGACTTCCTCCCAGGGGCGGGAGAATATTACTCGGTCGATGGAACTGGATGCAATAGGAGGGATCCCTCGCCGAAGGAAGCGCACGAGTCTGTTCTCCCGAGTCTGTGCTCCCGTTGACTTTCGTTGTTTATTCGCCTAGTCTTACGCTTTAGATATCTTGCATACCATGTCCTTTGTCGCTAATATGAATGCGCCTGACCAAATCCCTCTGCCGATAGAAAGTAACTCCATGGCTACAAGTCTCTCCGTTCCGGCAACACAGAAGTCGCGTGCATCAAAAGAGAAAGCCGGAGCGAGGACCGAAAAGTATGAACCGATTGCCTCTATTTGGTTCGGTGAGGACGCGGAACTACTCGAACGAATGTTAGATTTCTATCCTCGGGCACAGCCACGAAGAATCTTAGATGCGACAGTCAACCGGGGACGATTTTGGCGAGGCAGCAAGCGCCCGGTCACCGGTCTCGATATTGACCCTGAATGCCGTCCTGACATACTGGCGGACAACACTGACATGCCATTCCGCTCCAGCAGCTTTGACGTGATCGTCTATGATCCTCCCCACATCCCGAACCAAGGAAAGGACAAGACGAAGGATTTTAACGAACGGTTTGGGCTTGTTATCCGATCCCCCAAGGAAAACAACTACACCTTTTCACACACCTTCCCACCATTTTTGCGGGAGGCGTATCGAGTTCTCAGGCCGGAAGGGACGCTTTTCTGCAAGATTACCGACTACGTCCACCATCACCGCTATCAGTGGGCGCACATCGAACTTATTAACGCTGCACGCGAGGTGGGATTCTTACCGTGCGATTGCATCGTAAAGATTCGAAAAGGACCGATCGTTGATCCTAAGTGGAAAACCGCCCATCACAGCAGGCGTCAGCATTGTTTTTGGCTTGTCTTCAGAAAATCTAAGAAATGCGAATGATTCCCCGTTCAAGTGACTGAATTGGCTAGCAACCGCAAAGAGAACAGCGCAAATGCTCGGCTGAACGCGCCCTCGCCTTCGCGACAGGTTCGTTTCTACCAACTATTGGTTGCCGCTCGAAAGCAATGGTTTATGGATGCACTTGCTGAAGTTCTGGGCCGATTGGACCAGGGCGATATCAAAAAGCAAGTCGGCCAATTTGTGCCTTCCGATGTACAAAGAATACTTGCAGCGGCAGGCATCCGCGACGAATATGTATTCCCTGTTCCTGCGTTGATCGAGGCCAAACCCTCTCTCATCGGTTACTACCGCCTCTTGCTGGGCTCTCCCCAAAAAAGTTTTTATCATGGGTCAACGGGCATGGCCCAGTTCAAATCAATGGAAGAGAAAGGCGCGTTGTCAGATAGGCAAAAAATTCGCGTCCCTGATTTTTGTGCAGCAATGGCGGAGCCTCTTGCCCAACTGGTCCGCCAGATACCGGGTCTTAATGAGCGTGATCTTCGGGAGCTGCCGCTTCTGGCATTTGGCTCTCAATTGCAGGGCTCGAACAACACGCAAATCGGCAAGAAAGCGATGCAAGACATTTTTGCAGTCATTGATGAGATCGTCCAGAAATATACAACTGCGAAAGATGCGAACAGGCTTACCGTAAGAAACTCTGCTCGTCGCACAATCTTGATCACGATGTCCCACGATCCGGATGTCCGTATAGAGGAGGTCGTTGGCGAAGGATTGCATCATCGGATCGCTATTGAGGTGAAGGGCGGCACCGATGCCAGCAACGCGCACAATCGCGCAGGAGAAGCGGAGAAGTCCCATCTCAAAGCAAAGGCAGCCGGATTCCCCGAATTTTGGACAATTATTTCGAAGAGAGGTCTTGACGTTGCGAAGCTCAGGGCAGAGTCGCAAACGACCAACCATTGGTTTGACATAGCCGAAGTCCTGGCGCGGAAGGGCAGCGACTGGAAAGCTTTTCGAGAACGACTGGCGGCCGCAGTCGGTATACCCTACGACCCAGACGAAACATGAGTCTCCCCCGAATCCTATAGCCAGGAAAACCAGGTCCAGCTGCTATTGACGCAGGCCTGTTACCATCACACGATCGGTATGGCTCCAACAAGTTCTCGCGACAAGATGGGCACTCTTCGCGCCGTGGTCGAACTCGCACGGCCTTATAAAAAGCGCTTCCTTGTGATAGCCATACTGGCGCTGCTGGGGACAGCCGCCGACCTGGTGCAGCCCCTGATCTACCGGATCGCAATTAATGATGTTGCCGGGCTCTTTGTGGATCGTGCCAGCGAGGCCGACGAACCGGATGCGCCCGGTCCACCTCAAACTCAGCAGCCTTCCCCGCCAAAACCCTCTCCATCTGAGCACAGGCGACACCAGCAGGCATTGGAACAGAAGACGCGCCAGCGGCATCATACCGGCTTCAGAGCTAAGCCAGGTGTTGTGGCGCCGCGCACCGCCAACCAGACCCTCATCACGTTGCTTTGGGCCGCTGCCGGACTCTTCATCATCAGCGTGATCGGATATTACCTGTCACTGCTGTCCGAGTATCAGAGCACGGTGGTGGCCAGCGACATTGAAGCCAGGCTGATCCAGTCCACCTTTGGCCATGTCTTGCGCCTTCCTATCGGGTTCTTCAGCCGCCGAGCCAGCGGAGGCCTGGCCAAGCGAATCGATCAGTCCGATCAGGTGGCGCCCGTCATCTCGGCATTTTCCCAGCAGATCGCACCGGAGGCGCTGCGGATTATCGGAATCTGCGCGATCATGCTGTTCCAAAGCTGGCGGCTGGCGCTGGCCGCGCTGGTCATCCTGCCGCTCTATTACGTGATCACCCGGCGCGCTACCCGCCGGCTGGAATCCGGCATGGACGAGTATTACAGCATGTGGGAAAAGGTAGCGATACGCATCCAGGACGCTCTGGCCGCCATCAAGACAGTGAAACTTTCCGGGGCTGAACCGCGCGAGGTGGAGCGCCTGCAAGCGATTTCGAAAGAGGCATATGCGGACTATCTCGAGCGTACCAGGCTGGGCAATCGCTATCTGTTTCTGCAAAGAACGCTCAACCATCTCAGCAAGGCCCTGGTGTTGGGATATGGCGGCTACATGGTATTGGACCGTCAGCTCACGCCCGGAGACGTAGTCATGTTTGTCGCATACCTCGACAGGCTCTACGATCCCATCGACTCGCTCAGCAGCATCGCCGTAAGTCTTCAGCAGAATCTGGCTTCGCTGGGCCGGGGCATTCGCTTACTGCAAACTGGACCGGAAGAGGCGCGCGGCGCGCCCTTGCTGCCCGGCCCCGGCAAGCTGGAGTTCCAGGACGTTCGCTTCGAGTATGTAGCGCAACGGGAAGTGCTGCGCGGCCTCACGTTTACGGTGGAACCCGGCAAGGTGACTGCCATCGCCGGGCCCTCGGGTGCGGGGAAGACTACCGCCGCCGACCTGCTGTTGAAGCTTTGGGAGCCGAAGTCCGGGGAGATCCGCATTGACGGCCAGTCTCTTTCGCAGCTCGATCCATCTTCCGTTCGCCAGGCTATCGGCATGGTAGCAGCGGATGGCGCGATCTTCCGTGGGACCCTGGCCGACAACATTCGCTACAAACGCCCCAGCGCCACCGACAACGAAGTGCAAAGCGCCGCTCTGGCCGCCGGTCTGCAAAATACGTTGGACCGCTTGCCCGAAGGATTGCAAACCGAAATAGGAGAGCGCGGCCTGGGCCTTTCCGTGGGCGAGCGGCAGCGCCTCCAGATCGCCCGCATTCTCGTAGACGGGCCGCGAATCCTGGTGCTGGACGAAGCAACCGCCAATCTCGACTACGCCACCGAAAATGAAGTAAAACAGGCACTCAACCAGTTACGTCCGCGTCCTACAACTCTCCTGATCGCCCACCGCTACTCGATGGTGAAAGACGCCGACTACGTGATCGTCCTGGATGAAGGCCGCATCCTGGAGCAAGGTACCCCGGAACAGCTCATCGCCGCGCGCGGATGGTTTGCCAACCTGGCCGCGCAGTCTGCCCAGAGTGCAGCGGGAGTTTAGGGGCCGATATCTTGTCCTGAAACGGGACTGCCGATATGCAAGTGTGTCTTATGGCGTTTTAATTTTTAGTGTAGACCCAGCGCAGGCGAGGCAAGTAACAGCCTCAACCATCCCCGGCGTGATGGTTGCGAGGACGAGAAACTCTGGAAAGAAATGCCCAGATCAAACTTTGAATTTCACAAAAAACGAAACTTTATCATTTTGTCATCCTGAGGGCGCGTTTTTTGCGCCCGAAGAGCTTGCCCTGAGGTCCTCCGAAGGGACCTATGCATTCGAATGCGCTGCCAAGTCTCTCCTGGCGGCAATTATTTTCTATGATCAATTGCTTCCTTTACTCCTTCATTTGCCTTTCAACCCTGTAAACTGTGTTCCAATCGAGAAAAACGCCAGCTACACTATTTTCTAGACACTATAGATATACAGAAGAACAGGGCGGCTCACTGTCGAAGTCACCGTCACAAGCGGCTTGGGTTCAAGAGGGATAAGGATGGCGATTCATCAATCCGGCACATTCGACTATAGGGTGCTGCCAATCCAGTCCGACACTGCCGGAGAATTGTGCTGGCGCGGTAAAGCGATCTCGCTACGCGATTCTTCGGAGCACCCTGGGCTGGTTGGTTTACATCCGGACTTCGAGTTGAGAAATGGGTGGATAACACTTAGCTCAGTACGTTCCGCCGATTCCACCAGCTGTCCGGGAGATGAGAAGTCTCCCGCACAAACCGCATCCTTCCAGGTGGGACAGGCTCTGGCCTTGGCGTTGCAGGACGGCGATACCCTTTGCGTGCGCCGCTCTGGGACCGGTGACAGAGGCTTTTGGCTTTCGCGTAATGGGAGACTGGTGCTCGCCGTAGGTGCAATTGTCGACTTACCGCTGGGACGTGACATCGCCGTACAGAATGTCAATCGATATCCGGTAAGAGAGCTCCTGACCTCCCTGATAACCTTCTGGCGCTGGGGAAAATTCCGCCCAAGCCCCCCGAAGGACGTGCTCATTTCCATCCAGGAGACTGAGATGCGCCTCGGTGACGGAGAGGAGGCATTCGCTGGACCATATTACGCGTATGTTGGGCGCACCTTCATAGAAGGATTTCCTGGGGAGGAATCAATCGTGGGGATCGCCTGGTTGTCGAATCGCCTGACGAAGGATGCAGTACTGGAGTCGGTCAACCCATTCCTTCAACGAGGCATACATTTTGCGCCATGGCCCAGCACGCAAGCTGTGGGTAAGATATCAGCCAAGCGCCTAAGCCCCAGCGGGGCGGCATAAGTAAGTATGAGTCGGACCTTCAGTCATCTTTTTACGCACATCGTCTTTAGCACCAAGGGTCGCGCCCGACTGATTGTTCCCGATCTGAAGCCCGAACTCCACGCCTACCTTGGTGGCCACACGCGGGAACTCAAAGGCAAAGCCCTTGCGATCAATGGCATGGAAGAGCACGTTCACCTGCGGATTAGCTTGCCACCCGCGATTTCGGTCTCCGATGCCCTACGCTTTATCAAAACCAATTCTTGCAAATGGGTGCATGAGAAGTGGCCGTAGCGGTCCGCGTTTGCCTGGCAATTGGGGTACGGAGCTTTCAGCGTGAGCAAGTCCAACGTGCCGGAGGTGGTGGACTATATTCGCAATCAGGAAGAACACCACCGAAAATTCAACTATCAAGAGGAATTCTTAGCGCTTCTGCGCAAACACGGTGTCGAGTACGACCAGCGGTATGTTTGGCACTGAAAGCATTATGCCGCCCGCTACGCGGGCTTGGGGCTTTGCTTGAACTTGCACCCACAGCTGCGCCTGTGGGCTACAGGTATAATCGCCAGCTTCGCTGGCTCGGCGGTCTGCAGAATGTAGAAACTCTAGGGCACGAGTTTACTCGTGCCGAAAGTGTTTAGAATCAACCGGGCTTCAGCCCCTGCAGGTCCATTGTAAGCACGAAGGGCTTTTTTCCGCAGCTGTTTGGCCCTAGTGGGAAGAGCGTTGAGGATACAGTATTTCTTAAACAGCCTTGAAGCGGGCGGCTGAACGATCACGATAGTTGCATGCCGTTGGCGCGCGTGGCTGTCATCTCATGGTTGCTCCGGCGGTGAAGCAACCGCCGGAGTTCCATCAGGAATATTACGCCAGAAACAACTGCGCCTATCGTAATGCCAATACTGCACCATTGGTTGATGACTTCAATGGCTCGTTGATGTTGCGCAAGTTTGTCCGACGCGTCCGCTAGAACGACCCAATTGCCGGCCTTGAGAGACAAGCATAGAATTCCCGTAAAAATGGCGGCAGATGCTGTGCGCCATGCGTCACGTAGCCAGACCCATTGGGGGCGGAACAGGTTCACACAGGGCTGCACAAAGCCGGCCACAGCCAGGAACAGTATTGGCAGGTATAACACCTCGCAGCCCGGCCCAAGCCTCAAAATGGCCCCTGCACCGTTCAGCAGTGCGCGTCCCATATAAGCAGGGATGGTGATCCACCAAGAGACAAACACCAGATTGAAGATGATCAGAGCGATCGACTCGGAGCGTGAGACCTTCGATTCGCCGTTGCCGGGCAAGTACGTCGAAAATGCCGCCCTCCACACAACTGATATGGCCTTCCCTTTTGTTCCCGATCCAAAGTCCTTGGGGTCCCAGCGGTCTTTGGATTTGAGAAGATGCTTTTCGGCCAGGGTGAATATGATCGTCAGGATTGCAAACTGAATGAAGCAGTTCAGAAGGAGCGAACTGAATTCGAACCCGCGGCCCGTAGCAAATCCAATGGTAAGAATAACGGCTGCCGTAAACCCCAGATTCAAAGACAGGATTCTGAGGTAAAGCGGAAACAACATCGGGCCAATCAGTTGCCGTCCGAAGGCCACGCTCCGGCCCTGTTGCTGGTAGCGGCCAGCCACCACCATCGGATTTCCATGCTGTTGGAGGACCGCTTCCTGCTCGGCTTCCGTCAGGGGACGTCCGAGTTCGGCCTCTTTATCTTCCATTTGCGAGATGAGGTTCTCGGACAGCTCCCGGATAATGTCATCCTGCTGCCCCTTGGGGAGAAAGGTCTTGATGGTTTTCAGATATTGGTCAAGTAGTTCCATGGCTATGCCTCCTGCAGAATTCGGGTCAACGATGCGTTGATGTTTTGCCACTCGTCCAACAGCCGCGCCAGGACTACGTCCCCTTGCGGTGAGAGGCGGTAAAAGCGCTTGTTGCGTTTGTTCTCTTCACGCCATTCACTGGCCAGCAGGCCCTGGGTCTCCAGCCGCCGCAGCAGCGGGTAGAGCGTGCCTTCATCAATGTCCAGTCCATGGTCGGCCAGGGCCTTGCGTAGCGTGTAGCCATAGTGCTCTACCCGCAGATGCCCCAGCACTGCCACAATGAGGCAGCCCCGGCGCAGCTCAAGCCGAAGGTTTTCAAAGAGATCAGAGTCGAGCTTGGTACTGTTTTTCATACAGTGTGTAACACATACTATGTGTTACATGGTATAGATGTCAAGAAAGCTTTTGGAGGCACCTGAGCTGTAGGAATTGCAGACTCCGTTGCTTTCGATCAACCCAAGACCCATGAATCGGCGAGCGTTTTCTGAACGAACAGTTCAAGTGCCAATTCCGCTCTTGAGATCACCCGATGAATAGGCTCCGTTGAGGTTCGTCTGATCACCCGATGTACTGATCACCCGATCACCCGATTCTCCCCAAGCGTTATAATTTCGGCGCAAAGATCATGCAGCCACCTGGGAGGCCCACATGGAAATCGCGCTGACTCCGCTGGAGTTTGCCCGCCGCGCACGCCGTCTTTATCCAGACCGCGAAGCCGTTGTAGACAATGATTTGCGGTTGACCTACCGCCAGTTTTTGGAGCGTTGCGACCGCTGGTCGGCGGCCCTCCAGAAGATGGGAGTGCGGCAGGGAGATCGCGTTGCCTACGTCGCCCCCAACACTCATGCGCAACTGGAGTCGTTCTACGCGGTCTTGCAGATCGGCGCCATCCTGGTTCCCATCAATTACCGGCTGACTGCGGATGATTTCGCCTACCTCATCCAGCACAGCGGTGCAAAGGTGGTGTGCGCGCATCCTGACTATCTGAATGCCGTGGATTCCATACGTTCGCAGACGCCCGAGGTCGAGCACTTTGTGGCCCTGAATGAGAGTGCGACCAAGGCACGCGAAAACTGGCTGGACTACGAAACGATTTTGAACTCATCGCCAGATGAGTTTGACCGTCCCACCATCGGTGAGAACGATCTGGCCACCATCAACTACACCAGCGGCACCACTTCCCGGCCCAAGGGAGTGATGATTACCCACCGCAACGCTTATATGAATACGGTGGGCACGCTCATCCATTTCCACATGACGCCCGCCGATCGTTATCTATGGACCCTGCCCATGTTCCATGCCAACGGTTGGACCTTTATCTGGACCGTGACGGCGGCCGGCGCAACCCATATTTGCTTGCCCAAAGTTGAGCCTCGAACGGCTCTGGAAAAGATCAACCAGGAACAAGTCACATTTCTCTGCGCAGCGCCCACGGTGTTGATTTTTCTGGCCAATGCCCCTGAAGAGCTTCGGCGCGGCGTCAGGCCGGGTATTCGAGTAGTGACGGCAGGCGCACCCCCGGCAGCCGCCACCATTGAACGAATCGAGAACGAGTTTGGCTGGACGGTGAACCATGTGTATGGCTTGACCGAAACCTCTCCCTTCATCACGATCTGCGAGCCACGCCCCGAGCACCAGGCTCTTTCCGCTCGCGAGCGCTGTATTCTCAAGGCGCGGCAGGGCGTGGAACTGATTACCTCCGGTGACGTGCGCGTCATGGACGAGCACGGAAACGAGGTACAGCACGACGGCCAGACCATGGGGGAAATTGCGGCGTCCGGCAACGTGATTATGAAGGGATACTACAAAGACCCGGAGGCGACGGCCAAGGTGATCCGCAACGGCTGGTTTTACACCGGGGACGGCGCAGTCGTCCATCCCGATGGCTACATTGAAATTCGCGACCGTTTGAAAGATGTGATCATCAGCGGCGGTGAAAACATCTCTTCCGTGGAGGTTGAAAGCATCCTGCTGCGCCATCCGGCCATACAGGAGGTCGCCGTGGCCGGCTTCCCCCACGAGCGCTGGGGAGAGGCGGCGCGGGCCTTTGTGGTCCTCAAATCAGGTCAAAGCGCGACAGAAGAGGAGTTGCGCGAGTTCGCACGCGCCAACATGGCCCACTTCAAAGTGCCGCAGAGCTTCACCTTCATTGCCGAACTTCCCAAAACCGCTACGGGCAAGATCCAGAAATATGTCCTGCGCGGCAGGGCGACTGCGATTGCCAAGCAATAAATTTGGTTTCACCGCAAAGGGCGCGAAGGCCGCAAAGGAAGCTGCGCCCTATGCCCTCGCCGGGTCCACCTTCTCCGCGTCCACACCCAATTCTTTCATGGCCTTCACCGCCTCTGCGGCGTCGAACTTGCCATCGCGTGCCAGTCGCGAAAGGGCTGCTGCCACAATGGATTCGGCGTTGACCTCGAAGTGCCGCCGCAGGTGCTCGCGGTTGTCGCTGCGTCCGAAGCCGTCTGTGCCCAGAGTTACCAGCCGCGCTCCCAGCCAGGGTGACAGCTGGTCGGGAACAATCTTCATGTAATCGGTGGCGGCTATGATGGGCGTGGCTTCACCCGATGAAGTCTTGTTTCCGGCGTTGGGCTTGCTTCCGGCTTTAGTCTTGGCGGGTTTGGATTTGCTTCCGGCTTCCGCGCTGCCTGCATCGAGCGCTTCCAGAATATAGGGACGCCTGGGTGACTCAGCGGGATGCAGCCGGTTCCACCGCTCTGCGGCCAGCGCGTCACGGCGCAGTTCGTTGTAGCTGGTTACGCTCCAGACATCGGATTGCACGCCGTATTTCTCTGCCAATATCTTCTGGGCGCGCAAAGCTTCATTCAGGATGGAACCGCTGCCAAAGAGTTGCACCGCAGCGGGGCCGCTCTCAGCCGCTTTGTATTTGTAAATCCCGCGTGCTATACCCTCGCGGCAACCTTCTGGCATGGAGGGCATCGGATAATCTTCGTTGTAAAGCGTGATGTAGTAGAAGAGATCTTCTCCCTCCTGATACATGCGCCTGAGTCCATCCTGAATGATTACCGCCGCCTCATAGACAAACGCCGGATCATAGGTGGCGCACGTGGGAACAGTGCTGGAGAGCACCACGCTGTGGCCGTCCTGGTGTTGCAGTCCTTCGCCGAGCATGGTTGTGCGGCCGGCGGTGCCTCCCATCAGGAATCCCTTGCCGCGCGAATCGGCAAAGGCCCAGATCATATCGCCAATGCGCTGGAAGCCGAACATGGAGTAATAAGTAAAGAACGGGATCGTAGGGACACGGAAATTCGAATACGCCGTACCCGCCGCCGTGAACGAAGCCATGGATCCGGCCTCGGTAATTCCCTCTTCCAGGATCTGACCGTCTTTCTCTTCGCGGTAATAAAGAAGCATGTCCTGGTCGTGGGGCTTATAGAGCTGTCCCTGGCTGGCATAGATTCCAACCTGGCGAATGATGGATTCCATACCAAAGGTACGGCCCTCATCCGGAATAATAGGGACGACCAGCTTGCCGATCTTGGGGTCTTTCATCAGGTTCCGCAACATGCTGACAAACCCCATCGTTGTCGAGACCGCGCGGCCCTTTGATCCTTCCAGCGATTCGGAGAAGAACTCCAGCGGCGGGGCCTCAAAGTTGGACTTCGGGACCTCGCGCACCGGCATGTATCCGCCCAGCTTCTGCCGCCGCTCGTGTAAATAGACGATTTCCTGGCTGTCTGGCGATGGACGATAAGGCGAGCCATCGTGCGCAGCCTTTTCTGGAAGGGGAATGTCGAAACGCATGCGGAAGGCAGCCAAGGCTTCGTCACTCAGCTTTTTTTCCTGGTGGGTGGCATTGCGGGCTTGCGCTGTGCCCAGACCGTAACCCTTCACCGTCTTGGCCAGGATCACCGTGGGCCCGCCCTTATGCTCTACAGCACGCTTGTAGGCATTAAAGACTTTTTGCGGATCGTGGCCGCCGCGCTGGAGCCGCCAGATATCATCGTCGGTCATGTTGGCAACCAGGGCCAGCGTCTCAGGATACTTTCCAAAAAATTCCTTGCGAATGTAAGCGCCATCTTTGGCCCGGAAGCTCTGATACTCTCCATCCACGCACTCTTCCATGCGCTTGAGCAGATGTCCGGTGGTATCGCGAGCCAGCAACTGGTCCCAGCCGGAGCCCCATATGACCTTGATCACGTTCCAGCCTGCGCCCCGGAATGCGGACTCCAGTTCGTTGATGATCTTGCCGTTGCCCCGCACCGGGCCATCCAGGCGCTGGAGGTTGCAGTTGATCACAAAGATCAGGTTGTCCAGCTTCTCGCGGGTCGCCAGCGTAAGCGATCCCATGGTTTCGGGCTCGTCCGTTTCGCCGTCGCCGACGAATGCCCATACTTTACGCGGCGTCTTAGGGATGAGATTGCGGTTCTCCAGGTAGCGCATGAAACGGGCCTGGTAAATAGCATTGAGCGGGCCAAGCCCCATGGATACTGTGGGAAAGCGCCAGAAATTCGGCATCAGCCAGGGATGCGGATACGACGAAAGCGCCGGCTTGCCGCGCAACTCGTGGCGAAAGTTATCAAGATGCTCTTCCGTAAGCCGCCCTTCAAGGAATGCCCGGGCATAAACACCGGGCGAGGCGTGTCCCTGGAAATAAACAAAATCGCCGGGCTGGTCGCCATACGTGGCGTGGAAGAAATGGTTGAAGCCGACCTCCAGCAGCGTGGCCAGAGAAGAGTAAGTCGAGATGTGGCCGCCAATCCCCGCATCATTCTTGTTCTGGTGATGCACCATGGCCATGGCATTCCAGCGCATCAGGCTTTCAATCCGCCGTTCCAGCGCGCGGTCACCCGGATAAGGCGCTTCGTCTTCCACCGGGATGGTGTTGGTATAAGGCGTATTGAGCTGGACCGGCACGTCCACGCCTGCGGCGCGCGCCCGGTCGGCGAGGGCCTGAAGCAGACGGGTGCCTTGAGTGCCGCCTTCCTGTTTCACAACCTGGTCAAAGGCCTCAATCCATTCAGCGACTTCGTCAAACGTGGGTTCCAGCATCAATTGTGGCTTAGCATTCATATTATTAGTATGCCATGAGCAATCGGGTGACCGGGAGATGAATCATCGGCGAACCAGGGGATCGGGAGATCAACCTAGATCCAGTCAGCGTGAGCCCTTTTTCTTGCAATTATGGGCAATTTCGGCAGTTATGGCAATTTTGGCAATCTTACGATCCATTTGCATTTTCTGGGGGCTTGCGGATAGTCTCGCTGAGTTCCAGCAGTTAGGATCCCAACTGCTTGCTAAAAGCATGGAGGCTGAATGTCTTTGACTCTTGCACTTACGAACGCGCCTCAAGTGGCGTTGCCTGAAGGCTTTACACCGACTCTCCAGATCGTGCTCCGCTGGATACACCTGGTAGCCGGTATCACCTGGGTCGGCCTGCTCTACTTCTTTAATTTAGTGAACATTCCCTTCATGCAAAAGATGGACGCCTCCACTCGTTCGAAAGTCGTGCCTGCGCTCATGCCTGGCGCTCTCTGGTGGTTCCGCTGGGCCTCAGTCGTAACGGTTTTCGCCGGCATCTGGTACTGGATGATGATTGTAGGCGCGGATGCGCGCAACGCCCAGACCAGTGGCGGCAAGGCCATTGGAACTTTTTTTGTTCTCTGGACCGTGGCCTTCATCATTGAAATGGGAATGCTGATGTCCCCTGCAGAAGGCCTGCGGAACGGATGGGTGCTGGGCGTGGTGATTGGCGTTACGGTGGTGGCGACCGCCTACTTTTATCTTGCCTTGAACTCGCACGGATGGGAGAGCAGCCGGCTGTTATCGATCGGCATTGGCGGAGGACTCGGCTGGTTCATGATGTTTAACGTATGGGGCATCATCTGGCGTATGCAAAAGAAGCTGATCCGCTGGACCACGGAGGGCGCCATGCCGCCGGAAGCCGCCAAGCTGGCGCGCCTGACCTATCTCACCACTCGAATCAATTTTGTGCTCTCGTTCCCAATGCTGTTTTTCATGGCGGCAGCCAGCCACTATCCGATGTTCGGGCGGTGATTGCACTGTCTAGGCTTCCTTGTGCCCTTTGGTTTTCTCTTTGCACCACAATGTGCTGAGGCCCCATTTTTCACAACGGTTCCTATGCGCCCTTTGCGTCCTTTGCGGTAAAAAATAACTGTGTCCAGGAGTTTTAATGCTCAAACGTCTTCTAATGATTGCTTGCATTACGGTCTTGCTTCAAACCATTGGAGCAGCGCAGCAACCCGCGCCCTCGCCATTGCCTTCCAGCGCCGGAACCGCGTATGTAATCCGCGCTGGACATTTGATTGATCCCGAAACGGGCACCGCCACCGCCAACCAGATGATTGCGGTGAAGGACGGCAGAATTGTCGCCATTGGCGCGAACGTTGCTGCTCCCGAGGGAGCCGAGACCATTGATCTTTCGCAGTACTCGGTGCTGCCGGGGCTAGTGGATGCCCACAACCACCTGGCGCTCACGTACAAGAAAATCCCGGAGAATGACGTTTACTACTACACGTATGTGCAGGACTCGACTGCGTTGCGGGCCATCCAGGCGGCTTCCAATGGCATGCAAATGCTCTCCGCCGGCTTTACCGTGGTGCGCGATCTGGGCAACAACGGCATGTACGCCGATACCGCGCTGCGGGTAGCGGTCGAACAAGGATGGCTGCCGGGGCCCACAATCGTGAATTCCGGGATCATCATCGGCGGCATGGGCGGGCAGTTCTTCCCCACGCCGGAAATGGTGAAGGAGCACAACATCGTCTATCCCGAATACCTGGATGCCGATACCTCCGACGAGATCATCAAGGCGGTACGCCAAAACGTATTATTCGGGGCCAAGGTGATCAAGATTTGCGTGGACTGCAAGCCCTACCCCTACTCAGTGGACGATATGAAGCTGTTCATTAAAGAAGCCGCAAACGCCGGCGGCCTGAAAGTAGCAGGGCACGTGCAGACCCAGGAGGGTGCGCGCCGGGCGATTGAGGCCGGCATCTGGTCCATCGAGCACGATATCGCCCTGACCGATGAGATCCACAAACTGATGGCCAAAAAAGGCATCTGGCGCGTGGGCACCGAGACGCCCTTTACCGACTATCGCGGATCGCAGGCTGCCTTTGACCGCACCGTGGCAGGAATGAAGAGCGCCTATGCCAACGGCGTGAAGATGGCATTTTCCACCGACGCGGATTACTATGTGCCCGGCATGACCCGCGGCCAGGTAGTGATCAACTTCCTGAAGAGCTGGAAGGCCGCAGCCATTCCCGACAAAGAGATCCTCAAGATCATGACCGTCAACGGCTACAAGGTCGCGGACATCTATGACAAACGCGGGCCGATCAAAGCTGGATTCCCTGCCGATATCATCGCCGTCAAAGGAAACCCGCTCGAAGACATTGATGCGTTGCGGACCGTCGTCTTCGTGATGAAAGACGGCCTGGTGTTCAAGCGAAATGGCGTAATGACCCCGGAGAAGTTCCTGCATGGCGGGCCGGTGAATGGATGGAGGATCCGGTAAAACCAGCATGGTCTTGGCCACTCATTTAGACTGATACGGCTGTTTACGCGGCAAATAAGGACCGTCTAGCACTATGGCCAGTTGGCAAGCCCATTTCATGAGTTTCGTGCTGCGGCACACCTTCAAATCCAGATTGGCGCGCTGCAAGG
>Ga0210400_10003003_pt1 | contig 15122 bp, 10 predicted proteins | sample IncBWH26MmetaG_FD_155456 | JGI IMG/M metagenome (GOLD analysis project Ga0210400, IMG submission 155456) | Forest soil microbial communities from Barre Woods Harvard Forest LTER site, Petersham, Massachusetts, United States - Inc-BW-H-26-M | ecosystem: Environmental > Terrestrial > Soil >... | reverse complement strand
TGGACTCGCGGTAGTTGGCGACCGATTCGTCATAGGCTGATTTTGTGGCGGCGAGAGTAGCCCGATTGCGTCCGCCATTGAAGATTGGCTGCAACAGGTCGCCGCCCAGCGACCAGAACGCGCTGGGCGTGGTAATCAGGGACCCGAGGGTGATGCTCTGAAACCCGCCGGCCCCGGAGATGGTGAATTGCGGATAGAACGCGGTTTTGGCAACTCCGACGAGGGCGTTCTGCTGGGCCATGGTTCGTTCCGCGGTGGCGATATCGGGGCGGCGCTCCAGCAGGTCCGACGGAATTCCCAGCGGGACCGGCGGTGGAACCGTGAGCAAGGGTGCGACCCGGACACTGAATGTTGACGCCGCGTTTCCCGTGAGCACGGCGATGGCATGTTCGAACTGCGCGCGCTGCTGCTGCAGCAAGTAAAGTTGCGTGACGGTGGAATCCAGCAGGGTTTGCTGTTCGGCCAGGTCCAGCCCGGAGGCGATGCCGCCTTCATGGCGATGGTTCACCACCACGAGTCCTTGTTGCTGGATCTTGACCGACTCCTGTACCACTTGGTATTCGGAGTCGAGTTCGCGCAGGCTGAAGTAGTCAGCCGCGAGTTCCGCGGTCAGGACGAGTTGGACATTTTGCAGATCGGCCGCCGTGCCCTGCAGGCTGGCGTTGGCGGCTTGCAGAGTCTTACCGGCTCGACCGAACAGATCGACTTCGTAGTTCAAGGCGAATGGAATCTGGTACAGACCTTGCGTCAGCGGGGTCTCAGGAGTCGCACTCCCGGGACGATTGCCGGAGTACCGATTGCGCGATGCGCCGGGATCTGCGCTGAGGGTTGGGAACAGTCCGGCGGATGCGACTCGGGCCAGCGAACGAGCCTCATCCAGGCGATTGCGGGCAGCGGCGAGGGACTGGTTGGCTTGCAGCAGTTGTTGCTCGTAGCCGTTCAGTTCCGCGTCGTGAAAAATCTGCCACCAGGCTCCCTTAGGAATGGCATCTTTCGGAGCGGCCTCGCGCCACGGGCCTTCGGTTTTCCACGCCGGCGGACTTTGAACGGGCGGGCGCTGATATTTGGGCCCGACGGCGCATCCCGCCAGGCACAGACTGGCGCCGAGCAGCGCGGCGAACCACTTCATGAATGTTTCCCTTGCTGGTTGTCAGGGGCGACATTCACCGACTGACCATTTTCCAGAGAATCGGCGGGATTAATGATGATGCGATCCTCGACGCTGACTCCACCGAGAATCTCCAAGGTCGTGCCGTAATCGCGGCCAATCGTGATGGGTCGCAGTTGCACCTTGTTGTCCGGTCCCACAATCGCTAATTGTGCGCCTTCCCGGCGGAAGAGCATGGCATTCACGGGGACGGTAACTTTTTCGGTGTTGACCTTGGGGGAGAAATGCACTTCGCCGAAAGACCCGCGGAGCAGCCGGCCGTCTTTATTGGGAACATCCACTTCGGTCAACAGGGTGCGAGTCGCGGGATCGATAGCCTCGGCAGTGCGCGCCACTGTTCCTCGAAACTTCTGCCCGGGAATTTCCTGGAGCGTAATGTAGGCCGGCATTCCGTTTTTGATGGTGGGTGAATAGGCTTGGGGAACGTTGGTGAAGACGCGCAGAGGATCAACCTTAGCCAGGATGAACAACTCCATGCCCGCCGAACCGGCGTTGATGAGGGCGCCGGGGTCGACATTGCGCTTGACCAGCACGCCGGAAAAGGGAGCGTACACATGCTTGAACGACTCCAACTCCTCGAGGCGGCGAACGTTGGCGTCGGCTGCAGCCAGGTTGGCGACGGCTTGCTGGTAGGCGTTGGTCTGCGTGTCGTTTTCCTGCTGAGAAACGGAGTCCGTCTTGCGCAGATTTTGCCAGCGCTCGGCGGAAATTTTCGCAATATCCAACTGCGCGGAGGACTGCTGACGGCTGGCGCGAGCCTGGGATAATTCCTGATCGACTTCCGGCGTATCGATGTCGGCGAGCAGTTCGCCCTGATGAATGTGGCTGCCAATGTCGCGATACCAGTGCAACAGGTATCCGTTGGTGCGAGCGTAGATCGGGGACTCTTCGTACGCCTGCAAGGATGCGGGCAGCACGAGTTCTTCGTCGGGCTTTTCCGCGATGGGGTGAACGACCGAGACCGTGGCAACGGAATCGATTTCCGTTTCCTTGGCCAGCGCGCGTCCGGCACGAAACCGGCTGAACATGCTGGCCACACCGCTCAGCACGAGCACAACCACCACCAAAACGACGATGATCACAGCCTTGCGCGGTGGTGCCGGTGGCAGTTCCGGAGGCGCCGTGACCTCTGGCGGAGTGTGCTGGGATTCGCCCATCAACTGACTATTTTCTGGCTCGTTCTGCATGATTGCTCTCTATGGTCACTCGCTATGATTACTCGGTCGACCCTCCGTCGGTCGACTCTAGACGATCCTGCCGTCCCTTAAGAACGCCGTGCTTACTCAGCTTGCTTTATTTCACTCGCCCGCGCTTCTCGACGGCTGTGAACCATGGCGAAGACACAGGGCACAAAGAATAATGTTGCCACAGTCGCGAACAACAGGCCGCCGATGACCGCCCGGCCCAGGGGCGCGTTCTGCTCGCCACCCTCACCCAGGCCCAGCGACATGGGGAACATGCCGATTACCATGGCCAGAGCGGTCATGAGGACGGGGCGAACTCGAGTGTAACCCGCTTCCAGCGCCGCGCGCACGGCAGGCACGCCGACCTGCATGCGATCGCGCGCAAACGAAACCATCAGGATGGAATTGGCGGTCGCGACGCCCATGCACATGACGGCTCCGGTCAGCGACGGTACGCTCAATGTGGTATGCGTCAGCAGCAGAATCCACGCGATTCCTGCCAGCGCGCCCGGAAGCGCCGTAATGATCACGAAGGGATCAAGCCACGACTGGAAGTTCACCACAATCAGAAAATAAACCAGGAGGATCGCGCCCATCAGCCCGATTCCCAACCCTACGAACGACGACCGCATGGTTTCGACCTGTCCGCGGACTTCGATGCGGCTGCCCCGGGGCAGATGGTCGATGAAAGGCTGCAGGAGTTTCTGCGTGTCCCGGGCGACCGCTCCCAGATCGCGACCCTGCGTGCTGGCATACACGTCGATCACGGGCTCGATACCGTAGTGGGATACGACCGCCGGGCGCGCGGTCGGGGACAACTGCACCAGATTCCCGAGCACCTGCGAGTTCTGTACCGAACGATCGTTGATCGGGACGTTCATCAGGTCCTGCAGCGAAGTCATCCGGTATTGCGGCGATTGCACCACCATTTGATAGGTCACGCCGTTCTGCGGATTCAACCAGAAGCTGGGCGCAGTCTGGAAGCTGCCGCTGAGGGAGACCAGTACGCTCTGGGCCACGTCCAACGGACTCATACCAATCTGGGTCACGAGATTGCGATCGATGTCGAGGTGCAGCGTGGGCAGCCCAAGCATCTGCTGCACGTGCACATCGGCCGTGCCCGGAACATGGCGTAATTTGTTGGCAATCTGCTGGGCGATCCCGTAGTTCGTCGGCATGTCCGCGCCCATCACCTGAATATCAATCGGTGCTGGCAGACCGAAGTTCAGGATCTGGGTGACGATGTCGGCCGGCTGGAAGAAGAACTCTACTCCAGGAAAGCGCCGAGGCAGTTCCTGGCGCAAGTGTTGGACGATCTCCTCGGTTGGATGATGCTGCTCGGGGTTCAAGCCAAGCAGGATTTCAGCGTCGCTGGTGCCGATCACTCCCGAATTGCTGTAGGACAAATTAATGCTGGAGTTGGGCAATCCGATGTTATCCAGCACGGTGGAAATCTCGTCCTTCGGCAGATCCTGGTGCAGGAACTGTTCCACCTCGTCGCATAGACGAGCCGTCTCCTCGACCCGCAGACCAGCGCGGCCGCGCAAGTGCATCCGAATGAGGCCGGCGTCAACCGACGGGAAGAAGTCCTCACCCAGAAAGAATATCCAGCCTAGCGACAGCAGGCAGAACGCAAGAAAGCAGCTGGCGAAGAGCTTGCGGTGCTGGATAGTGGTTTCCAGCAGTTGGTAGTAGGCACTGCGGAATTTATCGAAGCCTCTTTCGAATCCGCGTTGAAAGCGTCCCATGAAGGTTTTCGGCCCGGCCGCTTTATGCTCGTGCCCGCGCATAATGTACATCACGAGCGTGGGGATGAGCGTTCGGGAAAGGAAATAGGAGGCCAACATGGCGAAGACCACAGCCTCGGCGAGCGGGACGAACAGAAACTTCGCCACTCCAGTCAGGAAGAACATGGGCACGAAGACGATGCAGATGCAAATGGTGGAAACGAAGGCCGGAACCGCGATCTGGGCCGCGCCATCGAGAATGGCCTGTTTCATTTCCTTGCCCTGGGCAAGGTTTCGTTCAATGTTCTCGATTTCCACCGTGGCGTCATCTACCAGGATCCCCACGGCGAGCGCCAAACCGCCCAGGGTCATGATGTTGATTGTCTGCCCCAGCGCACTGAGCACCAGGATCGAAACGAAGATGGAAAGAGGGATTGAGATGGAGATGACAATGGTGGGCCGCCAGTCCCCGAGGAAAAGCAGGATCATGGCGGCGGTGAGAAGAGCGGCAGTCAACGCTTCGATCACCACGCCCCGAATGGATGCGCGCACGAACAGCGATTGATCGAACAGAGCGGTGATCTTCATCTCCGGCGGAAGAGACTGCGACGCAATCTCCGCCATGTGTTTCACACCCTCGACAATGGTGATGGTCGACGCGCTGCCGACTTTCAGCATCGACATCAGGGCGCCACGTTCGCCATTCATGTGCACGATGTTGGTTTGGGGCGCGAACCCGTCACGAATGTGGGCCACGTCGCGCATATAAATGGTCGACCCATTCACGGTCTTAACGGGGAGATCGTTCAATTCCGCCATGGTTTGCGGATTGCCATTCATCTCGACCTGGTATTCCAGCGAACCGATTTTGGTGGTACCTGCGGGAAGAATCAGGTTCTGCGCGCTGAGCGCATTCACAATGTCGTTGGGCGAAAGGCCGTTGGCCTGCAGCCGCGGCAGGTCCAGATCAACTTGGATCTGGCGGATTTTGCCGCCGTAGGGGAACGGGGTCGCGGCGCCCGGCACGGTCGCCAACTGGGTGCGCAGAAAGTTATTGCCGAGATCGAAGAGCTGCTGCTCAGGCAGGGTCTTGCTGCTCAAGCCCAGCTGGACGATCGGAGTCGACGAAGCGGAATAGGTGACAATCAGAGGCGGCACGGTTCCGGGTGGCAAGCTCCGGAGGGTGGTTTGCATCATTGCCGTGGTTTGCGCCAAAGCAGTCTGGATGTTTGCCGTAGGTTGGAAAAAAACCTTGATTACCCCGATGCCGTTCAGCGACTGGGACTCGATGTGTTCAATGTCATTGACGGTGATGGTGAGGCCGCGCTCGGCGTTGGTGACGATGCGGTCGGCCATTTCGTCGGGAGCCATCCCGGCGTAGTTCCACACCACGCTAATTACGGGGATGTTGATGTCCGGCAGGACGTCAACGGGCATTCGCACAATCACCAGCGGCGTCAGAAGGATCAGCACCAACGCCATGACGGTAAACGTATAAGGGCGTCTAAGGGCTAACGCAACAATCCACATTGGTCTAACAGGTCTCCATCCCAGGAAGTGCGATAGGCCTACTTGCGGCCCTGCGCGCCCGTGAAGGCATCAATTTTGGCGCCGCGCACATTGGATCAGTATATGAGAAGTGGGCATTTGTTGCCGACAGCGCCGACTGCCCGAGTCGAGGAAACGATCTGCCCGGCGGACCATTCACATGGTGCGGGAAAGTCCTGCCTCTAATAGACCCCCGGAGGCACTTCGAGATGGAATTGCATCGGAGCTAAGCGTCGGCGATTCGGGAGCCGGCTTCGTCGTGCTCCCAGGCTTCTGCGGGCTCACTTTCAGGAACCGGTCGGACGTCTGGATTCTGCATGATCACGCGCGCACAGGTGTTCCATCGCAGGATGGCGTCGTCGTTCCCGGGTATGGCAAAATTCATAGCCTTCTCGTAGTGATCCATTGCCTCGCGCAGCGCGTGATATGCGGACGCGCCGGCCCCGGTGCCGCGGTGGCGAAGGCGCGCAGTTCCAAAACGTTCCCAGATGATGCCCTGGTAGTAGGCCCGCTCGTAGTCGCCCTTGATCTGTGCCAGAACTTCTTGTGCGGCTTTCGCATGCAGATCAGAATCGAATTGGTCGGTGCGCGCGAGCAGAAGCGAAATCAGCGCCTGCTGGTGATCGGGCGCGACGGCCAGAATATCGAGGCAAATACTTTCCGCCAGGCTGGGTTCATTCAATAGCCGGTAGCGCTCGACCTTGGCCAGCGCTTCGGGAATACTCTGCTCGGAAATGGATTTCAGTTCGAAATGCATAACGTCTCCTATCCTTATCCTTATCATCCTTATCCTTGCGAATTGCTGAATACCCGGAACAGTTTCGACAGCGGATCGAAGAAGCGGTCCACGACGCGCTCCTTGAGCGGAATGATGGCGTTGTCGGTGATCGTGATGTTTTCAGGACAAACTTTCGTACAGCACTTGGTGATGTTGCACAGACCGATGCCGAATTGCTTTCTCAGATCTTCCACGCGATCGCCTACATCCAAGGGATGCATTTCGAGCGCGGCCACATACACCAGAAATCGCGGACCAATGAATTGCGCGTGCATGTGATGGTCGCGCAAGACGTGGCAGACATCCTGACAGAGATAGCACTCGATGCACTTTCGAAACTCCTGCACCCGTTCGACATCCTCCTGGGCGATGCGCCAGGTGCCATCGGGCGCGTCGGGCGGCCGCGGCTCGAACCTGGAGATGCGCTTCTTTACCTCGTAATTCCACGATACGTCCGTGACCAGATCCCTCATGTGCGGAAATGCTTTCATGGGTTCGACGGTCACAGGCTTATCCAGGGGGAGCGTGTTCAGCCGCGTCATGCACATCAATTTCGGCATACCATTGATTTCGGCCGAGCACGAACCGCATTTTCCCGCCTTGCAGTTCCAGCGAACCGCAAGATCGCCGGCCTGTTCCGCCTGGATCTGATGCACGGCATCGAGCACCACCATGCCCGCCGAGACTTCTGTAGGGTAGTCCTGGAACTTCCCCTGGCCTTTTTCCCCACGCCATATTCGAAACGTGGCTGTCGCCATTACTTCATCTCCTGGATGATTTGCTGCAGATCTTCTCGCATCCGATGAATCGGCTCGCGCGTGATTTGCATTTCTCCGCCGGCGCCTTTTCGCACCGTGATGTTGAAGCCGTCGTAGTGCTTGTCCTTGGCGGGAAAGTCGTCGCGGAAATGCGCCCCACGGCTCTCTTTCCGTTCCAGCGCCGCCCGAGTAACAATTTCCGAGACGGTCAGCAGGCTGTGCAAGTCGAGCGCCGTGTGCCAGCCTGCATTGTATTCCCGGTTGCCATCCACGCTGACCCGCTCGCTGGCGCGTTTCAATTCTCGAAGGCGCTCGAGCGCCTGCAGCATCTCCTGTTCCTGACGTACGATCCCCACCAGTTCCTGCATCACGTCCTGCAACGTATGTTGCACGGTGTAGGGATTGTCGGACCCCTTGCCCTCGAAGGCCCGCAGCGCCCACTTTTCAGCGGATCCGAGTTCATCCGTTTTCACCGCGCCCAGCGAGTTCTTGTTTGCATAAGCCGCGGCGTACTCACCGGCCCGCTTGCCGAAGACTAATAAATCGGAAAGTGAATTCCCGCCGAGCCGATTGGCGCCATGCAGACCAGCCGCGCACTCTCCCGCTGCAAACAGGCCGGGCACGTCCGACATCTGGGAATCGGCGTCCACCTTCACACCTCCCATCATGTAGTGTGTCGTAGGACCAACTTCCATCGGCTCCTGGGTAATGTCAATGTCGGCAAGCTGCTTGAACTGGTGATACATACTGGGCAGCTTCTTCTTTATATGCTCGGCCCCGTTCGGAATTCTTTCCTTGATCCACGCAATGTCAAGAAACACACCGCCGTGAGGACTGCCCCGCCCTTCTCGAACTTCCTGCCGGATGCAACGGGCCACGTGGTCGCGGGTCAGCAGCTCGGGCGGGCGTCTCGCGTTCTTGTCTCCCTGCGTGTATCGCCAGCCTTCTTCTTCGGTGTCGGCGGTCGAGTTCGCGTACAACGGCGGAATATCTTTGAACATAAATCTCTCGCCATTCCGATTACGCAGCACCCCGCCCTCGCCGCGCACTCCTTCCGTAACCAGAATGCCGCGCACGCTGGGTGGCCAAATCATTCCCGTGGGATGGAACTGCACAAATTCCATATCCATCAGCGCCGCACCGGCGTGGTAGGCGAGCGCATGGCCGTCGCCCGTATATTCCCAACTGTTGCTGGTGATTTTGAAAGCGCGTCCAATTCCTCCAGTCGCCAGCACTACGGCTTTGGCGCGGAACAGGTGAAATCGGCCGCGCTCGCGGTCGTATCCAAACGCGCCCGCGATGCGGCCGCCGTCCTTCAGCAGCGTGACGACTGTGTGTTCCATGAAAACGTCGAGCCCCAGATGGATTCCGTGGTCTTGAAGAGTGCGGATCATTTCCAGGCCAGTACGGTCGCCCACATGGGCAAGCCGAGGATAGCGGTGGCCGCCGAAATTCCGCTGGAGAATTCTGCCATCGCTGGTGCGATCAAAAAGCGCGCCCCAGGCCTCGAGTTCGCGCACGCATGCCGGAGCTTCCTTGGCATGCAGTTCCGCCATCCGCCAGTTACTCAGGTATTGACCACCGCGCATGGTGTCGGCAAAGTGCACGCGCCAGTTGTCCCGGTCGTCCACATTTCCCATCGCCGCGGCGATGCCGCCCTCGGCCATGACGGTGTGTGCCTTGCCAAGAAGAGATTTCGAAATGACCGCGACTTTTCCGCCAGCAGCGGACACCTCGACCGCTGCCCGCAGACCGGCGCCCCCGGCTCCGATGATCAGAACGTCGTGCTCATGCGTGATGTACTCGCCCACTAGACGATCCTCCAATCCGTCCAGAACCCCATCGAGCACATCCGTACGTACAAATCAGAAAACGCAACTGAGCAGAGACTGCACCAGGCAAACAGCATGTGGCGCCGGTTCAGGCAACTCACGCAATCGTAAACTCGCTTGCGGGCCGGCACCCCCGCCAAGCGATCGCGAAATCCGCCAACCAGATGACGAAAGGAGTGGCATCCTAGAGTGTAGGAGCTCAGCAGCGTCAGGTTCGTCAACAAAACAAGAGTGCCGACGCCGATACCAAACTTGCCGTTGAACCAGAAAGCATCCCACACGTCGCGCGCCAGAATTACGAGAAACACGAGGGCCAGATATAGGAAATACCGGTGGACGTTTTGCAGGATCAGAGGAAACGATCGTTCGCCGAGATATGTCTTCCGCGGCTCGCCCACGGTGCAGGAAGGCGGATCAGCCCAAAAAGCTTTGTAATAAGCCCCGCGATAGTAGTAGCACGTCACTCGAAAGCCGCCGGGCGCCCACAGAATGAGCATCGCTCCTGTGACCCAAACGGGCATCCAGCTTGGGTTCGTACCAAACCAACCTTCGTGTCCGAACAATTCGGGAGAATAAAACGGCGAGAGATATGGTCCGAACCTGAAATGCCGTCCTTGCAGCGCCGCCCAAGTGGAGTACGCGATGAATGCCGACAAACCAAGAAACACTACCAGCGGCTGTAGCCACCAAGAGTCGCTTCGCTGCGTCTGTCCGAAACCTGCGCGCGATAATGGGACGTCAATCTGAGACATCGAGCCTCCTCACGCGTCCGTGCTGACATCGCATCGCTATCAAGCGCTAGCCGGATTGCGATTGAATATATGGGCGGTAGCCATGATACAGCGAAATCCGTGATCATTGTTTTCGGAAACGATGCCTCAGATCAACGCTTGGGAGCGCTGCCGGGTCTGTGTCGGGGTCGCAAGCGGGCGAGGCCATACTCTATCCTTGTTGCATCGTTGCAAACCGCTACTCGCCTGACCAATACTTGTTGAAGCCGATATAGTCGGAATCCAGGTAGGCAAGGATCTTCCGGCGGAGTTCCAGAATGTCGACGGATCCCTGCTTCTGATAAAGCACCTTACCGCCAGGAGCCAGCAACACGGTGTACGGCACGGCGGACTCCCACTTGGGATCGAATGCCGCCTGCAGCGATGCGGTGTCGTCCGAAGCAAAAAGCAGATTGCGGCTGGTGGCGTGCATTTTCTCCAGCAATTTCGTGACGGTATTTTTCTCGTCAGGCATGTTGGTCGATACCGTGACTAATTCCAGGTCGCGGACGCTGTACATACGGTAAGTATCTTCGAGATCGGCGAACTCGGCGATGCACGAACCGCACCAGGTCGCCCAAAAACTGACCAGGAGCGTTTGCTTGCTGGGATTGGCGCGCAGCGTCTTCAAGTCGGCGGCAGTCGCCATCTCCAGTTGCACGGGCTGCGCCTCAATCTTCCGCAAGCCCTCGATCCGCGAAGACGCTTTCTCCTGCCACTTCGTCGAGCAACCGAAAACTCCGGTGTGTTTCACCGCGACTTCCTGATGCGCCAGTATTGCGTCGATCGCGTTGCGTGCATCCTGCGTCTTGACCAGCTCGATTCGGTAGCTGTTGTCAACGCGGCCTTCGTAACGCAGACGACGTTCCTGATCAAAGATAAAGGCGTGCGGCGTTGCCTGCGGACCATACGCCCTAGCCACCGCTTGCGTGTCACCATCGTAAAGATAGGGATATTGCAGATGCTTGTATTCGGCGCGGATCTTCATCTCGGCCAGACTGTCGCTGATATCCGAGGAGTCCAGTTCGTCGATCCGGATCGCCTTCGGATCGTTGGGCTGAATCGCCACCACGGCCACGCCCCGATCCTTGTAGTCCGCGGCCAGTTTCCCGATGCGCTCTTCGTACATCTGCGCGATCGGGCAATGATTACAAGTAAAGACCACAACCAGGATTGGACTCGCCGCATAGTCGCTGAGCTTGTGCGTCTTTCCATCCACGCCGGGTAGTTCGAAGTCAGGCGCGGGCGAACCCAGTGCGAGGATCGGATGCGCGTCTTGTGTCCAGGCGCTTACGGAAATCAGTAAGAATAGAAAGGCTCTCCACATTTGCTTCTGTCCCCTATGCCAGGGCGCTAGGCGAGTCTGCGTGCAAATTCCATGTCTTGCCGCATGTCGTCGTTCACGTCGCCCTCTTTTTCGTATTCCACAGCCACTAGTCCGGCAAAATTCTGCCGGTGCAGTTCCTGCATGACTGCAGGAATTTTGGAGATACCGGTTCCAAGCAGCACATTCACTTCGCCGTCCGCGGCCTGAATATCCTTGAGGTGCACCAGTATCAGACGAGACCCCAATTTGCGTACGGCGTCGACCGGATCATGGCCGCAAGATGCAAAGTGTCCCACATCTGCTGTGGCGCCGACGGTTTTGGAAAGTCCGGCGAGAGCGTTCAGCACATCCTCCGGACTCTCGTAGGCGAACTTCTCGCCCTTGAAGTAATGATTGTGGATTCCGAAGGTCAAGTTCTCCTGCGTAAAGCGCCGATCGATTCGATTCAGAATGCTGCCCGTAGCATCGCCGGTGACATTGCTGCTGCCCAGCAGCCGGGCAAACCGCACCGCGTTTTCCAGATCCTGATCTTCTTTGATGGTTGCCGTGTAGTAGGACACGCAGCGGATTCCCGCTCGGTCAAGTTTGGTTCTAGCCGAACGAAACAGTTCCTCGGTGGGATGGTTCATCAGCATGAACTCACCGCGCGACATTTCGATTTCCTCAACTCGCAGCGCCTTCAGCTGAACGATCATTTCGTCCATCGAGAGATTGTGATAGCTATAGGTGCCAATGCCAACGTGCAGCTTCGCCGCGGCGCGCAAGGGAAGTGCGCTTGCAGCCAGGCCGGCAGCCACCGTCTTCACAAAACTTCTTCTCGTGATTGCATTTCCCCGAATCAATGAACCCCTCGCTGTCTTCCTTTTTCGCCCGCTAGTTTGCGGGCAGCGGGCGGGATGTCACATCGGCATTTTCCAACCCCATCGCCCATTTGATGGCCTCGGTAATCATCTGTTGGAACTCCGGTTTGTCCCAGTTCGCGTCCACGTGCCCTAAGGTCGTGTAGTAGACGGGCCCTTTGCCGTACATCTTTGCCCAAGTCACGGCAAAATCGCTGTCAGTCCGATGGACATTCTTGTTCTTCATGTCGAGCTTGCTGACATCGAGCCGCATCAGCACGCGCACCTTGTCGCGTGAGTAGTTTTTCATCTGGTAAATTTCGTCGCGTAAGGTAAAAGAATGCGGGAACTGCTGCATGCCTGGAAAGCCGGGGTCCTCAACGATGATGGGAGCGTCGAAAGTAAGCCACGGATGCTCGTCGTAAGTTCCGCCCTCCATCTCCACAAATTCGGGCCAATCCGCGAAAGTGATGGCAGCGCTATGCACGCCAATGAATCCCTTGCCCTCGTCGTGGATGAACGACAGGAAGTCGGCCTTCTGCTGGGCAGTCATTTCGAGGTTGCCGCCGGTAAAGAAAAGCACGGCGTCAAAGTCGTTTAAGTTCTTAGCGTTGTATTCCAGCTTCTGCTTCGTTAGTACCTCGGTGTCGGTACGAAGTGTGGTTTCCCACAGCCCGGTCTCCCGCCCCAGTCGCTCGATGGTCGCCATGGCATGGGACACGGAGTCGTGCCGGTATCCTTTTTCTTCTCCGATGACAAGGAGGTGTTTCTTTGGTGGGGAACCAGACTGAGCCGTGGAAAATGCCGAGAGCACGGCGAGGATGAGTATGATCAGGGCGCGAGGAGCGATCTTCATATTGGATGTCGGTGGTCCTGAACGTCTAGCCTTCGACGTCAATCGTCGACGTTAATGATTGGCGATGGAAGCCTTGCTGTTGGCAGCAACTTTCTTTTCCGGCTGCAAGTCTTTGGGAGAGATTCGCGGATCGTAAACCAGGTTGAAGAAGCCGACCATCATCTCGTCCCAACTCTGCTGCCCCCAGATCACGGTCTTTGTGGGGTCTGGATTCTCCGGATTGTTCGGCGAGTTGTCGAAATGCGCGGTGCATTCAATTCGCGCCCCAGGAGGCAGCACAATCGGTTCGTCGAGGTTGTACCAAAGCTGCCAGTGCCAGTTGTATTGCGGCACGCGCAGGATCGTCCGCGTCTCACCGCCTGGAAATACGATGCGATATTCAAAATCTTTTCCCCTGGCGTGCATGTGGGGATGAATCGAGGCCAGAATCACCTCCTTGCGAATCTCGAAGGAAGCATCTACGCGGTAATTGGGATCGCCGGGAGGAATTTTGAAAGTGCCATTGACCGCCGACAACGTCTGCACTCTTTTCTTGGGCGGCTCTTTGGCGAATACCAGGCCCAGCTTGGTTCGGTCCATCACCGCTTTTCCATTGGGCGTATAGTGCACCTCGAATACGATGTCGGATCCGGCCTTCACCAATTTCGCCTCGCCTGCGGGTAGGACCTCGGCGGGCTGGCCGGGAGCATAGCCAACCAGAAAATCACTGGGCAGAGCGCTGGTGTCAACATTCTCATCCTTGGCCGGAGGAGCTTCGAAGAAAACTCCTGGCTTTTGGTCTTTGAAGTAATTCGATCCAGGTTCGCGAACATACGCGATGATGTGGTGAACTACGGAGCGCTCCGTAGGTCGGACTTCGGCGGCCTGCACCCATTTATCTTCAGTGAAGCCGGTCGGGACGATGACATATTGATACTCGACCATGCCCGATTCCGGCACGGGGAATTCTTTGGGCAACTGAAGAATCACGTCCGGTTTTGGAATGCCCCAGCCTTCCACGAAGTTCGCGGGTGCAGGCATGTCCTTGGGATCACCCTTGGGCGCGCCGGCGGTCACCCACGCCACAATTGTGTCGATCTCTTTTTGGGAGAGGGACCTGTCATTGGCGAAGTGTCCAACCTGAGGATCGGCAAACCATGGCGGCATCAGTTTCTGTTTCACGGCCAGTTTCAGGGCACCGGTCCAGGGCCGCGTCTCCTCGTAAGTGAGCATGGAGAATGGGGCAGCCTCGCCCGGCCGGTGGCAGCTTTGGCAGTTTTTCTGCAGGATGGGCGCGACATCCTTGGTAAATGTCGGAGCGTTCATATTGCCCATCTGTGAATAGAGATGCGCAGTCGAACAGACTGCAAGCATTAAACTGAGTGCCGTGCGATTCATTGCGTCCAGGCCTCTGCGGCGGCTTGAGTTCTTATCCTCGAAGCCGGCTCAGGAATCATATCAAGAATCTCCAACGATTCCCTGGCACACTCGGTGGGGCAACCAACTGGTATGATCTCCTTCGGTAAAAGCCAGATGATCCTTTTTCTGGAATTGAATCTGAGGTCAACCAAGAAGGATAGTCACTTTATTCTGTCAACGGAGGACGCATTGACTGACTCGAGCCCTAACGCTTTCAGAATTCCGATTCGGACTCAGGCCTGTGCTTGCAGGCGTCTAGTTCGCAGCCGGTACAGAAAACGGGCGGACGGCGGACGGGCGGCGTCGCCAGCATGTCAGCTGCGCTCGAAACGGATCTGCGGCCCCAGAAACGGGTTTGTGCGCGAAAAGGGCAATTTTATTGACGGGGTTGGTGGGCAGTGCAGGACTCGAACCTGCGACCTCCTGCTTGTAAGGCAGGCGCTCTAACCAGCTGAGCTAACCGCCCGGTCGGTAAGTTGAATCAGCATAACAGTTTAGACCCCTATCGTGCCAACCCTTTGAAAGACCCGCAGCAGGATTAGGGGTTGGTTCAGTTGAGTGATTGCCACAGGCTTTGCGCGACGCACCAGGGTAGACTTGCAAACATACGTCCCCCCCGCCCCTAAGGATATCACCGCTTTGAAGACCTTTCCGTTCAGCCTTCGCCGTAATGAGAATTAGAGTAGTGAGTCGAACCGCAGAGACGAGGTGCGGACACGCCCCGCACCTCGTCGCCACCGAGTTCTATGTGATGCCGGTCCCGCTCAACTCAACCATCTGGGGGCTGTCTCCGGCATTGTCGGTGAGGACTAACGCACCGAAGAACGTCCCGGCCCCCTTCGGGTTGAATTCGACAGAGATGGTGCAGATTGCTCCCGCGGTAAGCGAAGTCCCACACGTGTTCGCCGAGATCAGGAAAGGACCACTAATGGTGACA
>Ga0210400_10003002_pt1 | contig 15122 bp, 10 predicted proteins | sample IncBWH26MmetaG_FD_155456 | JGI IMG/M metagenome (GOLD analysis project Ga0210400, IMG submission 155456) | Forest soil microbial communities from Barre Woods Harvard Forest LTER site, Petersham, Massachusetts, United States - Inc-BW-H-26-M | ecosystem: Environmental > Terrestrial > Soil >... | reverse complement strand
CTCTTCATGTATCTCAAGGGGAAACTTGTTTTCGGGTTCGGCCTGTTCGTTGCTGGCCGCTGAGTAGTCAGCCACTGCCTGGTCTTCGTCGATGCCAAGAAAACGCGCATAAGCGCGGACGAAACCTTTATTGAAGACCCCGCCAGGAAGCTGATCAAAATGCTCACCTTCGAGCGCTTCCAGGTGGCGGCGGGAGATCTTGGTGGACTCCGTAATTTCATCCAGGGTGATGCCTCGCATCTCCCGTTCACGCCGAAGCCGATCACCAAAAGCACCCATAGCAGTTCCATTGCCTTTTGCTGGTAAGTCAGTCAGTTGGCCCATATTTTGGAATCCAAAAACTCCCGGTACGTAACAAAATACCCCCTAACTGTTGAATCGACAACTACTTTCCGGGTACGTAAGGGCTATTACTCGAAGGTTTCAGGTCTATTGTCCGGTTGCCGATTTGCCTGAATCAAGCGATAATACGCAAAAAGTGCGAGACTTCTTAGTCGGTTTATGAGGACTACCCCCTAAATGAGCGAGGCAGCAGGATCAGGACCCGAACGTAAGACCAAGAGGCAATTACAGGAAGTCGCCATATTTAACGACGTGGCGAAGGCCTTGACCTCTTCGCTGAACCTCGATTCAATTCTGCAAACCATCATGGACAAGATGGCGGAATTCTTCCGCCCGGACACCTGGTCCCTCCTGATGGTCGATGAACAGAAGGACGAGCTCTATTTTGCCATTGCCGTAGGCGATGCCGCCGAAACGCTCAAGACCGTTCGGCTTAAGGTTGGCGAAGGTATCGCTGGCTGGGTGGCCAGGCACGGTGAGTCCTTAATCGTCCCGGACGTGTATAACGATCCCCGCTTTTCCAAACGCATTGATGAAATGACGAAGTGGAAAACCCGGTCAATCATCTGCGTGCCGTTGCAATCAAAACATCGCGTGCTCGGCGTGATCCAGCTTATTAACTGCGCCATGGAAAGTTTTGGCGAGCAGGAGATGTTCTTCCTGCATGCTCTCTGTGATTACGCCGCCATCGCCATTGACAACGCCCGCGCCGTAGAGAAGATCCAGGAACTGACGATCACCGACGATTGCACCGGCCTCTACAATGCCCGCCATCTTTATAAGACGTTGGAGGCCGAGGTTTATCGCTCGGCCCGCTTCGGCTATGAATTCAGTGTGATCTTCCTTGACCTGGACCATTTCAAGCACGTGAATGACACGTATGGGCACCTGGTCGGAAGCAAGTTGCTGCAGGAAATTGGATTCAAGATTAAATCTCAGCTGCGCTTAATTGACTACGCCTTCCGCTATGGTGGCGACGAATTCGTTATCCTTCTTCCGCAGACAGACAAGCAATCCGCCCTGGTCGTGGCAAAGCGTATCCAGGACATGATGCGCAAGACGGTCTTTCTTGCCGAAGACGGATTGAACCTGAATGTCCGTTGCAGCATGGGGCTGGCCACGTATCCTGAAGACGCCAAGAGTTCCCACGAAATCATCCGCCAGGCCGACGAGATGATGTATATGGTGAAAAACTCCAGCCGAGACAATATCGCCGTCGCACAGCAGGGGATGCTGAAATAGCCTTTCTCTGAAATCCCGAGCTCCGGCGAGGGAAACCTATCGGTACCAATCGCTCAAGGTGTGAAAACGCAACGGCGAAAAGAGCGAACTTATTTCTCAAGTCAATTCGCGTTCATTCGCGTGTATTCGCGGCTAAGGTCTTTGAGAACATAACGATCCCTCGCTACGCTTCGGGATTTCAGAAAAAGGCAACCTTCCGAGTTCGCAGACACTAGTTCGGCGGACGTTTCTCCAGGACTGGACTTTGATTCGTTCCTGTATTGCTTTTGTCTGGCTGGCGAGGCACCCAGGCGCTGGGGTTCTGCGGCGCCGCTGGATTCACGCCAAAGTCCCACACAAAAAGGTTGATCTGCTTCTTGTCCAGCAACTCCACCACGGCGTACTCGCCCGGCGGCAGAGGCTCAGATGGGGTGAGTTTCACCCAGTCGCCCACAGGTGACGTGGTCACCGGAATCCAGTTTTCTTTCTGGCTGACCTTGCCGTACATGGCGATATTGAGCTTGCCTACGATGCGCAGGTCCTTCTTGTTTTCCACGCGCACAATCCCATAGCGATTGGGCTGCTGGTCTTTGTCGGATTTCTTTTGCGTGAACGCGGGCTGGGAATTGTCCGCCGTGTCGATATTCAGGTAGATGGCCGGCTGCCCCACATGCGACTGCACCCGGGCATGCTCGCCCTTGAGTTCGATGGTCTGCGTGGAAGAAAGCGCCAGCGGATTAACGGCCGCACGTAGAATGTTGCGGCTGGTATGCTTGTTGAGCTCACCGCCGTTCTGGATCAACTCAACGAGCTGAATCTGATTGTTGAGGGTTTCGAGCAGAAAAACGCCGCCGGTATTGGGCAGGCGCAGTCCCGGCACAATGAGCGGGGCTTCACGCTCGTCAGCTTCGTCGGCCTTGGCAATTTCTTTAATGGTTTCATCGCGCTGCCCGGCGCGCTCGTTGTTGTACTTGTCCGTGGCCGGCCAGTCCACCATTTCGTTGGGCAGCTCTTCCCAGTCATAACGCTCAGCGCTGTAATATCGGACGCGCTGGCCCACGACTTCCCACTTAGTGGCAGACTGATACGAACCATCTTTCATGATGAGTCGTTTGGGATTCTGCTGTGACCACGAAGGCGCACAAGCCAGCGCAATCAACATCGCGGCCAGAAGGGAGATGCGTTTGATCCATCGCGCCATAGGAGGAGCCCTGTGTATTTGGATGTAGAGCTCTTCTTTATTTTATAACCCCGAAGCCCGTTGCAGTTGTAAACTCTCAAACCATGGATCGGTGGTTTCGAAGAATTGAAGTGACTCTGCTGGTCATGCTCGGGCTCGTTTATCTCGTTGCAAAGATACATTTCTTTATGCGATACCAAGCCTATGATTCATTGGCCTACGTGGGCGAACACTGCCCTTCTGGGCGGCAATGGCGATCATCGGAGTGGCAATTGGAATTCTGGAATGTGTCCGTTGGTACATTAGATCGAGGGACGAATCAGAACTCTCTGGGCGAACTTGAGCCAATAGAGCTCTTTTCTGCTATCTTGCCCGGTTCCCCGCATTTTTGAGGAGGCCGCTTCATGAAGCTGCTCGGCTCCGTTTGTCTGCTCGTATTGTGCCTTGGCATTTCGTCACAGAAGCAAGCAATTGCGCAAGCTCCCGCTGCTCCATCTGCTTCGGCGACGCCGGCGGTTAGCCAGGGTACAGCTGCCAAGCAGACCTTGCAGTACACCCTGCCTCCGGACAAGCTGGCAAAATCCAAAGCCCTCTATGATCTGCGGGGCAAGCTGCGGATCATTGACACCGCGTACTCATTGCTGGTGCTGCTGGCGCTTTTGGCGCTGGGAATCGCGGCTAAATATCGCGACTGGGCGGAGCGAGTATCGAAGTACCGCTTCGTGCAAGCGCTGATTTTCGTTCCACTGCTCATGCTGACCCTGACTGTGCTTGGTCTTCCGCTCGACGCCTACCAGCAAAGCATCAGCCGGCAGTATGGCCTGTCTGTCCAAAGCTGGGGTTCATGGTTCAGCGATGTGATGAAAGGACAGGCAGTCTCGCTGATTATTCTGATTGTGGCGATTTGGCTCCTCATGACGTTGATTCGGTGGTCCCCTCGTTTTTGGTGGTTTTTCGCATGGCTCATCGCCGTCCCGTTGGTTATCTTCCTCATCTTCCTGTCCCCGCTCGTGATTGATCCACTGTTCAATAAATTTGAGCCGCTGGATAAAAGCAATCCGCAACTGGTGGATGCCATTGAGCAGGTGACGAAGCGCGGCGGGCTGGAGATTCCACGCGACCGCATGTTTCTGATGAAGGCCAGTGAAAAAGTTACGACGCTCAATGCTTACGTGACAGGATTTGGCCCTTCGAAGCGCGTTGTGGTGTGGGACACAACCATCAAAAACGCCACCACGCCGGAAACCCTTTTTGTATTCGGGCATGAGATGGGCCATTACGTGTTGAACCATATCGTAATCGGCATTGCCGCTACCGCGGTCGGGCTGTTCTTCGGCTCTTATCTGCTCTACCTGATTGCAAACTGGGCGTTTCCGCGATTCAAGCAGCGCTGGCACATGCGTGAACTGAGCGACTGGGCAGCGGTGCCCATGCTGCTGCTGATTTTTTCCCTCATCTCTCTCGTCTCACAGCCCATCAACAGCACCGTAAGCCGCCAGTTGGAACACAACGCTGACGTCTATGGTCTGGAAGTTACCCATGGCATCAATCCAGACTCGCAGGAAGCCGCTGCCCATGCTTTCCAGGTACTGGGCGAACTGAGTTTGTCATATCCATATCCCGGTGATTTTTACGTATTCTGGTATTCCGATCATCCGCCGATTCGCGACCGCGTACCCTTTGCCCATAACTACGATCCCTGGAACAAGGGTGAGCCACCGAAATATGTGAAATAAATCAGGGGCCAGCCAATACAAAGAACGGCACCATTTCCCCTTGGGCCGGCGATAAAAGCCATCCTTTCCACAGGCGAGTTCTTGTATAATTGATCGTGCACCCCAATTGGTTCCACGCGGGCCCCAGTCGCGCCCGGTTTTGGTGTGAATGGGCAGACGGCCATTGGCACAAGCCATTTTTGAGCCGGGGAGCAGAACCCCCAAAAATCAGCTGGACGACCTTAGAAACCCACAATCAATCCATTCGTGCGAGGAGTTCATGGCAGCGAAATATATTTTCGTGACCGGCGGTGTTGTGTCTTCACTGGGCAAGGGACTGGCGGCAGCTTCCATCGGCTGCCTGCTGGAGAGCCGCGGGCTTAAGGTAAACCTGATGAAGTTTGACCCCTACCTTAACGTCGATCCCGGCACCATGTCTCCGTTCCAGCATGGCGAGGTTTTTGTGACCGACGATGGCGCCGAGACCGATCTCGACCTGGGCCATTACGAGCGCTTTACCCACGCCAAACTGCTGCGCGACAACAACTGGACCACCGGCCGCATTTACGAGCAGATCATCACCAAGGAGCGCCGCGGCGATTATCTGGGTAAAACCGTGCAGGTGATTCCGCACGTCACCAATGAAATCAAAGCGGCGATGAAGAAAGTGGCGCAGGACGTGGACGTTGCTTTGGTAGAGATTGGCGGCACGGTGGGCGACATTGAGTCACTGCCGTTCCTGGAAGCCATCCGCCAGATGCGCCAGGAACTGGGACGCGACAACACGATCTTTATTCACGTAACGCTGGTCCCCTGGATCGGCGCGGCGGGCGAGCTCAAGACCAAGCCAACGCAGCACTCGGTAAAAGAGCTGCTGAGTATTGGAATCCAGCCGGACATCCTGCTCTGCCGCACCGACCGTTTTCTTTCCAAGGAGCTGAAAAGCAAGATCGCGCTCTTCTGCAACGTGGAAGATGAAGCCGTGATTACGGCGAAAGACGTGGCATCGATCTACGAAGTGCCGCTGGTATTCGCGCGTGAAGGCGTGGACACGCTCCTGCTCCGTTATCTGCGGATGGAATCAAAACAGCCGGACCTGACGCGCTGGGAAGAGCTGATGCACCGCATCTACAACCCCAAAGACGAAGTCCATATTGGCATTGTGGGCAAGTACGTGGAGTACGAAGATTCATACAAGTCGCTCAAGGAAGCGCTGGTGCACGGCGCGGTGGCGCACAATCTGAAGCTGAATCTGACCTGGGTGGAAGCCGAGGGCCTGGAGAGCAAAGACGGCAATCGCGATTATGAGACACAGCTTGAAGGGTTCGACGGTATCCTGGTGCCGGGCGGCTTCGGCAAGCGTGGAATTGAGGGCATGCTGAATGGGATCCGCTATGCGCGCGAGAAAAAGGTCCCATACTTCGGCATTTGCCTGGGCATGCAGACTGCGTGTATCGAGTTTGCGCGCAATGTCTGCGGGCTGGACGAAGCGAACTCCAGCGAGTTCGATCAGGCCACTCCGCACCGCATCATTTATAAGCTGCGGGAGTTGACCGGCATTGATGAGTTGGGCGGCACCATGCGGCTGGGCGCGTGGACATGCAAACTGGAGCCGAACAGCCAGGCGGCCAAGGCCTACGGCACAACGGAGATCAGCGAACGCCATCGGCATCGCTATGAATTCAACCGGGAATACGAAGCTGTTTTGACCGGGGGCGGGTTGCGCATCACAGGAGCCACGCCAGACGGAACGTACGTGGAGATCGTGGAGATTCCCGATCATCCATACTTCCTGGGCTGCCAGTTCCATCCGGAATTCAAGTCCAAACCGCTGGAGCCGCATCCATTATTCAGCAGTTTTGTGAAAGCAAGTTATGAGAACGGCCAGAAGCGGCGCGATGCCAAGAGCACGGAAGACGTGGAGATGTTTTTGCGGCCGGAGCGGATTGTGAGGAGATAGGGATATCTCAAATTTGCAATTTGAAATTGCAAATCTAGATCATTATCTGCACCGCCCGATGATGAGCGTAATGTCATCGTGTTGCTCTCGCGCGCTAAACCGCCGGACCTCTTCGACAATCGAGTCCAGTAAATCCTGCGGAGACGATCCACGGTTTTGCCGTAACGCGTCGATCAGTCTGTCTTCTCCAAATTCTTCTCCCGCATCATTGAAGGCTTCGGTGACGCCGTCTGTGTATAGCGCGAACGTGTCCCCTGGAAAAAGGCTGCATTCCGCCATGGAGCACTCCCAATCCTTGAAAAGGCCCATGACCGTGCACGTGGAATCCAGCCGTTCGAGGAAGCCATCACGGCGGAGCAACAGAGCACAAAGATGGCCGCAGTTGGCGTAGCGCAAGTGGCGTGCCTGGTCCTCATATGCGCCAAAGAACAGGCTGGCATAGACGTTCTCGGCGGTATTCTCGTAAAAGAGATTGTTGACCGACTGTAAAAACTTCTGCGGTTCGTCCCAGGCAATGGCACTCTGGGTGCGAAGGTTTGCCTGCAGGTTGGCCATGATGAGAGCGGCTGCGATCCCTTTTCCAGAAATGTCGGCGAGCGCAAAGCCCAGGCGCTCCCGGCCCAGACTGAGGAAATCATAATAATCTCCGCCCACTTCACGGGCCTGCATGCAAATTCCTGCATACTCCAGCGTTTCCACTTGCGGCAGGGCCTGGGGAAAAAGCCGGGCCTGTACCTGTTTGGCGATTTCCAGTTCATGAGCGGCGCGTCGCTCGGATTCCAGCTTTGACGAGATGGCACGCCGGCGCGCTTCGATAGCCCGACTGATTTCATCGAGACTCACCAGCGCAAAGGAGTTGTGATCAAGGTCCTCAAAGCGGGTAAACACTCCGCCCCACACGGGCGGCTGATCTCCGAAAAGCAGCGTTTGCTCGGCAACTCGGGCGGGCGCCTGCTGCAGGTATTTAATGCGCCTCAGCCGTGGCGTGTGGTGAAAGCGGACTCCGCGCTTTCTCCACTCGCTGTACTTGGCGGCAACATCTTCAGTAACAAAAACAATCTGGGTGGGCCGTCCGATGAGTTTGTATTCATCTGAATCGGGCTCAGGCGCAATCAGGTTGATTGCTGCCGTGCCGTCGGGAGGGGAAACCCCTACCCGCCGCCTACCGGATTGAAGTATGACATCAGAAACCAACTTAAACCCAAGCTGACTTACGTAGAATTCCAGGCTTTGCTCCAGGTCGCGAACGAAAACGTCAACCGCCTGAATGCCGAGATAAAGATCCCGTTGATCCAAGGGATGGGCGTCAACCCCAGTTGGTGAAAGCGAGGTCATCGCCGTGATTATAAGTCGGAGGACACATCAGGATGCCAGAGGGGTTTCAGGCGGATGCCTTGCTATCTGAAATCATGTAAGCTTTTTAAGGATGCCAAACCTTCCCCCATTTAAGCTCGACGGCCTGAGTCTCGACTCCGGCCTCTTTCTCATCGCCGGCCCATGTGTCATTGAAAGCGAGGCTCACGCGCTGAAGATGGCCGAGGCCATCAGCGCCGTGGCACGGAAGTTGCATATTCCCTACATCTTCAAAGCTTCCTATGACAAGGCCAACCGCACGTCGCTCCAGAGTTTCCGCGGACCCGGGCTGGAAGAAGGCTTGCGCATCCTGGAAAAAGTAAAGAAGAAAACCGGCGTTCCCGTGCTGACGGACGTCCACGAAGCGGTGGACGTGCCCGCAGTGGCCGAAGCGGTGGACGTGGTGCAGATCCCAGCATTTCTTTGCCGTCAAACAGACCTGCTGGTGGCTGCGGCCAAACACGCGAAGTCCATCAACATCAAAAAGGGCCAGTTTGTTTCTCCATGGGACATGCGTCACGCGGTTGCAAAGGTGCGCGAGTCCGGCAATGACAATATTTTCCTGACGGAGCGCGGCAGTTCTTTCGGCTACAACAATCTGGTGGTTGACATGCGTTCCCTGGCCATCATGCGCCAGTTTGCGCCTGTGGTATTTGACGCGACTCATTCGGTACAACTGCCTTCCTCGGGCGCCGGGGGCAAAGCGGTTTCCGGAGGGCAGCCGGAGTATATTCCGCTACTGGCGCGCGCTGCGGTGGCCGCAGGCGTCGACGGAGTATTCATGGAAGTGCATGACAACCCGGCTGAGGCGAAGTCCGACGGCGCGAACGCACTGCCTTTGGGCGATCTGGAAGCGGTCTTGAGGGAATTGCTGGCCATTAAGAGCGCGCTTGTTCCCGCCGATAAAAAGTAGGCCAGAAATAGTTGCAGGCGGCCCCGTAGCCGCCTGCCTTAACGCCCGACTGGGAGAGGGACTTTTCGCCATTGAGCGGGCATCTTCCGCAAAAACCGGTCGAGCGCAGCCAACTTAAGCTTACGCGCTTATGCGGAACGCCCCTGGATTCACCTACCGCAACGGCTGGCCGGAGTCTGCTTTCACCGTTCCGGCTTTTTCCGCGCCTGCTGCTTCTTTATCGTGCGCGGCACTCTGACGCTGGAGAAAGTCAATCAAGTTATGTAACTCTGCATCCGACAGGCGCAGGTTGGGCATATTCACGCCGTTGTATTTCTTATAAAGCGCTACGGCTATGGGATCTTTTTCAGCAATCACTTTCTCTGGCGTTGAGATGAAACGCTCAAGCCAGCTGTGATCGCGCACATTGGTCACTCCAAGCAGATCAGGGCCGATTTTGTCGCCATGGCCGATGGTGTGGCATGCGGCGCAGTGGGTGGTAAAGGTGTAGCGGCCATTGTCGCTGATGTCAATTGGGGGCGACTGCTCGTAATTGGCTTTTGCGTCCATTGACTTGGCGGTACTCCAGTTGCTGAGCCAGTTCCCAATCATGTTCGCCAGGAAGCGCGGATTATCCGTGGCCGAATTGCGCAGCCACTGGCCGCCCGGCTCATTTCCGATCAGTACGCTCGGCGTGTGGCCATCGCGATCATTCGGGTCAGGTTCGTTGTAAAGACCCAGTTTCTTGCTGATGAGATCGATATCGGCTTTCTTGCCGGTCAGGAAAGTCCATCCCGGGCCTATGTGATATTTCTGGGCGTAGGCTTTGAGCACCTTGGGAGTGTCATGCGTGGGATCAATGCTGATGGAGTAAAAGAAGATATCTTTTCCCACGCGGTCGCCCAGCATCTTTTGCACCTGCGCCAGGCGCGCTGTTTCCAGCGGGCATGAATCCACACAACTGGTATAAATAAGGTCGATCACCACGCTCTTGCCCTTGAGCACGTCATCATAGAAATGGACCTTGACGCCATCCTGCGTGGTAAGAACCACATTGGGAAAATAGTTGGCGCCCCAGCGGGCATTGTCCGCCGCTGCGGGCGTTGGGCCTGCTGCTAAATAAAGAATTGCGGTAAGAAAAATGGCGGCAACTGTCGCGAAGCCCGCCTGGCCTGTCCGTCGCATGATGCTGCTCCTTGCCTGTCCCCAGACTGCTTTTATCCGGAATTAACATCAGGCTTGGCGGCCCGCATCTTGCGTTGCAGACCGCCAATCTGAAGTCTTGTTACACCCGCTGAGCTAGAACGCGGTCGGAGCAATGTCATCAGGAGCAACAAAGGTCACACCCTGAGGCGTTGCGATCGGTGTCGGAAGTGGCCGTAGGAATGGCGCGCCTCCGTCATCAATTTCCCAACGGACCAGCATGGCATTGTCCTCGTGCACTGTGTTGTGGCAGTGCTCCATGAACATTCCACCCCAATCACGGAACTGCATGGTCAGGGTCACGCTTCCACCCGGACGCAGGCGATAAACGTCCTTGCGGCCCTTTTCCCAAGCCGGAACGTTAGCAGCGCTACCGTTGCGGGCCAGGATCTGGCCTTCTTCAAAGTGGATGTGGATCGGGTGATCCCATCCGCCGCCACCGTTCTGGAGGGTCCAGACTTCGCGCGTGCCAAATTTCGGCGCCGCGGAGAGACGACCGAAGCTCGCGTTCAGCATCCTCCCGTTGTCTGTCTGCACGCCCCACGGGCCAGGCTGATTCCCCGCGCCAGTGAAGTATGCCGCTGGATCGCCTGCGGCCAGCGGTTGCGAAGCGCCGCTGCCGAAAGTGAATGTCCGCGTGCGTGAAACAGGAATGCTGGAGAGATCCGGATTCGGGATCAGGACGCTCGGCACCTGGCTCACGTCAGGAGTGGCCGGATTCCGCACGATGCGGAATTCCAGGAACTTTCCAACGCAAGGATCAGTGGACGTGCCGGAGAGCGCCTGCGCTAACGAAAGATCAGCAGAGGGTTTCTTGCCGTCACGATGCTCGGCCGTGTTCACCATCCAGACTTTGTCGCCGATGTTGTAACGGGAGAAGTCAATGACCCAGTCATAGCGCTCAGCGATACCCTGCTCGTCGGACAGTGTTTGCACGACCGGCGTAGGCAGCAGGTTACCGTCATTGGCAATCTGGATCATTGGCGATCCGTCAGACAGACCGTACTTGAAGAAGCGGGAAACGCTGGCGTTTAGGATGCGGAAGCGATACTTGCGGCGCTCCACTTCGAAGTACGGTTTGTACGTGAGGTTCACGCACATCAGGTCGCCCAGGAAACCATCGAAATTGAAGATGTCAAAATAGAGCTGGCCACTTGAGTCGAAGGCCTTCTCATTGAACATGAGGTTGATGTCATATTCCAGGTTGCCGAAGTCTTTCAATGTGCCCGAAGGGAGGCGCAGATTGACTCCGTCATTGATTGCTTCGTTGCCACGATCGAGCGAGCTGTAAATGTTGAACATTGCAGCGTTGCCCTTGTACACGTTCTGTGAAGTGAAGCTGAACATGTGATCGTGGAACCAATGGGTCGACATGGTTTCGCGCCAGTCGCCCGGGACGTTGTTGATGCCGCCGCTGCCATCGGGACTGCCGGCCCGGGGATCGGTAGCGCCGGTGTTGACGGTGCGGAAGCCCGCAAGCACGATCGGCCAGTGATAGTCATAGAACTGATTGGGGAAGAAGAACGCGCCGGTAAAACCGTCATTCTCCGCACCGTGGTGACCATTGTGCTCGTGAGTGGAGATCGTGTTGCGTCCAAAGCCGTTGTTCTGCGTGACGTCTGCAGGCAAGCGGTTGTGATGGCGGAACAGGATCGGCTCACCATACTTACCAATGACCAACTTGGGAGGAATGGTTCCATTGAATGTCCAGACCGAGTTCGGATTCTGCGTGGGGAAGCCGGGATGGAACTTGCAAGGGAGAGGCGAGGTCGGGTCGATGCCGGAGTTGAACTGAGAAGCCACGCCAGGGTTATAGACAGTGTTGGTCTGCGCCTGGGCCTGGGACATCTCACAAGAGACCTGCGGCGCGTGGTCAGTGAAACCCTGATGCGCCCAGATTGGTCCGCCCGGACGGCCTTCGATCGGCCCGGTAAGACCGGTTTGTCCGTTGACCAAAGCTGGATCCAGAGGCTGCTGCGTCTGGTTGGCCTGGGCCTGCGGAGTCGGGGTCAGATCGCCACCCAACGGGTTGGTGCCGCGCGGAATCAGGTCAAACCGCGGCATTGGTGTGCTGAAAGGCTGCACTCCAAATGTCGGGCTCGGCGCTGCACCAGTGGGAATGGTAGATCCCCCGCCGCCGCTGCCGCCGCTGGCGTAAGCGCTGGAAACGAACGGGTTCAGGCCCTGAATGGGAGCCAAAAGGCCACCAGTTGTAATCAGGCCCCATTTCACCAGTTCGCGACGGGTGACTTTGCCCTGCGAATATGCCTTTACGATCTCCGCCCGGTTCTTCCGTGCGTTCTCGGCTTCCCGCAGTCGTGCCTTTGAGGCTTTTTCGGATAGAAAAAAGCCGTCTTCGTTATGACTCATAGCTGCGCTCCTTAAATTGTTGCAGACTTACAGATCGAGGACGTTGAACAACATCTCCGCGGAAGGCACGCTTTGCGAAGGGAAGCCCGGAAGTTATCGTGGAAGGTGGCTCTGTCGTAGCAGAAGCCTATCGATCACGATATTGGCCTGAAAGAGAGTACCCAATCATCCGTTAGCAATCCATTAGAAAATGATTAGAAATCTTAATAATCCGCAAATATCGCCCTGTATTTTCATCAACTTACGGATTTGATATCGAACTTTACTACTCTTAACAAATCGCTGTTGTGGCAAACATTAGAACGATGAAACCCATGCGCCTCGAGTGGCGTGACAGCTTTTGGAATCCTTGCCCTGTATTTATCATCTAGTACTCAGCTATGAACAATCTGAAAACCTTTTTCCTGCTGACGCTCCTTACCCTGATGGCCATAGGGGTAGGCGATTATTTTGGCGGGCAAAACGGAATGATCATCGGGTTCCTCATTGCGGGCGTCACAAATTTTGTTTCTTACTTTTTCTCTGACAAGATCGCTCTCGCAATGTACCGTGCGCAACCGGTCACCCGGGAACAACTGCCAAGAATTTACTCGGTAGTAGAGCGGCTCACACAAAAAGCCAACCTTCCCATGCCGAAGCTCTATGTGATACCCACGGATTCACCTAATGCCTTTGCCACGGGACGCAATCCAAACCATGCCTCGGTCGCTGTGACCCAGGGGATCCTGAAACTACTGGACGATGAAGAACTGGAAGGCGTTCTGGCGCACGAGCTTGGACATGTGCGCAATCGCGATATTCTGACCAGTTCGATTGCCGCTACCCTGGCCGGCGCCATCACCTTGCTGGCGCGCATGGGTTGGTGGTTCGGAATGAGCGGCGACCGCAATGATCGAGACCGCGGCGGCGGAATCCTTATGCTGATCCTGGCCCCTTTGGCTGCCATGCTCATTCAATTATGGGTTTCCCGCACTCGCGAATACGAGGCCGACGCCACCGGGGCCGGTATCACTCACAATCCGTATGCTCTGGCGCGCGCCCTGCAAAAGCTCGACGCATATTCAAAACGTGTCCCGCTGGTGGCATCTCCGTCCACGGCCCACCTCTTCATCATTCAGCCGCTTACGGCGATGAGCCTTGGGAACCTCTTCTCCACCCATCCACCCATTGCCAAACGGATCGAAAGGCTCACGGGGCGTCCGGAGGAGTTTCAGCAGTAGAGGAACACCGTGGCGACGAGCCTTGCCAGCCATTCCTGTTCGCTTCAGACTTGTACGCGCAATTTTCCTGCACCTCATGCGATCTACTTAGGACAGCGCTCAGGTTACTTTGGGCATCAGTATCAGCCCTTTCGTTGCTTGAGCAGGCAGGAGAATCACCGCATAGTAGTAAGGAACGGACCACATTATTGTGCGATACAGCGATACAATAGAACCCAAGTCGATGGCCTCCACTCAAATTCAGTCTTCAACCAGCACCAGCGCGAAAGCTGCGGCCATTGAGCAATCTCTCCGTACGATCATCCGAGGCAATGACGAGGTTTTGCGGCTGGCTTTGGTTTCCGTACTCGCACGTGGCCATCTCCTGATTGAAGGGGTACCGGGTGTCGGCAAGACCACGCTGGCCCACGCTCTATCGCGGGCGCTCGATTGCAGTTTTCAGCGGATCCAGTTCACCAGTGACATGTTGCCGTCTGATGTGCTCGGCATCTCAGTGTTTTCCGCTTCAGAAAGCCAGTTTGAGTTCAAGGCAGGCCCGATTTTTACCAACGTTCTGCTGGCCGATGAAATCAATCGCACCACGCCCAAGACGCAATCCGCTCTTCTGGAAGCGATGAATGAGGGCCAGGTCACCATGGACGGCCACTCCCATCCGCTGCCGCAACCGTTTCTGGTAATCGCCACCCAAAATCCCATCGAGCATCACGGCACGTATCCACTTCCGGAATCGCAGCTGGACCGTTTTCTGTTGCGCGTCCGCATGGGCTACCCGCAGGGCGATAATGAGCGTGAGATTCTGCGCTCTGAAGCGGGCGCGGCCTGCCTGGACTCGGTGAAGCCTGTCGCGACCGGAGCCGATATCATTGCCATGCAGGATGAAGTCACCCAGGTGAAAGTTGACGATTCGTTGGTGGACTACGCGCTCGCAATCGTCCGAAAGACGCGCGAAATTGAAACGCTTTCTCTTGGCGTCTCGCCTCGAGGATCGCTCATGCTGTATCGCGCTGCACAAGCCATGGCGTACCTGGAAGGCCGCCGCTTTGCCACGCCGGCGGACTTCAAGCAACTGGTTGTGCCGGTGTTCTCGCACCGCGTGGTGGTCAATGCCCGCTATTCTTCAACCCTGAAGAAATCCGACCAGGGCGACAATATCCTCCGCGACATTATTCAATCGGTACCCGTTCCGGTATAGGCTGCTGTTTTGTGCAATCCCGGACGGAGTGAGGGAACCCTATTGCCGGAAATGCTCCTGAGCGCAGCCGGCTTCGGCTCCAAATTCCTAACAGCGGCGCTTCTCAGGTTTAGCCTCAAAATCTTGCTGGCTATAGGGCTCCCTCGCTACGTTCGGGATTTCAGAATAGCAGCTATACTTCTCCAGACATGTGGTTCCTGAGATTTCTCATGCTGCTGGCGCTGATCGTCTGGATCGGCGGAATTATTTTCTTTGCGTTTGTGCTAGCCCCAACTCTATTCGGCGTTCTGCCGACAACCAAACTGGCCGGTGACGTTGTTAATGCGACCCTGACCAAGCTTCACTGGACGGGATTGGTTTGCGGCGTGGTTTTTTTGATCAGCTCTCTGCTCTACAACTGGCAGAAACACGTTCAATTCAGGCCGTTCGCTTTGAGCCATGTCTTTGTTGTGCTGATGCTCTCTCTTACGATGG
>Ga0210400_10002999_pt1 | contig 15126 bp, 8 predicted proteins | sample IncBWH26MmetaG_FD_155456 | JGI IMG/M metagenome (GOLD analysis project Ga0210400, IMG submission 155456) | Forest soil microbial communities from Barre Woods Harvard Forest LTER site, Petersham, Massachusetts, United States - Inc-BW-H-26-M | ecosystem: Environmental > Terrestrial > Soil >... | reverse complement strand
GCTCAATCAGGTTTTCCAACTCGCGGACGTTTCCCGGCCACGGAGCGTTCGTCAGCAATTGCAAGGCCTGATCTGTGATCTTCACCGCACGTTTGTTCCTGACGTTCGATCTTTTCAGGAAGTGTTGCACCAGCAGCGGGACATCCGCGCGCCGCTCTTCCAAGCTGGGAAGATTGATGACAACCACGCTAAGGCGATAGTAAAGGTCTTCGCGGAACTGTCCATGGCTGGTCAGCTTGGCCAGGTCGCGGTTGCTGGCGGCCAGTATGCGGACGTTGACCGCCGTGTATTTATGCGATCCCACGCGGCGGATCTGCTGTTCCTGTACAGCGCGAAGGAGATTGACCTGGAAGCTGGGCTTGGTCTCGGAAATTTCATCGAGAAACAGCGTGCCGCCATTAGCAGCCTCGAACAACCCGGGCCGGCTGCCGTCCGCGCCGGTAAATGCGCCCTTTTCGTGGCCAAAGAGCTCGCTTTCCAGAATATTTTCCGGAAGCGCCCCGCAATTCACGGGAACAAACGGCATTTGGGCGCGGTTGGAGTGATCGTGGATGGCACGCGCGACGAGTTCTTTCCCCGTTCCGCTGGCGCCTACGATCAATACCGCCGCGTCCGCCGGCGCTACCCGCGCGATTGCGCGGTACACTTCCAGCATTTTTGGCGTTCGGCCGATGATGGATGTCTCAGGACCTTCGTCCTGGCTCTCATGCGAGTGAGCCGATGGCCGGCGGCTGGCCTGGACCTTGCGCACCACTGCCAGCAGTTCGTCGATCAACAAAGGTTTGCCCAGATACTCAACGGCGCCCGATCCAATGGACTTGGTGACGGTCTCAACGCTGGTGTGGGCGGTCATGATGACGCATGCACAATGCGGCTGCAGTACTTTGACCAGATCAAGCACATTGAGGCCGTTGGTAGTTCCCAGGTACAGATCGATGAAAGCCAGCTGCACCGGCTCTTGCCGCAAGATTACTTCGGCTGCGGCTACGTTGGCGGCCGTCAGGCATTCGTATCGCTCGGCAGTCAGTATCGAGGTCAGCAGATTGCGGGTGGATTCGTCATCATCCACAATCAGGATCCGGAAGCTCTGGTTTGATTTGCTGACGGACATCGAAGTGCCTTTCTGCATTTCTGATTCGTTCTAGAACTTGTACCCGAGGGTCACGGAGCCCGAGTCCGCGCGGAAAGCCCCAGTGGTTTGCAGAAGATGGAAGTGGGAGTAATCTGCGCCCAGGTTCCATCTGCCGAAAGTGAAGTCATTTTTCAAGACCAATTCGCCTGCCGGGGTATAGCCGCTCAGTTCTTTAAGAATTTCTGCGCCACCGTAGCCAAGGTACTCAGCACGGTAGATCTTGCCGATCTGGAAGCGAATTCCGGCAGCCGCGAGATGGCTTTGATACTGGCCAGGGTTGAAATAACCATGATTCAAATTTTGCGAAAAGTGTAGATGACGGAAGGCATAGCCTCCGCCGATCGAAAGCGGGCCGAGACGAAGCCATCGGAGCACTTCAGCGGACTCATGTTCGGCGTGGTTCCCATCGGAGTAGTGCCTGAGAGAAAGGCTTCCGTTTACCGAAAAATTGCGGGTGCGGTAGTCCACGCGCGTGCGCCATCCCTGCGAGAGCAGATCGAAGAACGTGGAGTCCGTCGTGGGCGAAACATAGGAACGGGAGTATCCTCCGGAGATCAGAAGGTTCTTCCACGGGCGCAGCTCCAAATCGCCGGCGTACAGCGGATGGCTCGCGCTGTCTGTGAACCTGACGGCGCCTGCACCGCCGCGCAAGGTAACAAAGCGGTTGAGGCGGAACTGGACTTCCCCATTCCCGGAGATGATGGTCTGCTTCACTACGCCCGGCTTCCACAGCGACGTCTCTTCTACGAAGGACCTGGTAACGAATTTCGGGCTGAATTCGTATGCAAACCCTTGCGAAGAATAGAAGGATCGATTGCCGGAGCTGTCTGCGAAGAAGGATTCCACACTCTGCGCCCGATGGAAGTACTGCTTCTGATTTTCGGACTTCAGGTTCGCAAGATAGTCACTGTACTGCTGCAAGCCCAGACTGCCGGGATGCTCTTCCAGCGCCTGCTGCACTGCCAGGCGCGCCTCGGTTCTCTTGCCTTCCAGGACCAAATTGTGGACCAGGCCAAGGGACGCTGCTTCATCATCTGCGTTTGCCTGCAGAAGCTCGTGATAGAGCTGGTTTGACGCCGCGTAGTTTTGGCGGTAGCCGTAAATGTGGGCCAGCTCAAGCTTCGCGTCCCGGCTCCTTGGATCAGCGCGGAGCACGGCGTTCAATAAGTCAATCGCCTGAGCGTCGTGCCGCTCGTAGATATAAACTCGCGCCAGTTGTACCTGCAGGCTTGCATCATTGGGAAAGCGCCTGAGTCCTTCCTGGACCAGGCTTTGGGCTTTCTTGACATCATGTTGCTCCAGCGACATCCGGCTCTGGACAATAATCTGTGAAGGCCCAGCCTCCTGGGGTTGTTGCGCGAAGAGTGCCACCCCCGTCTGCAGAAACAGCAGGGCGGTGGCAACGGCCGCGATACTCCTCATGATTGAACTTGCTCCCAATTTAAAAGGTAGGTCCCATTTCCACGGCACGCAGTTATCCAGCCACTCTGAAATGCTGAAAAGTCAACCACTTAGCTGCGCACTCTTTGGCCCTGGTGTGTCCAAATAACCTAGTTGGGTGTAGTGAATTTACACACTCGGGGACTCTGGATGGATGGCATAGATAAGTGCTTTCCCCCGAACCGGTGCAAAGATTCATCACCGTAAGGGAATTTCGCCAGCGTACACCAATTCTAAAACCGCTCTGGCAAGCGAACGGAAGAGGCTTTTGCCCGCCTCTGGACAGCGAATCCGGCCTTTCATTATGCTTGTTCGCCATGAATCGCAGAGACTTCATCACCTCCGCAGCCGCCAGTGCCGCCGCAGTTGGTTTTGCGCGTTTTGCGCCAGCCCAAGGCCAAGATCAAAACCCTGAGTTCCATCCGATCTGGCAGCAGATCGAAAAGCGCCACGATGAGGCAGTCCAGCGCATACAACAATGGATCAGGCAGCCTTCGATCGCGGCGGAAAATCGTGGCATGACAGAAGGTTGCGAACTGACCATGAGTATGCTTCGTGATGCCGGTTTCGGCCAGGTCACGAAGGTGCCGACAGACGGGGATCCCGGAATCTTCGCCACGCTCGATGCCGGTGCCCCCCGCACTCTGGGGCTGTACTTCATGTACGACGTGAAGCAGGTTGATCCGTCCGAGTGGTCGTCGCCGCCGTTTGAAGCTGCCTTGGTTGATAAAGCAGGGTTGGGGAAGGTGATCATTGGCCGAGGCGCAGTGAATCAGAAAGGCCCGGAGGCCACCTTCCTGGCCGCGCTGCATGCCATCCGGGGAGCAGGGAAGAAGCTTCCGGTAAATCTGGTGTTTGTGGCTGAAGGGGAGGAAGAGATTGGTTCACCCCATTTTCCGCAAGTCGTGCAGCGGCCAGAAGTGCTTGCCGCATTGAAGCGCTGCAACGGCGTGTTCATGCCCTTTCCCTCGCAAGACGGGAGCGGCGAGGTGACCATCGACCTGGGCGCCAAGGGCGTAGTGGAACTTGAACTGGTTTCAAGCGGCGAACGCTGGGGGCGCGGCCCTAAGCGCGACATCCATTCGAGCAACAAGGCGCGGGTAGACAGCCCGGCGTGGCATCTGGTGCAGGCCCTGGCCACGCTCGTCTCCGCCGACGGAAACACGCCTGCGATTGAACACTACACTGACAAAGTGCGTCCGCTCTCCGATACAGACAGGAAGATGATCGCCATTGCCGCGAGTCGCATCAGTGAAGAAGGCACAAAGAAACAACTTGGCGTTGACCATTGGATTCATGATGTGAACTGGCGCGATGCTCTGGAGATGCTGGTATCGCAACCAACGGTCAACATTGAAGGCTTGGTTGGCGGGTATACGGGGCCGGGAGGCAAGACCATCCTGCCTCACAAAGCAGTGGCCAAGCTCGATCTCCGGCTGGTGCCTGACATGACCGCGTCGGATGCGCTTGCCGCGCTGAAGGCGCATCTGGCAAAACACGGGTTCGGGGACATCGAGGTGAATATGACCGGCGGATACGACCCAACCAGCACTCCGGCGGACTCGGCCCTCATTCGAGCGCAGGTGGCGGTGTACCGGCGGTCGGGTCTTGATCCAATCATGTTGCCGCGACTTGCCGGCTCGTGGCCGGGCTATGTATTCACAGGCAATCCCCTGAGAATGCCTGCGGGCCATTTCGGCCTGGGTCACGGCGGCGGCGCGCACGCTCCCGACGAGTATTACGTAATCGAGTCGGCGAACCCCAAAGTGCAGGGAATTGACGGCGCAACGCGCTCGTATGTCGAGTATCTATACGAGATGGCCCGGACAAGCTAATTTTTCGAATAGATCAGGAATTTTCAAATCCAAAACAAAAGCGGGCTAGTGCTAACTTTCTTGCAAGCGCAGCCCGCTTCGAGTTGCTCCTTCTCTACTTGCGCTCAGGCTGTGGGCGCACTGCTGGTAGTTACAATGATGCCGCCAGATAGGCAGTCTACGATCTGTGAAACCGTCAGTAGATGAGGCTCATGCGTTCCGTATTGCAAGACAGCAGGAACCATTCTTCCGTTGGGTTCGACTAGTCCAGACGTAGGCCTGCCTGGAGGGTATGCGGTTCCGTAACCTGCGTGGGAAAGCGAGTAGGCCTTAACCAGATCTGGAAAAAAGCCGCATAGCAGGTAGTTGAAGAACTTGACTGCATGCTGCCCGTCATTGTCTTTTCCGGGAGACAACCCTACTGAAAATGAAAATTTGGTCACGTCAGAAGTGGATTGGGAGGAGGGTACGCAGGGGTCCTTTGTCCCTCTGCAAACCATCTTGATTTTGGATGGATCCTGCACTTGGTATTCAAGAATATGGTTGCTGGGCATGTGGCCCGTCCGGTGAGCCCCTGGAGGAAAAGCAAAAACGACGACATCAGGCTGCCCGTTGAACGAAATCGTCTTTGGGCAGGGAAGATCTATTGTGACAAAGTTGTTGGCCAATCGCCAGCGCTCCGTTTCGGCCGTGAAATCACGAAAACCGATGTCAATAATAGGCTTTGGAACCCTCTGCAGTCCTTCCTGCAACAATTCAAAATGATAATTTCCGGCCGGCTGCTGCCTCCCATTGAAACTGAACCCATGAGGCTCAATTGGGAATAGCGACTTCGGGCAATCGGTGCCCTTCGGGGGCGCGCTCGGCGAGGCAGGTGAGAATGCCGTGATTCGATATTGCTCTTGTTGCCTTCGCAGAACTAGCGCAAATGCGCCCTCCAGGGTTATCTGTAGCGTGTGGCACTCCCGGGAGGGTGTTGGCCTTTGACTTTCTCCATCGCATCCTATTGCACCTGCAATGGGTAAAATGCCAAGTCCTTTTAATAGCTGGCGTCTGTTCATGGTCCTCTTCTCCTGAAATCTTAAGACGGAATACAGCGTGTTTTCCCTGCAACCCGTCCCATATTACCTGTTTGGAGTTTTTGGGACATGATCTCCGCCAGCGGAGGAGGATGGATGTGTTAGTTGGTTCTTCCCGACAGGTTGAAGCTGGCCCAATAATAAGGGTGTTGGCGCGTCGCCAGGATTTCTCTTCGGGCCTCTGAAATGGATTGGGCCACAGTCTCATTTTTTCCCAGGTGGAGGTAAAAGCTGCTCATGAGTTTAGCGGTATTTTCAGAGTCAACATTCCAGCGGCTGGCGATCACGCTAGGGACGCCCGCGGCAAGAAAAGAGTGGACCAGGTTACCGGTATCCAATAGTCCGTCCTCCCCTCCCACGCCTGTTGAACACGCCGATAACACTGCCAGGCGGGAGCTCTTAAGGAGTTCAGGAGAGAAATCTGTTGCTTTCAACGAAGAACTCTTGCTCAGGACCAGATAGGCGCCAGTTCTGTCGGGCTTTCCATGGCCCATGAAGTGAAAAATGTGACTTTGAGAAAGCGCGCCTGCCACTTGTGTCCAGTTGGCGTGGTTAGAATCCATGATTTTTGAATTTGGAAAGGTTCGGGCAATCGTCTTTCGCTCTAATTCGTCCCCAGGCAAATAGCTGCTGCTATCGGTTTGCGAAGCATCCACGAGTAGAAGGGGTTCTTGCAGCCCGATTTCCCCCGGCATACGGATGTTTCTCTCCATCATCATGCCGGGCGAGTAGACGACGGAATATCTACCTCCAAAGTACCACCCTTCGGGACTCATGAGCGCTTCAATGGGCAGTCCATAAGCTGGCCGGTCCAGCTCAACGATGACGGGGCTCGACTCCGACAATTGCAGGATGATCGGCTGCAGAAGAATGGAAAACAACTTTTTTCCCTGCACCTGAAGCTCCGCGAGATCGGAACCTGAAGCAGCGCATTTTGCAACAAAATCACGTATGTCATGCGCAAGGTCTTCTTGCTTGATCTTGATCCACTTGCTCTGAACGTTCTTGCTGCCCGTAGTCCAGACTTGCAGGCCGTCCTCGAAAGTTGCATAAATCAAACGCGTTTCCTGGCGAGAAGGACGCGGACTATCCGTCCTCCAGCGAATTCTTGCCTGGGGTACGGCGGCAGTTTCCTCAAACCCTCCAGAATGAGATTCTCCCGCAAGGGGCCTGCCTTTATACCTCTCCCAGAACTGCAGCGCCTGATCGTCTTTCTTTTCCTCCAGCAGCACCCTGACCATCCCCCGGTAGCTCTCATCGGTGGCTTTCATCCATTGCATTCGTCTGCCGCTGTCCTTCAGCGAATACAGAGTGCTGTCCGCGATTTGAATTGCGGACTGATAAGCGGAGGAGGCCTGATTCAACTGCTTCAAGCGCAGATAGGTGTCGCCAAGCACACGAAAGTAATTTAATGATATGTAGTTATCCTGGGCCGTCTTGAGCAACTCGCCAACTGGAATGAGTGTTGACAACGCAAATTCAGAGTCGCCCTGCGCCACGTGGAGGTCCGCTGCTTCGATTTTCGTGAGCAGATTGAAATTTCCGGCGTAATCTGCCAAATCTTTTGTTAGTAAGAAGGCCTTATGCTCTTCCTCTTTCGCTAAATTGTCCTCTTTAAACGTGGTCAAGATATTTGCCAACCGCGAATGGAGATGTGCTTCCAGGGAACGGTCTTTCCTGATGCCGCCGGCAGGATCATTCCGCATCTTCAGGGTATGTTGCAAGAGGGCGGCGGCGGTATAGAGAGAATCCGAGTCCCGGGCGCACTGCCACATCACCGCATAGAGTTGCTCAAGGCGCACCGGGGGATACATTCCCCGCCAGTAGTAATCGAGCCCTACTACTGCTTCTTTCCAGGCTTCATCGTATTTGTGTTGCTGTCGTTTAATTCCAGCAGAAAGTTGAATGTTGCGGAGGACCAGCACAGGAAACCGGGAATCTTCTGCTATTGTCAGGCCCTGCGCCAGATCGGCCGTGGCTTCCTGCAACTCGCCGGAAGAATTTCGACAAGACGCCTTTTCCAGAAAGAGCTGGGCCTGCAACCATCGGTAACCAGTACCGAAAAGCCTGTTTCCGAGGGAAACGGAATGCTGCAGACAATCGGACGCTCGCGAGGATCGTCGCAGTGCATAAACCTCTTCAATTCGTGCCCTCAACTCTCCGGGGGTATTGTGTTGCTGAGCAAAGATGTGAGCTGCGGCCCGCGCTTGATCCAGGGCTTGATCGTGAAGGTCTTCTTCATTTGCCAGGATGGCTGCACTAAGGGCACGGATCGCGGCCAAATCTCCGGGCCGGAGTGAGGCAAGCAGATCTCTTAACCACGGGTCCGAATGCTGCTCTAGAACGTCCGACAACGCAGCAACTGCCTTGTAAGAATCGCCCTTCGGATCTTCCACGGCCCTGGGAAGCCATAATTCCAAAGCTATGTTTTGATACTCTTCAGCTTCTACCGGAAGAGATCGCCCCGCAACATGACTCAAAAAAAAAGAGGGACGGTCATATCCCTGCTCTCTGGGAGGGCGGAGCTTTGATTTTGCTTCCTTCAGATGCATCTCCGCCTCTTTGGCCCAGGGACTCGAAGGATCCAGCTTCAGGTATTGCTCCCAGACGGGTACAGCCATATCCCATGCCTGGGTTTTTTCGTAAGCAATGGCCAGATCAAACAAGGCCACGGAGCGGTCCTGGCTGCCCAGCTTTGGATTGTGGAGGACCTCGTTGAGCAGATTGAGGGTCCTTTGCAGATTCGGAAGTTTCGCTTTGCTGTCGCGTTCAAAATAGGTGGCCGCGAGATCAATTTGCGTCCCTGGATTGTCGGCGCCTTTGGAGCGTGCCTTTTCTAATGTGGTTTCAGCGTCAGCCAGACTGCGCGCTGTGCCTTGGAATAAGGAGACCCTACCCTGAATTTGCAGCCAGTTCGGGTCCAATTTGCCAGATTTCAGCTTTCTCCCCACCAGCGCATTCGCATCTGACAGGGCCGGGCGATCATAGCCCAGATCCTGATCGCCGTCTCCACCCCGCTCAACCGGCATTTCACTGTAGGTGGCGTACGGCACATTCGTCAGCCGCATTTCCGTTGGACGTCGCTCAGCATAGGCCGCCGCAATCATTCGATCCGCGCGGTACAGCTCGAACCTTGCCCACAGTCCGGGACCTGCAGGAATCGCGACTAACAGAACTGCCAGTCCTCCGGCCAACACCATTTTCGGCCACCAACCGGTTGTCTTGGGCCATAATCTCTCGAATAGGGACCGCCGGGCGGGCCGCTCAGGGGATCCGAGTCCGTGTTCGCGCACGAACCGCTCCTGCCATTCCGGTCTTCCAGTGGCGAGGTTGTTCAGGAGGGTCTGGTCTTCGGGGTGCAAGTCTACCGAGAACTCCTCGAGATATTGGTTCAACAACGGGCCGCAATGGTCGCACTGCGCTGCGTGTTGAATGGTCGTTAAAGCGGTCTCGCGAGAGCAGATTCCGGCTGCAAGTTGTTGCAATAATTGCTCTTCGGGACAATCTGGATGGGGTGCATGGTTCACGAGTTCAGCCTCCAGGAGTCCATAGTGAACACGTTGGGCCTGCAGCACACGATCCCGACAGGATGTGCATTCGGACAAATGAGTTCCAATGTCCGCGTCTTGTCTGTCCAAACCTGTCTCGGAGCGCTGTTCTAGGTACTTATCTATCAGAGCATCCGTTAGATGATCGAGTGGCCGATTCATCGTGCTTGCTCTCCTTGCTCTTTAAGACGCAAAACATAATGTGAAACCTTTTGGCCCTTCGAATCACTATATGTTGGATATTTCATTCAATTTTGACTTAATCTGCCGTGCAAGTCTCAATAGCGTGCTTTCCACTCCTTTTACACTGAGTTCAATGGTAGGTAGCTCGGAGATCTCCCTGGCCGTGAGTCCTTGCTGGTGGAAAAGCCAGAAAATGGCATAATCTCGAGCGAAATTAGGCTCCGCAGCATACGCTTTCAAGCAGTGATCGATTTGTCGCAGTTGCGCCTTCTTTTCGATCCGCTCGGTAAAGGATACATCCGAGGCAACCGTCGCTTGGGCGAGTTCCAGGTCTTCTTCGCCTTTGCCGCTCCCTCTTTTTTGGCTCAGCGACTTGCGATAGTAGTCCTGAACAACATTCGAAGCCACGACCTTGATGAAGCCGAAAACGGCGTTTTCGTGGTCACTCTCAATCTCCCTGAGGGCCCGAAAGTTGTTGCCGCAGAGCTTCAGGTAGGTCTCCTGGACCAAATCGTCAACCAGTCCCGCATCGGGCTGTCCCCACCGGCGGAGGGTTTTAATGATTACGCTGGCAATCATGGGCTGGAATGTGCGCACAAACTCCTTCCACAGGGATTCACTCCCGTTGGTCAAACACTGGCGCACCAATTCTTGAGGTAAGAGCTTTTCCGCATCCATGGCAAGGTGCCGTTCGCAAATTCTAAATCAGCAGCAATGGTTTTTTGAGTTTCTTAAGATATGAAATTTAGTGGATATTAAAATCCGGAGCAGCTGCCTGGGGAAAAGGACACAAGACCTTGAAAAGGAAACAGGACCTTGAAACGAGTTGTGAGCGCAATTTTTGTACCACGGAAGTAAAGATGGATGCAAAGATCTAATGTTTAATTTTCTTAACACAACATGTAAGAAGCAGTACAATTCTTTACGGAGCTGCGGATGAGCGTTTCCCCGACGAATAGCAGCGACTGTCTCAGATGGTTTCTTGGGAGGAGATTTTTATGCGGCGTTCAACAACTTTCTGTTGTCAGGTAATTTTGTTTTGTCTCGCCTCGGTGCTGATGGGATTTTCCCAGAGCGCATCGACGGCAACAGTCCGGGGAAGAGTCGTTGATCCTCAAGATGCGGTGGTTACCAACGCAACGGTAACCGCAACGAATACCGCGACCGGCATAAGCCGATCGGTATCGACGACGTCTGCCGGCGATTACGTGATCCCCAACCTCCCTCCTGGAACCTATGACGTTAAGGTCGAATCCAAGAGTTTTGCTCCCAATGAATCCAAGGCTCTGCATCTTAATGTCGGTGACCAGAGGGATTTAAATTTTAAGCTTGCCATTTCCGGAGCAAGTTCTACGGTTGAAGTTACAGCGGTAGCGCCGCTGATTGAGACCACCAAGACTGACGTTTCCACATCTGTCACCGACCTTGACATGGAACGGCTGCCCGTTTTCGCTGCCGGGAACGGCGCCGCTAATGATTACGCTCAGCTCGCATTGAGCGCTCCCGGTGTAAGGCTCGATACCAGCAGTGTCAGCAGCCCGCCCGACCTGATCGGTCCTGGCTCTATTAATGACCGTGGCAACCTCTACAATGTAGACGGCGCCAACATTACCGATCAGTTAGTTTCTGGACGCGCCGGTGGCATAGGCGCATCTGTAGATGAAGTCCAGGAATTCCAGGTCATCACGAATAATTACAACGCAGAGTATGGCCAGGCCGGTGGGTTGATCATCAATGCGGTGACCAAGTCCGGGACCAATGGTGTCCACGGTGAGGGTCACATGTATTTTCGCGGAAGGAACTTGGCGGCTTCGAATCCGTTTTATAACCTGAGCCTTTTGCCAGGGCCTATTGATGGGGCGAGGCGTGCGCCCTTTCATCGTAAGGAAGGGGGCTTTACTCTAGGCGGTCCTTTTATAAAGGACAGGTTCTTCTGGTTTGCCAGCTACGAGCTCAGCCGCCAGTCCCTTCCGATCACCCTGACCCCGCCTACCGGCCCAGTTACCATACAGCAACCAACCAACGATCTGCTGTATACGGGGAAGCTGGACTTCAAGATCACCAACAATCACAACCTGAGCGTTCGTTACAACGTGGATAGGCAACTCTTCGACAATCTGATTGTCCAGACTGCCAACAACATCACGCCGGATGTCCTTACGACCAACAATGTCCACAGCGCGGGCCTGAATGTTGGCTTGGTATCGACCTTGACGCCGACCTTGATTAACGAGGCCCGGTTCTTTTTCTACCGGACGGTGAATACCTTGCCGGACAAGACCACGCAGCCTGGACAGCTGCACTCCAGCTTTGCCAGCGGCGCTAATTTCTGCTGCCCTCAGGGCGGGCTCAACAAGCGATACCAATACATAGACAACCTTACCTGGACCCGCGGCGCGCATACCTTCAAAGTCGGCGCTAACATCAGTTACTATCCGTGGTTTTCGCTCTTTCAGCAATTCCATTTCGGCCAATATGCTGATTTTATCGGCGCCAATCCCTCGACCTTTACCGTTGGATTTGGCCCAGGTCAGGTGACCTCCAAGGACAACATCTATGGGTTTTATTTCCAAGATACCTGGAAGCTAAGCCGCAAGCTCACGATGAATGCCGGCATACGCTACGATGTGGAGGCAGGCGCGTTCAAAGGTGGAACGGTTAAAGGACCAAACGGTACTTGTTTCCAAGGTAATGGAATCATTCCCGCTTGCTCGTCTGACTACAACAACTTCCAGCCGCGTCTGGGCTTTACTTACGCGCCCTGGGAAAAGACCCTGTTCAAACTCTCGTTCGCAGAAACCACAGTATTGGCGTTTAACAACGTGGTTCTGGATTCCCTGAACTTCGATGGCACCACGTTGAACACTGTCGCAATTTCTAGAACTCCACCCTCGCTCCCGGATCCTTTTGCCGCACAGAGGGCAGCGGTGTTTGCGGCTTTTCCTAACGCCCCTCCTCAGGCTGCCTTGGCGGTGTTTGCCCCAGCCGGCGCGCCCTTTGGCCGTGTTCGCCCCATCGCGAACAACTTGAAAAACCCTGAAATCCGGGGCGTGAACTTTGGCGTTCAGCAGGAACTCAGCAAGACGCTCATGGTCGAAGCCCAATATATCGGACAGTTTGGTTTCGGCTTGTTTGGCGAGCGGGACAGAAATTACCCCACAATTAACGCGGACCCGGCCCATCCTGGCTTCTTCTTTTTCGGCCCCCGTCCGGACAATCGGTTTACCGCTGTCAGGACCAACGAAAACTCTCGTACATCGCACTACAACGGCCTGCTGGTGAGCGCCACCAAGCGCTTCTCTAACCACGTGCAATTCCTGGCCAGCTACACCTGGTCTCACTCTCTTACGTCAAGCGAAGATTTCTTTGGCCTTTCCGAGCCGGGAGATCCCCGCAACCTGCGTGCTGAACTGGGACCGGCATTCAACGATATCCGCCATGCGGCCAACTTTGAGGTGGTCCTGGAATCCGGGAAGGTCACGGAAACTCCCATCGCCCGTTTGTTTGCCAATGGCCTGACTCTGAGCTTCCTGGGTCAACTCCAGTCCGGTCGTCCCTATCCTATTTCTACCGGTACAGCCGGATTCTCCAATGCGCGCTTCTTCGGCGCCGGCAGCGAGACTCAACAACGGCCGAGCGTGCTGGCCGATGGCACGCTCACAACCGCAGGTATCGCCTCTTTCACCGGTTCGAATGCGCTCTTTGGCCCCGGCGCAGTGGCGAACTGCATCGCTGCCGGGTTCCCAGCCGGTCAGTGTCAATCAATCCAGAATACCTTCCTGGCTCCTGGCGGCGCGAGTGCGAACGGTGCCGTGGATGCCCTCACCGGGCAAATCGTTGATTTCCAGTTGCTGAACGGCACGGTTGGAAGAGATGCCGGACGCGGTTCTCCGTTCTACAAGATGGATGTCTCCCTGCACAAGGCAATCAAGGTGCCCAGGGCCGAACGTGTCAGCGTGGAACTGCGGGCTGATGCGTTCAACATTTTCAACCATGCCAACTTCCAACTTTATAACAGCAACGATGTTCTGAATGTTCTGGGCTTCTCGGCCAGCGCAGCAGGTGTGCCTAATTCGAACTTTTTCACATGCACCAGTTGCATGCGTCCAAACGGAACATTGATCGGGAGCGGCGGGCAGGTTCTACATCTTCAGGATCTCACGCATGGCAAGGTCAGCCCCAATCTCCTGCAGCCAGTTTTTGGCGGGCTAGGCGATCCGGCTTTTGCTGACATTGCACGCACTTTCCAGCTTTCGTTCCACGTGCGCTTCTAGCCACGCAAGTTGGTTCTAGAGAGGCGGGTCTTCGGACCCGCCTTTTTTCATGACACACAGTTTTGAGTGCTGCGAGCGCGCGGCTCGAAGTGTCATCCTGAACGGAGCGCCGCAAAAATGCTGAGTACCAGGAAGATGAGAGGCGCGGAGTGAAGGACCCCGAGAATATTTCGGCCTTAATTGCGGATACGAGGTGTTCTACCCGAATCACTAGAAGGACCTGCGTTGGTTCATTGGGAGAGTGTCTTGGTATTTCTGCTCAATATCTCGAGTAGCGATGCTGACGAATGCGCAAAGTAAGTGACAGTAGGTTTTAGCCCCTGCAGATCCATGGCGAGCACGAGAAGGACTTTTTCCGCAGACTGTTTAGCCCTGGTGTAAAAAGGCTGGCGGGCTACACTCACTCTGAAACCGCCCTAGTGTGATTGAGATCGTACAGGGCTACAACTCGCAGAACGTGGATCTACTATTTTGTTTGCAAAATGCCGTAAATGGACACCTGTACCTTCATGGCTGGCGCACACACCACATCCTCCAGCATCTTTCCCTGTCTGCCTTCATCAGTGACCAGCCGAGCTAAGCTCCAAGTTTCTTGTTTTGGCTGGTCACTCCTGGTTGATGCGTGAGTAAAGTTCCATGCCCGCGATCACTACGATCAGCAAAGCGGAGCAGGCGCCGCTGATGCGGAGCCAGGGTTTAAGCCTATCCATTTTTGCGGTGAGCTCTTCCTGCTCTTTGGCCAGATGGACATTGGCATCATCCAGGAAAAGCTGATCATCTTCGTGCATTGAGAGAGTGCTCCGGTAGATCAGGAGAACCACCAGAACAGTAGATGAACCGGCCAAAAGGATCAGCAGTGCAGCCATCATAGGACACCACCTTGATTTTGGGACCGGTCCCGCTTACTCGAGGCCGCATGGAGTCCACACGACGACGGGGTAGGTGGAACCTTGAGCCGATTATATGCCCACTTTTTGCCGCAAATACCACATTTTTTGAGAGCTCACCAGAGCACATATTGCGACCCGAGGGCAGCCGGGGTCATCTAATTCATCGGAGTAAGAGTAATGGAATCAGCAAGCCCTAATGGTATAATGACTGATTCAAGGAGATTAAAGACATGGCCACAACCACAACCCCGAATGTTGAAACGCCTGTTAGCACCCCTGTCATTCTCACGCCCACCGCGATCGGGAAGGTAAAGGAGATCATGACGCAGCAGAATCCTGTGCCGGCCGGTTTGCGGATTGGTGTGGTTGGTGGAGGCTGCTCCGGCTTTTCCTATTCCATGTCGTTCGAGAATGCCGCAGGCGTTATGGACAAGGTTTATAACTTTGACGATCTCAAGGTTTTTGTGGATGCCACCTCAGCCATGTATCTGAACGGCTGTATCGTGGATTATGTTGAGACCCTGGAAGCCGCTGGATTCAAGTTTGAGAATCCGAATGTGAAGAGCACTTGCGGCTGCGGCTCATCCTTCAGCGTGTAAACGCTTCTACGCTGTCAGATCGAAGAGCGATTCACCCATAATAGGTACAGGCAAGCCCCGTCATAAAACGGGGCTTTTGTTTTGATCACAGCCGGAATTGAAGGCGCGCAAGTCTACTGTTGTGGTCGCGGCGGTACGGTTGCGGGCGGTGGTGCTGTCGTGCCCTG